>Ga0187893_10005118_pt1 | contig 23945 bp, 18 predicted proteins | sample MA1701074metaG_FD_139574 | JGI IMG/M metagenome (GOLD analysis project Ga0187893, IMG submission 139574) | White microbial mat communities from a basaltic lava cave in the Kipuka Kanohina Cave System on the Island of Hawaii, USA - MA170107-4 metaG ...
ACCACGAACCTTCACCTCATTGAGTTGGACGACAACGTCCTTGTCTCTCGCGGACCTGATGCTCTTCAGCACACCATATGTCTTTGCACCCCCCATGCTCTCATCAGGAGAGGCCGGCATGGACGGCGCCATCGATGCCGATGGCGCCGCCGAAGTTGCATCGCCGCATTTGCCGGCCACGCAGAGCTCCAGCGTGTTGCCGGTCGCCGCTGTGACATCCAGATCCAGGCCCTGGATCGGCTTGGCAGTCAGCTCGTCGCCGAGCTGCTGGGCCGAACTCTTGGCGTCCACCTCCAGCACCGCTTCGCCCTTTTCAAAACTACGCTGGATGACGTTCTGCACCCCGCGGACCTTGCTCTTGAGAAATTCCTTGACCTTGATGAGATCCTTCATGCCGCCCAGCCCACGGATCGTCAACTGGATGAGCTGGCCACCGCTCATCTCCGCCGTCCATTTCGCCGTAATCTGTTCGACCAGCTTGTCGGCCACCTGGCGGGCCGCATTTTCGATGGCCTGGTTTCCGCCCACATGCTGCGCGATATGCCGGGCCGCCGCGTTGCCCCTGACGGAGGCCAGCACCTGCCCATTGTCCACCCGGACGGCACTAAGAGTAATGTCAGCGAGATAGGACCCCACAGAACTGCCAGCTGTGCGAGGACCTTCTTTCGCGAGAGCTTTCCCCTTGATAATGATCTCGGCCCCCATCTTCCGTCCAATTTCTCGGGCACCTGTATCGGTCAAGTCCGCAATGCGATAGGCATTGGAAATCTCGAACTTACCGGTCACGGCAGAGATGTCGATAACGTTAAAGCCGCGGTTCAGAAATTCCTCCTTCAGCACGGTCTCGGACACAGCCATTTCCACCGACTGGCCGGCAAAGGCGGCACCGCCCTTGCCCCAGTAGCCCCACCAATAGAGAAGAATTTCCTGGCCGATGTTCTGTTCGGCAATCATGAACAGCGTGCGAGGCTTGCCGACACGCGCGATCAGCAACCCCAGCGCGCCCAGATCGTTTTTGAGATTTTCCGTGGAAACCGTCGCCGAGATGGTCACCGCGTAGAGTTCCTTGCCCGGAGATTCCTTGACGACTTTGTACTCTTTCACATACCCGGTGCTCTTGTTGTAGATATTGTCCTTGACGACCTGAAAATTCTCGACCAACGTCTCGGATGACACCATTGTGCCGACCGCCTGCTCGACGGCCTTTCGCAGGGCATCCTTGATTGCATTATCCCTGGCAATCGCAGGATCTCCCTGCACGCCGGCCATGCCCTCGGCCACCACGGTCTGGGTCTGCGCCAGCGCCTGCCCGGACCACGTCATGCCAAGGAAACCGGCAAGGGCCAGCATCACGCCGCCCGCACGCATCCACCTCATCATCGAACCCCCGTTGGTCATGTGAGAATCCTCCCTGCGCTCGCGCAAAAATGCGCGATGGTTATGACACATCCGGCCAACCCGTTCAAGCCCCTGTTCTGCCGGTTTCGACGCCCGCCGGCAGCCGCCGCAAGACCCGATAAATCGGGATCGGCTCGCTCTTGCCCTTGACCCGGATCGGCTCCATCGGTTCCACTTCCACAGCATTCCTGACCTCGCCATAGGTCGCCTCCGTGATGATGATCTCGCCGGCCTTTGCGTTCTGCTCGAGACGACAGGCCAGGTTCACCGCATCGCCGATCACCGTGTAATCCAGGAAGTCCTTCGAGCCGAGGTTGCCGACCGTCACGTCTCCGGTATTGATCCCCATCCCGACGCCGATCGTCCGGCGCCCTTCCGCCGTCAATTTTTGATTCAGCCTGGCAATGGCCTCCTGCATGTCCATGGCCATCAGCACGGCCCGCTTCGCCTGATCCGGCTGCGGCACGGGATTGCCGAAGAAGGCCATGATCGCGTCGCCCATGAACTTGTCCAGCGTGCCCTCGTACTTGAACAGGATGCCGGTCATCTCGGTGAAGTATTCGCTCAGGAGCTGCTGCACCTCCTGCGGCTCCATCTTCTCCGACATGCTGGTGAACCCGCGGACGTCCGAGAAGAACATCGTCAGCCGCTCCTTGCGCCCGCTCGGGCTGGCCGCGTCTGGATGCTGGACCAGAAAATCCCTGACTTGATGCGACACGTAACGGCCGAACATCCCCTCGACCTGGCGGCGCTTCTTCTGCTCGATCAACCGCTGATACGACACTGCCGTGATGTGCTGCGAACTCAGCAGCAGGTACATCGGGGCGATATCCAGCCAGTAGTCGAATTTCCAGAGCAGGACAAACCCGGTCGTCCCGATCCCCACATACGCCACCCACTTGAACAACGTCGTCACGAACGAACTCCGCGTACTTTGAATCAACAGCCAGGTTCCGAGAATGCCCTGGATGATCAGGATGGCCGCCACCAGCCCCTTCTGGTCCTTGCTGCGGACGACAAAGCGCTTTTCCAGGATCGTTTGCACGGCGTTGGCGTGGATTTCGAATCCGTCCATCAGCGCCCCGAAGACCTTCCGCTCCCCTTCGTCCTCCCCCAATCGCAGCGCTTCGGCCTGCTTGTGCAGATAGGGCGTGCAGTAGTAGTCGTGCAGAACCGGCGTGGAGGGACCGATGATGACGATCTTGCCGCGCACCGCCTCCGGATCCAGCTCGCCCGTCACCGCCCGCCAGAAGGACAGGCGCGGGAACGTCGCGGGCGGACCAAAAAATCGTATCCGCATGCGTCCATCCGGATTTGGAATTCGGAGCGAGCCGAGTCCCACGTAACCGGGCTGTTCCAGATCCAGTTCCTGCTCGCCTTCTGAGGCCGAAAACTGCCTGACCAGTTCGAAACTCATGGACAGCACCGGCTCCGGCTCCTCCCCTGAAAAATCCACCGCCACGAGCGGCATGCTGCGCAGGCACCGGTCCTGCTCAAGCTCGACGTTGATCAGCGCCTCGCCCAGCTCCACATCGCGAAACAACGGGATGGGTTTCCGGTGTCCCTTCTCCCCGATGTAGCGCGCCAGCACCACATTGCCGGCCTGCTTGATCGCAGCCGCAAAGGCCTTGTCGTGAGCCGGAACCTTTCCCGGACGGGAAAAAATGACGTCGAAGGCGATCAGCGAAGCGCCCGCTTTGGCCAGATTGGTGACCGCCTGGGCATACTGCATCCGGGTGACATCGTTGGCGCGGACATTCAGGCGATCTTCAGATTCTTCGTCGATGCGGACGAGCAGCACTGGCGTTTTGAGAGGAGGGTGGGACAGAACACGATGGACGGATTCGATCAGCGAATACCGCAGGTCGTGCAGGCGGAGTTCCACCCACTCGAACGCGCCCAGGGGGAACAGCCCGACATAGAGCAGGGTCAGCCCGACGCCCAACAGCACCCGGAGCACGGCATCCCGCTTGACCCACTCGAGGAGACGGCTCCACCGTTGCGTGAGGACCTTGACTGTCATCTCCTCAATTCGTGGAGGCGGCACGTGCGACGGAGCACGCGGGGGAGGAACTGCTCAGGCTTCCTGCCCGCCAAATAGAAACGGATTACCGCGCTGAGTCCGGAACCACCGCGGCCAGCAACGGCTCGAACCCCGGCAGCCGCCCTTCCATGCCTCCAACCAGGGGATCCGTCACGACGGTGACCCGGGACCGTTTCAACGCCACACTCAAGGCCGAGTCGTCGCGGATTTTCTTGGCGTCTTCGTTGCTGATGATGATATTGGCCTTCAGCGCGCCGGCCTTGTCCCCGCCCTTGATCTTGAGCGGCTTGCGTCCCTCCCGTGGCGGAGCGGGTGGCGTCGTATCGACCGGCCGGACGATGTAGGCGCCCTCTCCGAACAGGGACGACAAATCGGCTCCCTTCGGGGCGGACATGTAATGCACCATGCCGTCCTTCTGCGCAGCCGCCCGGTCCACCGTCTTGGGCCCGTAGACCGTCTCCCCCTTGTCGTCGAGCACGGCGGGGAAACAGGCCGGTTTCAGGCCGAGACCCCGCGCATCGATCACCAGGCCGGTGTAGCTGTCCTCGGCCGGCTCCGGAGGAAGTTTCTGGTCCTGCACGCCCAACTGATCCAGGAACGGATCGTAGAGCGAATTGACGCCCCACAGCGGCGCCTTGACCAGAACCTCCACGCTCCCGTCCGGGGACTCGATCGTCTTTTCAATCTGCGCCCCCTTGACGAAACCTGTGACCTGGCTCTTGATGACGTCGTTTTGCACGATGTAGTTTTCCACCAGCGTGGCGGCATCGATCCTCACGCCTTTCACCACTTCGAGCAGGTTCCGGACCGCCACGGAAAAGGCTGCTCGCTGGGCCATCGCCTTGCCGGCCGACCCGGCAGTCGCAGGCGGCACGCCGATCCCCGTCGCCTTGACCCACCCGGAGGTCCAGTTGACCGATCCGGAAGACATCTGTTCGACCAGGGGCGCCGGTTTGGCCGTCTGGGCCAGCGCCACAGGGGCAGTCCCCCACGCGCAGGCGCCAATCACACCGCCCGCGAGCACCCAGTGCTTTCCAGCCGCCCACCACGCCGCTCGATGTGTCATGCGTTATGCCTCCTGAAGTCTTTCAGCCTGATCCCGCTAGATCTTCAACGCTTCCTTGAACATGCGGATCGCCAGCAAGGCATCCGCTCCGGACACCGCCTGCCCCCCACCGAACTCGCCGGTCACCTTGTCGGCCTCGAGAATTCCACGGCTGCCGAGCACCATGGCGGCGTTGAAATAATACATGTCCGGCCGCACATCCGGATAGGGAGACTTCTGGCCGAAGAACTGCGTCGCCAGCTTGTTGTCGCCCGTGATCCGGACCATGATGTCCTCCAGCATGACGGCGTATTCCGCCTTGAGGAGCGGCTTGCTGGGCTCGAACTTGTGATCCGGCGACGGCTCAAGCCCGCGCACGCCCAGCTGGATGACCGTGTCGATATCGGGCTTCAGCGGATGCGTCGCAATATCGGTCGCCGGCTCCATCGCGACGATCTTATCCGCCTTGAACTCCTCCTTGGTCGGAGACTTGAACGACGGATCGAAGGTCTTGCCCCTCTTCTCTAACAGCCGGTCGATGTTCAACTCCTGGATGAAGAGCGCCGCCACGTCGGCCCGGCTGATCTTCTCGATGATCGCGATCTGCTTGCCGATCTTCGTCCCGGGCGCCGCGCGCTGAATCTTCTGCACGACGTGCCATTCCTTGTCGGCCTCGCCGGTGAAATCCTTGTTCAAATCCAGCACCGTTTTGAACTGATCGGCCGCCTTGTCGAACTCCAGCCCCATCCGGTAAGCGCGGCCCATGTAGAAGTGCAACTCGGCGTTTTGCGGGTCGCGCTTCATCGCGGTCTTGTACTCATCCTCCGCGTCCCCGACCCAGTCCTTCCCGCGCTCCATGGACAACACGCGGATCTTCATCACCTCGGCCACGATGGCCGGCGATTTCTGGAGGTCCTTGGCCTTGTCGATCGCCTTGTAGGCCTCCTTGTACTCGCCCTTGGCCCCATGCACCAGGCCCATGCCGGCATAGCCCGGCGAGAACTTCGGATCGAGATCGACGGCCCGCTGGAAGGACCGCATGGCCCCATCCCAGTCTTCCTTGTTGGACAGCCGGATGCCGGTCAGATAATGATGTTCCGGCGTATCCAGCGCCGCTTCCGGCTTGGCCGGCCCCTTGCCGCAGGCCGTCAGGAAGCTCATTCCACCGATCAACGCCAGCACCACCACCGCGCCGGCCACTGTTCTGAGTAGGGTTTTCATCGCCACGCTCCTTTCCAATGCCAAGTCACGACTAGTCAAGAATCACCATCACGCGGGCCTTTTCCAGGAAGGTGAGGTGTTCCTTCATTCCGTGGAGAACCTGCGCATCGCTGTTGCTGATGACCAGATCCGTTTTGTTGGGCCCGTCCGTTTTCAGCGCCTTCACCAGCAGCGGCTTGTCGGTCACCCGCGGGTTGCCCTTGGCGGATTCCATATCCTTGAGATAGCCGACCATGCCCTGCTCGACCGCATACTGCCGGTTCACAAAGGCCGAGCCGTAGACTTCGCGGCCTTCTTCGTTGCGGATCTTGGGCGCCACGGCCGGACGGACGCCCGTCCCCCGCGCATCTACGATCAGGCCTGTAAAGGCCGTCGATGGAGGCGCCTGTCCCTGCGGGATCGGCACCACCTCGACACCGCCGCTGGATTGCGGCAGGAACGCATTCGAGAAGTCCCCGGTCAGTTTCATCGCGACCGTCACCATCACCGACCCGTCCGGGCTGACCTGTTTCTTGATGATCTGGGCGCCCTGGACGAACCCGCTGACTTCCGTCTTGATCACATCGCTGCTCACCATCATGTTTTCCACCAGCGTGGCGGAATCCACACGGATCCCCTTGATGGTTTCCAGCAAATTGCGGGTGGCGACGAGAAACGCGGCCCGCTCTGCCATGGCCCGCGCCTGGGCGGCATTCACGGCATTGGGCGGCGGCGCGCCGAAGCCCGTCGCCGTCACCACATTCTTGGTCCAGTCGATGGCTCCATCGGCCCCAGCCGGTTCGACAACGCCCCCCATCTGCGCCCCGGTCACGCCGACGCCGAACAGCGCGCCGACGACCATCAGCACCACCACACCCCGCATCAGTTCTCGTTTCATCGTCATGCCTCCCTTGTCCCGATCATCGCTGCACACATGCGATCGCCGCTACGGTCTCACTTCGTAGGGCAACGTCGTTTCGTTCCAGTCCTCATCCTCCAGTTGCGCCAGCCGCTTGATGACGTCATGGATCATCCCGTTCTCCCCGCCCGTATAGGTTTTAAACACCCCGTTGACGGTGTCGGCCCCGACCAGGCTGACCGGCTTTCTCGTGGCGATCACCTTGATATATTCACGCGCGAGCTTCTCGCCCTTGGGCAGGCTGACCCGCAGCCGCACCCCCAGCGCGCGCAGCGTGTCGTTCGGAAACACGATCTCCTGGTCGGGTGTAATCTGATTCCGCTCCACGAACTTGTTCGGCAGGAGGAGCGTCACGCGGCCGTCCTGCGTCACGCTGAACACATGGAGATAGGCCGGCTGGGTCGAGCGGATCGTGATCAATGCTTCTTCATCATTCTGGAACACCGTTTTATTCAACCCCCCGCGCACATCGAACCCGGCACGCCGCTCGACGCGCACGGGCCGGACCTGCGCCTTCACGGTGGTTCGATACATCGCCATCGCAGGTCCCGGACGCTTGCCGGCCTTCACCTCTTCGATCTGCTCGTTCGACCACTGCTCCTGCTCGATGACGCCACGAGACACCGAGGAAATCAGCTCGTCCGTGATCTGGGAATTATGCAGCACCGATGCGCTCCGCACGAAAACCCCCACGGCCTGTTCGATGGCATTGCGGCGGGCTTCATCGCGGGCCCGCCCCCGTACTTCGTCTAGCGACATATCCTTCAAAAACGGTGCCACTCCATCCGCCACGACGGTAATGCTCGCAACAGGCTCCGCGCACGCGGTGTTATCCCCTCCAGATACGACACAGGCCAGCCCCAGCAGTAGAGTGACAAAAAATGCTCTGTGGAACAACAACACCAGGTGTGCTCTTTTCGCTACCGCCCCCAAAAGGGCTGGGCAGGGACGACTGTCGGCATGCTTGTGGATGCACATGAAATAGCCAGACGCGCGCATATATCTCATCATACAACCTACGAATCATCGCGTAGGGGACCGTGAGGATAGAATGTACGGATGGGAAAGTCAAACAGGCTGCGCGCTCATAAGTCATTGATGAGCAATAACTTCCACGGTCTCTACCGCTTGTCCTGTTTGGGCTTGTCGGTGAAATCAGACGAGGGCCAAAGTTTCAGTTCCGTCTCAAGCTGGAGGAGCGCGTCCTTCTGCCCCTGTGATTTCGCCAATGCCAGGGCACGATTCAATTCGACCCGCGCGTGAAGCATGTCGCCCAGCGCGCGATAGCTCCAGTACGAACGCTGCGCATAAGCGAGCGCCTCGCCCTGGCGGTTTTGCGTTTCGGCCACGCGTGCCAACCCGCTCAAATCCGCAGCGATTGCGGTTCGGTTCTCGGCCGCCTTGTCCAATTCCAGCGCCGATTCAAAATTCGCGCGCGCCTCGTCCAGCTTTCCGGCCGCCTCCGCAATCAATCCCAGGTTCGCCAGATTGGCAGCCTGGGCCGGATGGTCGTCGAGGGCCTTGTTGATTGCCAGCGCGGCCCGGAACGAAACCTCCGCCTCCTTGAACCGGCCGGCCTGCTTGTCCAGTAACCCGATGTTATTGAGCAGGACCGCTTCGCTCTCCTGGTTGCGCGTCTCCCTGGCCAGCGCCAGCCCCTTGGCATAGAAGGAAGAGGCCTGGTCGGTCTGTCCGGCCAACTGATGGGCCGTCCCAAGATGGGTCAGCGTGTCCATCACCAGATCCGGTCGTTTCAACGACTCGGCAATCGCCAGCGCCTGCTGATGGAGTTGAATGGCCGCAACCGCCCCGCCTTCCAGCGCCGTGACAGAACCCAAATCGTTCAACGCCTGGGTCATCCCCGGAAGATCGTCCAGACTCTCTGCAAGCTGCCGGGCCTCGTCAAACACCGCCTTGGCCCTCGCCCGATCGCCGCGATCCAATGCCCGGTGCCCCTGCACGTGCAACGCCCGGACCTTGGCGGCCAGCGTGGCCTCCTGATTCTTGGCCGGCTCCCCGGCACAGGAAGCCAAGAGCGCGGCCGCGCCGATAATGCCGATTATGAGTCGCCGATCCGTCACTTTGAGATCTGATCCCCCCGGAGGCTTTGCAGGCCGCTTCCTGCCCGACCTGCCTCCTTTGGCTCGGCATTTTTGATCATGGTGCTGACAGGAAACGTCTTCTTGGCGCCGCGGACGATCGTATTGACGTCCTCCAGGGTCGCATTGGCCGTGCGCACGAGCGGCGGCATCTCCCTAGCCAGGTTTTTTACGGATTCGGTCGCAGCCTTGATGTTGTTGACGGCCTCCTGGGCCGAGTCGGTCACGGCCGGCAGCTTGCCCGTCACCGCCCGCACGTCGCCGGCGATATGGTCCAGCGTTCCCACGGTCTTCTTGATCGAGGACGTCAGATCCGGCAGCGCGGAGGTGGTCTTTTCCACCGCCGATGCGGTCCGTTGCACCGAAGTCATCACGACGGGCAGTTCCCGCGTCGCCTTTTCGACGTTCACCATCACCTGCCCGCCGGTCTGCACGGCCGTGTGCACGTCCTTCGTGATCTCTTCTATGCGCAGGAGCGTCCGCTGCACGGACGCCAGCACCGGCTTGATCTCATCCACCATTTCCGCCATGTCGCGCGGCTCCGCCACCTTGATGGTCGCTCCGTCCTGGAGAACGGGCTGGTCCATGCTGCCCATGACGATCTGCACCTGCGTCTGCCCGACCAGCATCCCGCTCTTGCCGAGGCTGGCGATGGAATCCGTGCGAATCTTGTTCTGATATTGTTTCAGCAGTTGCAACGACATGTGGATCGTGCCCTTCTCGTCGAACGCCACTTCCTGCACGCGGCCGATCCGAATCCCAGACATCAGCACCGGCATGCCCGCCTCGAGGCCGTAGGACTTGGCCAGTGTCGCGGTCAGGATGTACTTCTCCTCGAACAGATGCTCGGCTTTGGCCATGAAAATGCCGACCACGACCAGGCCGACCAGCGGAATCATCACGAACGCGCCCACGATCTGGGCAACGCGCCCCGACGACATCGTATGAGCATAGTGCATCTTCATCGTTCACCCCTTGGCTAAGAACACCACTGTCAGAAAGCCGGCCGGTCCGTCAGGTATGGCGCAAGGGCGCCGACCGGCCGCTCCGCCAGTTCCGCGTAACGACCCATGACCTCGATGCGCCCGCCGCGGACGAACGCGATGCGATCGGCGCGCTGGAGTAGCGCCGACGGCGAGTGCATGGTCACCAGCATCGTCATCCGGTGGATGCGCCGGTACTCCATGAGCATCCGTTCCACGCGCAGGACCGCCTCGGCGTCGAGTCCCGCCGTCAGCTCATCCACCAGCAGCAGCTCCGGATTCATGATCAACGCCCGCGCCAGCGCGACACAGCGCGCCTCGCCCACCGTCAACTGGGCCGGGAAATACTCGCTGCGCGCCTCCAATCCGAGCGCCTCCAGCACCGGCATCACCCGGTCGCGCAGATCCGCATAGTCGACGCCGGTGTGATAGACAATCGGCAGCGCCACGTTGGTATAGACCGTCATGTTACTGCGCAACCCCGGCGGCTGGAGCACCACGCCGATCCGCTGTCGCAGCTGGGACAGTTCCTCGTCGTCGAGTGTCGCCAGATCGCGGTCCAGCACGCGGACCGTCCCCTCCTCGCACGCCGCCAGTCCGACGCAGAGCTTCAGAATGAGGCTCTTCCCCGACCGGTTCGGACCGACCAGCGCGAGAAATTCTCCGGGCGGCACGGTGAGCGCGAGCTCGGCCGGCTGTTCCCCACCCTCCATCGGCATGCGCACCTGGTCGAGTTCAACCGCCCACTTCATCAGAAGTACGCCGTTACCGTGACCAGGATATCCAGCAGCAGGCAGATCGTCACGGAATTGATCATGGCCTGCGTGGTCTGCTGCGGCACTTCCGTATAGGAGGAATGCACCGACAGGCCGTGGTGGCAGCAGATCACGGCCACCGCGGTCCCGAACAGGATGCCCTTGGCGGCGGTGACCAGCACGTCGGTCAGCGACAGCGCCTGCGCGACGGCCTGGGCAAAGACATGGAACGGAACTGTGAGCTTGATTCGGGCGATGATAAACCCGCCGAGCACGGCAACGGCATCGAAGTAAAAAATCAGGCACAGCATCGACAGCACGACCGCCACCACGCGCGGCATCGTGATATATCGGCTGATCCGGATCCCCATCAACTCGAGCGCGGTGATTTCCTGGGCCACGCGCATGTTCCCCAGTTCCGTGGTGATCGCCGTGCCGGAGCGGCCGATTACGATGAAGGCCGTCAGCAACGGCCCCAGCTCGCGGATGATCACCACGACGATGATATTGCCGACCAGCCCCTCGCCACCGACCTTGGGCAATTGCGTGCCGGCCTGGGTGATGACGATCAGGCCCAGCATCAGCGCGATCGCGCTGACCACCGGAAGGGCATCCACGCCGGTGAAGAGCATCTGGCGGAACGTCACGCGCAACGCCGCCCAGCGTCCCTGCTGCCCGGGGCTGACCAGCTCGCGGAGTGTCAGGTAGACCTGCGCGGAGAGATCCGCCAGATACGTGTACCCGTCGACCGTTCGTTGACCGAGCCATCCGATCACGCTGGAACCTCTGGCGGCGCGCATGGCCGCTGAAGTGGGACTGCCCGCGGGCAACTCACAGGATTCTAGGAGAAACCCCGCATGAATGCAACGCGCCGCCCCCGCGCGCCGATTTGACAAGGCCCAGGCTCGCGCCTAGACTTCCGGCATCACACTCCCGGCAGCGGCTCCTGGTGGAGCGGCTGCCGGATACGCAGAGGAGAGATCCATGCAGGCTTCCCGACGAATCACGACCGTTTTCATCCTCTGGCTCGGAATTACGGGGATGGCCGGCGCGTTGCCGTTCGCCCTGGCCGGCGACCCGATGGAGGAAATCAACAAGCGCTTTCAGCAGCGCAAAGAAGCGGGCGAGACCGCCCTCCTCGACGTCCACAAGCAATACAGCGCGCAACGCGCCGCCATGGAGATGCAATGGAAGCAGCGCGAGCAGGCAATCGCCGACCGGTGGCAGCAGATAAAACGGGAGGCCGAGAAAAAATGGGACCGGGCCCGGCAATCCAACGAAAAGGACTGGGTGGACTATTCCCCCTCCTATGAAGCCCGCAGCACGGTGGACTTTGAAAAGGGCGTGATCGAAATCACCGTGTTGGTCCCGATCGGCGAAACCGGCTCGTCGCAGGCGGATCCTGGGGCGGTCCTGCTGGCCATGAAGGACTTTCAGGCCCAGGCCGCCTCCGCCGGAACCCCCGCGCTGGCAGCGGCATCGGCGACGTACCCGGCCAGCGTCATGATCGCGCGCGCGGCGATGCCTGCGGCCTGGGCAAAAATCGTCCAGCAATTCGAGCAGGTCTTCTCAAAAGAAGCCAAATCAGGCAAGCCCCTGCTGGCCAACCAGGTGGTGGCCAAATCGGGCACGCCCGTCGCGCCGCAGGCGGCGAAGTCGTTCGTGGAATCGGAGGTCATCCCGAACGCCGTCGTCGAGGACAAACCGATGCAGGCGCAGGACGGCGTCACCCGCGCCCAGGTGACGGCGAAGGTTCCCCTGGCTCCGGACCATCTCCAGAAACGCGCCCAGGCGTACCAGGACGACGTCACCACCCATGCCAGACGCCACGGACTCGATCCCCGCCTGCTGTATGCGATCATCCACACGGAATCCTATTTCAATCCGCTCGCGCAAACTCCGACGCCTTCCTATGGCCTCATGCTGCTGGTTCCACGCGGACCGGCTCGCGATGCCTACAACTATCTCTACAAGAACGACATCGTCCTCGACGACGCCTATCTCCAGGATCCGGCGCACAACGTCGAACTCGGCGCCGCCTACCTGCACTTGCTGCGACGGCAGCTGGTCCCCAACATGGAGGAAGGCGACAAAAAGAATTTTCTGGTGGCCTGCGCCTACACCTGGGGAATGGACAAGACCCGCGACCAGATTCTGAAACAGGCCCGCATTCAGGACCTGACCTCCACCCAGGTCTTCACCCTTCTCACCCAGAAAACCCCGGAGACCACGCGCGCTTACCTCAACCGGGTCAAGGACCGCATCGCGCTCTACGAGTCGCTCCCGCCCAAATAGCGCTTCCGCTTCGACCCGCACGGCCTCTTTAAGCCCTATAAAGATTGACTTGCCGGCAGCTTTTGCATAGGCTGCCCCGCACTTACCTGTGAGGCCCCCGTGCTCGGACGGACGTTCAGATATCTGTTTTCCGATGCTGCGCTCGGCGGCTTCGTCACCCTCCTCTGCCTGATCGCCTATTTCGGGGACTGGCCCCTGCTCCATTCCATCGAAGCCTGGACCTACGACGTGCGGGTCCCGCTGCGCGCCAATCCCAAGCCGTCCGACCAGATCGTCATCGTCGGTGTCGACGAGGAAAGCCTCACCAGGATCGGGCGTTGGCCCTGGCCCCGGTCCGTGATCGGAGAGCTGCTCGACATCCTGCGGGAAAGCGGCGCGAAGGTGATCGGCGTCGGATTCCTGTTCTCCGAGCCGGACCAGAACCAGGGCCTGCAGGAAATGCGGGCCATCAGGAGAGAATTGTCGCTCCAGGGCGTGCCGGAACCCAAGCCGGGCTCAAAATCCCGCGAGGGCGAGGGCCGCGCTCAGGAGATGCTGCGCATGGCGCTCGATCTCCTCGGTGAAGCGGAGGTGCGGTTGGACCATGACGCAAAGCTGGAAGCCGTCCTGCAGCGCACGCCGCAGGTGGTGCTGCCGATTTTGATGGAGCCGGGCAAACCGGGCGGCGAAACCGAGGAAATTTCAAAGCCCGTTCTGGCCAATGCCCTGGCGTCTCCGGCGAAGCCGTTCGGCACGGAAACCCTGCTGCAACTGGAAACGCGGAAGCTGGTTCCACCGCTGCCGGCGTTCCTGCCGGAGGGCGTGGCGCTCGGCCACCTTGCAATTACAGCCGACCGGGACGGCAAGGTCCGCCAGGAGCAATTGGTCCTCGAACACCGCGGGAACCTCTATCCCTCGTTTGCGTTGCGCATCCTGAGCGCCTATCTCGCCGTGCCAACCGCCCAGATCACTGCCCAGCCGGAAATCGGTGTGACCGTCGGAGCGATCCGGCTCCCGACCGATGAGGCCCTGCGCATGCCCATCAGCTTTAACGGACCGGCCGGAACGTTCAAGGCCATCCCGGCCCACGCGGTGCTGACCGGACAGGTCCTGCCGGAAACATTCCGCGGCAAGCTGGTCCTGCTGGGACCGGTGGCCCCGGATATTACCGAACACCTCGCCACCCCCACGTCCCGCGGGATGGCCGGCATGGAAGTCGCCGCGAATGTCCTGCAGAACGCCCTTAACAAGAATCTGCTCGCAACGCCCCCGTGGGCCTTTATGGCTGAACTGGGCATGCTCGTAGGATTCGGGCTGATCCTGATGGCTGGGCTGCCACGACTCGGCACGCTTGCAGCCGGCATCGTCACGGCCGTCCTGCTGGCCGGCTGTCTCGTGGGCACCACGCTGGCCTATACCCGTCACGGCTATCTGGTGACGGCCCTCTATCCCAGCCTGCTCCTGCTCCTCGGCTTTGCGACGCATGGCGCACGCCGCTTCCTGGTCTCGACGAAGCAACAGGAGATGGTCGTGGCCGACAGCATAGAGTCGAACAAAATGCTGGGGCTCTCCTTCCAGGGGCAGGGGATGCTGGACATGGCCTTCGAGAAATTCAAGAAATGCCCCCTGGACGACTCGGTCATGGACCTGCTCTACAACCTGGCGATGGATTTCGAGCGCAAACGCATGTTCAACAAATCCATCGCCGTCTACGATCACATCGCCACGCAGAATCCGGCCTTCAAGGATATCGTGGAACGGAAGGCCCGCCTGCGGGAGGCGGAAGCCACCATGACCTTCGGGGGCGGACTCAAGCGTGCCAGTCCGGAGGGCACGGTCATCGTCACCGGCGGCGCAGCCCGTCCGACGCTGGGCCGCTACGAGATCGAAAAAGAACTCGGCCGCGGGGCGATGGGCACGGTGTTCCTCGGCAAGGATCCCAAGATCAACCGGTTCGTCGCCATCAAGACCCTGCGCCTGGACGAAGTAGACGCGGAGATGGTGACGGAAGTCAAAGAGCGGTTTTTCCGCGAGGCCGAGTCAGCCGGACGCCTCAACCATCCGAACATCGTCACGATCCACGACGCCGGCGAGGAACAGGAACTGGGCTACATCGCCATGGAGGTGCTGGACGGCAAGGACCTCAAGGAATGGTGCCGCAAGGACAACCTCCTGCCCGTCAAGCAGGTCCTGGAGATCGTCGCCGAGGTGGCGGAGGCGCTCGACTATGCCCACGGCCAGAACGTCGTGCACCGGGACATCAAGCCCGCCAACATCATGATGCAGAAGGACGGAACCGTGAAGGTGACGGACTTCGGCATCGCCCGGATCACCACCTCGTCGAAGACTCAAACCGGCGTGCTGCTGGGCACGCCCAGCTACATGTCGCCCGAGCAGATCACCAGCACCAAGGTGGATGGCCGCGCCGACATCTTTTCGCTTGGAGTGGTCCTGTTCGAGATGCTGGCGGGTGAAAAGCCGTTTCAGTCCGACAACGCGGCCACGCTCATGTTTCAAATCGCCAAGGAACCCCACCTCTCGATCCTCAAGATCCGCCCGGATCTGCCGACAACCTGTGAAGCCATCATCGACAAGGCCTTGCAGAAGGACGCCGCCCAGCGATACCAGCGGGCGGGAGAGATGGCCCAGGCATTACGGGCTTGCGCTCAGGACCTCAGCTAAGTACACTACATCCCCAACGGGGAGGAGTGGGATGCCCAAGGTAGTGCTCAAATCGCACGGCGCCGTCATCAAGGAAATCAAGCTGGACAAGTCCCGCGTGACGATCGGCCGCAAACCGGACAACGACATCGTCCTCGACGACCAGTCGGCCTCCGGTCACCACGCCCGCATCATCCAAATTCAATCCGTCTTTTTTATCGAGGACGCGGGCAGCAGCAACGGCACCTTCGCCAACGGCAGGAAAACCGACCGGAAGCAGCTCGTCAATGGCGATCAGATCACCATCGGCCAGCACTCGCTGCTCTACCAGGAAGACAACGCCGCCTCCGTCGTGGCGCCCCCGAAGCCCTCTTTCGACGCGGACAAGACCGTGGTCATGACGCCGGAGCTCCAGCGTGAACTGCTGAAGGCTCAGGGGGGCAAAGCCGCGGCAGCCGCCGCGCCCAAGCAGGTCATCGTGCTCAAGGTCGTGGCAGGCTCGACGGACCAGAAGGAATACAAGCTTGCCGGCCCGGTCGCCGTCATCGGTGCGGCGGACAACGCCACAGTCAAGATCACCGGATGGTTCGCCCCCAAACGGGCGGCGCTCCTGAACCGCCAGGGCGGAGGCTACGCGGTCACCATGTCTGAGGAGGGCAAGAAAGTTCTCGTCAACGGCCAGCCCATCCAGGGCTCCTTGGCCCTCAAGGAAGGCGATCTGATCGAGGTCGCCGGCGTCACCCTGCAATATTCCACAAAAGAAGAATAGCGCCAAGATTGCTGCTTGCTCGCCGCCTGCATTCCGTCTCCCTGCTTGTTCTTCCGTCTGATACACTGTGAACATGCACCGGACACGCGGCTATCTGATTCTGGCTGCCGTCACCCTCGTGCTGTCATCCGGCTGCCAGACAACCGATCGGGCCATCAACACCGCGGAGAAAACCGTGGTCAGCCCGACGGTCAGAACCGTTGTCGGCATCGCCACAAGCAAATCGCCCGAGGCCGTGATCAGGAAGCGCCTGGAGAGTTACGCGCAGAACCCTCTGCGGTTGATCAAGGACCTGCGCCAGGCGCAGCGGGACTATGAAGCTCTGAAAAATGCCCTGACCGGCAAGGTGAGCAAAACCTGGGGCAAAAAAGAAGTGCAGCTCCCCGACCGCACCCACTATGTGAAATACACCCAGAACTATAAAAGCCGCGCGATCGTGGACTTCGACACGGGCGACATTCTCGTGGAAACGCTGGATGCCACGGATCCGCAGGGGAGCCTGAAAAGTGCGATCGTGACCACCCTCCTCACGCCGGACGATCCCCGTTCGGTCGATCTCTTTTCAGACAAGAGCATCACGCTCACGAGCGACAAGCCTCCCTATTTGCTGGGGCTCGTCCAGGATCACAACGGCAACGCTATCCGCACACCCGCCGAGGCAGAGGCCTTCGCAGGCCATCTTCTGGAAAAGAAATCGAGCACGCGCACGATAAAGCAGGACGGCGGTTCAAAAACCGCGCAGGCCGTGACGATGGACATGGTTCCGAACTTCGCCAACAAGCAGGCGGAGAAATACCGGCCCCAGGTCAGCCGGTTCGCGGAGCAGTACAAGGTCAGCCCCAATCTGGTCTTCGCGATCATCAGGACGGAAAGCAACTTTAACCCCTTCGCCGTGAGCGGCGCGCCGGCCTACGGATTGATGCAATTGGTGCCGACGAGCGGCGGGAGGGAAGCCTACCGGCGGGCGAAGGGGTCGGATACAACCCCTTCGCGGGACTATCTCTTTAACGCCGACAACAACATCGAACTGGGCACGGCGCTGCTGAACGTCCTGCTCTACAAGCAATTCGAAGACGTGGACAACACGGTCTCGCGCGAATACTGCATCATCTCCGCCTACAACACCGGGCTGAAGAACGTCCTCCGAACGTTCTCCAAGGACGTGGTCACCGCCATCAACCAGATCAACAGCCTCGAGCCGCCGGCCGTCTACGAGAAACTGCGACGGGACCTGCCCTACCAGGAAACGCGCGATTATCTGGTCAAGGTCACGTCGTTCCGCAAGCAATTCATCAGCGCCTCGGAGACGAAACCTGCCAGTTGACGGAGTGAGCCAGTGCGCAACGGTGAACTGCCGCCCGCCAGAAGACTCATTCTCTTGCTGCTGATTACAGCGGTCGTGCCGGTTCTTGCCGGCTGCCAGACACGCGCGGCGTCCGAGCCCGTGCCGGCTCCGCCGCCTCGCGAATCGTTGCCGGGGCAGACCTTTCGAGCCTCGGATTTCATCGGAGCCACGGACGCTGCCATCGAAGGGTGCCATGCGTGGAGCGGGGAATATACCGTCTGGGTCTATGCCGCTGGCGCACGATGCAGCGTGCCGCGAGGACAGGCCGACCGCGTCGTGGTGATCCGGGAACCGCTCCCCGGTGTCGCTCCGATCAAGGCCGTCTCTGCCATCCCGGGCGGCACCTACGCCGTCTGGGTCTACGGAGCCGGCGATGCCGAACGTCTCATGTTGAAAGTGTGTGCAAAATTCTGCGTCATCGGGGAGATGCCCGCAACTCCCGATTGGGCCTTCCTCGGATGGATCGAGACACGCGACAACCAGAACCTGTTGATTCGCCCGTGGCAATTGCCTGAAACACACCGCCTCGACCTCCAGGCCCTGGTGCTTTCATCCAGCGACACGAAACCGGATTGGACGCCTTGACAGGCTGCTCATTGCAACGGGCCGTCGTCGGTTCGGCTATTCCCTGGCAAATAGCGTGTCCAGTATCCGGCGGGCGGAGCGGATTACCTGCTGAGGATCATGCCGGAACGTCACAACCATCTCGAGTAGCCGGTGCGTGTCGGCGTGATCCGGTTTGATCTGCACAGCTTGTTGGAGCACATTGGCCGCTTCGTCCGGCCTGCCCTGCGCCATGTGTACCAGGCCCAGATCAGCATAGGCTTCCGCGTCGTCCGGTCTGAGTCGGATTGTCTGTTGTAACGCGGCGGTGGCGCCGGCCCAGTCCCCCTGCGCCATCAGACCACGGCCCAGCCAGTAGAGGGCCTCGGCATCGTCTCCGCGCAGTCGGGTGGCCGCCCGCAAGGCCTCCACGGCGCCGGGCCAATCATGCCGGTCCATCAGCACGACGCCAAGCCCCCTGTAGGCTTCATCCAATTCAGGCTCCAGCGCGATGGCCGCCCGATATTCCTCGATGGCTCCTGTCAAATCGCCACGGTGATGAAGCTTGTCGCCAAGACGCACATGCATCTCGGCGCCGGTTCCCCTGAACTCGGGAGATTCCCGAATGGCCCCCCGGTTCCTTCTGAATTCGGCTTCCAGATCCGCTTCGGTCGGCCCCTCGCGAACCGATGCAGCATTCTGTTCAGAAACCGGGCCGGACCTCTTGACGGCCGGAGCGCAGCCAGCAACGATTGTCAGCAGCAGGACGGCTCCACATGACCGGATACGCATGGCGCACCATAGTACACCGTTGCGCAGTCACCAAACAAAACCGCCTGCCGAATACGATCCGGCAGGCGGTCATGGCCTTTCGCAATGTCGTGAATGAAGTGGTCGCGGTTACCTCGGTCCGGCCCCCCGCCAGGCCCCTCGCTCCGACTGATGCCGGCCACCCGGACGGCCGTGAGCCGACCGCTGGTGCACCGGTTGGTGCGATCGCTGGGACGCCGCGGGAGCGGGGCTGCCGGCCGCGAGCGGCACGGCCTTCCCCAGCAGTTTTTCGATCGCCCGCAGCTGGTCGTGGTCTTCGGCCGTCACGAAACTGGTCGCCTTCCCCGTGGCATGATTGCGCGCGGTGCGCCCGATCCGGTGGACATAGTCCTCCGGACAGTTCGGCAGGTCGAAGTTGACCACATGGCCGATGTTCGCGACGTCGATGCCGCGCGCCGCGATATCGGTGGCCACGAGCACTCGAAATGTCCCGCGCTTGAAGCCTTCCAGCGCCGCGCGGCGCTGCGAGAGGCTCCGGTTGCCGTGAATCACGGCCACCTTGTGCCCGGCACTGCCCAGCACCCGGCCGAGCTTGTCGGCCCGATGCTTGGTCCGGGTAAAGACGAGGACGGAATCCTTGTCCGCGCCCAGCAGCGACACCAGGAGATTGGCCTTGCTGTCATGGGTGGTGTGGTGCACCGCCTGCGTGCAGCCGGTGACCGCCGTGGCTGAACGGGACACCATCACGGATACGGGATTCTTCACGTTGGCACGGGCCAGTTGATTCAAATCGGCTGGCATCGTGGCCGAGAAGAGCAGTGTCTGCCGCTCTTCCGGCATGGCTTCCAGAATTTGATTGATCTGCGGCGCGAACCCCATGTCGAGCATGCGGTCGGCCTCATCCAGCACCAGAATCTTCATCGGCGCCAGATTGACCGTGCCGTTCCACATGTGGTCCAGCAACCGTCCCGGCGTGGCGACGATCACATCCGGACGCTGGCGAAGACCCCGCACCTGCGCCTGCATATCGGCACCGCCGACGATCGTCGTGGCGAAGATCCGCATGCCGCGGCCAAGCTGATCAATCACGCCCTGCACCTGGATGGCCAACTCTCGGGTCGGCACCAGAATGAGCGCGTGGGGCTGGCCTTTCGGCATGGTCGCCAGACGTTCGATGATCGGGATGACAAACGCGGCGGTCTTGCCGGTGCCGGTCTGCGCGCATCCCAACACGTCGCGACCCTGCAGCGCATGCGGAATCGCCTGCTCCTGGATGGACGTGGGGTTGATAAAACCTGCCTTGGTCAGGTCCCGCAAGAGGGATTCGGACACACCAAGGGTGTTGAAGGTAGACATAGCAGTCTGCACAAACTATCCTTTCAGATTGATCGCATTAAACGGGATCAGAGAACCGAGGGGAGACAGAATCAGGAAGGAATCCGCTCGAACCTGGACCTAATCGCGATGCGATCGCGAAGTCCGTTATGGTTGAGCGCCAGCACCGCCGGACCGATACGTTGATGACGTGCGCATACAGTACAGCATGAAATCCGCCCTGTCAATCTTTATTCCGACGTGCGCTTGGTGTACACTGGAAGCCGTTCACCACCGACAAGGAGGACGCCATCGGACGCCCAGCCAAAACGACGCTCGCCAAACGCGACCGTGAAAAGTCGAAGCAGATGAAGCAGCGCGAGAAGGAAGCGCGCCGTGAGCAGCGCAAGGCGGAGAAAGCCGAGCGGCCTCAACGGCCCGAGGGCGAAGACCCGGATCTCGCAGGACTGCACTGGGGCCCTCAGGAACCGCTGTACTAGCCGTCCCTTCGCCTCCCTGTCACGCTCCTCTCCAATCGTGCCGTGACCCGTCCGTGTTTACAATGTTTCGGACGGCCCTGTAGACTGACGTCGCATGGCCATGGACTCCCGCACGCCCCCATCCACTGAGACAGCCATCGGCTCATTATCTGCCGACCCCGTCGACCGGACGATCCACTACCACAACCAGACCAAACACCATTTCTTTCGCTATGCCCGATCGCTGGGACATCTGGATTGGGCCAACCAACCCAATCCCTTCAGGCGGTTTGCGGACGCTCCCTTCTTTCCATTGCCGCTGTTGAAACCGGAAGAGGAGCCCACCTCTCCGACTTACGAGGCGATCTACCAGCATGGAACAGTCCCGACTCAGCCGGTGACGGTCAGAACGCTCTCACGGTTCCTTGAACTGACGCTGGCAATCACCGCCTGGAAGCGGGCCGGTCAGACCCAATGGGCGCTACGGAGCAATCCCTCGTCCGGCAATCTGCACCCCACGGAAGGCTACCTGGTGCTGCCACCCCTGCGAGGACTCGCAGACAGCCACGGCCTGTATCACTACGCGCCCCACGACCATGCACTGGAATTGCGGGCGGAGTTGCCAACAGAGGCCGCCACTCGGCTCCTCGGCGCTTTTCCTGCCGATGCCTGTGTGCTTGCCTTTACTTCCATTATTTGGCGGGAAGCCTGGAAATACGGCGAGCGGGCCTTCCGCTACTGCCACCATGACGTCGGCCATGCCGTCGGCGCGGCCCGCATCGCGGCCGCCACACTCGGATGGAACCTTGCGCTGCTGGACGGAACAGATCAGAACACGCTGGCCCCCCTGCTCGGCGTGGACCGAGACGAGGATTTTCCGGGCGCCGAGCGCGAGCATCCTGATTGCGTGGCGGTCCTGTGGCCTGCCGGTCTTGCGGCCGACGTTCCCCTCTGGCTCAACCCCGCATTGGTTCAAGCCCTGGCGCAGAGCCGCTGGCATGGGCGTGCCAACCGGCTGAGTCCTGATGCGCCGGTGCCATGGGAAATCATTGACGACGTGACCGAAGCCACGAAGAAAACCAGCTTGGAGCACCGGTCCGTGACATTTCCCTGCCGCGAGCTTCCACAGGCGCCATCCGGAATGCCCCTCACCGGCCCGGAGGCCGGGACGATCATCAGGCAACGGCGCAGCGCCGTTGCATTGGATGGCACAACCTCGATTACCGCTGCGATATTTTATCGGATGCTGGCCCGCGTGATGCCTGACGCGGATCGTTCACAGTCAGATCGTCCCATGCCGTGGGATGCGCTGCCGTGGGATCCGGCGATTCACCTCTTGATCTTTGTCCATCGCGTGGAGGGGCTGACGCCGGGCGTCTATGCGCTGGTTCGTGACCCTGCCAAACTCCCGCTCCTAAAGCAGGCCATGAATCCGCATCTGGAATGGGTGCTGGCGCCTGGCTGTCCCGATGACCTGCCTCTGTACTGGTTCATGGAAGGCGATGCCCAACGGGTGGCCGCGCAAGTCAGCTGCCACCAGGATATCGCCGGCGACGGCGCCTTTTCGCTGGGCATGCTGGCCGAATTCAAGGGACGCGTGCGGCAAGGCGCCTGGTGGTATCCGCGCCTATTCTGGGAAGCGGGCCTGGTCGGGCAGGTGCTCTACCTGGAAGCGGAAGCTGCGGGGGTGCGGGCCACCGGGATCGGCTGTTTCTTCGATGACCCGGTGCACGAGATCGTCGCGCTCAAGGACCACACCTTCCAATCGCTCTATCATTTCACCGTCGGCGGTCCGGTCGAGGACCAGCGTCTGACGACTCTACCGCCCTACGCCCATCTGGAGCGCGGCACGTAAGATTACTCTCTCGCAAGATAGAGCAGTCACGCCTGTGTGCGCACATGCTCGGGCCGGACGCCCATCCCGATCAGACGGGCGGGAATCCGGCGCAGGAATGGGAACCGCGCAAGGAGCTTGACGGCAAGCGGCGGTATAAGCGCGTCCGTGCTGCTCAGCACGCGCCGAATGACGCGATTCTGGATGAAGAGCTGCATCCGCTGGGTCAAGCGGGTGGGCAACATGCGCCGATGTTGCACGCGGCGCAGATCTTCAATGGCTACCCGCCCTTCACGCAGCGGCGCAGCCAGCAGATTCGCAGCGGCCACCGCATCCTGGATGGCTAGGTTGATGCCCACGCCTCCCACCGGCGACATCGCGTGCGCCGCATCTCCGATGCAGAGAAGGCCCGGGCGATACCACTGCATCAGCCGGTCAACTTTAACGGTGAGAAGCTTGATCGCATTCCAATCTTGCAGTTCGCCGACACGGTCGGCCGCGAACGGGACAAGCGTTGCGACACTCTCTCGAAACGCTGCCAGCCCTTTCTCATGAATCTGCTCCACCGACCCCTTCGGGATCACGAAGCCGCACTGCCAGTAGTCGCCCCGGTTCAGCCTGATGAAGATCCGACCGATATCGAAGCGCCCCATGGAGGCTTCCGGATCAGTAGAGCGCCGGGACAGCCCGAACCACAGCACGTCCATTGGCGCGCCAAGCTCCTCAACCCGGAGGCCGGCCTTGTTCCGAACAACCGAATGCCGGCCATCGGCCCCGACAACAAGATCGGCGCGCACGTCCAACGGACCATCCGGCGTCGTCGCTTGAAGACCCACCACGCGCCCGTCTTCTTCCCTGAGACTGGTGACTTCCGCCGGCATCCGCAGTTTGAACGTGGGGTAACGGGATGCGTGTTTGGCGAGAAAATTCAGGAAGTCCCACTGCGGCATGAAGGCAATGTAGGGACACCGTACCGGCAGATGGCTGAAGTCAGCGATCGTGAGCGCCAGTGCGCCGAAGTACCCATTGAGTTGCGGTGTCTTCTGATGCGGCAGCTTCAGCAGGTCGTCCAGCAGCCCCAGCTCATGCATGACTTCCAGCGTCGAGGGATGGATTGTGTCACCCCGGAAGTCCCGCAGGAAATCGGCGTGCTTCTCCAGCACCAGCACATCCACGCCGGCGCGGGCCAGCAGCAGGCCCAGCATCATCCCCGCCGGCCCACCGCCGGCAATGCAACAACGAACTGAGATTTTGCCTGAAGTCATGCAGCTACATCGCAGCGTCCTGCTTCGCTGTACTCATTCAGGCGTCACGCGCGCGACCCGCTTTCCAACGAGCGCGCCGAACCATGCCGTGATGATGGATGGGACCGCGAGCACACCGAACACGATCACGCCAAGCGGCAGGAGATTACCCGGCCCCTGGGTGACCAGCATCCAGGAAAACTGGCCGGCAAGAGGAGCGACTCCCCATCGCCACGGCCTGTTCGGCTCCACGAAGCCGAGGACAGCA
>Ga0187893_10005119_pt1 | contig 23940 bp, 16 predicted proteins | sample MA1701074metaG_FD_139574 | JGI IMG/M metagenome (GOLD analysis project Ga0187893, IMG submission 139574) | White microbial mat communities from a basaltic lava cave in the Kipuka Kanohina Cave System on the Island of Hawaii, USA - MA170107-4 metaG ...
CGCCCAGCGGCGTGGCCAATCCCGCCACCGTGCCAGCGACTCTGCCTTCGAAGTTTTACCGTCTGCGCAAGCCGTGAAACGATCTCAACACTGGATTGCAGGTCACATTGGCCAGGAAAGATTTCCTGGCTGGTAGAAGCAGTCCGCTTCCTCGGCCAAACAGTCGCCCATCACTGCCTTGAGCGAGCCATAGCGTAGAACCTGGTGGCGGCCAGTCACCGCGTGGCCAGCCAGCATCCGCCTCGTGGTTGGCGAGGTTGTGGTCACCAGGTACGGGCCACTTCCGGCCGACGAAACTTTCAAAGACCGTTTGCGGAATGTTGAAAGATGGGGAACTTTCCCGCCGTTTCCTTTCCCAGACGTATGAAAATCAATCCCACACAACTTGTCGGCACGACCTTGTTTCTGATGGCGTTTGCCATCCCGCTTCAGGCCCAAACCACGGCATTCACCTACCAGGGGCGCCTCAATGATAACGGCCTGCCAGCGAGCGGGATTTACGATTTGCGATTCACGATGTACGGCTCCGTGAGCGGTGGCGCTCCCGCTGCCGGGCCCGTAACCAATTCCCCCGTCAGCGTCAGCAACGGCCTGTTTGTTGCCACGATCGATTTTGGCGTTGCGCCTTTCACTGGGGCGGACCGCTGGCTGCAAATCGCTGTGCGAACTAATGGTAGCGGCTCGTTCACCGATCTGACTGCACGCCAACCGCTCACCTCCACTCCTTACGCGGTGCGGGCATTAAACGCCGCCACAGCCGCAGCGGCCAACAGTGTCTCGGCCAGCGCCGTCGGCACCCTCGGAATTTCAGACGGGAGCATCATTGCTGCAGACCTGTCGCCGGGGCTGGTCAACAATACGTTTTGGAGGCTGGACGGAAATGGGGGAACGACGCCGGGGATAAACTTTCTGGGCACGACGGACAACCAGCCGCTGGAGTTGAAGATTAATGGAACGCGGGCCTTCCGCCTGGAACCGGATCCCCGCGGACAAAATGCGGCGAACGTCGTGGGCGGTCATCCTGAAAACAGCATTGCCAACGGCATTGGCGGAAGCGTGATCGTGGGCGGCGGTTTTCCTGGCGGCCCCAACCGCGTCGAGGAGAATTCTCACGGAGTGTTTATCGGTGCGGGATCTTTGAATGTGGTTCGTCCCAATTCCAGCGACGCGGTGATTGTCGGCGGATTTGGGAATGGCGCGAGCGGTTACGCGACGGTGGTCGGCGGTGGGCAGGGCAACACCAGCACGGGCTACACCGCTACAGTGGCCGGTGGATTCTTCAATACCGCGTCAGGCGATGGCGCATCAGTGGGCGGCGGTGGAGTGAACCTGGCGCAGGGATTGAACGCGGGCGTGGCCGGCGGCGCGTATAACACGAACACCGCTGCGTATTCCGCCATTGGCGGAGGTCTGGACAATGATATCGAAGCTGGCTCCAGCTTGTCCTTCATTGGAGGTGGCTGGCTTAACCTCATTCAGGCCGGCGCGGACCAGGCGGTCATCGCAGGCGGTAATGCCAATCGAATTTCAAGCGGCGCGCGTTATCCGTTCATCGGCGGCGGCTGGGCCAACCATGTCCAAAGCAACGCCATCGCGTCGTTCATCGGCGGCGGAACCGCCAATACGAACAGCGGCGGCGGCGCATTCATCGGCGGCGGATTCGTCAATCGCGCGGAGAATTTCGACGCTGTGGTTGTGGGCGGCGCCTTCAATGTGAATGCCGGTAATCGCAGCTTCATCGGCGGCGGTGAGGGAAACGTCATTTCCAACACCGGCTCGTTTATCACCATTGGTGGTGGCCGGCAAAACGTCGTGATAGCGGGGGCTTCGACCATCGCGGGAGGAAGTCAGAACATTATCGGCGACGGCGCGGTCAGCTCGGCGATTAACGGCGGGCTTCGGAACACCAATCTCGCGTCGCAAAGCGTCATCGCCGGAGGCGGGCGCAATACGATCGAAGTGCGAGCGATTGATTCAATTATCGGTGGTGGCATTCTCAACACGATCCAATCGAACGCATTTCAATCCACAATCGCCGGCGGGCGGGAGAACAAGATTTGGACTAATGCCGAGAGTTCGACAATCGGCGGCGGCGTATTCAATGACATCGAGATCGGCACCATTAAAGCCACTATCGGCGGTGGCGAGTTTCAGACGATCCGGGCGGGTTCCTCCGGCTCCACCATTTCGGGTGGCAGCGCCAACACCATCAGCAGCAACTCCATTCTAGGCACGCTCGCGGGCGGCCAGTTCAACCTCATCCGAACCGCGACGAGAGGGGCGACACTTTCCGGCGGCGTCTCAAATATCGTGGGCGGAAGATTCGCGGTTGTTCCGGGCGGCCTGATGAACTCGGCAACGGGCGCTTTCAGTTTTGCTGGCGGCTTGAACGCCAGCGCGCTGCACAATGGCGCGTTTGTGTGGGCCGACTCGAACGGGACGAACTTTTCTTCCACAGCATCAAATCAGTTTCTGATCCGCGCCAGCGGCGGCGTCGGCATCAACACCACAAATCCAACGACCGCGCTCGAAGTCGTCGGCACAGTGAAGGCCGGCGGGTTCATGGACAACGGATCGGGCTTCGTGGGAAATTTCATCGGCAACGGCGCGAGCCTGAGCAACGTGAACGCGGCGACACTCGGCGGGTTGGCCTCATCCAATTACTGGCAGCTCGGCGGAAATTCCGACAACCTGTACACCGTCCTTGGAACACGCAACGACCGTCCGCTCATCATGATTGCCAACAATCAACGCGGGCTCCAGTTGGATGCCGCCTTCCGCTCGCTCGGTATTTTCCACGGTTTGCTCAGCGCGAATGTGACGGGCGGCCAGCAGGTCAATTCGGTCTGGACCGGCGTGCTCGGAGGAACGATTGGCGGCGGCGGCCTGGACGAAACGTTTCTTCTCAACGACACCCCATATCCAAACATTGTCTCCGACGATTTCGGGACGATTGGCGGCGGGTTGAATAACACCGTCGGCAACACCAATGCCGATCCCGCTGATGTACGAGCGGCAACCGTCAGCGGCGGAGAGAACAATCACGCGGCTGCAAGTCACGCGACAGTGGGGGGTGGCATTGGAAATTCCGCAGCCGGTTTTGCCGGGACGGTGAGCGGCGGCAACACGAACAGGGCGAATGGCGATTTTGCCACCGTCAGCGGCGGGGTGAACAATGGAATCGGCTCCAACTCCGGCGCGGCGGCGATTGGCGGCGGCGCCGCTAATGTGATCGAGGACAACTCCGGCTCGTCCACCATTGGCGGCGGATTCGGGAGCCGGATCGCGAACGTCTATGCCACGGTTGGCGGGGGCCTCTTCAATACCAACAGCGGTTTTACAGCGACGGTCGGCGGCGGTGAGTACAACATCGCCAGCGCCTCTTACACGACCGTCGCCGGTGGTTCTTACAACATTGCCAGCGCTTCTGAAGCAACGGTGGGCGGCGGCTATCGCAACGCGGCCAGCGGCCCTTACGCCACGGTCGGCGGCGGTGATGGCAACGGCGCCAGTGGCGCTGGAGCGACGGTCGCCGGTGGTGAGAGCAACGGAGCCGGCGCCCTTTTTGCAACGATCGGCGGCGGTATTTTCAACGAGGCGAATGGCTATGGGGCGACGGTCGGCGGCGGTCCTGACAACACCGCCAGCGGTCATGCGGCGACGGTGCCAGGCGGCCAGGATAACGTTGCGCAGGGGGATTACTCGTTCGCCGCTGGATATCGCGCCAAGGCAGATCACGCCGGAAGTTTTGTCTGGGCCGATTCGACGGAGGCTGACTTTTCTTCGTCTGCCGCGAATCAATTCCTGGTTCGGGCGAGCCGCGGCGTTGGGATCAACAACGCGAACCCCGCCGCGATGCTTCACATTGGCGACACCAATTTGCCGAACTCACAAGGAATGATCCGGCTGGCCTCCCGATCGGGCACCGGACTGCTGCTGCGCCATTGGGACATCGGAGTGCCTGAGGATGACACCAGCGCTTCCGGCAAATTCTACTCGTTCGTCATCGACGATCCGCGGTTGGGCACGGACCCGGAAGTCGTCGTTCGTTGGGACACGGGCAACGTCGGCATTGGGGTGAACCATCCGACGAGCCGATTACACGTCGGCGCCGGCGGTGTGCGGTGCGAGATGGGGCTGGGCGAGAAGTTCTCGCTGGGCGGCAATGGCAGCTTCGAGATTGATGCGCCGGGCATCATAGCCGGCCGCTTCGTCGTCCAGAATGGTGGCAATGTCGGCATTGGCACTGCGAGCCCTTCGGAAAAGCTGCATGTCGCCGGCAACATCCTCGCCAGCGGCAATATTTGCGCCAACAACGGCGTTCAATGCATCAGCGACCGCAACAAGAAGGCGGGCTTCACGCCCGTGGATGCGAAAGCCATTCTGGAAAAAGTCGCAGCGATGTCGATCACGCGCTGGCGCTACACGAATGACACAGCCACGCCGCACATCGGTCCCGTCGCGCAGGATTTTCACGCCGCGTTCGGCGTCGGCTCGAACGACAAGCAGATTTCCACCGTCGATGCCGACGGCGTGGCGCTAGCGGCGATCCAGGGGTTGAACCAGAAGCTGGAGGAGAAAGATGCTCGCATCGTTGAGTTGGAGCGCCGCCTTGAAAAACTGGAACGATTACTCAATCGCGAGAACGAAGGTGCGCGATGAATTTACGAATTACGATTTACGGTTTACGAGCGGCCTGGCTGGCAGTCGCCCTTTCGTGGGTACTCGCGCCCCGCTCGCTGCTCAACCCTTCGCCATCGACTGGCACACCATCGAAGGCGGCGGTGGAACGAGCACGGGCGGCGTCTTCACCGTCAGCGGCACCATTGGCCAGCCGGATGCCGGCGGGCCGATGATCGGCGGCAACTATTCTCTCACGGGCGGCTTCTGGGCTTTGCCGTCCGTGGTGCAAACGCCCGGCGCGCCAACGCTCGTGATCACTCGCGGGGCGCCCGGATTCGCAACCATCTCGTGGAGTCCAGCCACGCCCGGCTTCGTCCTGCAACAGAGCGACAGTCTGACGACGCCCAACTGGTTCAATGCGCCGAGCGGCGCGGCGAATCCCACCACCGTGCCCGCCACGCTACCCTCGAAGTTCTACCGTCTGCGCAAGCCGTAAATTGATCTGTGTGCTTCAGCCGGCTTGCTCCAGGCCGGCTTTTTTGCTTACACTGCTGCCGTCCGTCAGACCCGGCAGCCGCAGCGCCAGAGGGAACAAAGGCATGGCCTCGAACGACCAGGTGTTCAACTCACTCGAACAACCCAAGGGCTGGTTCACCACCACGCACTGGAGCGTCGTGCTGGCGGCGGGGGACGATGGGCCGTCTACCGGCCGCGCGCAAAAACGCGGCGGCGGCCAGCCAGCGTTCTCGCTGGATGAAGTTGATGCGGAGGATCGCTATCGCCTGGAGCCGGCGGATGAAGCCACGCCGGAAAGAATCTTCGACCGCCGCTGGGCCTTCACGGTGCTGGACCAGGCGGCGGCGCGGCGGCGCCGAGAGCATGACGCTGCGGACAAAGCCGCTCTCTATTCGAGCCTCAAGGGGTTTGTATCAGCCGAGAGCACGCCGTCGAGTTACGAAGACGCCGCGCGCAGCCTTGGCTTGAGCCAGAGCGCGGTCAAGAGCGCCATCCATCGTCTGCGCCAGCGTTACCAGGAACTGATCCGCGATGAGATCGCGCAGACGGTGACAAGCGCGTCCGAAATTGATGAAGAGATACGGCATTTGTTGGCGGTGATTCGGGGTTCGTAGTCCCGGCTTTAGCCGGTTCGTTTGCCGAGCCGCCTGAAGACGGGACTCCAAGCCGCAAAACTTTTGCAGTGGTTTGCGGAAGTAATCACTAGGCGGTATCGGGGCAAACGCCCCGGCGACATGGCGACAATCCAAACATGCTCGGAGTGTGGAAGGCCGCTCACCAGCGACGCCGCAGAGAAATTCTGCCCGGCCTGCATGTTGGAAGGCGCGCTGAATCTCGGCCATCCCCAATCGCCTGGTGCCGCGGAGGAATCGCCTGGGCGATCGGCTCTACCGATCCAGAAGCCGGCACGCGAATCGGTCGTTATCATCTACTCCAGAAGCTCGGCGAGGGCGGGTTGGCAGCGTGTTCATGGCGGAACAGGAAACGCCCGTGCGCCGGCGCGTGGCCCTCAAGATTATCAAGGTGGGCATGGACACGCGACAGGTGGTGGCGCGTTTCGAGGCCGAACGACAAGCCTTGGCGATGATGGACCATCCGAACATTGCCAGGGTCCTCGACGCCGGCGCCACGGACACCGGCCGGCCTTATTTCGTGATGGAATTGGTTCGGGGCATCAGGGTCACCGACTACTGCGAACAGAATCATTTGGACGCGCGGCAGCGGCTCGACCTGTTCATTCAAATCTGCAAAGCGATCCAGCACGCCCACCAGAAGGGCGTTATCCATCGTGACCTCAAGCCTTCGAACCTGCTCGTCACCATCATCGACGGCGTGCCGGTGCCGAAAGTGATCGACTTTGGGATCGCCAAGGCCACGGGCGACCAACGCCTCGCGGACAAGACCTGCTTTACCGCCTTCGAACAATTCATCGGCACTCCGGCCTATATGAGTCCCGAGCAGGCGGAAATGAGCGGCGTGGACATCGACACGCGCACCGACATCTACAGTCTGGGCGTGGTGCTCTACGAACTGCTCACGGGCCGAACGCCTTTCGACAACGCACAGCTTCGCCGATCAGGCTTGGATGAAATCCGGCGGACCATTCGCGAATCAGAACCTCTCCGGCCATCGACACGGCTCACCATGGAATTTGACGCCTCACGGCGGTCTTCCACGAACGGCTGGGAAGTCCTCCGGCTGCTGCGGCGCGATTTGGACTGGGTGGTGATGAAATGCCTGGAAAAAGATCGGAACCGGCGGTACGAAACGGCCAGCGCCCTGGCCGCCGTGGCCGGGAGAACAACGTCGCGGGCAACTCCTACAATTCCATCATCGCAGGGGGGTACTTCAATGACATCGCCGCAGGCTCCGCCTACAGCGCAATTAGCGGGGGCTACGACAACAACATCCTGGCCAACTCGACCTATGCCACCATTGCCGGAGGCTACGTCAACACGAACGGAGGACATTACGCCGCGATCAGCGGCGGTTGGCAAAACGATGTCCGCACCAATGCGCAGTCCTCCGTCGTGGCAGGCGGCTATCGCAACGTGATCGGCAACAACTCGTCTTACTGCGTCATCGCTGGCGGGCAGGAGAACCGAATCGCCGGCGGCGGTTGGTACTCCACCATCGCTGGCGGCTTGTCCAACCGTGCGTCGGCCTTCTTCACGTTCGCCGCTGGACAGCAGGCCAGGGCAGACCATTACGGTTCCTTCGTCTGGAGCGACGGCAGCATCGGCGCTGTGCCGTCCTTTAACGACAACACATTTTCGGCGCGGGCAGCAGGTGGCGCCCGGTTTTACACAACCGCTAACCTCAGTGTGGGCGTCAACCTTCCGGCTGGCGGCGGTGCGTGGGCGCCCATTAGTGATAGGGCGGTGAAAGAGAATGTGCGAGAAGTGAACACGCGCGAGGTGCTGGAGAAAGTGGCGGCCTTGCCTCTGAACACCTGGAATTACAAGTCGCAGGACTCGACCATTCGGCACATCGGCCCGATGGCGCAGGACTTTCACGCCGCGTTCGGCGTCGGCGAGGATGAGCGCCACATCACCACCATCGATGCCGATGGCGTGGCCTTGGCGGCTATTCAAGGGTTGAACAAAAAACTGGAAAAAGAACTTCAAGCCAGGGACGCGGAGATTGGGGAACTCAAGCGCACGGTCAACGAGTTGAAGGAACTCGTCCGCGAGTTGGGCGGGCAACGGCGAGAGGGACAATAGGGCATTCGACATCTCGTAGCAGCCGAGGTAACGAGGCTCAATCGTAGATCAGAGCCTCCTCACGTCGGCTGCTACTTTTTCGCGCGGGCCACGAACTTCGCCATCCGTTCGCAGGCGACTTGAATCTGCTCCAGCGAGGTGGCGAAGCAGCAGCGGAGGAAGCCTTCGCCGCTCGGGCCGAAGGCGCTGCCGGGGACACACGCGACTTTCTCTTCTTGCAGCAGGCGCACGGCGAAATCCTTTGAGCTAAGACCGGTGGCAGTGATGTTCGGAAAGGCGTAGAACGAACCGCGTGGCAGATGGCACTTGAGGCCCATGTCGTTAAACGCTTTCACAATGAAATTACGGCGTAGCTTGTATTGCTCGCGCATCTCAGCGGTGTCCGGCTCGCCATATTGAATCGCCTCCAGCGCGGCTTCCTGGCTGATGATGCTGGCGCAGAGCATCGAGTATTGGTGAACCTTCATCATCGCCTCGATGAGCGGCGCCGGGCCGCAGGCGTAACCAATGCGGAAGCCCGTCATCGCGTACGCCTTGCTGAAACCGTGCAGGAAAATCGTCCGCTCCACCATGCCCGGCAGTGACGCGATGCTGACGTGCTCGCCCTCGAAGGTGAGCTCCGAGTAAATCTCGTCCGTGATGACGAGCAAGTTGTGCTTCTCCACGAGGCTCGCGATCTTTTGCAACTCGGCGCGGGTCATGGTGCCGCCGGTCGGGTTGGTCGGGAAGTTCAGCACCAGCGCCTTGCTCCTGGGCGTAATGGCCCTCTCGATATTCTCCGCGCGCACCGCGAAATTGTCCTCGGCCTTGCACGAAACCGGCACCGGCATGCCGTGGGTCATGGCAATGCCCGGTGCGTAGCTCACGTAGCACGGCTCGTGATAGATGACTTCGTCGCCGGGGTTGATGACGGCCCGGAAGGCCAGGTCCATCGCTTCGCTCACGCCGACCGCGATAAGGATTTGGTTCTTCGGGTTGTAGGAAACCTGGAAATGTTTCTCCAGGCTTGCGGCGATGGCTTCGCGCAGCTTGAGCAAACCGAGGTTCGACGTGTAGCTGGTGCGTCCTTTTTCCAGCGCGAAGATGGCCGCCTCGCGAATACGCCACGGCGTGACGAAATCCGGCTCGCCGACGCCGAGGGAGATGACGTCCTTCATGCCCTGCACGATGTCGAAAAAGTCGCGAATGCCCGAGCGCGGGATGTCGCGCACGGTGGCGGCGATGAAGTGGTCCGGTTGAAACGGCTTCGTCATGCGCCGGGCAGGCTAGGGAAAAAGGCCACGAAAACAAGCCGGCAGTTGCGAGATTGTGCCTGCAACAAGTAAGGGAACGCCCGCCCTCACCCCGGCCCTCTCCCCCAGGAGAGGGAGAAACATCCGCCGCGCTGGTTGCAAGCTGGCGCCCGAGGTTGTTCGAGTGGAAGTGAAATAATTTGCAAAAAGCAACAAACGCGGAGAATCGCGTCCGAACTATCAAACATGCACTTGTCGCGCACCCTCTCCTGGGGGAGAGGGCGGGGTGAGGGCGGACAATGTGGGCCGCGCGTTGCCTCACCAACCCAAAACGAAATGCCGTCCGATACGCCGGCTTTCCGCAATGGCTCGCGTGATGAATGCCTTCGCTGCCTGCACTGCGTCCGCCAAAGCCAATCCTCTCGCGCAATGCGCCGCGATAGCTGCCGAGTAGGTGCAGCCGGTGCCGTGCGTCGAGACGCCACCCACGAATGGCGCGGTGAGCAATAGCTCGATCTTGCCGTCGTTGAAGATGTCCACGGCTTCCTTCGTTCCCCGCAAGTGCCCGCCCTTCACCAAAGCCGCGCAACCGAAGCGCTGCACAATTTGTCGGGCAGCGGCGCGGAGATCCTCTTCGTCTCGAATCTTGTCACCTAGCAACCATGCGGCCTCATCAAGGTTTGGGGTGACGAGCGCCGCGAGCGGAAGGAGCTTGTCGCAAATTGCTTTTACCGCCGAGGGCTTGAGCAAACAAGCGCCGCTGGTCGCCACCATCACGGGATCGACGATCAGCGGGGGCTGATTCTTCCTGTCGAAAAACTCGACGATCACTCGAATGATTTCAGCCGAGTAGAGCATCCCACTCTTGCAGGCGGCAGGCGGGAGTTCGGCAAAGACGGCTTCGAGTTGTTGCCGGACCATCTGGGGCGTCGCGGCCTGCACTCCGAGCACGCCTTTCGGATTCTGCGCCGTCAGGCAGGTGATGACACTCGTGCCATGAACGCCAAGCGCCGCGAACGTTTTCAGGTCGGCCTGAATGCCCGCGCCGCCGCCGCTGTCCGAGCCGGCGATGGTGAGGGCAATGGGAAGGCGCGGGCGTTTCGGCATGGGCAGAGAATTGGCAGAGAGCAGGAGGCTAAATCAAACTCCCCTGCGCAGCGCCAGCCGGCTTGAGGCCCAGCTTCTTGTAACTCAGTTCGGTGGCGACGCGGCCTTGCGGCGTGCGCTTGAGATAGCCTTCCATGATGAGGTACGGCTCATAGACTTCCTCCAACGTGTCCGGCTCTTCGCCCACGACAACCGAGAGCGAACCTACGCCAACCGGGCCACCGCCGAATTTGACAATGACCGCGTCGAGGATGCGCTTGTCCATTTCGTCCAGACCGTTCTCGTCGATCTCGAGGATAGCGAGCGAGGAGTCGGCCACGGACCGGGTGATGCGCCCGTCGCCTTTCACCTGTGCGTAATCGCGGACGCGGCGGAGCAGGTTGTTCGCGATGCGCGGCGTGCCGCGGCTGCGCCGGGCGATTTCCAGCGCGCCGCTCTCCTCGATCTCGATGCTTAACAGCCGCGCGGAACGCACCACGATCTTCTGCAACTGCGCGGCGGCGTAGTAGTCGAGCCGCTCGCGCACGGGAAAGCGCGTGAGCAATGGCGCGGTAAGCAGCCCGCTGCGCGTGGTCGCGCCGATGAGCGTAAAACGGGGAAGGTTCAGGCGCACGCTGCGGGCGTTCGGCCCCTGGTCGATGATGATGTCGAGTTTGAAGTCCTCCATCGCCGGGTAAAGGTATTCCTCGATGGTTTTCTGGAGGCGATGAATCTCATCAATGAACAGCACGTCGCCTTCTTCGAGATTCGTGAGCAACCCGGCGAGGTCGCCCGCTTTCTCGATCGTCGGGCCGCTGGTGCATTTGAGATTCGACCCCATCGCCTTGGCGATAATGTTGGCAATCGTGGTCTTGCCGAGGCCGGGCGGGCCGCTGAGGAGGACGTGATCGAGCGCCTCGCCGCGTTGTTTGGCGGCGGCTACGGTGATTTCAAGCCGTTCCTTGACCTTTGCCTGGCCGGTGAAATCTGAAAACACCGACGGGCGCAGCGTCATTTCGAGCGCCACATCGGGCTTGGCCAACACTTCTGAAATCATCCGCTCAGGCATCGCGCCGAAGAATGCGGAAGGGGTGCGCGACCGACAAGGGAAAAGCAGGGCGATGCAGCGGCTCAAGCTCAAAGATCAAAATCAAAGTTCAAAGAAGCCCCTCAACTCCAGGCGCGCTATCCTTGCAAACGCAAACGGCGGCCCACTGCTGGGCCGCCATTGCGGAAAGAATGCCAACCAGTCGCTCTTACAGGCCGCGCTTGATCATGTATTTCACCAAGTCGGCGACGCGGTTGCTGTAGCCCCATTCGTTGTCGTACCAGCTCACAAGCTTGAAGAAACGCTTGTTCAATTCAATGCCCGAGCCCTCGTCGTAAACCGAGGAGGCGGGCGAGTGAATGAAATCAGTGCTCACCACTTCGTCCCTGGTGGTCTCGAGAACGCCCTTGAGATAAGTCTCGCTGGCCTTCTTCATCGCGGCGGAAATCTCGGCGTAGCTGGTATCCTTCGCGGTTTTCACCGTGAGGTCCACACAGGAGACGGTCGGCGTCGGCACGCGGAACGCCATGCCGGTGAGTTTGCCCTTCACTTCGGGGCAGACGAGACCCACGGCCCTGGCCGCGCCGGTCGAACTGGGAATGATGTTGATGGCCGCCGTCCGTCCGCCTTTCCAATCCTTTTTGCTCGGGCCGTCCACGGTCTTCTGAGTCGCCGTGTAGGCGTGAATGGTGGTCATCAAGCCTTCCTCGATGCCGAAGCCTTCCTTGAGCAGCACATGGACGAGCGGCGCGAGGCAGTTCGTGGTACAGGAAGCGTTCGAGATGATGTGATGCCGGGCCGGGTCGTACTTCTCATGGTTCACGCCCATGACGATGGTGATGTCCTCGTTCTTGCCGGGAGCGGAAATGATCACTTTCTTCGCTCCGGCAGTGATGTGGCCCTTGGCTTTTTCCGCATCGACGAACAAGCCGGTCGATTCGATGACCAGTTCGACACCAAGCTGCTTCCACGGAAGCTCGGCGGGACTCTTTGCGCTGACCACGAGAATGTCCTGGCCGTTGACGATCAGCACATCATGCTCGGCTTCCTTGCCTTCGACCTTGGCTTTTTTGAATGCCACGTCCGAGACTTTGGAATCCACCGAGCCTTGAAAGCGCCCCTGAGTGGAATCGTATTTCAGCAGGTAGGCCAGGTTGTCGGCAGGCACAATGTCACCGACGGCGACGACCTCCACGTCTTTGCCGAGCAACCCCTGCTCGGCGATGGCGCGAAACACCAGCCGTCCGATGCGTCCGAACCCGTTAATTGCGACTTTCACTGCCATAAATTTCAGTCTTTCGTTTCGATTTCAAAAGTTAAGCCGCGCGATGTTACCGGCGAAGCCCCGACCGTCAACGAAGATTTGCGAACATGCGTCCTGGGAAATTTCGCGAATGACTTTCACAAGGTCCTTTCGCGCTTGGAGGCGAGAAACGGGGGTTGGGAGTCCCGGCTTCAGCCGGCGCGCAGACGACCTTAAGGCTGCGCCGGAAGGACAAGACGGTAGAAGCGATTGCTGGTCCAGGAAGGATCCAGAATGTTCTCAACAAAGTTGGTGGACCGGGCGACCACATCGGCAAGGCGCAGCCACGGCCCGGCGGCGACCGCGCCCCGATACTGCACCGTGTAGGTGCGGTTGGAAACGGCGGCGATTTGCACCAGAGCCTGGCCGGCCTGCGCGCTTAAATCCACGCGCAGGTAACTGGCGGGATTAACAGGATCGGTCCCGGCCAGCGCTTCATCGCGATTGCTCATGCGGTCGCCGTCCAGATCGCCAAGGGCGTCGGCGGCGTTATTCGTGTTCAGACCGAGGCTCTGTTCGTAGGCGTCGATGATGCCGTCCTGATCGAAGTCGGGCACTGTGATGATGTTGGCCGAAGTGTTCGCGTTGACGGTGAGATTGGCCTGGTTGCGCACGATGACGCGGTAGAGGTTCGTCGTGAAAGGAATATTGGTGGCGGTGAACGTGTAGAAGTTGGTCGCGGAATGGACGACGTTGCTGGCGATGACGATTGAGCCGCGCCGCCATTCGTAGCCGAAAGGCGGAGGACTACCACTGGCGCCCACACTCAAGGTGACAGTCGCGCCGGCGGCCACGGTTTGCGCGATGAGGCCCTGAGTAATGACGGGCGAGACGAGTGGAATGAGCGTCGCGGGCGCAGTGACCGTCGTGCCGAGATCGTCCGTCACAGCGCAGGTATAATTGCCGCCGTTGGTGATCTGCACGTTTGTGATGACGAGCACGCTGCTGGTGGCGCCGGGGATGTCCGTGCCGTTGAAACGCCACTGGTAGCGCAGCGGTGTGGTGCTGTAGGCGAGGACGCCGAACGTCGCGTTGGTGTTCGGCACGGCAGCAGGGTCGGGCCGGATGCGCACCTGCACGTTGGCCGGAGGCTGGAGAATCGAGGCGGGATAGCGCAGCGTGAGCGTGGCGTTCGAACTTACGGTGGAGCCGTCATCGCTGTGGACGATCACGTCGTAGTCGCCGGTCTGCTCCGGTTGCACGCTGCTGAGAACCAGCGAGGCGCTCGTGGCCCTCGGAATGTTCGTCCGGTTGAAACGCCATTGATATCGAAATGGCCCCAGGCCAGAGGCGCTCACACTGAACGTCGCATCCTGAAAAACCGTCACCGTCTGACTTTGCGGATGCGACGTGATCAACGGTGTCGGACGGAACACAGTGGCGGAAGTCCCGGCGCTGGGAAGTTTCGCCAGCCACACGTCCGGGTCGCCACCATAGTAGGAAGCATTGCGGCGGTGCAAGGACAGGCCGGAACCGTCCGCGCCCGCCGGCCACGGCGCCGCATCTTGATAACGCACTCGATCCACGAGCACGTACGGAACCGAACCTCCTAGTGGCGTGGTAGGCTTCTCGATTTGCACAGTATCGGCGTCGTTGCCGAGCTTGCCCCCGCAGGGACCGAAGATTCTCACACCCACGCCGACTCCATACTTCGCGCGGAACGCCGCGAGCGCCGCGCTGTTGGTTGGATTGAAGTTGACCAGTAGCACATACTCGCTCGGCGCCAATGCAGTGTTGGCAGGAAAAAGCAAATCCACGCCGCCGGACAGCCGCCATCGGTTCGCCGGGATTGCCGGATCGAACAGCGCCACTTCCGACGCGGTGATGTTGAACAATTCGATGAACTCGTCGGTGCTGTTGTCGCCGCCATCCGGAAAGTCCGGGGGGTGGAACATGCTCTCCGTGATGACGACTGGGCCGATCTTTGGGCCAACATTTTGCGTTCCGGGCGTAAAGGCACCAAACGGGACAAACTGTTCTTCGCCGGTGCTGACCTGCATCCGACCAAACGGCACACCATCCTCCGCCGCGCCGAACGCAAAGCCATGCACGTAGCCGGTCAGATCACCAGCGGCGTTGGCCGAGAAGATCCAGCCTTCATCGCCGTCCGAGCTGAGCGCGAAGCCCTGGCCGCCCGGATTGAAGTGCGACTCGTCAAACGCGACGACGCGCCCGCCATCGATCACCGTGCCGTTGGGGATCCGAAATTTCTTCGGCGTGTTGAAGTCGTCCGTCAGGAACCAGCCGCTCACGTCGGCGGCGTCGCCGGTGGTGTTCAACAACTCGATGGTGTCGAGCGGCGGCGGCACATCGGTGCGCGACAAGACTTCATTGATGACGACGCGCGGGATGGCCGGCGGCGACGGGTCGGTGCTTGAAGGCGAACCGCCCAGCACGCCACTCGGCCGCCACTGGCTCGCTTGGCTCCAGGCGTCTGGTTCGGCGTTTTCATCCACCACGACCAGCGAGAAGCCAAAGCCGTCCGTGATCGGATGCCACTGGTTGTCGTAGCTGAAATCAAGAATCTCCTCGCCCCTCGCGTCCACCAACTGCACACGCTCGCCGCCGTTTTCCAGCGAGCCTGTGTATTGGCCAACGACAATCGGCAGGTTCCATCCATAACGCGCGGCGAACGCCTCGCTGTTCTTCACCACGAGGATGTGCTGGCCGGGAGGCAGACTGGTTGCGCCGCTGCCGGTAAAATCGAATTCGATGCCGTTGATGAACCGAACACCGGTCAGGTCCAGGAACTGATTCGTAGAGATGTTCGTGAGTTCAATGTACTCGAACTCCTCCGCTCCGTTGGTGTTCCCGGCCAGGGCTTGCGGGTGATACATCAACTCCGTGACGCGCAGGTATTGCTGCGCCAGCGACGGAGTGCCGGCGTAGGTGTGGGTTGAGACGACGTTTCCGAACACGTTTAACACGCGCAGTGTTTCGCCGCGCGCTGACAGTTGGCCGCGATAATTCCCTTGCACGAACAACCCCTGTGCTCCGCGCGGACCTGCGGTGCGCGCCCGGAAGGCTGCCACGTCCGGCGACAGGTACATTACGCTGTTGGATGGGATGACCGTGCCGGGATCGAACGTGTAGTCGATGCCGCCGTTCATGCCCCAGCCGGAGATGTCGAGCGCGAAGGGTGTCGGGTTGGTCAGGCACACGTATTCCTGCGCCTGATTACCGGAAGCCGGATTGAATTCGACACCCGCGATGTCGAGACGGACGTTGAACGGCTGTTTGAGAGCGTTCGATTGGCCGACGCCCACAATGTTCGTGCCGAGCAAATAGCCGGGGCGCGGCGCCAGATATTCATTCTTGATGCGGTCGAGCGCCGCGCGCAGCGTATAGGTCGCGCCGCCAAAATGCGCGTTGCCGCCCCAGCGCGCACGGTCGGCCGTCACGTCGGCGAGCAGCAGCGGGTAAAGCTGCTCGATGCGATCCTGGAACCACGTCGTGGTAAGGAACCGTTCAGTGAGAGTGCGCGTGCGGCGCAGAATCATGGCGCGCGTACGCGGCGTGTTGACCATCGCTTCGATGAGCCGCTGATACTTGCCGCTGTGCAAGAGATAGGGCCGGGCGCCGATGAACGGGTGACTGGCGCAGGCGGGGACCGCGGGGTTCTGGAGTTGATAAACGATGGTGTCCGTGTTCAGCGCGTCCGGCCCGAAGGTCAGATCGATGTCCCACGGCAGCAGGCGCCACTCGCGGCTGCCCTCGGTGTCGCGGTGGAGGAAATGGTTTTTGTCCGTGCCATCGATGTCCTGGGTCACCGCCATCGTGGCCATGTAGTTGATCACCTCCGGCACATCGATGTTGTCGAACACGAAATTCTCCAGCGCAGAACCGGTGAGCGCGAGGCCGGAGAGGAATGCCTGCAAGTCCTGGTTGTTCTCCGTGCGCCGCGTTTTCTTCTCAAAGGACGACACCGTATCTCCCGTCGAGCCGGGGCCGCCCTTGTAGAGCGCGCCGTTTTCGTCCATGCCGTAGCGGCGCAGGAAATCCTTGTCCACATTCTCAGTGTAGAGCGCGACGCTATAGAACGCGGTGTTTTGACGCAGGTGAATGTGAAACATCTCCGACGACGGCAGACCAACGGCCCGCTGGTGTTCGGCTGTGAGCACAGCGCGCACGTAGGCCTTGTCCGTATAAGTCGTATTCCAGTCGAACTCGGTCACGCGCCGTTCGCCGGGCCGCAGCAGGAATTCGTGATCCTCGTTAAACTCCACCTTGTAGCTCTTCTTCGGCCAGCCGCGCGCCGTGCCGCCGCGGATGCGGACGAAAATGTTGTCGTAGAACTCGCCGTTGTAGAAAAGCGAGCAGCGCGTGCCGGTATCAACCTCGGCCGCCCCCGGTGTGGCGAGAAACCAGTGAAAGACTGGCAGTGGCGTGTTGATGGCCGGGTTCTGAACGACGGTGCCGAAGTATTCATCGGAGTCCTGCGGATCGTTGAAAACGGGCGCGCGACCGGGACGGCCGCCGGCATCCGTCGCGCTAATGAGATAACGGACCATCTGCCCATTGGTCGATGCGCTGGCCGGGATGCTCGCGCCAAACATGCCATCTCCCACCGCGCCGTCGCCATGCGCGCCGTCGTCGAACATCGGCAGCGCGACTTCGTTCGAGTACATCACTCGGTAACGCAGCGTGACGTTGGTGACCGTGGCGAAGGCCGGGGTGACTTTAGCCGTCACCAGAAGGTCTTCGTTGTCCTGCGGCACGAGCGGCGCGTGGGCAACCTCCCCGATGATAGGGCCGAGCACGCTGACGCCCACGATGTTTTCGGCACCGGGCGTCGGCGTGGTGAAATAAACCAGGGCGTTGGTGGTGTCCGTAATCGACGACGCTTCCAACACTGGCTGGATGAGGAAATCCGGATCGTCCTTGCCCACGTTCAAGCCCTGGACTGCCAGAAGGTTCGTGCCCGCCACGAGGCTCTCCTCGAAGGCCGACAAATTAAACTCCTCGAACGCGCCGGCCAAAACGGGCAAGGGTGCGACGGCGGACGAATTCCACTCCAGCGGCTCCGGCGCGTTGCGCCTTACGACTTCCTCGCCGTTCAGCCATGCCACGAAGCCGTCGTCGTAACGCATCTTCAGCCGCCAGCGTGTGAGCACGTCGGGGTTCTCCACGACAAAGGGGAAGCGCAGATAACAGGTCGCATTGCTGCCGAGCATCAGACGGCGCGCATCGGTTACGAAAATCGCGCCTGCTGCCGCGTGGATCGTCGCGATCTCGCCCGCGGTCAGCGCGCGGTTCCAAAGGGCGAGATCATCGATGCTACCGCGCCAGTAACCGGGCGCGCCGGTGTCCGCCGCGTTGCCAGCGTCGTTGAGTTTCACCCCGATGCCGAGCGGGGCGGTGGCTGACGCAAGGAAGTTTCCGCTGTAAGGACCGCTGGCAACAAGCCGCCCGTTGCGAAAGAGGCGCAGCGTACCTGCTTCCGCCGTGAAGGCGACGTGTTGCCAGGAGCCGGTCGGGAACAGCACGTTCTCACGCACACTGAAATCACCGGCGCTGGTGTGGACGAAGATGTCGAGGTCACCCGCCGTGTCACGGAGGCCGAAATGGAACTGGCCGGCCAGGCTGCCGCCCCAGTTCTTGGCAATGGATGCCCAGATGGGGCGCGCTTCGGCCAACACCCACGCTGACACCGTGAGCGCGTTGGTGGTCTTCGGATAATTGGCCACTCGCACAAAATCCGGGGAACCTCGAAACCGCAGCGCGCCATCATTGCGCCCGGCGACCCACTGCGAGTTATTCGCGGGAAAGCCCGTGAGCGTGCCGTTGCTGGAGCGGCCCGTCGCCTCGGCGGCCAGCAGCCCGTTGGTTTCATCGAACTTCCAATACGCGACGAGATTGCTGGCCAACCCCGGCAGCGGAATGGATCCGAGCGCGCCAACGGCGAAGCCCACCGCCGAAGTCGCGCCGTGCCATGCTGAATCGTCGTAGGCCGGGAAAACCCAGTTTGTGCCCGGCGCGCCATCCGCGGGTATCAGCAACCGTCCGGTCGCGTTCGACGACAGGAGCGTCACGCTGCGCAGTCCGGGATCGAGTCCGAACGAAACACCGCTGACCTGCGGCGGAAACGCCGGCGTGAATTCGGAAGCGATGGTCCCGTCCGCCTTCACCAACGCGAGATACTCTCCACCTGTGCCGAGACGGAAGTTGGTATGCAACACGGCGCCGGGCACGCGGCGGTCCTTCCCTGAGGCGAACACCACGATTCGCGTGCCGGCGGCAAGGTTGGTTGCCGGGAAGCGCCACTTGCCCGGCTGCGTGGCGTCATCGGTGAGCGACCAGTTCAACAGATTCACCGCCGCTGCGCCGGTATTGTGGATCTCAACCCAATCCTCGAACGTCCCATCCTCGTCGGCCAGCGTCGAAGCGTTGCTGGCCATGAACTCCGAAACCACGACCTGCGCGTGGAGGTTGGGGTGAGTTGACGCAGTGGCGAATCCGGCGAGCAGCGCAAACAACACGGTTCTCATGAGTGGAATGTTGCCAAGGATGCCATACCCGGCTTGCTTGGCGAGCCAGAAAACGACAGCCTTCCACTGTGCTCTTGCCAGCCGGCGCCGTCCGGTGTTAACTCCCGTCGTTCTACGGACAAGCCCATAATGAGTCCGCCCACGGATCCAGCGCCACGGCAGGCACGGAAGAAACCGCCGCTCATTTTTCTCGTGGATGATCAGCCGATGCTGCTCGACCTCGCCGAAGTTTCACTGTTGTCCGGCGGTTATCAGTTGAAAAAATTCCTCGACCCCGAACTGGCGCTGCAAAGTTTCCTCAAAGCACGGACCAAACCGGCCCTGTTGATCACCGATTACGCGATGGGAAAGATGAACGGTCTGGAACTCATCGAGAAGTGCAAGGCCGTGAAACCCGAGTTGAAAAGCATCCTTCTCAGTGGCACGGCGGGCGCGGAAATCGTGCTCGACTCCGGCGTCAAGGTGGATCGCTTCATGGGCAAGCCCTACCAGCCCGCGAGCCTCGCCGATCTGGTCCGGCACGTCCTGGCGTTGGAATCCGTCGCTTGAAGTCACGTAACTTTCCATTGCCGGGGAGTGGTGTCTGGTTAGCAGTCTTAATCGTACTCCTAATCTTAATCTCAAGCCTTTGGTGATTAAGAGTAAGATTATGATTAAGAACAGGAGCGCCTGGCCCATTTGACACTCTACTCCGCTTCTCCTAGCCTGCGCCCATGTCGCTGCGCGGAAAAAAGCTCGGCCTGCTCCTCTCAACCCGCCCCGAAACTTCAAACTTCCGCCACGGCGTGAATCTCGCCGAAGCCGCGCTGGCCGCCGACGTAAAAGTCTATCTCTATTGCATCGATGACGCCGTTCACGGTGTCGGCGACACGCAGCTGCAATCCCTCAAGGCGCGCGGCTTGAACCTGTACGCCTGCGCGTACGCCGCGCGCCGCAGGAATGTTCCAGTGAACGGCCTGGCGGCGTTCGCCGGCTTGAGCGTGGTCAGCGATCTCATGACGGGCACGGATCGCTTCCTGAGCTTCAACTGAAGTTCGCGAATGAAACGCCGCGTTCTCTTCATCGTCGACAGCGATCCTCGCGTCAGCCCGCGCCCGGCGGAAGCCGTCCGCATTGCCGCCGGCGTGGGCGCGTGGGAAACGATTGAAGCCGTGCTTTACCTGCGGGGGCCATCGGTGCTGGCGCTCGGCGATTCGGCGGAGGAACTGGTGGACGGCGACCACTTTCTTCGTTATCTGCCGCTCGCAGCGGAGGGGCGTCGCCGGATCTGCGCGCAGTGCGACTCGCCATTGCTGGCGGAACTGGCAGAGAGACGAGTCTGCTTCGATCCGGTGGACGATGACGAACTGGCCCGGCTCGCCGCGAACAGCGAGTGCGTCGTCCGGTTTTGAGCATGAAAATCCTCCACATCCTGACGAAGGAAAATGACACCGACGCCAATGAACTCATCTCGCGTCAGCGCGCCTTGCCCGAGTACGAACTGGGAACGGTGGACTTGGGAACCGGGCAGCCTGACTACGCGGCTCTGCTGGAAAAAGTCTTTGCCGCAGATTCAGTGGCGGTTTGGTAAGCGGCGGCTGAGAGAGAATCACCGGCCTACTTCGGAGACAGTTCCCGAATCTTGATGTTACGGAACCAGCACTCGTCCTGGTGATCCGTCAGCATGATGTGGCCTTTGATCTTCGCGCCGAAGCCAGGCGCGTTCTTGAACTTGCTGTTCGCCACGCCCGCCTTTACCGCGTCGCTGCCCAGTTCGTACTCCAGCACCTTCGCCCCGTTCAACCAATGTTCGACGTGGTTGCCCTGAATGAATACACGCGATGAATTCCATTCGCCCGGCGGCTTGAGCGGTTTATCCGCCGCCGGAGGCAGCACTTCGTAAAACGACGCCGTTTGCCGCTTCGCGCCGAGTTTGCCGTCGGGATGGGCCGCGTCGTCGATGAGCTGATATTCATGGCCGGGCGCGGAGGTTCGTGCCTCGGTGACGAGGTATTTCACGCCGTTGTTCCCGCCGGCGGCGATGCGCCATTCCCATGTAAGATCGAAATTCTCGAATTGTGCTTCCGTCACGATGTCGCCACCGCGTTGTTTCGGCAGTTTTTTGAGGAGGCCGTCCTCGACCTTCCAGCCGCCCTCCGGCGCGGTTTTTTTGTTGTAGAGCCGCCACCCTTGCAGCGACTGGCCATCGAATAGCAACTTCCAGCCCACGGCCTTTTCTGCGTCAGTGAGTGTGTTGATGGGCTGGGCGGCAACTGTCAGCGCCAGCAAGGCGATGCAAGCCGTGGTGGCCATGGCGGAAGAAGCGCGGAACAGCGCGGGTGTTTTCATAGTGATGCGGGGACCCTAGCGACCGGACGCCGGCAGGCCAAGCCCGGAAAACACGTTCCGTATTCGCTGGGGAATATTCAAGGAATCGTAGCAGCCGACGTGAGGAGGCTCTGATTTTCACACAAGGTACCTCTCTCGCTATTGCGCGCTGGCAAAGATACGGGCAGCCTGCCGATTGGAAATCGGCGATACAGCAGAGTAAAACTCTGCGCTACCGGAATCGAGGCTCCGCGGCGCTGCGCCGCCTGGCCCCCCCTGAACATGCGCATCATCGGCGGCACCGCGGCGGGATTGATTTTGAAAGCGCCCGAAGGCCTGGGCGTCCGGCCCACGCCCGACCTCGTCCGCCAGGCCATCTTTAACAGCCTCGGCGCCCGTGTGCTGGATGCTCGTGTGCTTGAACTGTTCGGCGGCACCGGCGCGTTGAGCCTGGAATGCCTGAGCCGCGGCGCCGCGCGCGCGACGTGTGTCGAGCTTTCCCGCAAACACGCGCGGTTCATCGAACAAAATTTCGAGGCCACCGGCATCGACCGAGGGAAATTCCATCTCCGCATTCAGGATGTGTTTACCGCCATCCCGCAACTGACGGCCAGTGGCGCGCGGTTTGATCTGATTCTGGCCGACCCGCCATTCGGCGAAAAAAACATCGGACGGCGTTCGACCTCCCTCTCTCAGCGACTGCTCGACGACGAGGCGTTGCCTGCGCTCCTCGCCGCCGGCGGCCTCTTCGTCCTCGGCCACACCCGCCGCGACACGCTGACCATCATTGCGCCGTGGGTTGAGTTGAAGGAGATGAAGCATGGTGATTCGATGATGAGATTTCTGGAACGTGGTGCGTGATGCGGGATGCGAGATGCGTGACTACTCAAGAGCTGGACAGGCTCACGTACGTTCCCATGCAACACGCAATACGGAACACGCCCCCCGCTGCCAAAACTTCTTCCCAACCAGCCCCCGCGTCCACATGCTTTCCCCATGTCGAATCCCATCATCGTCGCGCTCGATGTGCCGAACGTGGACAAGGCGCTCGCGCTGGCCGAACAAGTGGCGCCCGCCGTTGGCGCCTTCAAGATCGGCAGCGAGCTGTTCACCAGCGCCGGGCCGGACATCGTGCGCCGTATCCGCGCGACGGGCGCGGCGGTTTTTCTCGATCTCAAGTTCCACGACATCCCGAACACCGTGGCCAAGGCTGTTGCCGCCGCCACGCGCCTCGACGTGCAGATGCTCACCATCCACACCGGCGGCGGCCCCGCCATGGTGCGCGCCGCCGAAGCCGCCGCGCAGGAAACCGCAAAAGCTCTCGGACGCCCCGCCCCGCTGGTGCTGGGCGTGACGGTGCTGACCAGCATGGACGGCGAAGAACTCAGCGCGGTCGGCCTGCCACCGAATCCTGGCAAACAAGTCGAACACCTCGCGGCCCTCGCCGCCAGTGCGGGATTACGCGGCCTCGTGTGTTCGCCTCTGGAACTGGCCGCCTTGCGCCAATCCTTGCCCTCCTCGATACAACTCGTCACTCCCGGCATCCGCGGCCCCGGCGATGACGCCGGCGATCAAAAGCGCACCCTCAGCGCGGCGGAAGCGATGGCGGCGGGCGCAAGTTGGCTGGTCATTGGCCGCCCGATCTATGCGGCCGAGAATCCATGCGCCGCCGCCGAAAAAATCCTGGAGTCGCTTCGTTAGTTCCCAAGCTGGTAGGAGCCGACGCGAGGAGGCTCTCATCTGAACGGGCTCGATTGAGTCTGCGTGTCCAGCGCCAATAATTTGGAGTGCGGTGACCTGTCACCGCTTTGATCGCCTGGCCGACTCGTCGGCCAGGCAGAGCCGCGTTCAGCGACTCGGAGTAATCACCCGCGCCTGCCGGTTCGACGGCGACAAGTCGCCTGCCCAAAGCGGTGACAGGTCACCGCACTCCACTGTGCTGCGGCTCTGCTAGGCTGGGTTTATCCGTGTCCATCCGTGGTTAAAGTTACCTCCGCCCCGCGTTTTCACTGCCCAGCAGTTCCTTGCGCAGCGCCGGCGTCCACGGACGGTTCTCGCCGGGCGGATTGAGGAGATACCAGACCATGTCGCGGAAATCCTTGTCCGGGATCGCTTCCAGCGCCTCGGGCATCAATGACAATTCACTCGTGCGAATCTTCGACTTGCCGCCTTCGAGCGCAATGTCGCTTCGCGCAATGATGTGCTCGATCGGGCCGGAGGCGACCAGCTTCAAGCGCGTCGGCGTGTCCTCGACGATGCGTCCGCTCACACTGCTACCGTCCTTCAACTCGACTTCGGTCGTGCCATAGCCATTCCCCACGACTTCGTTCGGATCGATGATGTTGTGGAGGAGCGCATCGAGGGTGCTGCGGCCCACGCCGGTCAGGTCTGGGCCGACGTCCGCGCCTTCGCCGTACAGCTTGTGGCAAACAAAGCAGGTGCGCTTGGAAACCTCGTAGCCGTTCTTCGCGTCGCCTTCGCCGGCCAAAACAATCTTCCGCTTGTCGGCGATGAGCTTGAGTTTGTCTTCACCGGTCGCACGGTATTTGCCGAGGAGGCGGTTCGCGTGATCGACCACCGTGGCATCAGAGCTTTTTGCCAGCGCGCGGCGAGC
>Ga0187893_10005120_pt1 | contig 23939 bp, 18 predicted proteins | sample MA1701074metaG_FD_139574 | JGI IMG/M metagenome (GOLD analysis project Ga0187893, IMG submission 139574) | White microbial mat communities from a basaltic lava cave in the Kipuka Kanohina Cave System on the Island of Hawaii, USA - MA170107-4 metaG ...
CGCCCGCCCCGACGAAGGCGCCGCGCATGCGTCGCTGACGCCGGCGGGCTCGGAGGCTCGAGTCACGAGCAGCACAGGTCTCCCGTCCAGTGCTGGCCCGGGCCGGAACAGGAGGAGATCGTCCCCGCAACGCACGAGGACGCGCCGGTCACGTTCCTCGACCGCTCCGCTCGCGAGCTCACGTGGCCGAATCGCATCACGACCGCCGACTTCGACGGCTGGGTGCAGGAGCGCGGACTCTACATGCCGCGCACGTTTGCGCCCGAATACCGCGCGCTGCTCGCCACGAGCGACGCCGGGGAGGCGCCCATCCACGGCGGCATCCTGGTCGCGCCACTGGGCCGCGGGAAATACGTGTACACGTCGCTATCGTTCTTCCGGCAGTTGCCGGCCGGCGTTCCCGGCGCGGCGCGCCTGTTCATCAACCTCCTGAGCGCCGGCCTCGCGCCGGCTGGAGCCCGTCCATGAACGCCCCCGCCGACGAGGAACGCGCCCGATTCCGTCGCACGCTCGTGCGCGTGATGGCCGTGCAGGTCGTGGCGCTCGCCGTGTTGTGGTGGCTGCAAGCCACGTTCTCGCACTGAGCGCGGGTCCATGGGGTCCATGGGGTCCATGCACTGGCTGAACTGGGCAATCGTCGGCGCCTGGCTGGCGTACAACGTGTGGGACGGCATCCGTCGCTCGCGCCGCACCGATGCGCTCGAGGGCTACATCGTCGCCGACCGCTCGCTGCCGTGGTGGGTCGTCGGGCTCTCGGTCATGGCAACGCAGATGTCGGCCATCACCATGATCGGCGGCACGGGCCAGGGCGCCACGGACGGCCTGCGCTTCATCCAGTTCTACCTCGGCCTGCCGATCGCCATGGTCATTCTTGGCGTGACGCTCGTGCCGTACCTGCATGGCGCAAAGGTGTTCACGGCCTACGAGTTCCTCGAGCGGCGCTTCGGCCCCGGCACGCGGTCGCTCACGGCCTTCCTCTTCCTGCTGTCGCGCGGCCTTGCCTGCGGCACGATCATCGCCGCGCCGGCCGTGGTGTTCGCCGCCATCTTCGGCTGGGACGTGAAATGGGCCGTGGCGATGATCGGCATCCCGACCGTGCTCTACACGGTGATCGGCGGCGTGCAGGCCGTGGCGTGGCTCGACGTGAAGCAGATGGTCATCATCGTGGCGTCGCTCGTGGCGATCGTCGTGACGCTGCTCATCAAGCTGCCGGTGTCGCCGGGCGAAGCGTTGCACGTTGCCGGCGCGGCGGGCCGGCTGCGCGCGTTCGACTTCTCGCCCAACCTCGCCAACACGTACACGTTCTGGTCGGGCCTCATCGGGGGCACGTTCCTCATGCTGTCGTACTTCGGCACCGACCAGAGCCAGGTGCAGCGCTACCTGGCGGCCCGCTCGGTTCCGGAGGCGCGCACCTCACTGCTCATGAGCGCGTACTGGAAGATTCCGCTCCAGGCGCTCGTGCTGCTCATCGGCGTCCTGATCTTCACGTTCTACGTGTTCGTGCGTCCGCCGATGTTGTTCAATCCGGCGCACGAGCGCGTCGCGCGCGAGCGGGCCGCGGGGTACGCGGTTCTCCACGCCGAGTACATGGACCGCATGGCGGGCCGGGAGCAGGCGGCGCACCGAATGGTGGCTGCCCGCTCCGATTCAGAGCTCGCGGAGGCGGTGGGCCAGTTCAAGTATTTCGAGGTGAGCGGCGGCGTGCTGCGCCAGCAGGCGCTCAACCTCGTCGGCGGCCTCACCGGGGAGTCGACGCGTGACGTGAACTACGTCATGCCGCGCTTCGTCCTCGACCACCTGCCCATCGGGCTCGCGGGGCTCTTCATAGCCGCGGTGCTCGCCGCCGCGATGTCGAGCATTGCGGCAGAGCTGAATGCGCTGGCGACGACGACGGCGATCGACTTCTACCGCCGCTGGATACGGCGCGCCGCCGGCGATGCCGAGATCGTGCGCGCCTCGAAGGTCGCCACCGGCGTGTGGGGCCTGATCGCCTGCGTCGTCGCCGTGTACGCCGTGAACCTCGGCTCGCTGATCGAGGTCGTGAACCGTTTCGGGTCGGTGTTCTACGGCTCGATCCTCGGCGTGTTCCTGCTCGCCATGATGCCGCGGGCGCGCGGGCTCGGCGCATTCCTCGGCCTCCTGGCCGGCATGGGCGCCGTGCTGACCGTGATACTCGCCGCGCCGGCCGTGTCGTTCCTGTGGCACAACGTGGTCGGCGCGGTCACCGCCGTGGTCGTGGGACTGGGCCTGAGTGCGATCGTCCGGAAGCCGGCCTAGGGTCGTCATCATCGGCGGCGGGTTCGGCGGACTCTACGCTGCCCGCGCGCTGAAACACGAGCCGGTCGACGTCACCGTTGTCGATCGCACCAATCACCACGTCTTCCAGCCGCTGTTGTACCAGGTGGCGACGGCGACGCTGGCGCCGACGGACATCACGGCGCCAATCCGGTGGCTCCTGCGCGGCCAACACAACGCGCGCGTGCTGATGGCCGAAGCGACACACATCGACGTCGCCGCCCGCCGTGTGGTGTGCGATGCCGGCGCGCTGACGCTGGACTACGACTACCTGATCGTCGCCGCGGGCGCGCGCCATTCGTACTTCGGGCATCCGGAGTGGGAGAAGATCGCGCCCGGCCTGAAGACGATGGACGACGCGATCGTCATCCGGCAGCGGTTCCTGCTGGCGTTCGAGCGCGCCGAGAAGGCGGCGACCGATGCGGAACGCCAACGGTGGCTCACGTTCGTGGTGGTGGGAGGAGGTCCGACCGGAGTGGAACTGGCGGGCATGCTCCCGCTCATCGCGCGCCGCACGCTGCCGCCGGAGTTCAAGAACGTGGATCCCGCCACGTCGCGAGTGCTGCTCTTCGAGGGCGGGCCGCGCCTGCTCGCCAACTTCCACGCCGAACTCGGCGAGCGCGCGCGCCAGGATCTCACGGAACTCGGCGTCGAGGTGCGCACCGGCGCGATCGTCTCGAAGCTCGAACGCGGCGCGGTGTGGGTCGGCAGCGAGCCGATCGCGGCCGGGACGGTCTTCTGGGCGGCGGGCAACGAAGCGTCGCCACTCGGTCAATCACTGGGCGCGCCGCAGGACAAGGCGGGCCGCGTGAAGGTGCTGCCGGATCTCTCGATCCCGGGGCACCCCGAAGTGTTCGTCGTCGGCGATCAAGCCGAGATGGTCAGCCGCGGGAAGCCGGTGCCCGGCGTCGCGCAAGGCGCGATGCAGAGCGGGCCATGGGCCGCGCGCAACATCGTGCGCCTCATCGCGGGCCGATCCACGGCGCCGTTCAACTACCTCAACAAGGGCGACGCAGCCACGATTGGCCGCTATCGCGCGGTGTTCCAGTTTCCGGGGTTCAACCTCTCGGGGAAACCCGCGTGGTGGTTCTGGTTGCTCCTCCACATCATGTACCTCGCCGGCTTCCGCAACCGCGCCATCGTCCTGATCGAGTGGGCGTATTCGTATTTCACGTACCAGCGCGGGGCACGACTGATCACCGCTGGGCGGATAGCGGAAGGCGGATAGCGGAAGGCGGATAGCGGAAGGCGGATAGCGGAAGGCGGATAGCGGAAGGCGGATAGCGGAAGGCGGAAGGCGGGAGGCGGAAGGCGGAAAGCGGAAGGCGGAAGGCGGTAGGCGGTAGGCGAAAGGCGGAAGGCGGGAACTGCTACGCGTCCCAGGCGCCCCCCGTCCTCAGTATCCCCCGCCGGAGGCCGATGAGCAGTCGGTTCAGCCGTTCGATCATTTCGCGGAGCGATTCGTGCATCGCGCGATCGATGTACCCGAGACGCTCGGCGAGCAGCAGCTGTGTTTCCAGTTCTTTCAGTGAGCCGCGGGCGACGGCGACGAAATGCGCGTACGCGCGCGGCCGCCCCGTCCGTGCCCCTCGGCGAGGTTCGACGGTACTGAGGTTGCGGCTCGACGAATCTGGAAGGCCAGGCCGTATTGCTCGGAGGCCGGGAATCGCGCCGTCGATCGGTGCACCGCCTCCGCCAAGTCCATCGCGATCTGGCAAGCCAGAAGGTCTTTGAGATCCCGAACCGGCGGCAGCGGTTGGCGTGATTGCACCATGCCCACACGATTACCCGATTCCCGGGCGGTGCGTCATCACCGTGTCCCAGGGTGTATGAATTGAATGCCGCTTCCTCCTCCGCTATCCGCCTTCCGCTATCCGCCTTCCGCTTTCCGCTTTCCGCCTTCCGGTGTTCTAACTCATTGACAGCCAGCGCTTAACGACCCCAATCTGCCCTCGTGTCCAACCCCGGCCTCACCGATCGCCTCGACCCGGCACGCGAGGCCCAAGGTGCGCAGATCGCGCGCCTGCACGCCCTGTTCGAGGCCATTTCGCTGGGCATTGCGATCTTCGATCACGAGCAGCGGCTCGTGTCGGCGAATGCCAAGTTCCGCGAGCTCACGGGGATGGACCACAAGCAGGCGTTCGGCCGCTCGATCTACGATGCGTTTCCCAATGCCCTCGCGGACCTGACCGAGCAGATCGACGCCGCGGTTGAAGGCCGCACGGTCGTGGCGTATCAGGTGGCGTTCCAGCATCGCGGCGGCACGCGCGTGGTTGAGACGACGTTCGCCCCGATCGCCGAGCCCGGCGGGGGTGTCGTGTTTGCCGGCAACGACATCACCGAGCGCGAGGAACTGCGCGAAAGCCTGGCGCGTAGCGTTTCGCAGCTCGAAACGATCTTCGACGTCATCCCGGACTCCGTGCGCGTGGTGGACACCGACGGTCGCACGATCCGCTCCAACACGCAGGCGCAACAGGATCACGCGCCGCACACCCCGGGGACGCTGCGCGAGCAATGGCAGTTGGACCGGCCGCGCACGCTCGAGGGCACGAGCCTGTTCATGCACGAGCATCCCACGGCGCGCGCCCTGCGCGGCGAACGCGTGCGCGGCGAGACGATCCTCGTGCGTCGCGGTCCGGAAAACCAGGTCATCATCGACGTCAACGCCAACCCGCTCTATGACGAACGCGGCCGCATCCGCGGCGCGGTGACCGTGGAGCGCGACGTCACGTTCCGCGTCCAGCTGACCAAGAAGCTCGAGGAAGAAGCCCGTCGCACGGCCGAACTGTACGACCGCGTGTCCACGGAGGCGGAACGCCTCGAGCGCATGGTGCAGCAGCGCACCAACGAGGTGCTCGCGCTCCAGGAATCACGCGCCCGGGAGCGGCGGCTCGCCGCCGTCGGCCAGCTCGCCGCCGGCGTGATGCACGACGTCAACAACGCGCTCAACCCGATCATGGCCGCCGCGTACCTGCTCGAGGCCAACGCGGAGAACGCGGCCGCCGTCCGCGACTACGCGGTGCGCATCGCGAAGGCCGCGGAAACCGGGGCGGCCACGGCGGCGCGGGTCGGGCGCTTCATCCGGCAGGAGCCGCTCCAGGGCGTGCGCGAGGAGTTGGTGGACCTGTCCAACGTGTGCGACGAAGTCGTGGCGATGACGCGGCCACTCTGGGCCGAGCGCGCCCGCGGCGGGCAGATCCAGTTGCAGCGGCAGCTGTCCGCGGGCGCCTTCGTGCGTGGCATACCCGGCGAGCTGCGCGAGGCGCTCCTCAACCTGATGCAGAACGCGCTCGATTCCATGGAATCCGGCGGTACGCTGGGGATCCGCACCGAGATCGTCGCCGAACAGGTGCGACTCGAGATCCGCGACACAGGGAGCGGCATGACCTCGGAGGTGCGGGAACGCGCGTTCGAGCCATTCTTCACCACCAAGGGCCAGTTCGGCACCGGCCTCGGCTTGGCCGAGGTCTACGGCATCGTCCGGCGCCATCGCGGCACCGTCGAGCTCGACTCCCAGCAGGGAGTGGGAACCGTCGTCAGCGTCCGGTTTCCGCTGGCCACTTCCAGCCCGGACGGGCGCCGCGAATCACCCACGAAACCGCGGACCAAGAGGCGGGTACTCCTCGTGGAGGATCACGTCGACAGCCGCGAGTTCATGACCCGGCTCCTGGAGTCGGATGGACACAGGGTGTCGGCGGTCGGCAATGTTCAGGAGGCGCTGGACCGGCTGGCTTCCGAAGACGGGGCCACGTTCGAAGTCCTGGTGACGGACATCGGGTTGCCGGATGCGAGTGGCTGGGATTTGATTCCACAGGCACGGGCGCGGCGCCCCTCGCTGCGCATTGGTGTTGTAACCGGGTGGGAAGGGCACAACGCGCCGTCAGAGGTGGCGGACTTCATGTTGCGCAAGCCCATCCGGACGTCGGATTTTCTAGCCGAAGTGGCGGGTGACGAATGAAGACGCTTGTCCCCCGGAACCGCCGGCAATGCAGCAGGTGCACGGAGAAGCAGCAGTCATGGCTACGATGACCGAGCAGTCGACCCACACGATCCGAGTTCTTCTTGCCGAAGACGACGACAACGCCCGTTCGCTGCTCGTCGATCTTCTCAACACCCTCGGCCACGTCGTGGTCGCTGAAGTGGCGACCGGGCGCGAGGCGTTCGAGCGCGCTCATGAACTCACCCCGGACGTGGTGTTGCTCGACGTCCACATGCCGGACGGATCAGGCATCGAGGCTGCGGAGAAGATCACCCGCGACCATCCCGGCGTGGCCGTCGTGTTGTTCAGCGGCGACCAGGCGCTGACCCTCTCCGACCGGGATGTGGAGGCGACCTCGGCCATCGCGTTCCTGCCGAAGCCCGCGCCACCGCGCGTCCTCGACTCCACCATCCGCCTCGCGGCGATGCGGGCCAAGGAGTTGACCTCCGCCCGCAAGGACGCCGAGACCTCCAAGCAGCAACTCGAGAATCGCAAGATCATCGAGCGTGCCAAGGGCATCCTGATGCGCCGCACCGGGTCGTCGGAGCAGGAGGCCTACCGCATTCTCCAGCGGACCTCGCAGGATCGGTCCGTTCCGATGGTCGAGATTGCGAAGGCGGTACTGGCCAGCGAGCCGGGCATCGAAACGAAGTAGGGCTCGCGGAGGACGCTAGCTCGCCTTCGCCTCCGCCTGCTGCGCAAACCGGTCCATGCCGCGCCCGAGGTAGATCGTGAACACCACGAGCGCGGCCCCGAGCAGGAACGGCAGCTCGATCCAGCGGTCGAACATCGCGCCGTAGACGATCGGGAAGATGACGCGCGACGCGCCGCCGAACGTCTGCTGCACGCCCATGTAGAGCCCGCGTTCGGAGCTGGGCACCACGCGTGACAGCAACGCTGTCACGCACGGGAACGTGAACGCGGTCCCGAGCGGCAGCAGCGCCACCGCCAGCGCCAGCGGCACATAGGTGAGGAACGGGTTGCCGTAGGCCGGGTGCATGAACGGAATCAACCCGAGGCCGAGCGCCAGGAGGGCCAACCCGATGCGGGACAGGCGGGCCTCCCCGAAATGGTCCACCATCCGGCCGAGCACCAGGGCCCGCGCCACGACGGACAGCACGCCGATGTACGCGAAGAAGTAGCCGATGGTGTGCTCGGTGACGCAGAAGCGGTCGGCGAGAAACAGCGCCAGGATGGCCGTGATCCCCTGAAAGGCGCCGATGCCGATGGAATAGATCCAGATCAGCCGCGACGGCGGTTCAGCGGGATGGGAGGCGACACGGAAGACGGCCTCGCGAGTGCGGCCGGCCGGTTTCGGCGCGGCGCGAATGGCGGCCGCTTCGACCATGTCGCGCGATTCGCGCAGGTACTTCCACGCGAACCCGATCGTGACAAGCGTGAGCGCGGCCGCGGAGAGCCCCGGGCCCGAGCGCCCGAACTGCAGCGCCCAGCTGCCGAGCAGCGGGCCGAGTGCGACGCCGGCGTTGGTCGCCGCCGAAAGCCAGCCGAGTCCCTTGGCGCGATCCTTCGGTTCGACGGCGTCCGCGACGTACGCCTGGATGACGCTCACGGTGCCGCCCCCGGCGCCCTGCACGAGACGCATCAGGAAGAGCAGCCACAACGAGTCGGCGAACGCGAAGATCACGTAGGCGATCGTCGCCGCGGTCATGCCGATGATGAGCGCTGGTCGCCGACCGTAATGGTCCGAGAAGCGGCCCCACACCGGCGCCATCAGCAGCTGCGCGATCGAGAACGACGACACGAGCAGTCCCACGACCAGCCCGCCCGCGTCCATCTCCGTGGCGAAGAACGGAAGCAGCGGCACGACCATCAGGACGCCGACCATGTCCATGAAGGCCGTGACCATCAGGACAACGAGCTTCGCGATCGGCTTCGGCGCGGGCGCTGTGGATGCTTCGGCCACTACGGTATCAGCATCGAGGCGACGCAGGCGGTCAGGAAGCACGCGATGCTGCCGCCCAGCAGTGCCTTCAATCCAAGCTTCGCCAGCAGCGACCGCTGGTTGGGCGCAAGCACGCCGATGCCGCCGATCTGGATGCCCACGGATGCGATGTTCGAGAAGCCGCACAGCGCATACGTGAGGATCACCTGCGTGCGCACGTCGGTCAGCGTGCCGGCGTCCTTGAGCTTCGCGAGCGTGCCGTAGGCGTAGAACTCGTTGAGCACCGTCTTTTCGCCGATGATCTGGCCGGCGACCATCAGGTTGCCGTAGTCGACGCCCATGAGCCACGCGAGCGGCGCAAAGATGATGCCCATGATGTATTGAAGCGAAAACTCGGCGTACCGGCCTGCGGTCTGTCGCGCGATGAGGTCGTTGAGGCCGGTCCAGCCGCCGAGGCCCGCCGACAGGATCCAGTTGAGGAACGCCACCATGGCGGTGAAGACCAGCAGCATGGCGCCGACGTTCACGGCGAGTCGCAGGCCGTCGGTGGTGCCGTTGGCGATCGCCTCCAGCGCGTTCCCGCCCAGCTTCTCCTGCGAAACCTTGAGTTCGCTGCTGAACTGCTCGGTCTGGGGTTCCAGGACCTTCGCGATGAGCAGCGCCGCCGGTGCCGACATCACGCTGGCGGTGAGCAGGTGCTTGGCGAAGAGGAGGCGACCCTCCTCGGTGGGCCCGCCGAGCATCCCGATGTACGCCACCATCACGGCGCCCGCGATCGTGGCGAGCCCGCCCACCATGATCGCCATGAGCTCGGAGCGCGTCATGGTGGGCAGGTAGTGCTTGATCAACAGCGGCGCTTCGGTCTGGCCGAGGAAGATGTTGGCCGACGCGCTGAGGCTTTCGGCGCCTGACAGGTTCATGGTCTTGGTCATCACCCAGGCAAACCCGTACACGATCTTCTGGAGGATGCCGAGGTAGAAGAGCAGCGAGGTGAGCGCCGAGAAGAACACGATCGTCGGCAGCACGTTGAACGAGAAGATGAAGCCGAAGGTGCGCGTGTCGGACACCAGCCCGCCGAACAGGAACTCCGCGCCCGCGCGGTTGAAGTCGAGGATGCGGACGAAGAAGTTCCCGACCGCGTCGACCAGGACGCGCACGAGGTCGACGCGCAGGACGAGGACGCCGAACACCAGCTGGAGCACCATGCCGGTGCCGACCAGGCGCCACGGCACCGCCCGGCGGTTCGAGCTGAACGCGTACGCGATGGCCACGAACACGGCGAGCCCGAACAGGCCGCGGACCACGTTCACCAAGGCGTCCATTGTTGAGCCGGCTCCGGCGCAGGGTGGTTTTCGGCGCGAAGGCGGAAAGGTCGTCCGCGCCTGACGGCGCGGCAAGCGCGCCTTTGCGGCGCCGCGGGCGGTCCTGTTTCTTGGGGCCATGGTGCAGCGCATTCGCACGCGGTTTCTGGTCGTCGGGTCCGGCGTTGCCGGCCTCCACACGGCCTGGCGCGCGGCCGAGTTCGGCGACGTCTTGCTGCTCACCAAGCGATCGCTGTTCGACAGCGCCACGTCGTACGCCCAGGGCGGGATCGCCGCGGCGCTGGGCGCCGGCGACTCGCCGGAGCTGCACCGTCGCGACACGCTGGCCGCCGGGGCGGCGCTCTGCGATGCGGCCGCGGTCGAGGTTCTCGTCGAGGAAGGCCCGGCGCGCGTGCGGGAGCTGCAGGCGGCGGGCGCCGAGTTCGACCTCGAGTCCGACACCGGCCGCCTCATGCTCGGCCGCGAGGCGGCGCACTCGCGCAAGCGCATCGTGCATGCCCATGGCGACCAGACCGGCGCCGAAGTCGCCCGGACGCTCGTGCAGCGCGTCCGCCGCCATCCCGACATCCACGTCCTCGAATCCGCACGCGTGCTCGACCTCCTCGTTCATCGCGGGGAATGCGCCGGCGTCAGTGCCAGCGTTCGTGGCATCGCGACGGAGATCGTGTCCGACGTGACGGTGCTCGCGACCGGCGGCTGCGGGCAGGTATACCGGCATACGACCAACCCGGTGGTCGCAACCGGAGACGGGTACGCGGTGGCGCACCGCGCCGGCGTCCGGGTCGCCGACATGGAGTTCGTGCAATTCCACCCGACGGCGCTCGATACCCCGGAGAACCCGCTGGCACTCATTTCCGAGGCGGTGCGCGGCGAGGGCGCCGTTTTGGTCAACGACGCCGGTGTCCGGTTCATGCGCAAGCAGCATCGCATGGCGGAACTGGCCCCGCGCGACATCGTGTCGCGCGCCATCGCGCGGCAGCAACGCGCCGGCCACCGGGTGTTCCTCGATGCCCGTCGGCTCTCGCGGACGTTCTCGCGCCGGTTCCCGGGCATCCTGGCGCTCTGCCAGGCGCGCGGCATCGATCCGAGGCGCGACCTGATTCCGGTGACGCCGGCGGCGCACTACATGATGGGCGGCATCGTGACGGACCTGCGCGGCCGATCGAGCCTCAAGCGGCTGCACGCGGTGGGCGAGGTGTCGCGCACCGGCGTGCACGGCGCCAACCGGCTGGCGTCGAACTCGTTGCTCGAGGGCCTCGTGTTCGCGGAGCGGGCGGCGCGGGACATCGCGGACGCGGCGCCGCTGCGTTCGCTGCCGCCGAAGCGCGATTGGAGCGTGCCGGTGCTCACGGACCGCGGCGCGGCACAGGTCTCAGCCGACCTCATCCGCGAGGTGATGTGGCGCGAGGTCGGCGTCGTCCGGTCCGCCAAGGGCCTCAAGGCTGCACGGGACGCGCTGCGGGACATCGAGGCCCGCCTGCCCGTCGGCGCCACAGAGGAAGAGAATCTCGTGCAGACCGCGCGCCTCGTGGTGGAGAGCGCGCTGCGCCGCAAGGAATCGCGCGGCGGCCACTATCGCTCGGACTACCCGCGTCCCAAGGGAGCGTGGCGGGGACGGCACGTGGAGCTCTGACCCAGGGCCCGGGCTCACCGGCGCCAAGCGCCGGGCTGTAGTTTGATGGCATGGCCACTGTAGCTGAACGAACCGGCCAGGCCGAATTCGAAGACCTGCAAGCCGAGATCCGCGAGCTGGCGCGCACGCGCAACGCGGTCATCCTCGCCCACAACTACGAGCGCCCGGAAGTCCAGGACGTCGCGGACTTCGTCGGCGACTCGCTGGGCCTGTCGCGCGAAGCCGCCCGCACCGACGCCGACGTGATCGTGTTCTGCGGCGTCCACTTCATGGCGGAGACCGCGGCAATCCTGTCGCCCGCAAAGACGGTGCTGCTGCCGGACCTGGCTGCCGGGTGCTCGCTGGCGTCCACCATCAACGCCCGGCAACTGCGCGAATGGAAAGCCGAGCACCCCAGGGCCGTGGTGGTGTCGTACGTGAACACGACGGCCGAGGTGAAGGCCGAGTCCGACTACTGCTGCACGTCGGGCAACGCGGTCGACATCGTCAACTCGATACCGCGCAGCAGGGAAATCCTCTTCCTCCCGGACATGTTCCTCGGCGCCCACGTGCGACGCGTCACAGGGCGCGACAACATCCACGTGTGGATGGGCGAGTGCCACGTGCACGCGGGCATCGACCCCGAGAACATCCGGCTCCAGCGACGCGCGCATCCCGACGCGGAGTTCCTGATCCACCCCGAGTGCGGCTGCTCGACCAGCGTCATCGAGGCGGTGTCGGCGGGTGATATCGACAAGAGCGGCGTCCAGATCCTGTCGACGGAAGGCATGATCCGGCGGCCGAGGGAGTCGGCGTCGGACGCGTTCATCGTCGCCACCGAGGTCGGCATCCTCCATCGCCTGCGGCGCGAGAACCCTCGCAAGAAGTTCTTCGCGGCGAACGACCGCGCCACCTGCGCGTACATGAAGGTCACGACGCTGCCGAAAGTACGGGACTCGATCGAGCGCAATCAGCACCGGATCACGGTGGCGCCGGACATCGCGGCGCGCGCGCGCACGGCCATCGAGCGCATGGTGGCGATCGGCGGCCGCGGCGGGCCGGCGCTCTCGCCGGCGGAGTCGCCCGACCCGGGCGAGTGAAACGCCCGCGCGGGGGTCGCGGAGGCATGGGGTCGCCCGAGCCGGGACCGCCCGAGCATCGCAGCCTGCCGCGCATGATCACGCCGATGTCGATGCCGGTCTACGACCGGGACGCGGCGCTCAAGTTCCCGCTCAAGGCCGCCGACCTCCAGCGCCTGGTGCGTGACGCGCTCGACGAAGACCAGGCATTCAACGACGTGACCACGATCGCGACCGTGGTGTCGGACCGGCGCGCGCGGGCCACGTTCGTGGCCCGGCAGTCCGGCACGCTGGCGGGCATGGCGCTCGCGCTCGAGGCATTCCGGTTGCTCGACCCCAAGGTGGCCATCCGCGTGGACCGCGAGGACGGCTGGCGCGTCGCCGAGGGCGAGCCGCTGTTCTTCGTCACCGGACACGCGCGGGCGCTGCTCGGCGCGGAGCGCGTGGCGCTCAACTTCATGCAGCGGCTGTCGGGCATCGCGACGCTCACGGCGCGGTTCGTCGACATCGTGGAGGGCACGGCTGCGCGCATCCTCGACACGCGCAAGACGACGCCGGGGTGGCGCGCCCTGGAGAAGTACGCCGTGCGCGCCGGCGGTGGCATGAACCACCGGATGGATCTCGCCAGCGCCGTGCTCATCAAGGACAACCACCTCGCGGCCTGCGATGGCGACGTCGCGCTCGCTGTGCGGCGGGCGCGGGACATGGCGCCGGCCGGCATGCAGATCGAGGTCGAGTGCGAGACGCCGCAACAGGTGCAGGCCGCCGTCGACGCCGGCGCGCACATCGTCCTGCTCGACAACATGGCGCTCGAGCCGATGCGCGAGTCGGTGCGCGTCGCCAGGGGGCGCGCCAGGACCGAGGCCTCCGGCGGCGTGACGCTCTCGACGGTGCGCGGCATCGCCGAGACTGGCGTCGACTGGATCTCCGTCGGCGCGCTCACGCACTCGGCGCCCGCGCTCAACCTGGCGCTGGACTTCGACTGATGCTCGAGCCGCAGCGCAGGACGCAGGACGCGGAGCCCGTGGTTGCGGACCGCCACGCGGACGCGGAAACCCGGGAACCGCAGGCATGCGACTGGTGCGGCTCGCTGCACCTTGCCTGGGTCAAGTGCAAGCTCGTGTGCCGGAATTGCCGGCAGATCGTGAAGAGCTGCGCCGACCTCTAGGACCGTGGCGCCAGCAGGCGCGCCGCTGCGGGCACGACCGTGATCTCGAACGGCGAATTGCCGAGCAGCTCGCCGTCGGCCTGGGCGCGCCTCGCCGGCATCGTCTCGAGTCGCACCGACGTGCCGCTGAGGTAGACCATGCAGCGATCGTCGCTGAGCGTGCCGCGGAGCATGCGGCCGAAGATCCGGACGGCGTCGAGGACGGTGTCCGGGGCGAACGCGATCGCGTCGAGACGGCCGTCGTCCGGCCGCACCTGGTCGCCGAGCTTGATGAGGCCGCCAAGGATCTCGCCGAGGTTGGCGACCATGACCGAGATGGCCTGGCCTTCGCGCACCGTGCCGTCAACGGTCAGGCGGTACCGCACCTTTTCCATGCGCAGCGACGCGATGGTGCCGGACCAGAAATACGCGAGGAACCCGAGCCGGTGCTTCAGTTTCCGTGACGCATTCGCGATCATCGCCTCGTCGACGCCGACCCCGAGCCCGATCACGAAGTGCCGGCCGTCGGCGAAGCGGCCGAGGTCGAACCGGCGCTCGACGCCGCTCAGCAACGCCGGCACCGCGTCCTTGATGCGCAGCGGGATCTTCAGCGCCCGTGCCAGGAGGTTTCCCGTTCCGCCGGGCAGGACGCCTACCGGCGGCCCGTCTCCATGCAGCGCGCTGATTACCTCGGCTGCCGTGCCGTCGCCTCCGAGCGCCAATACCGCATCGAAGCCGTCGCCGTGCTCCTCCGCCAGTTCCTGCGCGTGTCCGGGCGCCTCCGTGGCGAGGACGAGGAACCGGGCCTTCGCCGCCATCAACGCGCGCTCGGCCTCCGCGCGGTCACGCTCCGCGCTCCGGGCGGCCGGATTGACGATGAGGAGTACGCGCTCGTTGGCGGGCGGTGTCATTCGGCGGTCGCGAAGCGACCGAACAAGCTACTCCGGCTCGCGCCAGACTGCGCCGTGCGCCTGGATCAGGCGGTCCGCCTCGACCGGTCCCCACGATCCCGCCGGATACGACGGCATCTTCGCGGGCCGGTGCTTCTCCCAGTAGTCGATCAACGGATCCACGGCCTGCCACGCCACGTCCACCTCGTCGCTGCGGGTGAACAGCGTGGCGTCGCCGAGCATGACGTCGAGCAGCAGCGTTTCATACGCCGGCGGGTTGGCGTCGCCGAACGCGTCCTTGTAGTTGAAGTCCATCGCCACCGGCGCCACTTCGACGCCGTGCGAGAGCTGGTAGGCGGCGCCGGGCGCCTTCACCTGGAACGACAGCGACACGCCCTCATCCGGCTGGATGCGCAGCGTGAGGAGATTCGGCGCGATCTGCTCGCGCGCGGACCGCTTGAACATCGACACCGGCGGTTCGCGAAACTGGACGGCAATCTCGCTCACGCGTCGCGCCATGCGCTTGCCGCTGCGCAGCAGGAACGGCACGCCGTGCCAGCGCCAGTTGTCGACGTGGAATCGCACCGCGGAGTACGTGGGCGTCGTGGAGTCCCTGCCGACGTCGGGCTCCTCGCGGTAGCCGGGCACCGGCCCGCCGTTCAGCAGGCCGGCCGTGTATTGCGCGCGCACCGCGCTGGTTTCAAAGTCGTCCGGCTTCCAGGCGCGGAGCGACCGGAGCACCTTGACCTTCTCGTCGCGCACCGCGTCCGCCGTCATCGTCACCGGCGGCTCCATCGCCGTCAGCGTCAACAGCTGCAAGAGGTGGTTCTGGAACATGTCGCGGACGACACCGGCTTCCTCGTAGTACTTGCCGCGACGCTCCACGCCCACCGTCTCGGCCGCTGTGATCTGCACGTGCTGGATCGACTGCCGGTTCCAGATCGGCTCGAAGATCGCGTTCGCAAAGCGGAACACGAGAATGCTCTGGACAGTCTCCTTGCCGAGGTAATGATCGATGCGGTAGATCTGCCGCTCGGCGAAGAGGTCGAGCGCCAGCTTGTTGAGCTCGCGGGCGGTCGCGAGGCTGCGGCCGAAGGGCTTTTCGATGACGACGCGATGCCACGGCCGCGTGGTCGGGTCCCACACGCGCGGCGCCAGCCCGCTTCCCGACAGCGCGCGCGCGATCGGTTCGAACACGCTCGGCGGCACCGAGAGGTAGAACATCCGGTTGCGACGCTCCGGCGGGCGATGCGACTCGACTTCGTCGAGCCGCTTGCCGAAATGCTCGTACGCCTTCGGGTCGCTGAGGTTGCCGGACGCGTAATGCAGCCGCGCTGCCATGCGAGCCCACGAGGTCTCGTCGAAGGCCGTGATCTCATGGCTCTCCTTCACGGCGTCGTGCATCAACGTGCGGTATCCGGCGTCGTCCATCTCCTCGCGCGAAATGCCGAGGATGTCGACGCCGTCTGGCATCAGGCCGTCGAGCTGCAGCTGGTACAGCGCCGGCAGCAGCTTGCGCTTGGCCAGGTCACCCGCGCCGCCGAGGATCACGACCGTGCACGGGTCAGCCTGGCGACGATCATCGCCGAGGGCCTTGAGGATCTGACTCGGCCGGGCCGAAACGCGGTGCTCGCCAGTCTTCAAGACTTCACCGCGTGGCCGCCGAACTCGTTGCGCAACGCCGCCAGCACCTTGGCCGAGAACGACTCATCCTGGCGTGACCGGAAACGCGTGAGCAGCGACAGCGTGATCAGCGGGGCGGGGACGTCGAGGTCGATGGCCTCCTGCACCGTCCAGCGGCCCTCGCCGGAGTCTGCGACCCAGCCCTTGATCTTCGTGAGGTCCTTGTCCTTGGCGAATGCGCTGGCGGCCAGCTCGTTGAGCCACGACCGCACCACGCTTCCGTTCTGCCACAGGGTGCCGATGCCGGCGAGGTCGAGGCCCGGGAAGTTCTTCGACGCATGAAGGATCTCGTATCCCTCGGCGTATGCCTGCATCATCCCGTATTCGATGCCGTTGTGGATCATCTTGACGTAGTGGCCGGCCCCGTTCGGCCCCACGTGCATGTAGCCGTTCGGCGGCGCCAGCGTCTTGAAGATCGCCTCGCACAACATCACGGCGCGCTTCTCGCCCCCGACCATCAGGCAGTAGCCGTTCTCGAGGCCCCAGATGCCGCCGCTGGTGCCGCTGTCGATGAACGAAATGCCCCGGGCGGCCAGTTCTTTCGCACGCCGCATCGTGTCATGGAAGTTGGAGTTGCCGCCATCGATGATCACGTCGCCATCGCCGAGCAGCGGGACGAGCTTCGCGATCGTCTCGTCCACCGGCTTGCCGGCCGGCACCATGATCCACACGATGCGCGGCGCCTTGAGTTGCTTGACGGCATCCTCGAGCGACTTGCCCTCTGCCGCGCCCAGCTTGCCGTACTTCTTCACGGTGTCGGCATTGAAGTCGAACGCCACCACGCTGTGCTTCCCGCGCAGCAGTCGCTCCGTCATGTTGCCGCCCATCTTGCCGAGGCCGATCATTGCGATTTGCATGCCTGTTCCCAGTTGGTGACTCGTCACTAGTCACTAGTCACTAGTCACTAGTCACTTGGTTACCAGCACCGCCCTCGCCGGCGCCCCGTCCAGACCGGCGAGACGAAGCGGCAGGCAGTAAAAGTCATACTTCCCCGGCTTCACGGCCGAGAGGTTCAGCCCTTCGACGATCACGATGCCCTTGCCGAGCAGCGTCCGGTGGGTCTTGTGGTGCCCGGAGTGGAACTGCTCGACGGAGAGGTAGTCGACGCCAACGAGCTTCACGCCAAGCTTCACGAGATGCTCGGCGCCGTCCGGGGCGACAAATGTGTAGTCCGGGTGGAACGTGCCGTCCGTGATGAAGCCCGAGTTCCGTGTCTTGATCAGCAGGCGCTTGACGCCCCTCAACTTGTGCTTCTTGAAGTGGTCGGCGGTCACGCTCATCACGTCGCCCGGAAACGCGATCACGGTGGCCGGCCCCATCAGCGCTGCGAGCGGCAGCTCATCGACGGTGGACGTGCCGTCGAAGAAGTGCTTCATCGCGTCGACGTGCGTGCCGGTGTGCGAGCCGAAGGAGAGGCGCGAGACGTTGGAACTGGCGCCCTTGCTCACCTCGGACGCTGGCTCGATGCGGATTTCAGGGTTGCCGGGATACACCGTGCCGCCCCCGACGACGGGGACGGAGATATCGAGGATTTTCGGCACGCCAGATTGTGCGGGCCCAACCGGGCGATTGCCAGTGGCGGAAGGCGGCTTGACCGAGAATCGGTCTGGCTCAATCCGATCGCTTGCATTTGCTTTGGGGCATGCGCGCTTTTCTCGCAATCGTCGTGTCCACGAGCTTCCTCTCGTGCGTGCCGATCACGACGACCGGCAGCGGGCCGGGAACACCGTCAGCGGCCGTGATCCGGACCGGCGATCAACTCCTTGCGGCGATGCACCGGCGCTACGCCGACTCGTGGTATCGAACGCTGACCTTCGTGCAGAAGAGCACGTACTACCGGCCCGACGGTTCGATCCTCAGGACCGAAACCTGGTACGAGGCGGCCAAGCTTCCGGGCCGCTTGCGCATCGATATCGGCGAACCATCCGGCGGCAACGGCGCGCTGTATCGCAGCGACTCGATCTACATGATGCGCGGCGGCCGAGTCGCCCAGGGCCGCCGCGAGATCAACCCGATGCTGACGCTCGGCTTCGACGTTTATCGTCAGTCACCCCAGGAGACGGCCGAGCAACTGCGTCGCATGGCGTTCACCGGCTCCCTTCGCGTCGACACGCTCGATGGCCGCCGCGTCTACGTCGTTGGAGCGACCAGGGGCGACTCGGTCACCAACCAGTTCTGGGTTGACGCGGAGCGGCTCCTGTTCGTGCGCGCCATCCAGACGATCTCGGGGCAGACTCGCGACATGCGCTTCGAGCGCTACACGCAATACGACGGGGGATGGGTGGCGGAGACTGTGCGGATACTCAACGGCGGGCGGCTCGCATTCCTCGAGGAATACTCGCGAGTCCAGGTGAACGACGATTTGCCGGACGACCTCTTCCTGCCGGAGCGCTGGAACGCGGCAACGCACTGGTATCGCCCGTGAGCGTCGACCGTCGCGCGTTCGTGCGCGCCGGCGCCGCGCTCGCCGCCGGCGTGGTCGCCGCACCGCTGCTCGAAGGCTGCCGGCTCGAGTCTCGGCAGGAACTGTCCGACGACGCGCTCAACGTCCTCCGCGACGACTGGTTTCGCACCCAGCTGACGCTCAACCCGGTTACGTCCACGTACCTCGGAGGCGACGGCTGGGACTCGGCCTTGCAACCGCTGGGGGCGCAGTACCGCGACTACACGCCGGCCGCGCTCGACGCCGAGGCCACGAAGCTCCGCAGCTTCGAACGGGCCCGCGACGCGATCGACTCGGCCCTGCTGTCGTCCACTCGGCGCATCGACTTCGCCGTCATGGGGGCGCAGATGGCGTTCCTCAAGTTCCAGGCAGAGCAGCGTTACCACGAACGTGCCGTCGACACGTACGTCACCGAACCGTTTCGCGGCATCGACTGGTCGCTGCAGCAGATGCGTCCGCTCTCCGACGGCTTGTTCGGCGACGCGGACGAGTGGCGCCGCGTCAACGCGCGCCTGGACTTCATTCCGCGATACCTGGAGATCGCGCGCGCCAACCTCGCCGCCGGCAAGCGCGCCGGGAACTTGGCCGACCGGCGCATGGTGCAGCGCGACGGTATCGCCGGCAGTCGCGCCAACGCCGCCTGGTTCCGCTCGGCACTGCCGGCACTCGCCCGGACGCTCATGGGCGGCCAGCGCTTCGCTGGTGAATCGCTGACGCGCATTGCGGCCGCCGGTGAGACCGCGGCCCGCGCCTTCGAGCAGTTCGCCGTGTGGCTGGACCGCACCTATCGCGTGGAGGAGTCCGCCGACCGCTTCGCGCTCGGCACGTCGGCATACGAGTGGCGCGTGAAGACCGTGCTGCGCGACGACCGTCGGGCGTCGGACTTGTGGGACCTCGGCGAGGAGCAGGTGGAGGAGTACACGCGTCGCATGGCGGAGGTCGCGAGCCGGCTGGCGACCGAACGCGGCATCACGCTCCCGTTCGGCACGTCGCAGGACCGCGCGTGGAGCATTCGCCAGGTGCTCGACGACCTCTCCTCCGAAGCGCCCGCGAACGACGACGAGTTGATGCGCTGGTACCGCGAGACGGCGGCACGCTGTGTCGCGTACGGACGCGAGCATGCGATGTTCGACGTGCCCGCCGACTACCAGCTCGAGATCGTTCCCACGCCGCCCGTGCTCCGCGGCACCGTGGACGCGACCTACTTCCCGGCGCCCCCGTTCAAGAAGACGGGCGTCGGCCGGTTCTACCTCACGCCGACGGGCAACGACCCGGCCGCGCTGCGGCAGCACAGCCGAGCGTCCGTCGCGGACACGGCCGTGCACGAAGGCTTTCCGGGCCACGACTGGCATTTCAAGTACATGTCGCGATTCGCGAACGACATTTCCAACGTCCGCTGGCTCACGCCCGGCGCTGTGGAGGATTCATCCGCGATGTGGGCGGACTCGATGGCCACCGAGGGGTGGGGCCTGTACGCCGAGGAGCTCATGGCCGAGGCGCAGCCGGGAAAGCCGTGGGGCTTCTACACCGCCGCCGAGTACCTGTACCAGCTTCAGGGCCAGTTGCTGCGAGCGGCGCGCGTGCGCATCGACGTCGGTCTCCACACGCGACGCATGACGTACGCCGAGGCGGTCGACTACCTCACCGACCGCGTCAGCTTCTACCCCGACGCGTCCGCGCGCGCGGCACGCGAGCCGGCGGCGCGCGCGGTGATCGAGGGCGCCGAGCGGGCGATCTACCGCTACTCCAAGTGGCCCACCCAGGCCATCACCTACAACCTCGGCAAGAACGCCATTCTGTCGCTGCGCGAGGCCAACCGCGCTCGCAAGGGTTCGTCGTGGTCGGCGCGTGACTTCCATGAGCGGTTCATGCGCATGGGCACCATTGCGCCGGGCTACTTCAGGGATCTATTGCTGGCGGGGTAACGTGCCGAGTCGCACGCCGATGTTGATCGTGCGGCCTTCGAGCGGGCCCCATGCATCCGTCGTGAGGCGGCCGCCGGCGCCAGGCGCCGGACGTGGCAGCGGCTGGTGCCGCGTCATTCGGCTATCGCCGATGTTCTCGAGATTGACGAAGACACGGGTTCGCCCGAAGCGCCGCTCGGCGATTGCCCCCACAACGACATACGGCTTGCTCTCCGTGCGGTACGGGTTGTCGTCGAGCGACTGGCGCCCCGTGTAGTAGACCTCGATGCCGATCCGTTGCACGCCGTCCTGCTCCCAGACCGACACCAGCCCGGCGGAGTGGCGCGGGGTCAGCGGCACGAGGCGGCGCATCCCGCCGGCCGGCGACTCCTCGGTGGATCGCACGTGCGTGTAGCTGAAGGTCGTCACCAAGTCGCCGGCGCGATGGCGCAGCAGCGCATCGGCGCCTGCCGTCCGCGTCGGCAGCGTCGAGTTCACGATCTCGAGCCGGGTTGCGTCGCCCGCGACCGGGCGGACGATCAGCGCTGACGCCGTTCGCGAGCCGAACACCGCCGCCGAGATCTCGAACGGGCCGGCCTGGCCGGCTACGTCAATGGAGCCGCCCGCGCCACGCTCGTGCGACAGCGGGCCGAGCGCGTCGAGCACTCCCAGGCCCGCGGCGTCCGTCTCCTCCGTGAACGGCGTCGGCGCGAACGAGCCGGTGCCGCCGGACACGCGCGCCGTCCATCCCTCGGGCCCCCTGAACAGCACCGAGACGCGTGGGTTCACCGTGGCGCCGAACTCGCTGTGAGCGTCCCCGCGAGCGCTCGCGCTCAACGCCAGCCAGGAGAGCGGCTCGACGTCGACCTGCCCGAACCCCGCGGGAATCGTGTGGTCGAAGTCGAGACGCGGCTGATTCTCCGAGCGGAAGCGGTCGGACCGGAGCGCTGTCCCGAGCACGAACATCGTTGTTCCCAGCGTCGTCGCCAGTGACAACTCGCCAAAGCCGGTGGTGTGCTCGTCCGCGTTCACGGCATTCGTCCACGTGTGGTCGTGGCGGTCGCTCGACATCGCAGACCGCGCGCTGACCACGCTCGATTCTAAGGGAAGGCGCACGACAATCCCCGCGTCGTGGTGTTCCGTGGCCTGGCCCTCGTCGACGGCGGCCAGGACTGGCCCCGCCAGCCGCCCGCCGTCGCGCTGCTCGCGCGTCGCGCCAAGGGTAAAGAACGCGCTGCGCCCGTTCCCGCCGTCGAGGAACACCCTCGGCCGCAGCACGACCCGGCGGTATTCCGGAAGATCGATCCAGCCGTCGTCGTCAACGTCACCCGCCCGCTGTCCGTGCAGTCCACCGAGCAGCGTAAACGCAAGACGTTCCGACAGGCGCTGTTCGCTCCAGTACACCAGGTCTGCGCCGCCCCTCGAAGTGCCGTTGACCAGCAACTCGCGCCGTGACGCCTCGCGCGGACGCCGGGACACAAGGTTGACAACACCGCCCATCGCTGACGGTCCGTAGAGCGCCGAGGCCGCGCCCTTGATGACCTCCACCTGGGCAAGGTCCATCGGCGGGATCTGGAGCAGCCCCAGCGCGCCGGCCTGGCCACCGTGCAGCGGCAGGCCATCCGACAACAGCAACGTGTAGCGCCCGCGCAGGCCCTGGACGCGGATGTTGGCGGCGCCGAGCGCGGGCGCAGTCGTTTGCACCCGCAGCCCGCCGGTCTCGTTCATCATCATGCTGATGTCGCCCGGCGTCATCAGCATCTTCTCCTCGATCTCCTCGCGGACCAGCACCTCGACGCGCAGGGGCGTGTCGTCGACTCGTCGCTCGGTCCTCGTGGCCATCACGTAGATCCGCTCCGCCTCGGCGATCTCCTGGCGCAACCGCACCACAACGGTGTCGATCCGGTCCGCCGCGACGACCACAGTCACGGACTCCGGGCGAAAGCCGAGGCGGCTGACGACGATGGTTCTCGCGCCGGCGCGCAACGGAAACGACGCCTCGCCGTTTGCGTTCGTCCGCGCCGACATGGCGCCGCTCCGCGCAACCGCGAAGGCCACCGGTGACGTGTCGTGCACGACGCGCAGCCGCACCAGCCCCAGGTTGGCCGGAGATTCCTGCCCCCGCGCGCTTGCGGCGAGCGAGAACACCAGGGCCAGCGTCACCCCCCGCATCAGCGCGGTCCGCCAGCCGGTTCGCGCAGCGCGGCCAGCAGCCCGTGCGGCGTCGTGATCGCCGGTCCGCACGTCATCCGGCGGCACACATACGCGGTCGCAGTCCCGCGCACCGGCTTGTCTCTCAGCAGCGGCACGCGCGACCCCGCGCCGCCCGCGATCACCAGCGCCGGCAGGTACTCCGATCCGGCCGCGGCGGCCATGGCGGCGAACGAAGGGCTGACCGGCTGACCGGCGATCAGGACCTCCGTCGCGCCGTGCACGGCCATGTCGGCGGCCGTCAGCGCGTGGCCGAATGCGAGGGGAAACCGCTCGACTTGTTCACGCTGCGCGGCAAGCACTTCGTGTGCGACGTCACCGTACGCGGGGCGGTCCAGCAGGTCTCCCAGTCGCAGGAACAGCTCGATCGCGAGTGACGTGCCGGAAGGGGTCGCGTTGTCGGTGATGTCGCTCGGCCGCGTCAGGAGCTTCTCGTGGTCCGACGCCGTGTCATACAGCGTGCCCGATCCATCGCCCCTGAACCAGCGCTCGATGGCGCCCGCAAGCGTCGTGGCGCGATCGAGCCACGCTTCGTCGAACGTGAGTTCGTAGAGCGCCAGCGCGCCGAGCGCCACGGCGGCATGGTCCTCGAGGAAACCCGCGATTCGCGTGACGCCATCCTTGTGCGAGCGGAACACCCGGCCATCCCGCACCATTTCGCTGAACAGGAACTCGCCGTTGCGAACCGCCAGCTCGCGCAGCGACGCCGACCCGAAGGCGCGCGCCGCTTCGCAGACCGCGCGAAGCATCAGGCCGTTCCAGGACGCCAGGATCCTGGTGGCGAGCGACCTGAGCGCGGCGCGGGGTGCCGCGAGCTTGTCCGCGGTCCCGGCCCGACGTGCCTCGACTTCGATGCGGTGTGCCGTCGGCAGCTTGGCGCCGTACGTCTCTCCGAGTGCGATGCCGACGAGGCGGTCCTCCTTCGTGGCGTGATGCTGCGGCGGCTTCAGGCCGGTGGCGATATACGGAAGGGCCGGGTTGTCGTGGGCCCACGGTCCATCCGGGTTCGGCACCGTCCACGCGTGGACCATGGCGATCTGGTTCGGCGCCGAGGCACCGCCGCGCGCCGCGCAGTCGTCGGGCCCGTCAGCCAGCGCTGAGCCTTCGCCGGGCAGGTTGCGACAGAACACATGCGAGTGCCACTCGACCTTCTCGAACCCGAGGCGGTCCGGAAGCGGGTTGGTCGACGCGATGCGGCGCGTGTACGCCACACCGACCGGGAGCAACGAATCACCGCGCGGCAGGTACATGAGGAACGTGGGGCGGCGGATCTCGTCCGTTCCGGCCACGAAGCGCTGGAACTGCATCCAGTGCTGGCCCTGGAAGGGCGTCAGGTCGCGAATGCCGGTGCGAAACCCGATCACCGTCCAGCCGTTGGCCTGAAGTGACGCGGTATCGCGCATCGAGCCGAGCGCGTCGACGGCCGATTCGAGGATGGCGGTCTGGCGCTGCGCGCCGGCAGGCGCGGCCA
>Ga0187893_10005121_pt1 | contig 23919 bp, 13 predicted proteins | sample MA1701074metaG_FD_139574 | JGI IMG/M metagenome (GOLD analysis project Ga0187893, IMG submission 139574) | White microbial mat communities from a basaltic lava cave in the Kipuka Kanohina Cave System on the Island of Hawaii, USA - MA170107-4 metaG ...
GATTCGTTCGGCCACTCGTCTGCTTTTGGGTTGGCCGGCCTCTGCTCAACGACGGTGTCGCTCATGACACCACAATGCAGCCTCGACCGGTAGATCAGGAAGAGCGGTTCACGAGACGCTTACCGAAGAACCGCTTGCTGACGCGCACGGCTCGGTTCGAGCCACGACTATGAAGGAGTGGTGTAGTCGACAGCGATGGGCACGTTTTCGGCGGCCGATTTCTCGGCAGCGAGGCACGCGCGCACAGCTTCGAGCGCTTCCCGCGGTGTGATAACCGTGGGCTCTTTCCCGTCGAGGATGCAATTGGCGAAATATTGCATTTCCTCTCGGAGCGCACCCGCCCGAACATCGTGGATCATCGGCCAATAGGTCGTGTCCGGGGACCGCCAACCATCTTTGTCGCAGACCGAGAGACTTGCCGGAGTTTCCTGGATGTATATGGCGCCGGCTGTGCCGATGATCTCCATCCGTTCATCGATCCGGTAGGGTGTTTTCTCGGGAAGAAACCAGACGTTCTCGCAGACTCCGATGGCGCCGGTGTCGAAGCGATACGTCGTCCAGCCGAGATCCGGATAACGGAGACCGCGCACGGAAAGGGTCTGGGCGTAAGCCGTTTCGATCTTCGCGCCGGTAAACCAGAGCATGAGATCGGTATCGTGCACACCGTCGCCCACGATCGGTCCAATCTTCGCCAAGACAGTCTTGCTCACTGAAGCTGGAATGTTGCGCCGGGCGTAGAGCGATACGATCTTACCGATGGCACCCGAATCGATTTCGCGCTTAGCTGCGGCATAACGCGGATTAAAACGGCAGATATGCCCGACCATGCAGAACCGCTTGGTCTCTTGGTAAGCGCGCAGGATCGCTTCACAGTCAGCGACCGTTGACGCCATGGGCTTCTCGATGAACACGTGCTTCCCCGCTTCGAACGCGGCGATGGCTGGAGGGGCGTGATAGTCCCACATGGTGACAATGGAGACCGCGTCGATGTCCGGATTCTCGAGAAGTTTGTGGTAGCTCGTGTACTTGTACGCAACGTTGAATCGACCGGCGAGCTCCTGCAAGCGCGATTCGTTGCGGGTGCACAGAGCATATAGCTCACTTTGCGGCAGGTGGGACAACGCGTCGCAGTGCACCTCGCCGAAGCGTCCCAGGCCGATGACACCGAAACGGACTTTGCGCATTTTGCAAGCCTGCCGGGTCAAAACAATCAGTTCTTCTTCTTGCCCTGCTGGCTCCGGCGGGCGGCCGTAGACGGCGGGACAATGCCGCTGACCCGCAGATATCCGACGATGTTGCCATAAATCTCGTTATTGTGCACAACCAGATGCAGGAAGGCGTAGCTCATCTGGGGAGACGAGATGGCCTTCTGATCGTCGATACTTTCGAGCGCGGCGGCGCAATAAGCGAACGAGTCTTTCAGCGCCTTGCTAACGTCGGCCTTCTCCGTCAGCTTCGCGGCCTGCTGCTCGGCCTCGGGCGTCTTCTCGGACTTGAGCACCGCGCAGTCGCTGTAGTTACGTTGCGTGGAGTGATTCAGCCACTGCGCGAACGTCATCTGACCATCGGTTAACCGGAAGCCATACTTTTCAGCGGGCATAGCCTCCGCGCTCGCCTCGAGATTCCTTCTGACCACGTTAAAGTAGCGCTGCGTGGCGGTCGTGGTTAGGTGATTTTCCGCAGGCAGGATTCCGGGAGCCACGAGACAAAACAGAACAGATTTCAGATTCATATTTTTCAACTAGAGTATACCCGTACGTGTGACTGGAGCCACACCTCGAGGACCGCTGGCACAAATTATAATGAGCCAAGCCTATGACGAACGACACTCGACGGGCATTTCTCGCTACCGCGGCATTGGTCCCGCTGTCGCCTTCGGCGGACGCCCAGTCTCCGCCGCTTCCACAATTGACTTCGGAGGAAAAACAGAGGATTGACGACGCGCTACCTAAAGCGGCCCACGTGAAAGCCGCGAAGCCCAGACGACTGCTTGTGAGCACGCTTTGCATGCGCGATGGCCGAGTGGTCCGGGGACACTCATCGATTCCCTACGGCAGCTACGCTCTCGAACAGATGGGCAAGCGACTCGGCGTTTATGACGCCGTGTTCGACAATTCGATCGAGACATTCCGGCCGGCGAATATCAAGCAGTTCGACGCCATCTGCTTCAATAACACCCTCGGCGTGCTATTCGACGATCCGGCACTGAAGGATTCGCTATTAGGCTGGGTGGCGAACGGCGGTGGATTCGCCGGGATACACGCGGCGTTGGCGACGTTTGTGCAGCACCCACGGTACGATCAGTGGCCGCAGTTCGGGCAGATGCTCGGTGGAACGGAGAACGGCGGGCACGCATGGAAACCGACCGAGAAGGTTTGGCTGAAAGTGGACGATCCGTCGAGCCCGTTAGTACGAATGTTTAAGGGGAGGGCATTCGAGGTTGCCGAGGAGATCTACCAGCTCCAGGAAACCAGCCTGCGCGATCGACTGCACGTCCTGTTGAGCGTGGACACGGAGAAATCGGACATGAGTCCCCCGCGCCGCTTTCTGAAGGTTCGCGCAGCCGACAAGGACTTTCCGGTGTCCTGGGTCAAGCCACACGGCCGGGGACGTGTGTTCTACACGTCGCTTGGGCACAGCGCGGACATCTTCTGGAACGCGAAGCTGCTGGATCACATTCTGGCGGGAGTTCAGTACGCGCTTGGTGATTTGAGGGCCGACAATACACCGAGTCCGGGAGTCGGGACCCGATAAGGTGCGAGGAGGCGAAAGGATGCTAGTAGCAGTATTCATACTCACTCTGGCTTCGAGCACGGTGGCCATCTCCGCCGACGCGACTCTTGAGGCCACGCTCCAGCAGGTGCGGCGCTACGATTACGATCAAAGCCGTCAACCGCTAATCGACTTGGAAAGCCAGATTCGGAACCTGCCGGCGGCGGACGCGGAAAAACATTTGGTTGAGTTTCTGCGCTCGGACGCGTCCATCGCGAGCAAGGATTTTATTTGCCGGCAACTGAGCTTGATCGGCTCGGAGGCTTCGGTGCCAGTGCTCGAGTCGATGCTGTCTTCTCCCGAGACTGTCGAGATGGCACGGTACGCGCTCGAGCGGATTCCGGGACACACCTCAGTGGCGGCGCTGCGAAATGCGCTCGCGAAAGCGTCGCAACGAACGCGTCCGGGAATCGTGAACACGCTGGGGATCAGGCGGGACGCCCAGGCGGCCACGGCATTGTCGGCGCTCGCCGAGTCGCAGGACAAAGTGCTCGCCGGAGCCGCGATGTCGGCACTGGGCCGGATCGCGACGCCGCCAGCACTCGCGATGCTGGCCGCATTGCGCAAAAAAGGCGTGGCGGCCGCGATGGAGCCGTCGCTTGAGGCCGCCGGTTACCTCGCTGCCGGACAGACCGGCCGCGAGACGGCGCTCGCCCTTTACCGCGAGTTAAGCACCTCGACGCAGGCTATGATCCGCATCGGTGCGTTGCAGGGATTGTCGGCGGCTCTGGGCCGCGAAGCGGCTCCGCAGTTGGTGGCGGCAATGAAGGAGCCTGACAAGCGCCTGCAGGCAGCCGCGATCCGCTTCCTGAATTCGATTCCCGATGCAGAAGTCACAACCGCGATGTTACGCGCACTGCCTGAGGTGGGAGCGGCGGTGCGGGTGCACCTGGTGACAGCCCTGGCTGTTCGTGGAGATCGGGCGGCTGTTCCTGCAATCGTGAAGGCGGCCAAAGACGCCGACGCAGGAGTGCGTGTGGCGGCGTTTGCCGGGTTAGGGATGATCGGCGACGCGGGTTCGGTGGGCATGCTGGCGGAATCCGCGGCCTCGGAGACGGCAACACAAGAGGAGCGGGCGGCGGCTCGATCCAGCTTGGACCGAATGCGCGGCGCCGCAGTAGATAAGGCCATCGTGGCCGCCATTGGACCGGCGCCGGCGAAGGTGAAGGTCGAGTTGATCCGGTCCGCCGGCGAGCGCGCGATTGCGGCATCGTCCGATGCGTTGCTGGCTGCGGTGCGCGAGAGCGATGCCGCGGTCAAGCGGGAGGCCTTCCGTGCTTTGCGCGAAACGGCGGGCGCCGGGCACGTATCCGCGCTGCTCTCGCTGCTTACCTCGAGTACCAACGAATCGGATCGGCGCGAGAGCGAGCGCGCCTTATCGGCGGCATTGCGGCGGTCTTCTGCTTCGTATAGTGCCGAAGTGCTCACCGCGTATCGCGCGGCATCCAATTCAGGCGTGAAAGCATCGCTGCTACAAGTGATGGGACAATCCGGCGCCAGGGAAGCACTGCCCTTGCTGCGCGCCACGCTCGAAAATTCCGATGCGGACTTAGTCCGCGGTGCGATCCTGGCGTTGACCGAGTGGCCCGATGAGCAACCGCTTGCCGATTTGCTGGCGTTCGCGGGCCGCACACAGACTGCGACGCATCAGGTGCTCGCGTTGCGTGCCGTATTAAAGTTGATGGAATTGCCGGCCCAGCGCGCGCCGGCTGAATCGGTGAAGATACTCGAATCAGTTATGAATCAGGCGCGGCAGCCGGACGAGAAGAAAACTGTGCTTGCGCTGCTGCCGCGGTACCCCACCAAGGAAGCCTTGCAGATCGCAGAGTCTGCCGAGTCGGATCCAAATGTGGCCAGCGAAGCTAAGGCCGCTATGCAGCGCCTTCGACGGTTAGTGCCGTCTCGCTGACTTAACGATCCTGAGAGGAGTTACATGAGCAACCGGAGAGATTTCCTGAAGTGTATTGCCGGCGGGGTGGTAACCGGTTTCCCAACCATAGTGCCCTCCTCCGTGATGGGGCAGGATGGGGGCACGGCACCGAGCGACCGTATCGGGTTCGCTCATATCGGTGTCGGCCGCATGGGCGGTGGCCACTTACGTGGGTTGCTAAATTACCGTGATGTGCAAATCCGGGCGATTTGCGACGCGAACCAGGCGACTCTGGAACGCGCCGTCACAGCGGTGAATCGCAAGTATGGCAACAACGACTGTGCTTCGTTTAGTGACTTTCGAGAGCTGCTGGCGCGGCCGGAGATCGACGCCGTCCTGATTGCCACCGGCGAGCGTTGGCATCCCCTCATCTCGATCGAGGCGGCACGGCGCGGCAAGCACGTATACTGCGAAAAGCCTCTCGGGCTATCGGTCGCTGAGGCAAAGGCTGTTCGGGAGAATGTCAGCCGGTTCGGCACTGTCTTTCAGATCGGAACGCAGCAGCGCTCGAGCTTCAACTACCGGCAAGCGTGCGAGCTGACGCGCAACGGCCGGATCGGCGAGCTGAAAACGATCATGATCGGTTCGGTGCGCGGCGGCTCCAACCGGATCGACGAAAAACCGAAACCGGTTCCTCCGGGGATCGACTGGGACATGTGGCTCGGCCCATCGCCCTGGGCGCCGTATTCGGACGAGCGCATCTCCATCAACGCCTGGCTCTTCATCAGCGACTACGGGCTCGGCTGTCTTGACGGGGCCTGGGGCATCCACGACATCGATATCGCTCAGTGGGTGGCGGATGCCGATTCCACCGGTCCAATCGATGTGGAAGCGACGGGTAAGTTCTACACCGACATCCGCGATGTAGCCTACGAATACACTTGCGAGCACACCTATAAGAATGGCGTGCGGCTGGTTCATATGGATATGGTGACCGCCCGGAAGAGAGCGTCCGAGTTCAATACTCTGCCGTCAAACGGGGCTACAGTGATCTTTGGTACCGAGGGTTGGATCTATGTTAGCCGCGAGGGGCTCAGGACGAAGCCTGACTACTTGGCCCGGGAGAAGTTCCGCTCCAACGAGAAAAGAGTAATCTTCAGCAACGACCACCGGCGCAACTTCCTGGATGCCGTCCGGACCGGATCTCCGGCGATCGCGCCTGTGGAAGCGGCAGTGAGAGGCCTCACCGTCGCTCAGCAGGAGGACATTTCGATGCGGCTGGGACGGAAACTCCGATGGGACCCCGTAAAGGAGGTGTTCCTCGGAGACGACGCAGCGAATCGCAAGCTCACCCGGCCGATGCGGAGCCCCTGGCACTTGTAGCGCAGCCTAATAGTGCTTTTTAGCGACTTTGTGGGGCCGCTTGTTAAGCTGCGGCCCGATTGTCAATCGGGCCTTCGGCCTCGCAGAGCAGCGGCGGTTAGCAACCGCCGCGCAGGATGCCAACCTGCCCCGACAAGGGCCAAGTCTACAGTTGTCAGAACTGGTATCGCAGTCCAAACTGAATCTGCCGGGCAGCGGTAGCCGAGGTCACTTTGCCGAACGCCGACGACGAGAAGTTACCCTGCGGGTTGCCGAAATTGACGTGGTTCGGCATGTTGAAGAACTCAGTGCGGAACTGGATGGTGTGATTCTCTTTGAATCGGAAGTCCTTCTGCATGGCGATGTCCCAGACTTGGCGGCCATCGACGCCCACGATAAACGAAGCTGCGTTGCCATACGTATAAATTGGCTGCAACTGGAAGGCGGCTGTATCGAACCACGCGATATCCACGTTTCGGTTGCCGCCGATGTTCGGGTTGCGAATGACATTAGGCCGTTGCGTCGAACGGCCGACGTTGGCGCGATCCTGTCCCACAGTCACGTTGATCGGAGCGCCCGTTTGCAGGCGGGTGATGCCTTCGAGCGACCATCCCCCGAAAATGACATTCGCGGTCGGACTCCAGCCGGATCCCCACTTCTTGTTCTTGCCGAAGGGCAGCTCGTACACGTAGGCAGCCTGGAAGATGTGCCGGAGATCGATGGAGGACCGGCCCCAATCGGCCCGGCGGTCGTACTGGTTTTGCGCGCGGGATTCCGCCAGCGAGGACTGGTCGTCGAGGGCTTTGCCCCAGGTGTAGTTGACCTGGAACTGGAGTCCTTTCGAGAAGCGCTTCACGGCGTTGATGCGCCCCGAGTGGTATTCGGAGTTGAAGTGGTTGTACCCGGCGTCCAGCTCTCCAAATTCAGGCATGAGGCGGCGTGGGTTCACAGCTCCGGGACCGGGGATAGGCGCTGTGTTGAGCGCCGAGTATCCGATCTGCTTGTGGTTGCTGTTGCCGACGTAGCCGATATCGACGGTGAGATCGTCCATCAATTGGCGCTGGATCGTAAAGTTCCACTGCTGCGAATAGGGAGTTCTGTTCTCCGGATTCTGCGACCAGCCGCCAATGGAGACCGAACCGGTTCGTGCCGCATCGGTAATCAGGAGATCAGGCAGCGTGCCGGTGTTGGCCGTGAACAGCTCCTGAGGCGTGTAGGGCCAGAACTTGCGGAGGTCCTGGAGCTCCTGAACAAAGGTGGAGTTATAAAAGATGCCATAGGCGGAGCGGATGACAGTCTTGTTATCGATCTGAAACGCGATTCCGATTCGTGGAGCGAAGTCTCGATAGTTGGAGCGCTTGAGGGAGCGGCCGTATCCGAGAGTCTTCGCCGGCAGGTTAGCTTGGCCGGTCTCAGGGTCCACCATGGTGTTCACTGTCGCCCACATGAGCCGTCCGAAATAGCGCCCCGACTGAGGATCGCGATCCACGCGCAGGTTCCCCAGCCGGTCCGTCACGTCATAGGGCGGATTGGTGAACTCCCAGCGGATTCCAAGATTCAGCGTAAGCCGGGAGTTGACCCGCCAGTCATCCTGCAGATAAAGCTGCGGCGCATTGATGCGGGCGTCGGTCAGCGTGTTTCCGGTGCTGCGTCGAATCTCGGTCGGAGTTCCCAGCAGCATGGTGGCTGTGCTGTGGCCTGAGTTGTTGTCCGAGAACAGCGATGTCAGGCGGCGGTCGAAGTCGCCATTGCCGTTCATCGGGTTGGAAGTGTTGGTTTCGAACTGTCGATAGGAGTAGTTGACTCCGGTCTTCAAGTTGTGACGCCCAACAGTCTTCGAGAAGTTGGCGAGCCATTGGTAGATGTGATCGCCCGTGATGCCGCCGCCACCACCGACGCTGAATTCACCCACGGCGTTCAGAGTCGGAATCGGATCAAAGAGCACCTCGCGCTGGTACATCTTGATGCCGGTCTTGTCGAAGAAAGCCCCACGTGTGATGGTGCGGTTCAAAGTGCCCGTGGGAATGTTGGGGCGATTGAACCCGAACTTGACCTCGAGGACAGCCGTAGGGCCGAAGACGCGGTTATAACCAAAGGCTACGTTATCGACATCGAACCGGTTTCTCGCAAAAAGGTTCGGGTTGGAATTGGGAACCACCTCGCCGACCTTCTGCCGCATGTAGCGGGCATGTAGGTTGTCCTTCGAGGAGAGGGTATGGTCAAAGCGCATGACGACCATGTCTCGGTCGTTCACCGAGCCCTCTGTATTGACGAAGTTGTTGGTTAAACCGGTGCGATTGGGATTTGGCACCAAAGTATCGAGGAAAAACTTAATAGCGGGGCTGATCCGGCCGGTGGGGATGCGGTTGCCAGGGAACGGATCGCGCTGAATGTTGCTCGATCCGGGGGCGAGACGGCCCGTGAAAGGATCATAGATCGTTCGCGGCTGGTTGCTAAAGTCGCCATTTCGCTGTGCTTCGATCGGAAAACTGGAAATTAGCGTCGAGCCGCGCCGGCGGCGATAGCCTTCCCAGTTGACGAACCAGAAGCTCTTCTCCCGTCCGTCGTATAGTTTCGGGATCCATACTGGACCGCCGCCAAAGGCGCCGTACTGGTTCTGCCGGAATGGCACCTTGCCGATGCCCTGGCGGTTGGCAAAAAAGTCGTTCGCGTCGAACTTGTCGTTGCGGAGATACTCGTAGATACCTCCGTGCAGGTTGCGTGTCCCGGACTTGATGGCAATGTTGACGTTGGCGCCGGAAGAACGGCCGAATTCGGCCGAGGTGTTGTTGAGAACACGGAATTCCTGGATAGCATCCATCGGGGGAGAAGCGCCCGGAGAGTTCATCATCATGAAGTTGTTGTCAACGCCGTCCATGGTGAAATTGTTGTCCTGGCGTCGCTGGCCGTTCACGGAAATCATCTGCGTTCCCGAGAATGTACCCTGGCTTTGACTGCCCCCCTGATCGCTGGTGCCGGGCAGAAGCAGGATCAGGCGCGTGTAATTGCGGCCATTCACAGGCATGCGCGCTAGCTCGTTACCAGTGACCGTGCCTCCCACCGAGGCATCCTGAGTTTGCAGGACGGCCGCGGTGGCGACCACCTCGACAGTTTCCGTGATCTGGCCGACTTCAAGCTGGAAATCGACTTTGACATTGGATGCGATTTCAAGACTGATATTGGAGCTCACTTTCGTCTTGAAGCCCTGCATCGACGCAGAGACTTCATAAACGCCTGGATTCAATGGGAAAATGCGATAGTTGCCAAGATTGTCGGTTTGAACCGAACGCGAAATGTTGGTACCGAGGTTCTTGACGGTGACGGTGGCGCCGGCAACCGTGGCCGATTGTGGATCCATCACAGTCCCTACCAGAGTCGCGTTAGTGGTTTGAGCGCTGGCAACCCTGGCACATAGGAGGGCTATCAACCAAATCATGGATGTGAATTTCAGCACCTGAATCCCCTTTCCGGCTTTCGCCTGCGAATGGTTGAGAATGTATCATAGCGGCAGACATGAAAGCAAAGGTGCTGTGGCGCAGGCGCTCTTGCCTGCCGAGTCGAGACTCATCTCGACTCGTGTTGCCCAGGGCTGCAGTGGCGACTGCGTTCTATATGCTCGGGTCCCAATGCGCGGTTGCGCAAGGTGTTACGACTTGGAACGCGGCGCCGAGGGATCGCGGGCCAGCGTCGGGAAAACCATTTCCGGTACGATTCGAGAACATTGCCCCCAAGGTGGGATTGCGGGCGGCTCTTATCTCAGGCGGAGAGACCACGAAGAAGTACATTGTCGAGGCCAATGGGTCCGGTGTTGCGTTTCTCGATTTTGACAATGATGGGTGGCAGGACGTTCTTCTGGTAAATGGATCGCGGCTGGAGTCGCTGCCGTCAGCGGGAAACTATCTTTATAGGAATGTCCGCGGGATGTTCCAGGACGTCACGGCGTTGAGCGGAATAGGCAGGTCCGGTTGGGGCAACGGAGTTTGCGTAGGCGATGTGAATCGCGATGGATTTGACGACCTTTACCTCACGTACTGGGGATCCAATTCGCTCTTCGTGAACGATGGCACGGGAAAGTTCCGGGATATGGCGACGAAGGCTGGAATAGCAGGACCGGATCGCGAATGGAGCACCGGATGCACTTTCCTGGATTATGACCGCGACGGCCACCTGGATCTGCTGGTATCGAGTTACGTCGATTTCGATCCCAAGCGTGTGGGGTTGCCGGGTTCGGCGCCGAATTGCGAGTGGAAGGGGATGCCCGTGTTCTGTGGTCCGAAGGGCCTGCCCGCCGGTGCTTTGACGCTGTATCGGAGCCGGGGCAACGGGACGTTTGAAAACGCTACTGGGAAAGCCGGGTTGGGCGTATTCACAAAATCGTACGCGTTCACGGCAATCGCGGCCGATTGGAACGATGACGGATGGACGGACATCTATGTCGCATGCGATTCTTCGGCGAGCCTCTTATTTCGCAATCGAGGCGATGGGACGTTCGCCGAGATCGGGACCGAGACGGGAGTCGCCTTCAACGAGAATGGATCGGAGCAGGCAGGAATGGGCATCGCAACGGCGGATTTCGACAATGACGGAATGCTCGATCTGGTGAAGACGAACTTTTCCGGTGATTATCCAAACCTGTATCGCAATCTTGGTCGGGGCATTTTCGAAGATGTGGTGTTGCAAGCGGGCCTGGGTGTGAATCCGCAATACGTGGGATGGGGTGTGGGCTTCGCCGATTTTGACAATGACGGATGGATTGACATTTTCCAGGCGAATGGCCACGTGTTTCCCGAAGTGGAAAGGCGCAGGGGAGGAGAGCCGTATAAGAATCCGCGGCTCGTGTACCGGAACCTGGGGAACCGGCGATTCGAGGATGTCTCGACTCTTGCCGGTCCGGGAATTCAGGAACGCGCGTCGAGCCGGGGAGTTGCTTTCGGCGATTTTGACAACGATGGCGATATCGATGTGCTGATTATGAACATGAATGAGGCGCCCTCGTTGTTGCGGAACGAAAACACGAGCGGTCATGGATGGATTAAGGTGTTACTGCAAGGTGTGGCGGCTGGTGCGTCTGTGGTGGTGGAGGCTGGCGGAAAGCGGCAAAGACAGGCGGTAGTGAGCCAGTCGAGCTTCCTATCGCACAACGACAGACGCCTTCACTTTGGTTTGGGAACGGCGAAAGGTGTGGATTCGATCACGGCGCATTGGCCCAGTGGCAGGCTTGAAAAGTTTCCAGCAGTTAAACCGAATCAGACGGTGATCCTGGAAGAAGGTACAGGACGGCCATGACGCTCTGGGTTAAGTTGGTGCTGATGGCTGCCCAGACCGCGGATGAGGGCGCGTGGCGCCAGACGTTGGCGGCGAATCCGAAAGATTTCCCGGCCCTGTTCAATCTTGGGTATTTCTATTATCAGCAGGGACGTCTGGGCGAGGCTACGCCGCTATTACGGCGCGCTGCGCAAGTATCGCCGAAGGATTTCAACACCAGGTTCTTGTTGGGGTCGGCGTTGCAGAAGCAGGAAAGGCTGGAGGAAGCGCTGCGCGAGTGGATGGCGGCTCTGGAAGTGCAACCGGGTAATTGGAAGTTGATGCAGGTGATGAGCGTCGAGTTCAGCAAGGGACGCTACTTCCAGGAGGCGGCGGAGGTCGCGCTTCGCGCGCTCGCTTTGCAGCCCGAGGCCGAGACGCTGTACTATCTGGCGATCAAGGCATTGCAGGATTCCGGCCAACATGACAACGCGTTTGACCTGGCTGGGAAAGCAATGCAGCTCTTTCCAGGATCTGCACGCGCAAACTTCGAGTATGCTTATCACCTACACAAGGTGGGCAGACTGTCGGAGGCGGAAGGTCCGCTGCGGAAAGCAATTGAGGCGGATGCGAGCTATGAAGAACCGTACTTCCTGTTGGGTGATGTGCTCTTTCGAAAGGGCGAGCTGGAACAGGCCATCGAGCAATTGGAGAAGGGGCTCGCTCTGCGGGGGGACCACACCCCTGCAAGACTGACGTTGGGCCGGATCCGGATGAACCTGGGAAAACTCGACGAGGCGGCCGCGGTGCTGGAGAAGGCAGCGCGCATGGACCCGAAAAACCACCAGCCGATGTTGCTGCTGTCGCAGGTGTACTTTCGGATGGGCCTCGAGAACAAGGCCAGGGCGGCAAAAGAAGTCTCGGAGAAGCTGCGAGCGGAGGATCGCGGCGGCGTGGGCTACCGGGTGTTCCTGAGATAGGTTATACACTTCGCCTATGCGGAGACCTAGCGCCCCGATGAGTTGGGGCGCGCTCAACCCACCAGTTGAGCTAATATGTCTCTCCTGTCAATAGTGGTACCCAGCTTTACGGGGATCGCGGTTCGCGGGAGAATAGACAAACCTGATGTCACAAATCAATTTTGGATACCCATGGTGGTTGAGTTACGGCCACCTCGTGATCACTGCTGTGGTTGTGCCGTTTTGGCTTCTCGGAAAGGCACGAAGATGGCCGAGGATGCTGATGTTTTTGATTGGTGCAGTGATGCTCTGGTCGGTCGCCGGGTTCCTGGTCGCTCGCTTCGGTCTAAACGCAAACGGGCGGCTTTCATTGCCGTCACAGACTTTCCTTGCCTCAGGCCAAGGACGAGTACTCGACATGGGCGCTGGTACTGGGAGATCATCGCTCATGGTCCTCGAAGCACGTCCGCAAGCAACTGTGGTCGCACTGGACCTTTTCACCGAGTCCTATAAAGCGCACTTCGGGTCTGAGGACGGACAGGCGAGACTGGCCGCCAACCTGAGAGCGGCCGGCCTGGAACATCGCGCCGCAATCCAGGCTGGCGACATGCGCAAGCTTCCTTTTGAACCGGCTAGCTTCGATGGGATCGTGAGCACTTACGCGATCGATCACCTGAGCCGTGAGGGGATCCCTACGTCTCTCCGCGAAGCATCACGCGTATTGAAACCCGGTGGCGAATTCCTGCTGATGGTGATCGCGAAAGACTATTGGCTGAAGTTTGCATTCGGACCGCTGTTACTGCATAGCGGTACTAGTGGCGCGGAGTGGTGGACTAGCCGCCTGCAGGAGGCTGGATTTCAAATGATCGAGCAAGGGACTCGTCCGGCTACGCTCTACTTGCTAGCCCGCAAACCATGATGACTGGGTCCGTTAGGATGTCTCACCGCTGCTAACCGGCCTGGATTGCACTCGTCCAAGAGGATACATGTTTCAAGATCTACGGATTGGCATAAGAACACTGCTTAAGCAACCCGACTTTACCTCGATTGCCGTGCTCACATTGGCGCTGGGAATCGGCGCGACCTCGGCAGTTTTCAGTCTGATTCAAGGCGTGCTGTTGACGCCGCCGCCTTATCTGGAACCGGACCGGCTCGTGTTGATTCCGGCGGCGCGGACCGATGGTCAGCAAATGACGCGCCCGCGTGGCTGGGCGGCCGCGCAATGGATGGAGTGGCAGAAAGAGGCGAAGTCATTTGAGGCCATTGGCGCATATGGCTGGACATTCAATTTTCATATTTTGCCCGATGGCAGCGAATCGCTCGAGGGAATGTGGGTCACCCGAGACTATTTTCGCGTGGTAGGTCTGCAACCCATGCTTGGCCGAACGTTCCTTGAGTCTGAAGCCGGTGCCCCGCCAGCGCCGGTGATCATCCTCGGCTATGACCTCTGGCAACGGAGGTTCAACGGGGATCCAAAAATCATCGGCAAGACGATCCGCATGAGCCGGCGGGACACTCCTCCTACTATTGTCGGGATCATGCCCCCCGGCGTCCGTTTTCTTCCGTCACCGAACACGGCGCAGGAACCGAACTACAACGTGAACGCGCTAGTGGACTTTTGGGTTCCGGCCGCTCCCGACCCGAAGAGGCTGAAACAGCCCGGGTGGAATGTAGTTGGCCGGGTGCAGCGCGGGACCAGGCTCGATCAGGCGCAAGCCGAACTGGCCGTCCTAGCCGAAAGGCAGGCGCAAGCCGACCACGACTTTGCCGGAGTCACTCCTCAAGTGCAATCCCTGACTGCCGAGCTGAATCGCGACGGTAGCCGGATCCTGCTGCCGCTGTCGGGCGCGGCTGCGCTTGTGCTCCTGATCGCGTGCGGGAATGCCGCGGCATTGCTGCTGGTGCGCGGACTTCAACGGCAGCAGGAATACGCAGTTCGCAGTGCTCTCGGGATAGGCCGGATCGCGCTGTTCCGGCAGGTATCCACGGAGAGTCTACTGCTCGCTTTCTTGGGCGGCTCGCTTGGCGTGGGTCTGGCGTTTGGACTCGTCAAGCTCTTGAAGTTGATTGGCGGTCACGCCATCCCGCGTCTGGATGGGGTCACTACCGCGTGGCCAGTGCTGGCTTATGGGCTCGGGTCAGCCATGTTAGCCGCAGTTTTGGCCGGGCTCATTCCCGCTCTCCGCGCTTCGCGCCTCGACCCAATTCACGTGCTCAAGGGCGCGGGACCGAAAAGCAGCGCGGGACACGGGGACCGCCAACTTCTGCGAGGCGTAACGATCGTTCAGACAGCGCTGACTCTGGCGCTTCTAGTGGGCGCCGGTCTTTTGATTCGAACCATGATCAACCTGTCCAAGGTCCACTCCGGTTACCACACGGCACACGTCCTGACAATGAGTGTCACAGCGTTGCAGGGCGACTGGGCCGATTTTCATCGCCGCGCATTGGAGCGGGTATCGGCGGTTCCCGGGGTCCAGCACGCCGCTTTCGCGTGGGGCGTGCCCCTGACAGGCAACAATTGGCCTGGGGCCGTTGAAATCGAAGGGCAACCTGCCCCCAGCAGTGAGAGCGACCGGCTCAGGTTCCCGCTGCGGTCGGTGACGCCGGACTACTTCAAACTTCTCGGCCTGGCGATTGCAGATGGACGAGACTTCCGTTCCACCGATGCGCGCAACGCGCCGAGTGTAGCCGTCATTAACCAGTCCTTTGCGGATCGCTATTTTCCCAAGAACAATCCGATTGGGAAGAAGCTCTGGCTCAGCGGACGGCAGCGACCGCCCACGGAAGTCATCGGCGTGGTGACCGATGGCCGCACCGACGACCTGACACGGACGGCGGAGCCCGAGATTTATCTTTCTTTATGGCAGGCAGGCGCGTTTTCCAAACATCTACTGGTTCGAACGGCGGCAGATCCGCGCTCACTGATGGCCGCTGTTCAACGTGAGCTGCGCAGCGTTGATCCGACCGCCGCCGTCGAAAACGTCAAAACGATGGAACAGATTCGCGGCGATTCTCTAGCGTCTCGCACCTTCGCGATGCAGTTGCTGGTCGGGTTTTCGATCGTGGGGAGCCTGCTGACCCTTGTCGGTATCTATGGCGTGCTTTCGCTCTCGGTGGCATCCCGGCGGCGGGAGATTGCCATTCGCACCGCGGTCGGCGCCGAGCGGCGGGACATTCGGAATCTGGTTTTCGGCGAAGGGTTTCGACTGATTGCAGGCGGCGTGATTTCAGGCATTGCTGCCGCGCTGATCTTGTCACGCGTTCTCAAATCCTTTCTTTTTGAGGTTGAGCCTACCGATCCGGCCACACTGATCGGTGTCGGATTGTTGTTCGCCAGTGTCGCGCTGTTGGCGTGTTGGGTGCCTACTCGCCGCGCCGCCAAAGTTGACCCAATAGAGGCCTTGCGATACGAGTGAGGAGCTCTGGACACTTGCAAGTGCAGCAGAATCCTGCCCAATCTTGCCGACTAGAGCGTTGGTAGCTGTCTGGGACGCCGACCCAATGGAAAGGCCTTATCGATGCGCGCTAGCTCGACCTCGGTTAACTGGAGCATTCCAGCGCCGGCGTTTTCGGCGGCGTGCTCAGGGTCGGCAGTCTTTGGAATCGTGAACAGGGAAGGCCAGCGTAGCAGAAAACCGAGCGCGACCTGGCGTGCGGTCGCTCCGTGCGAAGCTGCAATTTCCTCAAGCACCTTGCCTCCCGCCGTTTTTGGACTCGGAAAGCGTCCGTGACCAAACGGGCTGTAGGCGACGACGGAGACGCCGTGCCTCTCACACCACGGAATGACTGCGTGCTCGATCGCACGCTCTTCTAAATGGTAGAGAACTTGATTGCATGCGAACCGGCTCTCGCCGGCGATCTTCCGAACCTCTTCCAGATCTGATTCATCGAAGTTGCTAACACCCCAGGAGAGGATCTTCCCATCTCGCTGAAGCTGTTCAAAAGCCGCGATCGTGTCCTCGAGCGGATACCGGCCCCGCCAGTGCAAAAGATAGCAATCCAAGTGATCGGTCCTGAGGCGAACGAGCGACTTCTCGCAGGCGGTCTTGGTCCCTCTCCGGGAAGCATTCTCAGGAAGCACCTTGGAGACAAGGAAGACCTCCCTGCGGCGCCCGGCAATCGCCTCGGCCACCACTTCCTCGGCGGCGCCTGAGCCATACATCTCCGCAGTGTCAATATGGGTCATGCCGAGGTCGAGGCCCGTTCGGAGAGCTTCGATCGCTGAAGCACGGTCGCCGCGTTCGATGTACCACGTTCCCTGACCAATGACCGCAACCGCGCGATTTGTGGACCCGAATCGTCTGCCTGTCACGCCTTAAGCATAAGGCAAGAAATGGCGATGTATACTGAATACGCTAAGTGACGCGTATTCTAGCCATCTCGGTAAGTGGGATTCTTTTGTGGTCGGCCCCGAATGACCCCGCCTCTTCGCCTTCCTTTTCCCGCGAGGTCGCTCCCATCCTGTCGCGAAGCTGTATCTCTTGCCATGGACCCGGTCAGCAGACGTCCGCTCTCGATCTGACGACCCGCACGGGGATGCTGAAGGGCGGAGAGAAGTCGGGCGCTGCGATCGTCCCCGGCAACTCCACGAAAAGCCCGCTCTACCGGCGGGTGACCGGCGAGGATCAGCCGGTAATGCCCCTAGGGGCTAAGCTTTCCGACGCCGAGATCGCGATTCTGAAAAGATGGATCGATACAGGGGCTGCTTGGGAGGGTGCAGGCCTCGCCACACCTGTACGCGCAAAGACGAATGAGAAGGCAGTCAGCGGGCAGCGAAACTGGTGGGCCTTTCGTATGCCGGTCCGCCACTCAATTCCCAAGATCAGCGACGAGCGCTGGAAGGAGCACCCGGTCGATGCCTTTCTCAAGAAAGTTCTCGATGCGAATGGTCTGGAACCCGCACCCCGGGCCGATCGGCGCACTCTGATCCGCCGTGCCTACCTGGACGTAATCGGACTGCTACCACCGTCTGAGGAAGTGGAGGCTTTCGTCAACGACCCGTCTCTGTACGCCTGGGAGAAGCGGATCGACCAGTTGCTCGCCTCGTCCCACTACGGCGAGCGCTGGGCGCGGCATTGGCTGGACGTCGCCCGCTATGCCGATAGTTGGGGGCACATCCACGACGACGACAACCCCAACGCGTGGCGCTTTCGGGATTACGTCATCAAGTCCTTCAACGAGGACAAGCCCTACAATCGCTTCATCCTGGAACAGCTCGCGGGCGACGAAGTAGACGATGTCACCTATGACACCCTGATCGCCACGAGTTTCCACCGCATCGCTCCACGCGTGCTATTCCGCGAGAAGCAGAACCCGCACTACCGGTACGACTACCTGGACGACATGATCGGCACAACTTCGCGGGCGTTCCTTGGCCTCACGGTCTCCTGCGCGCGCTGCCATGATCACAAGTTCGATCCCATCTCCCAGATGGATTACTACCGCATGATGGCGATGTTCTTTCCCTACATCGATTACAACCATCCGCTGGCGCCACCCGAAGAAATCGCTGCGTACGAAGCGCGCAAGACCGAACTGGACGCCAAGATCCAGGCACTTACACGCGAGATCCGGCGGATCGAAGAGCCCTATCGCGAGGCAGCTTTCCAGAAGAGGCTGGAGACTTTCCCGGAGGACGTTCGCATCGCCGTACGTACGCCGGAAGAGCAGCGTACTCCGGGCCAGAAACTGCTGGCGACTCAGATGATATCGATCAAGAACACGGTCGCCCGCCAAGTCACGCTCAGCGAGACCGATCGCGAAGCGCGCGCCAAGCTGCAAGCACAGGTCCGGGAATTGCAATCGCAGCTTCCTAAACCGCTGCCGGTCGCGGCGGGTATCCGTGACGGCGACTGGCGCTTTACCCCGGACGGTCCGGGCGACGAGCCGGTGCCAGGTACGACGGCCAAGCGCATCAAGGTAGATTTCGAGGGCAGCTACGTTCCACGGCCCGGAAAGCCCTACGATCCTCCGCCCCTTTACTTCCCGGCGATGTCGGACCCAGGCAACGGCAAGCTGGTCGAGCCAGGATATCTTTCCGTGATCGCGGGCGGTGGGCCGGCCAGGATTTCCCAACTCGCCAACGGAAGACTTTCGAGCGGCCGGCGCCGGGCGCTTGCCGAATGGATCGCTTCGCCCGACAACCCTTTGACGGCTCGCGTGATGGTGAATCGCATCTGGCATCATCATTTCGGACGGGGTATCGTCAGCACGCCGAGCAACTTCGGTCGCATGGGAAGCCTGCCGTCGCACTCCGATCTGCTCGACTGGCTTGCTACTGAGTTCGTCCGCGACGGGTGGAGCGTCAAGCGAATACACCGGCTGATTCTTACTTCGCAGGCATATCAAATGGCATCCAGCTTTTACCGGGCGGGCAATGCTGAGAAGGACCCCGAGAACATTTTCCTGTGGCGCTTCCCGCTGCGGCGCCTCGAGGCCGAGATCATTCGTGACGTGATCCTTTCGGCAAGCGGCCAGTTGAATCCCCAAGCCGGCGGTCCACCGTTCTTTCCCGCGGTTCCCAAGGCTGCGTACGTGGAGGTCGCTAGGGTCGGCAAGTGGATGCTCACCAAGGAGGAGCCTTCCACGTGGAGGCGCAGCATTTATTCCTATTGGAAGCGCGCGCGGAAGTCCCCGATGTTCGAGGTTTTCGATCAGCCGGACACAATGGTGACCTGCGACCGGCGAAACATTACGACGGTCCCAACTCAAGCCCTGACGTTGCTGAACGACGAATTTGTGCTGGTTCAATCGCGGCACTTTGCGGCGCGAGTGAAGCAGGAATCAGGGCAGGACTCTACGGAGCAGATCAAGTCCGCATACCGGATCGCGCTCAGCCGCGAGCCCACTGCTACGGAGCTGAACCGTAGTTTGCAGTTCGTAGAGACGCAGCGAGCGCACCATGCCGAAAAGCCCGCGGACGACCCAACCTTGCAGGCCCTCACCGACCTCTGCAATGTCATCTTGAATCTCAACGAGTTTCTGTATGTTCAGTAAGTTGAACCGCCGTGATTTCCTCTTCCGCGCCGGTGAAGGAATCGGCGGTCTGGCGCTGGCCTACCTACTGAACCAGGACGGTCTGCTCGCGGCGAGCGGCTGTGAAAACGACCCGGGAGTGAAGTCGCCTTTTTCGCCCAAGCCCACGCATTTCAAGCCGCGGGCCAAGAACGTCATTTCGCTCTTCATGTGCGGCGGCGTGAGCCACCTAGATACCTTCGATCCCAAACCAGCGCTCGACAAGTACCATGGCCAACCCTTGCCAGTGCAGGGTGAGATTCAGGTCCAACAGGGATACCCGGGCCCGATCATGCGCAGTCCCTATAAGTTTCGGAAGTGCGGGCAATCGGGAATCGAAGTCTCCGAGTTGTTTCCGCACATCGGAAGTATTGTGGACGACATCGCGCTGGTCCGTTCCGCCGTGGGCCGCTCGAACGACCACTCGATTTCGCACTTCGAATGGAACACCGGCGGATTGCTTCCTGGCTCCCCCAGCTATGGCTCCTGGATCGCTTATGGTCTCGGCACAGAAAACCAGAATCTGCCCGCTTTCGTTGTGCTGTTCGATCATCGGGGCGGCCCCTACAACGGTCCCAATAACTGGGGCGCGGGCTACCTACCGGCTGCCTATCAGGGTACGGCGTTTCGCTCGGTGGGCGATCCGATTCTGGATCTGCGCCCTCCGCCGGAGCACCTAACCCCCAAAGAGCAGCGCTCGCGTCTCGACTTCCTGGCTTGGCTCAACCAGCAGCACGAAGAGCGCTATCCCGGGGTAAGCGAACTCTCCGCGCGCATCGCATCGTATGAGCTTGCCTATCGCATGCAGGGCTGCGCGCCGGAGACTGTAGACCTCTCGAGGGAAACTGAGGAGACCCAGCGCCTCTACGGCCTGGACAAAAAGGTCACGGAACCGTTCGGTCGTCAGTGCCTGCTCGCGCGGCGCCTGGTCGAGCGAGGCGTGCGATTTGTCCAGCTTTGGAGCGGCGCCTATGTCAACGACACCGTGGATACCTGGGATGCGCACAACAGCATTGTGGACAACCATGGCCTGCACGCGCCCGAAGTGGATAAACCGATAGCCGGCCTGCTGACCGATCTAAAGCGCTGCGGCCTGCTCGATGAAACGCTCCTGATCTGGCACACCGAGTTCGGCCGGATGCCGATCTCGCAGCGCGGCGTTGGTCGCGATCACAACCCGAACGCCTTCAGTTTATGGATGGCTGGCGCCGGGATTCGAGGTGGTCAGGTGATCGGCCAGAGCGACGAGTTCGGCTATAAGGTCGTGCAGCAGCCCATCAGCGTTCACGACTTTCATGCCACGGTGCTCCACTTGATGGGAATCGACCACAAGCGCCTCACGTATTTCTTCAATGGCCGCCACATGCGTCTCACGGACGTGCACGGCGAACTGATTCCCCAAATAACTGGATAGTTCTTAGAGGGATCCAAATGAAACCTGTAACAAGACTGGCCGCGATGGCGGCGCTCTTCTGCCTTTCCCTCCGCCTCCAGGCACAGGTGGCGGGCAGCATCAGTGGTTATATCAAGGACGCCACGGGCGCAGCCGTGCCCTCGGCCAACGTCACGGTCGTGTCGAAGGAGCAGCAGTTGACACGGTCTACCATCTCGGACACGACCGGTTTTTACAACCTGCTGGCGATGCAATCGGGTATGTACGAGGTCAGCGTCACAGCTCCCGGCTTCGAGAAGCAGCTTCAGGGAGGAGTGCGTTTGACTCTGGGAGAAAACCTCCGTCTGGACGTGAGTCTCAAAGTCGGTTCGGTTCAATCTGAGGTGACCGTGTCCAGCACAGCGACCCTCGTCAACACCACAAACCAGACTCTCTCAGGCTTGGTGGACGATCGCCGCGTCCAGGACCTGCCGCTCAACGGCCGCAACGTAATGGCACTGGCTCGTATCCTCCCCGGCATCGTAGCGGTGAATGCGCCGCAGGAAATGGACAACACGCGCGCCGGTCCTAATATGAGCGTGAACGGCGGCCGGTCCGTCAACAACAATTACACCTTCAACGGAGCCAACTTCACGCATTTCGGTCAAACCACCGGAATGAATTATCCTCCGCCTGACGCGGTTCAGGAGATTCGCATCCAGACTCACAACTTCAGCTCGGAGTATGGCAACAACTCAGGCAGCCACGTTACGGTGACCTCGAAGTCCGGAACAAATCAGTTTCATGGCTCTGCGTGGGAGTTTTTGCGGAACGACAAGCTGAACGCCCGTAGCTTCTTTCAGCCTCGGCGTACCGTCAGCCGGCAGAACCAGGCGGGCGCCGCCGCCGGCGGTCCGATCAAGAAAGACAGACTGTTTGGCTTTGGATACTACCAAAAGTTATGGAACCGGCCGGAAGCTGGAACCACCCAGGCCTTCGTTCCCACCCCTGCCCAGCGCTCCGGTGATTTTTCCGCATTGCGGACGATGCTCAGGAATCCCACTGATGGACTCACGGGTCAGCCGATGCTCGACTCCACGGGCCGGCCCTGTATCGTGAACAATATTGTCAGCCAAAGCTGCATCAGTCCCGCGGCTAGAACTATCCTGACTCAGTTCATTCCGCAATCCCCCACGGGGATCTATTTCTCTGTCGGCCCGGAGCCATCGGGCAACTACACCTTCATGGGACGGCTCGACTTTCTGAAGAGCCGCAAACACAACCTGTACGGACATTTCCACAAGGACGCCTACAGACAAACCTTTAGCGCCGGCAACATCAAGCCCTTCACCACTGGAACCCGGGACGTGCGAAACACGAACTACTCGGTGAGTAGCACCTATACCTTCAGTCCCACGCTTCTAAACGAGGCCACGTTTGACTTCATGCACGCGACCTCTTTAGACCAGCCCGATAAGCTTTATCCTCCTAAGAGCTTGGGCATCGACCTTCCGCCAGGTGATCACGGCGAGGGAATCTCAGTCAGCCTGACGGGAAATTTCAATCTTGGCGCCGTAAATCCGAACGGCCAGGACTATCGCAACTGGCACTTCCGGGAGGCGATGAGTTGGATCCGCGGCCGACATACGCTGAAGTGGGGTTATGAAGTTCACAAGATCAACTGGGTCCTCAACAATCAATACACGCAGGGTCGGAGTGTCACCTTCACCGGCCTGCGTACTGGCGATGCCGTGGCCGATTTCCTGGTCGGGGCGTTTGACCAGCTTAACGTCACCTTCGGCCAGCCCGGAAGCGAGCCTATTGTGTGGAAGCATTTCTTCCATTTCCAGGACGAGTTCAAGATCATTCCGAGGCTAACGCTGACTATGGGCGTGCGATGGGAGCCCTACTTCGCATGGGACCAGCAGTTCGGGCGGCACAGTTACACCGACATTCCAACCTTTGCGGCCCGCTCGGTTGTTCACCCGGACGCGATACCTGGCGTCCTGTTTCCAGGGGATCCTGGAATGCCAAAGAACGGAAAACTGAGCTACGACGATCTGAATAACGTCGGCCCCAGGGTCGGCTTTGCCTGGGACGTCTTCGGGAACGGTAAGACCAGCGTACGGGGCGGTTATGGAATTTTCTTCGATCAGCTCAGCGCCAATGTGGTGCATACCTCGGAAGCCCCATTTGCGGGAACCGACGTGCTCCGGTCGGGGCGGCTGGATGATCCCTATCGCTCGCTTAACCGGCCTCTTCCTCCCAGCGGTATCCTGCCGGGCGAATTCGGGTGTGTCCCCATAAGCACCGCTCCGGGAGTTCGATGCAACTTCCCTTTGCCAGCCAACCTCGTTACGACCGAAAAGTACCTCGTGGTGCCCTACACGCAATCGATGAGCTTGTCCATCGAGCGCCAGTTGACTCGCGACGTAGCGTTGGCAGTGAGCTACGCGGGCAAGCTTTCACAGAAGCTCGAAGGACATCGTCATTGGAACCCGGCGGTATTCAAGCCGGATCCCTTGACAGGTCAGGCGCCATCGGCGCAGAACGTCAACAACCGCGTGCTCTTTCCCCAGACTATCGGGTTGTTCAATACCCAATCCAGAATCCTTGCGAACGACTACCGGGCCAATTATCACAGCATGCAGGTTCGGGTGGACAAGCGTTTCAGCCGCGGCCTTTCGTTTCTGGGTTCCTACGTCCTTTCGAAGGGGATCGACAACGTGGTGGCTCCTCAGCCTGGCCTGACGCCGGGTGTGGCCAATCCCTTCAACCTCAAGATGGATAAAGGCCTCAGCGACTTTGATCGCCGTCACGTCATCTCGGTGAGTTGGCTATGGAGCCCTGAATTCAGGTTCGAGACCCCTGTGGCGAAGCACCTGCTCGATCGCTGGAGCCTGGGTGTTTTCCATTCGATTCAAAGCGGTGAGCCGTTGAGCTTCGTTATGGGAACGGATGTCGCGCTGGACGGAACGGGCCAGCAAGGCTTGCAGCACGCGCAACTCGTCCCCGGTGTGACGCTCGACGACATACGGCTCGATCATCCGAGCCGTGATGCCTTCGCCGCCCGGTTCTTTAACACCGCTGCCTTCGTGCCCGTCGCGCAAGTGCCGCGCGGTATCTACGGAAATGCCGGTCGCAATACGCTTGCTGGACCGGCCACGAATCGGACGGACTTCAATCTGATGAAGGATATTCTGGTGCGGGAACCGCTGCGAGCCCAGCTTCGCGGCGAATTCTTCAATGCATTCAACCAGGTGAATTTCAATGCTCCGACGGCCACTGCTTCCTCGGGCAATTTCGGACGGATTACGGGAGCAGCA
>Ga0187893_10005122_pt1 | contig 23919 bp, 18 predicted proteins | sample MA1701074metaG_FD_139574 | JGI IMG/M metagenome (GOLD analysis project Ga0187893, IMG submission 139574) | White microbial mat communities from a basaltic lava cave in the Kipuka Kanohina Cave System on the Island of Hawaii, USA - MA170107-4 metaG ...
GCCCCTCCACGCGCTCCGAACCAAGTCGCCGCCCAGCCTTCGCTGTGGTGAAGACCTTTGGGTAGCCCTCACTGATTCTGCAAAACTTAGCCCTCGCAAAACCCGCGAACTGCGAAAGTTCGGTTAGCCGAGCGTTGAGAAAGGTGAACGGCAACCGCGGCAAGGTAGGCATCCGCGATATGTCCCTTGTCAAATCGGCCGGCTAGCGCGGGAGGCTCCCGCAGAAGTGATTCCAGGTTGGGCGATCTCTGAAACTCGTGAAGGAAATCCTTCAAATGAAGTGTGAACTCCTCGCCACTGGAGGACCATTCGGCGACTTCCGCGATGGACGATGGCCGTCTCATGACGAGGAACCCTGCGTGCCTTCCTGAATAATTTCATCGACCAAGTACCACGATTGCGGTAGAATCCGCGACGGATCGTAGTAGGATTGCACAATGTCCATCACCTGTTCGGAAGAACCAAGACGGAGGTGCTGGATGAGGAATGCGATGTCGCTCTTGTCGCTAGGCAAAGAGACGTCACCGGAGCGGGCGGCCATCACCTTCATGGCGAGTAAGTACTGTGGAGTTGGGGTTAACACTCGCAGGTTTGCGAATTGACGCACCCCACGGTGTGTAAACTGGCCGTGCTCGGAAAGGAATCCTTTTGCGGCATCGTTCAGCCAGTCCTTTGCCAAATTCAGTTCCGCGGCGGCTCGGTCAGCGGCTTCCCGAATCTCGAGAGGCGGCGCAAAAATGGCATCGACGTCTTTCGTAGATTGACGAGCCCGGAAGGCTAACATCATGGCTGCCCCGTCAATAATAGCGATCTCTCCGACGATTCCCTGCTCGCCGAGAAGGGTCCGACATTCGCCCGAGAGCTTTCATGACCATTTCCGCGTCGAGCATCATTTCGACTCTTTCAGGCTACCGGAATACAGGCACTGAGACGCGGCTCGGGATCCGATCCGCCGGCGGCTGGTTTATTTCCCTACGGCTTTTTTCAGCTCAGCGAGCGGCACGGCGCGTCCGTGAATCGGGGCGATTTGCGCGACATCAAGCTTGAGCCGCTCGATGTTCTCATACAGGTTGACGCTGGCTGGATTAGGAGTCGCCGGCGCGGGTGCATTCGGCGGAGCCGGCGAGTATACATCGGCTTCGACGAGCAGCTTTTCTTTCGGCAAATATGCCATCAGGATTCCATCGTTGTGCGGGTTGCCCTTGATGAGATGCAGTTCCAGCGTCCTGGCGCCATCAGTCATGTCGCGCCGGTCCGTGAGGGTCTGGAACTTCCCTTTGAATGCTTTGGCATAGTAGGGCTTGTTCATTTGATGCGTGACAATAGTGACGCCCTCGGTCGCGAACGCACGGAGACCGCCCGAATGGTCGAAGTGATGATGTGTATTGATCACGTAGCGCAGCGGCTTGGCTGGAACGAGCTTCTTCACCTCGCCGATGACGGCTTTGGCGCGGTCCTGGTTGAGTGGACCTTCGATCACCGCCACATGGTCCCTGAACTCGACCAGCAGACTATGATGACTTCCACCGGTCAGGTACCAGACCCCATCGGCCAGTTTTTGTGACTCGACGCGCGCCGGCGGGGCCGTCGCCTGCTGCACTGCCGCGGGCGCGTCGAGCGAGACCGTCGGGTTGCCCTTTGCGCCGGTGATGGCTAGATCGAGCGTCGGATGTCCACCCTGCTTCTGGACAATCCTGGAGGGAAACCGGACACCGCCAAAGTCCTTGTACCCGGAATATTCGGTTTCAACCAACATGTCGCCCAAGACAGGATTCTCGATCCATGTTTCCACTCGCTCGACTTCGCCTTGGCCGCCGATGACGCCGTTCATCTTATATTTGCCGTGGCCGGCGAACGAAACGAGAGTTACCTTCCGGCCTCCCTCCTTCTTCGATTTCACCGCGGCCTGCGCGGCCATCGCTGCTTTCAGGAAGCCATGAGGCGTCAGCCAGATTTGTGTGAGGCGCTCAGTCACCGCCGCCGGGGCGGGGTTGGCGTTGTTGCCCGCCATGTTCCAGGCGTGCTTTCCGCTCACGAGCTGCACTTGACGCTGCTCGCCGGCGGGCGTCACGCGAACAGTCTCTTCACGGTAACCGGGATTGGCATAGTCGACTGTCCGGACAAATGACTTCAACGTGACCCTGGGCCAAGGCGCCGTTGGGTTAACGTTCTGGCCGAGCGTGAATGCGCTGCCGGCGCCCGAGTACTCGATAGACTTGAGGTCCGCCGCGCCGATGGATTTGGCGGCATCCGCCAGCACGGAGCGTGCGTCTTGCGCCATAGCTACACAGGAAAGACAAAGAGCCATCATTACGTTCCGCATACAACCTCCACGGTGATTGAGAGTCTCCGACAGTCTATCACCCCATTCGGAGCGAAGGGCGATGATCGGATCCACGAATGCCGCGTCTCTCATGAAACGCATTCGCACCTGCCGGCACTATTTTTGTGAGGCGGAAACGATGAAGCGGTCACTGCAGCATTTCGTATATGTCACATTCGCCCTATTCATTGCCTACGGCATTGCTTTGGGACAGGACAAGACTCAAAGCGGCGCCAAAGGCGACATTGCGGAATTGCGAGCAACGATCGAAGACCTCCGCGCCGAGGTCGGAGTCTTGCGTAAGGCGGTGGCGCGGCTCGAACTCGAGCGGCATCGGAATATGATCCGGCAAACGAAAGCGGAGCTTGACAAGCTACGCGCTGAGCAGGCTCGCCTGGCCGAGCTCGACCGGAGTCGTAAGCAGGATCTCCACGATGTCGAAGAGTTGTTAACCCGCGGGGATGTGGCGCCCGAACAGCGGACGGAGATCGAAGGCGTTCGGGCTGAGTTGGCGGTAGCGCAAGGGCGGGAAATCGATCAGCAAGCGGAGGCGGCACGAGCTCGCGAAGGCGAACTCCTCCACCGTCTGCAAACAGAAGAACAATTCATCAAACGCCTCGAAGAGGCGTGGAAGTCTATCGGAGGAAAACACGATGACACTTTTTAGACCTTTGTCGAGTAAGCTCTTTCTGGCAGCCCTCACCACGACCGCTGTGGGTCTGCTGGCATGGACGTGGATACAGGCAACGCCCGTTGCAGCCCAGATTGTTCCAGGTTTCCCACCCGCTCCTTGGACCGCGGTTGGCTCATCGGGATCAGTGGATGAGTCGAGTATTCCGTTTTTCGGGTTCACGAACGCAAGCGCCGGCTACGGCTTCAATGCGTCGACGGCTCCGCTCGAGTTCCGGTACAACGTCGTAAATGTACAACATTTCCTGAGTGCCACTGGCGGAATTCCCAACGTCACGAACCCGGGCTGGACCATCATGGAGTTCGGAGCTCAGGCGCCTCTTACGAGCCTTGCGGAGGCCTACCTTTATAGAGTGAACCGTTGCACTGGACAGCAGGTTCTGATCTGCCAGGTGCGACATAGCAATCAGCCCGCCCCCGGAGTCTGCAGGACTTGCCAGTTCCCCAATACCACGTTCAATTTCACGAGCTTCCTGTACTACGTGCGCGTCGTATTGGATCGCAACACGCCCGGTGAGGCTCCGATGGCCCATACGCTGCGCATCTATTAGTGACAATCGGGTACACAAGACTGGGCAGGCCGGTCAGGCGGCCCGCCCAACTTTTCTAGTCAGAACAGAATCTTCAGTGCAAACTGGATCACTCGCCCGCTGCTCGTTACTCCCTGGATAATGCCATAGGTCGGAGTATTCAGCGAGTTGCCCGGTATGTCAAAACTTGTCTGATTAAGGAGGTTGAAGAACTCCGCTCGGAACTGGGTGTTGACTCTCTCCGTCAGGGCGGTGTTCTTCAATACAGAAAAGTTCGTACCGTGGCCGCCGGGACCCCGTAGCGTATTCTTGCCGAGATTGCCCAGCCGGAACAGCGGCGGCATGGCAAAAGCGGCACGGTTGAAATAGAACGTCCCTGCGTCAACGCCGCGCCTCTTAATGTCCGCGCCGGTATCGATGCCGGCGTAGGCGTCACCCACGAGATTGGGTCTTTGGTGATTCGAAGTTCCAGCTCCTGCCCCGATGTTTGCATTATCGCCTTGGGTCTGGATCTGGAAGGGCGGACCGCTTTGTGCGCTCGTGATCCCGTTTACCTGCCAGCCTCCGAGGACCTTGTCGATGGGGCCTCCGGCATTGAGGAACCGCTTACCCTTACCGAGCGGCAATTCATAGCTGTAGCTGGCGACCACGCGATGGGTGATATCGAACGCGGATGGGCCCTTCGTACCGCGAAGATCGCATCGGCATTGGGCGTTGGATGGAGTCCCCGTGAAATTCGATGAACCCGAGCCGTCGTCGATCGACTTGGAGTACGAATAGGAGACCAAAAACGACACCCCGTTCGCGTAACGGCGATCGAGCTTCGTGATCAGGCCGTGATAAGTAGACGATGCGCCGTTCTCGGACCCGATGATCAGGTTGGGCGAGAAGTTTGGAAATCGGACCCGCTGCGCGAGTGGCGTCGGATTAGCCGGATCCCTCACCAGGATATTGTCGCCCTGCTGGAAGTTCGTGCGACGCAGCAGGTGAGTTCCCTTCGAGCCGACGTAGCCGACTTCCCATAGCAGGTTCGGCATCATCTCGCGTTCGATGTTGAAGTTCCATTGCTGCACGTACGGCGTGCGGAGCGTCGAAAGCGTGAACGGTTGGATGGAGCCGGACGGCAGGTTGGCGCCGGACGGAAACAGCGTGTCTAGAAAGATTGTCGGAGCCAGGGGGTCCGAGATATAGTTTTGGACAAAGACAAACGGGGCGTTGTTCCGCAGGAATTGCGCCTCGTTACCCTCCTGAACGTCATAAAAAATGCCGTAGCCCGCGCGAATCACTGTCCGATCCATGGGCCGGAAAGCCAGACCCACCCGTGGCGCCCAGTTGTTCAGATCGGGATCGACAATGGTTCTGGAGGTCTGCCTTCCACTGTCTACCACGCCTTGTCCTGGAACGAACGCCTTTGACGTTCCAGCCAGGAGCAGGCGCCCGCCTGGATGATCGAAATCGACCATGGTGAAGCGGTCGAGCTTCTCGCGCCACGGACTGATGTACTCATAGCGGGCTCCAAGGTTGACAGTCAAACGCGGCGTCAGTTTCCAATCGTCCTGGAAATAGAATGCATACACTTCGTTGTAGTTGTGCCCGAGCTGGTCGCCGGAGGCCGCCGCGGCAGTGGCTGGAACACCGAGCAGAAGATCGGCGATCGCGCTGCCGGTGCCCGCGGCCGCCGAAGGCTGATTCGTAAACTGACCGGTGAAGTTGAAGCTTCCGCGGTCGTTGTTGGCGACGAACTGCGTCAGCCGCGTGCGGCGGAAATCGATGCCCGCTTTCAGGCTGTGAGCGCGCCGAAGCCAAGTGACGTTGTCTACAAGCTGCCACGTCTGGGTGATCGCATTCTGCGGGAATTGTGAGCCCGGACCCAACCCGGAAAACCCCCCCGAGAAGCCGAACAGAGGAAGACCGAATGATCCTGCCGCCCCGGTGGTCGTGTTGGTGAAGCCGAACAGATCGCGCGCCGGATTCTCACCGATTGAGCCCTCCGGCGGCGTCAGATACTTGTTCCGATTCAACCCTAACCGCAATTCGTTTAGTACGGTGGGCGAGAATGTGCGCACCCAGTTGAGGGCGGCATTCTGGCCGCGGATAGTGTCTACGGTGCCCGAAAGCGGGATGGTGCCGTTGCGTGTGCGGAACGAGTCGAGAACCGAATAGCGTACAAAGAAGCTGTCACGATTGGAGAAACGGTGATCGACGCGCGCGTTGCCCTGGTTATTATCATTCACCTGCGGCACGTCGCGGGCGAAATTCTGGCCTGGGCGGCCCGAGAAGTTCGGTTGCTGAAACAGTGAAACGACCTTCTGTGCGCGTGGCGATAGCCGGTTCGCCGGAATGCGGTTACCCGGAAACTGCTGCCGCGTGCGGGATGGCGCGTCAAGCGTCAGCGGATCGAAGATGCGAGGGTCACCTGCGGCGTTGAAATCGCCCTGGAGCTGTAGCGGAGTCGGCACAAAAGCGAATCCCGTTCCGGCGGTGCGGATTCGCTGTCCTTCGTAGTTGAGGAAGAAAAAGGTGCGATCCTTGAACGCCGGTCCACCGAACGTACCCCCGAACTGATTCTGCTTGAGGGCCGCCGGCCGGGTCGGCTGGAAGAAGCTTCGGGAGGCCAACTTATCGTGACGATTGAACTCGAACGCCGAGCCGTGCCACTCGTTCGTTCCCGATTTGAGCGCGGTTAGAATTTGTGTGGCGCCCCGCCCGAACTCGGCGGAGTAGGCGTTCTGGAGAACTTTGAATTCCTGGATCGCATCAATGGAAGGAGTAACCGAAGGAGTCTGGAAGGAAACATCATTGGTGTCAACGCCATCGAGAAGGAAGCTCACCGAGGTGTCGCGGGCTCCCACCGAATTCACCGAGCGGCTCACTCCTTTCTGGCCCAAGGTGGCTCCGGCGCGCGAAGGCACCACGCCCGGAATCAGCCGCGCCAGCGACAAGTAGTCCCGGCCATTGAGAGGCAGCTCGACAATCTGCTTGTTTGTAACGACGTGCCCGATCTCGGAGGTGTCGGTCTTGAGCAGCATCGCATCCGCCGTCACTTCCACCCGCTCGGCTACCTCGCCTATGGAGAGCTTCACATCCACTCGCGCCGTTTGGTTCACTTCGAGCCTCACGCCGCTGACCACTCGGGTCTTGAATCCGGCACGCCCAACCTGGATGTTGTAGGAGCCCGGAAGCAGCGCCGGAAACGTGTAGTTGCCCGAGTCATCCGCTACAGTGGTCTTGGTCTCGTTGGTCCCGGCATTCTTCAGGACGACTTCGGCGCCGGGGAGCACCGCTCCCGATTCGTCGGCGACCGTACCGAGGATCGTTCCGCGAACAAACTGCGCATTGAGCGTCGCTGTGCACAGAAGCAACACAGCCGGCAATAATCGGATCGACATACAGAGGAACCTCCCACTTGACTATGATCGATTCTATTACAAGTCGCTGGTTGCGGGGCGTCCTGGCCAGCACTGTATCATGGAGGCTAAATGCCCACTTGGATTCTGGCCTTCGCATTGGCACAAGCAAGTTCCTCCACCTGGCAGGAACACAATCGCCGTGGGGAGGAGGAGTTTAAGAAGGGCAACATGGATGCGTCGATCCGCGAGTTCGACCGTGCCATTCACCTCGAGCCGCGGCTCGCCCCGCATCACTGGCAGCGCGGGATCTCACTTTATTATGCGGGCCGGTGGGAGGATTGCCGGAAACAGTTCGAGTCGCACCGGACAGTGAATCCGGAAGACGTCGAGAATGCCGTATGGCATTTTCTGTGTGCGGCTAAGACTCAGGGCGTCAGCGCCGCCCGCGAGAAGCTCATTCCCATTCAGGCGGACGATCGTATACCGATGAAACAGGTCCACGATCTATTCGCGGGCAAGGCGAAGGTCGACGACGTGATTGCAGCGGCGGGCGGCGGCGGACTGAGCGGTCTGTTCTACGGACATCTCTACGTCGGGCTATACCTGGAGGCGGACGGGAAGCGAAAGGAGTCACTCGAGCACATCCGGAAGGCAGCCGAAGACTATCCGGCGAGTCACTATATGTGGGATGTAGCGCAGGTGCATTGGAAACGGCGGGGTAAGTGACGATTTCATGAAACCCTGATATGGTCCATCGATTTTTTCGATTGGACCACTCGTCCACCCGAATGCCATCCTGTTAGAGTACGGTCGAACGGCGGCTCCGGCCGGGTGAGTTGGGGGCCGTCCAAGTTGCGTCCGAAGCAACCGCTTTCCTGTCAGAAGCATATCCCACCTGGGTCCGTGGGCTTTCCCAAATCCTTGATTATCAACGGAGGATGGTTTGGAACCAGCCCCAAAGGGAGTGGTGTGTGCGTGAAATGTCTCTCCCGCTCCTGGATCGCGTTTCCTCGGACGATGCACGTTTCTGCCTTGTCCCATCCGGCGAGTTAACTTCAGAATCCCGCATTCCGCAGCGTCTCCCGGATTCCGGCGAACAGTACCGGTTTCATTTCGACATGTCGAAGTGCATTGGCTGCAAGTGCTGTGAAGTTGCCTGCAACGAACAGAATGGAAATCCGCCGCACATTCGCTGGCGTCGCGTCGGTGAGATCGAAGCCGGAGACTATCCTTACGCTCAACGATTTCACCTGTCGATGGGTTGCAATCATTGCCTGGACGCAGCTTGCCTGCGTGGCTGTCCGGTGGATGCCTATCACAAGGATGCCGCCACCGGATTGGTCTTGCACAGCGCCGACATTTGCATCGGCTGCCAGTACTGCACATGGAACTGTCCATATGGTGTTCCGCAATTCAACGAGGAGCGCGGTGTCGTTGGCAAGTGCGACATGTGCTACGGCCGCCTGACCGATGGTCGCGAGCCTGCCTGCGTCCATGCTTGCCCCGAGGGTGCGATTCGCGTCGAGATCGTGAACATCGCGAAGTGGAAACTGGCTTACGCCGAAGCTGGCAACGCTCCGGGTATGCCGCCGGCGGATACGACCCTTTCCACCACGAAGATCACGGTTCCTCCAAACATCGCCGACAATTTCCGGAAAGCCGATGAATACCGCGTCCGCCCGGAACACCCGCATTGGCCTCTGATCGTAATGCTTGTGCTGACGCAGATGAGCGTAGGTACATTCGCCGTGCTCGCCGCGTTTCAGGCGGCGGGATCGGCCCGCATCGGCGTTCTCGCCGCGCTCCTGGTCGGCCAACTCGCGCTGGCGGCTTCCACCGCGCACTTGGGCAGGCCGATTCACGCATATCGCGCGCTCAAGATGTGGAAGCGTTCCTGGTTGAGCCGCGAGGTGCTCTGTTTCACTGTCTTCGCCATGGCTTCTTCCGCCTTCGCGGCAACACTCTGGCTCGATCTTCCCGGACCTCTCGTTGCGAGTGGCTTTACCGGCGCCGCTGGAATCGCAGGAATCATTTCGAGCGCTTACATTTATCGCGTTCCCGCACGTCCAGCGTGGAATTCGTGGATGACTGTGGCGGAGTTCTTTCTCACCGCTCTCCTGCTGGGTCCATTGCTGGCCGGCTGTTTCCTCGGGCCTTCTATCACCGGACCCATGCGGTGGCTCGCTCCAGCCGCGGCTGTGGCTCAACTACTACTCCAGTTGATGAAACTCGCCTGGCTTCTGGTGTCCGAGGAGCCGGGGCTTCGTCAGTCCGGGCTTCTGCTGGCCGGCATTTTGAAACGAAAGTACGCGCTTCGACTCGTGCTTCTGGCCACCACTGCGATCCTGGCGTCCACCGGCGCCTCGAGAGAGATTTACGCCACCGCCTTCGGTATCGCCCTGGCCGCCGAGATTCTCGGCCGGTATCTCTTCTTCGTCAGCGTGGTTCCACGCAACATCGCCGCATCGTTCTTCGGGCCGGCGCGGGAGGCTGCATGAACACGCGACGTCTGTTGGGTTTGGACAATCTGGCCAGCGAATATCGCTACAACTACGACCCGGATTTCGGTTATGTCTCGGAGAAGAAAATTCCCGACCGATGGGTAAAAACGACATGCGGCTATTGCTCGGTCGGATGTGGCATGCTTGTCGGCGTAAAGGACGGGAAAGCTGTTTCCGTGCGCGGTGATGAAAGTCATCCGGTCAACCGCGGCAAGCTTTGTCCCAAAGGTCTTTCAGAGCATTACACTCTGTACGCCTCGAATCGCGCCCTGTATCCTCTGGTCAAGCGTGATGGAAAACAACACCGGATCGGCTGGGATGAAGCGATCGATCTACTCGTCACCCGATTTACCGGGGTTCAGTCGCGGCACGGCTCCAACTCCCTAGGTGTTCTCAGCACCGGGCAGTTGGTGACCGAAGAATTCTATGCGCTCGGCAAACTTGTGCAACTGGGTTTCCGCAGCAGCAACTACGACGGCAACACGACGCTGTGCATGTCTACGGCCGTTTCCGGCTACAAGCGCAGCTTCGGCAGTGACGGTCCTCCAGGAGCGTACGAAGATCTCGAGGTCGCTGATTTCGTATTTCTGATCGGAGCCAACATCGCCGATAATCACCCGATCTTATGCCAGCGGCTGGAACGTAACCGCAACCGCATCCTGGTTGTGGCCGACCCGCGTGTCACGAAGACGGCGATGATGGCCGACATTCACCTGCCCCTACGCCCTCGGTCTGATGTCGCTCTTCTCAACGGCATCCTGCACGTGCTCCTCGCCGAAGGACTCACCGACCGCGAGTATATCCGCCGTCACACCACCGGCTTCGAGGATCTGGAGCGCGTCGCCGCACGCTACACACCCGAGTTTGTCAGCGGCATTACTGGCCTGCCCGCGGAGCGGATCCTTCACGTTGCGCGGCTATTCGGACAGGCTCGCGCGGCGTTCCTAGGCTGGACGATGGGCGTCAACCACAGCACGCAAGGGACGGAAACCGTCAATGCCATCTGCAACCTTTCGCTCGTGACGGGAAAGATCGGCCATCCGGGCGCATCACCCTTTTCGATCACCGGCCAGTGCAACGCGATGGGTACGCGCGAAGCCGGATTCGCTTCCTGCCTCCCCGGTTATCGAAAGTTCGAAAGCGAAGACGACCGGCGTCACGTGGCCGCCCTGTGGAACGTCGATGTCGCCGAAATTCCAGCCGCGCGAGGGTATGCTTACCCCGACATCATCGAGGCGATTCTGCGAAAGGAGATTCGAGCCTTGTGGATCATCGCGACGAATCCGATGGTCTCGTTCCCCAATCACGATCTCCTCCATCAAGCCCTCGAGTCACTTGAATTCCTGGTGGTTCAGGATGGATTCCACCCAACACCTACAACCGGGATCGCGGATCTTGTTCTTCCCGCCGCTGTCTGGGGTGAGAAAGAAGGGACCTACACCAACTCGGAGCGTCGCGTGAGTAAAGCCAATCGCGCCGTCGATCCGCCGGGGGAAGCTCTCTCGGACTTCGAGATCCTCATGCGCACCGCCGAGCGTCTCGGCGTTCGCGCTCGTCTATTCCCCGGATGGACCGGACCGCGCGACGCGTTCGAAGAGTGGCGCACGGTCTCCCGCGGCCGCCTGTGCGACTACTCGGGCATGACCTACGAGGCGATCGAACAATGCGGCGGCCTCCAGTGGCCGCACCCGGAAGGCGCGGGCAATGAGATCAAGCGCCTGTACTCGAACGGTGAGTTCTCCACCAGCGACGGCAAAGCTCGCCTGTTTCCCGTCGAATGGCAGCCCGCTCCCGAGCCGCCCAACGATGAGTTCCCTTTCATCCTCAACACCGGAAGGACAGTCGAGCACTGGCACACGCGCACCAAGACGGGTCAGGTCGCTTTGCTCGAGCTGATGAGTCCGCGTGCATGGCTCGAGATGAATCCACGCGACGCCCGCAAGCTGAAGCTCAAATCCCATGATCGGGTGGATATCGTCTCGCGCCGGGGCCGCGTGAGCAATGTCGAGCTCCGCATGACCGCCATCGTCGGTCCTGGCCAGGTGTTCCTCCCGTTCCACTTCGCCGAGTTCAATGCCAACCTCGCGACGCAGAGCGCTTATGATCCGATCTCCCGTGAGCCTAACTATAAACAATGTGCGGTCCGCATCGAGCGTACCGGAGCCGCCGCGTGAAGGGCCTCGAAGATGGCGCGCCAACGCACGCTCGCGCACGCGCGGATTCTGCTCGAAAGCGGGCTACGTGGAGTCGCCGGGTGATCCGAACCCAATGCAGTCGATAGAAATTATGAATTGGACCGTCCGCCGATCTCTCCATACTCTGGAATAGATGCTTGTGCTTGAGCCTGATACATCGCAGTTGGAGCTATTTCGCCGAATCAGCAACATCGTCAGTTCGGAGTTGACGCTGGATGAGATGCTCGGAGAAGTGCTGGGTATTACCGTGCAGGTGACGGCCTGCGACGCGTGCCTGATTTACATTCTCGAGAAGGATGCGGACGCACTCGTGCTCCGCGCCTCGCAACTGCCGCACGCCGCCGAACTAGGAACCTTCAACATCAAAATGGGCGAAGGCGTTACCGGTTGGGTGGCGGAACACAAGTCGGTGGTAGCGCTATCGGACAATGCCGCCTCCGACAAGCGGTTCAAACGCTTCGCGAATATTATCGAGGACACCTATCAAGCGATTCTCTCGGTGCCTTTGATGAGTGGCGGGGAATTGGTGGGTGTGGTCAATGTGCACCATCGCGATACGCATAAGCATTCCGACGAGGAGATTTCGCTGTTGACCTTTGTCGGCGAACAGATGGGCAATGCCGTGGCGCGCGCGAAACTGGCCGAGAAGGTCGATCGGCTCTCGGAGGAGCTGGAAACCAGGAAAGTCGTCGAGCGGGCCAAGGGGATCCTGCAGCGGAGCATGAACCTGACGGAAGAGGAAGCCTACTTTCGATTAAAGAGCGAGGCGAGACGCACGCGCCAGACGATGAAGAATCTTGCACGGGCGATTATCGTCGTTGACGAGATGAACCGGACGCGGGAAGAGAACGGGCGATAGCAGTTCTACTGGGGTCGTGCTTGGTGCAAACTACTGTCCCGCTGCCGCTGTCGTCGCCGGGGGCCGCGGCCGTGCGATGTCGCTTACCGGCATGTCCACCGGAATCACGAAGTCCACAAACCCTGCGAGCATCTCTTCCCAGGTCTGATCACCCCAGGTCACTTCTGCCTTCGGGTCGGGGTTATGCGGATTGTTGGGAGAGTTGTCGTATCGCGCGATCGCCTGGATGCGGGTCCCTTTCGGCATGCGCACGGGATTGGTGAAGTAGTAGGTCGTCTGCCAGTTGAAATCGTACTTGGGAACGCTCAGCAGCAACTCGGATTCGCCCGTCGGGTAATGGGCGCGATACTCGAATCCCTTTCCGCGAACGTGCATATGCGGGAACAGGCTGTTCACCGTAACATCAGCGTGCACGGTGACGTTTGCCTGGATCTCGTGATCCGGCGCGCCCGGCGGAATCCTGAGGTTCGGATTCATGATGAAAGTATTCACCACACGCTCTTTGGGCGGCTCTTTCGCGAATACGATGCCGACCTTGGAGCGGTCCGGCGTCTCCTTGCCGTTGGCGGTGTAGTGCATTTGGAAAACGAGGTCCGAGCCGGCTTTGATCAGCCGCGCCTGCCCGGATTTGGTCTCGTAAGGATCGCCCCCTGGAACGTACACGCCCACGATCTCGACAGCGTTGTTCAGGAAATTAAACACACCAATGCCTTTGTCGACACCAGGCTTGATCGGATTGCGGGTCGGGACAAACGGAATACCGGACTGGGCCGCCTTCATGTAATTCGACCCCGGAGGCCGCGACATCACAACGATGTGGTGGACGACATTCCGCGAGCCGGGCCTCACTTCGAGCTTCTCGACCCATCTATCTTCGGTGAAGCCTGTCGGCACTACAATCCAGGTGTACTGGATGGTTCCCGTCGCCGCGACCGTGTACTCGGCTGGCATCTCGACTATGGCTTCGGGTGTGCCGATCCTCCAGCCCTCGGAAAACTGCAATGCGGGTAGCGTCTTCTTACGGTCGCCTTCCGGTGCGCCAGCGTCCGCCCAAGCCGTGAGCGTCGCGATCTCAGACTCAGGCAGACGTCGATCGTTCACGAACTTGCCGTGAGGAGTATCGCCATGCCAAGGCGGCATCTTCTTACTGAGAACCGCCTCGCGGATCGCCTTCGCCCATGGCCGGGCCTGTTCGTAGGTCAGCAGCGCCATCGGAGCCGCTTCACCCGGACGGTGACAGCCCTGACAGCGGTTTTGCAGGATTGGCAGTACGTCCTCATGAAAGGTTACTTTAGCTGGTGTGGCCGCAGCGACCAAGCCACCGAAAATCAACGGAAGCGCAAAAACACGAGTACCCATATAATTTGACCTACGCACTTCGATTGTAAATGGTTCCCTGAACAGTGGAACTAGACAAGAAGTCGGGAGTCAGAAGACCCGGTTAGACTCCTGTGGCTTTCAGTATCTCCTGGAGGGCTCCGTTGACCTCGTTCTGGATTTGGGCAAGAGTGGCTTCGTCCACGGCCTCGAAGCGGGTTACGATCTTGGGTTCGGTGTTCGATGCCCGCACCAAACCCCAACCGCCGGAAAACAGTACCCTGGCGCCATCCACATCGATCACCTTGTGCGTAGCCTTGAACTTTTCCGCGAAGCGCCGCACGACTTCGAACTTCAATGTGTCGGGGCACTCCACCTTGCCTTCCGGCGTGTTGGCCATTTTCGGAATTCCGCGCAACTGCGCCGACAGCGGTTCGCCCGAGTCCGCCACGATCTTCATCAGGCGGCAGGCAGCGTAGAGGGCGTCGTCGAAGCCGTAGTAGCCGTCGGCGAAGAACATGTGCCCGCTCATCTCACCGGCAAGCTCGGCGTGTTCTTCCTTGAGCTTTGCTTTGATCAGCGAATGTCCGGTCCGGTACATGATCGGATGACCGCCCAGGCGCTCCAGCTCGTCATACATCACCTGCGAGCACTTCACTTCGCCGATAAACTTTGCACCGGGCTTGCGGATCAGAATCTCCCGCGCGTAGATCAGCAACAGCATGTCGCCGCGCACGATCCCGCCATTCTCATCCACTGCGCCGATGCGGTCCGCGTCGCCGTCGAATCCGACTCCGAGATCCGCCTTGTGCTCGCGGACCGCATTCTGGAGGTCGACCAGGTTCTTGTCGATCGTCGGATCCGGGTGATGGCCGGGGAAAGTTCCGTCCGGCTCGAAAAACAACTCTATGGCATCACAGTTGAGCTTCGCCAACAGTTTCCGCAGGGTGGGGCCGGCAACCCCGTTCCCGTTGTCCACGACGACTTTGATCCGGCGTGTCCAGTTGAATTTCGAGCCGATCTCCTCCACATATGGGTCGATGACATCGGCCGATTGCACCTTGCCTTCTCCCTTGGCAAGATCCCCCGATTCGATCATCTTCCGCAACTCCTGGATTGTCTGTCCATATAACGTGGACTTGCCGGAAACGACCTTGAAACCGTTATGTTCCGGAGGATTGTGGCTCCCGGTGATCATGACTGCTCCGTCGGTGTGCAGGTGAAACACCGAGTAGTAGAGGAGCGGCGTCGGCAGGACGCCGGTATCAGTGACAGCACAACCGCTCGAGCGAAGCCCTTCGACAATCGCGTCGCGCAGCCTGCCGCCGCTCAAGCGCACATCGCGGCCGACGCAAACTTTTGGTCCGGCGTTGCGCTGGATGTAAGTTCCTATGGCTTGTCCGAGTAGCCGGATGCCCTCGCTGGGAAGGTCGCGATCAGCAACGCCCCGGATGTCGTACTCCCTAAAAATGGTGGGCGAAAGCATAAGAATTGAAGGTACCATCCGGCACGCGAGCCCATCAACGGGAATTCACCCAGATGGGCGAGCTCCAGGCCAATTGGCCGTCTTTCTGCTCCGCTCGAATGTAATACCAAGCCGTGCCGTCGCGGGCTTCGCGGTCGGTATATGTGAACCGCACTTCCGAACCGGAACCCGGAGCGGTGTAGACAATCTTGTTGTTTTTCACCACCTGGACTTGGTCCATGGGACCTGTTCCGGCGACATAGGCGGTGACGGTTTGGGGTCCGGAGCCTGTGAACGACGATCCCATGAAATGCTCGCCGATCCGGAAATCGACCACGATATTGTCTGTAGCCGCATAGGTCCGCCGTGCGCGAACGGCATCGAGAATCGAGCGGCGAGCTTCATTGGCCGAGCGCAACGCGTTCGAGTCCACATAGAATGCGGCGTAAGAAATGTGCGTCGACACGTGATCCGAGCTCGACTGGACACCCAGCTTGATCCCCTTGGCCCACGCGTTCCACACATACCCGGGCGCAAAGCGGCTAGGCTCTTCGCCCTGAGCGGGTGCGCGCGGTGTGCCGGGTCCTTCGTAGTTGCGGCGGTAGCCCTGATAGATCTCGACCACCGGTTCGAGATCCTCGGAGCTGTCGCGCCAGTCCGTTCCGGCGCCCGTGGCAGAAGTGTGTGACGTGGTCAGTCCTTGGAACTGCTTGAGGTAGGCGTAGAGCTTTCCTGCGCCCTCAATGCCCTTCTGCTCCGCTGCGCCGATGGCGAGGACCGGTCTCCCGCGCTCCGCGAACAGCACATTGCGGTGGCCATTGGGATACGACAGGCTTCGCTCGTACGAATACAGTGGAGCGAACCGGCCCGCGAGGCTGAACAGATCGACGGCTTTCTGGATCATCCACCAGTTGTAGGGAATCATGTTGCCGGCCTGGTGGTCGCACACCCCCATGAACTCAAACCCCACAGCGTCCAACGCGTACCGGTAGGCGTCGTGGAGCGAACCATCGCGGTTGCCGTCCCAACTGATGTCGGTGTGCCGGTGAATGTCGCCGCGGACGATGCGATACTCCTTGCCGCCGGTCTTGACGCGATAAGATCGGACGCGGCGCAGGTCTTCCTCTTCAGCCGCGTGGGATGAGGAAAGGTTCTCCGTGGACGCCGCAAATGCCTGCAACTTGAGATCCTGCGCCGGCGCGGATGAGAAAGAAGCTTCGACCAGATCCTGGTCGAGAGTCGCCGCGAGGGGCCATTGCCGCCCATCCGTCGCCCACGCGAGCCGCAACGACCTATCTCGCGCGAGCGCTGCTGCAGCCGGAGCATCGATTCTTCCAAAGCCTCCCGGCAGCTCAATCATCGGGACCCAACGGCTGCCCGCATAGTAAGTGCCGCCTTGCCTCCACATCGTCCGAGCGCCCCTGCTGGAAGTTGCGACTGGAGCGTTCACGCGGTAGCGGAAGAACACCCACGGCGTTCCACTGGCATCGAGCAGCAAACGTGGAGCTAGCGCGGTTTGCCGGAGCTCCTCGGGCAGAGCATCGGTCACCGCACCCAAAGGCTGTTGCATTACGCCATTCTTCCAATACGCCACGCGAGTCTGGCGTCGCACCAGCAATCCGCGCCCACTTTCGACGATCCCCTGCCCGTAGTCCTTGCCCCAATTCCAGTCGCCTTCTTCCCACGCAATCCACAATCCTCCCGTGGCGTCGTACTGCGCCGAAGGCCGCGCCTCAAATGCGCCGCTCGAAGCCACGGTCGTCAAGGGACCAATCCTGCCGGCACGCGACGAGCGCATCACCACGTCATAGGAACTCTTGTCGTAGGTGTCCCAGAGTATCGTCACGGACCCATCTGGACCCGCGGCTAATGCCGGTTCCCAATCGTTGGCATCCGACGGGCTGACGCGCGACTCCGAAGACCACTTCCTCCCATCCCAGTGCTTGGTGTAGATATCGAAGTTTCCATTGCGTGCGCTCATCCACGCGAGATGAACGTTGCCGGCTCGATCCGTGGCGGCCGAATGGTAAGTGTCCGAGCCAGGGGCGGTTGTAATGCGCTGCTCCGAGAGCCAACGCTTTCCATCCCAAGCCCGGGCGCAAAGGTCGAAGTCGCCACTGCTTTGTCCGGACCAAATCACCCACACCCGTCCGTCGCGATCCTGGGCCAAGGCCGTCCGGAAAAAATCGCCGCTGCCAGGAGTAATCGCTTCCGCGGCGGACCACGCTCCATTGGACCAGCGGCGCACGTAAATCTGGTCGCCAGAAGCTTCGTAACTGATCCAGGCGAGCCACAAGGTTCCGTCCTTGGCGGTCAACAGCGAGGGGTGATCGTCGGCATCGCGACCTTGCGTAAGTGACTCCACAAAGGCCGCTGGCATGGCCGTTGCACGACCGTTCAAATAGGTCTGAGAGGATCGCTGGGCGCCTACGCGAAATTCTCCCTGTGCCGTGCGGATTGTGAACTCATTCGTGGAAGCCGGATCGTATTCGATCACGATGCCCTTGACCGTCACCTTGTCCAGCCGAGAGGTTCCCTTCATCGACCGCTCATAAGGCGTATCCCAGTAGGTCTCCCGCTTGGTCCGGCACTTCCAGCCGTTGCCCGAAAGCGAGTCACCTTCATCGAACTGCCAGGTCGATAAACGCAGGGGAGCGGGCGAGATAGAACCGCTCCAGTCGACATCGGGGACACCATCCGTCCCGAAGCGAATGAGCAAAGCGTCGCGGCCGGCCGCGAGCATCGGCCCCACGGCCAGCAACAATATCCATCGCATGCAAGGAAGCTTATCGCAGCCGCCACGGTCAAAGAAAGACGGTCAAGGAAAGAAGGAGCGTTTAAGCGGGCCGTCCCGCCATAGGCGGCGCGTGTAAGTGACGGCTTGCGCGTCTTGCCCCATGCTTGGCGGCGGCCCACACATCATACAGAATGAGCGCCCCCACCATGAACGGCATGACCGCCATGATCGTAGAGTAAACTCGCATGACCTGATGGGGCATGTCACTGAATATCATTGGCGCTACGATCGCATTGATGATGCCGACACCCACGAAGACGGTCCCGGCCACCCTCAGCGAGTAAAGTGCTGAAAATGCAAGCGCACAGAAGAGCATTGCAGGCAGCCCCAGATAAACGATTGCTAACATATCTCCTGTTCCGCGCAAGCCCTCGAAGACGCCCACCCACGCCGAGAAAGCTGCCCATAGGAGAGATATCGGGTAGGCAGTGATAATCGGAAGGCAATGCTTCTGATGCTGATGTTTCATAAAGCCTCCAGAAGAGATGATCCGCACAGGCTTTTAGAGCACATCACTTGCCAAACTAGGGAATCACAGGGGTTCTGCGAAAGGCGAACGCGCCAACCCGGTGAACCATTCCGCATCCCGTTTCTTCTAGTCCCTGCGGGGCGATATGCCAGAGCCAGCTTTCGCTCCACTCCAAGTCATAGGAAGGCATCCATTTGGGGAATGAATCCGGACCGATCCCGTATAGAGCCGGCTCGATCTCAACAGTTACACCTGAATCGGCCATCCAGATCCCGTCCCATCGAACGGGGGCAGGGCGGTAAGCCGATCGAGGAAAAGACTCTGTACCCCGATAGTGTGCATACTCGACGTCACAAATGATCAGAATACGTCTGGCGCCGGATCGGTGGATCATGGCGAGATGCTGTTCCACCAGCCAGCGCGCCGGTATTTCGATGGCAGACAGCCACTCCTCCTCCCGCCGGCGAACCTGTTCGCGCCCAAACTTCCGGCGCAGAATCTCCTCGAGAATGTCCTGCCACAGGACGGGAATCTGGCTCAAGAGGTTGAGCGATATGATCGCGTCCGCGGCGCAACTCCACGATTGTGGAACGCTCATTGGTAAATCGCGCACGGCCGAGAGCACCCCATTCCAGTCGCCGGCAGTCTTCTCGATGGCGTCTGACCAGGCTTCGAAACATCCGCTGACGTCAGCCAGTTGCCAACTGGAGGATTGGTGTTGAGCCTGCTTCTTCCAGAACGACTCCGCCAGTGGATCGGCGTCGACTAAGTGGAGACGGGCAAAACGCAGGGCCAGCGCTTCGATGTTTACGTCCATCAATCTGCCTGCCCCCAAGATCGAGACGCAGCCCCCATCCGCGTCCCGTGACCATCGAGCCTGAGCGCTCTTCGATGCCTCGAGATGCGGCGTCCAGTGGATGGAGAGTTCACGGGAGCGGCGCTCGATCCCGAGACTCATGGTGAGAAACCGGCGCGTCACCCGCCCGGGATGACGCAACATCGCGGCAAGAGATCGAATCAGCACTGATATACTCACTATCTTGATCCTGGTGAAGTGGCTCCTGGTGGCTCCCTTTGTAACTTTCGTTGCCTGCTCGCCAATCCCAGGGTTTCCGCCTCCGGCACAACGTCCGGCTCTCGGTGTCACCGAGAAACGGGCTTATGGCGCTCATTTCTCGATGGCACAAGCGAATGCCGCTGCTTACATTGTCCGGGACATCCTGCCCGGGGAAGGGGCCTGGCGATGGACCGGTCCTAAGCCCGAACTTCAATTCTTCCTCGAACGGACCGTGAATGTCCGTTTTGTTCTCGAGTATGCTGTCCACGAGGACAATTTGCGGGTGACCGGTCCGGTGACACTTTCCGTCAATATCAACGGGCATCCGTTCCGGAGCCTCCGCCATGAAACCGGCGGACGGCAACACTTCGAGCAGCCAGTTCCCGCGTCCATGTTGCGCGCCAACGATAAAAACATCGTTGCGATCGAGGTCGATAAGCCGTGGACCTCCCCTGAGGATGGCGCGCGGCTTGGATTTATCTTCTCCGGAGCCGGATTCCTCGAATAATGCCGGCGCCGTTCTATATTCTGTTTGGCGCGGTCTTCACCGTCGCTGTGAGCCTCGCCCTTGGCCTGCTTCTTCTGCGCGGCCTCGGCGCGCGGCTCTACCGGTTCGAAGAGCGGATCCTCGGCTTCGTGATTGGCTCCTCCTGCCTCAGCGCAATCGTGTTCCTGCTCAGCGCGCTGCATCTGGCCCGGAAGGGAGTTTTTCTTGCAACAGGACTTTCGCTAATCGCCCTCGCTCTCTGGCGGCGTTGCCATCGCTCCTACGATCAATGTCCGCCGGACCAGTTGGATCCTGTTCCGCGTTTGTGGAGGTGGCTGTTTTGGGCGCCTTATACAGTATTCGGGGTCTTCTACCTGGTGCACGCGATGGCTCCGGAAAACAGCCCGGACGGCACGGCCTATCATCTTGCCATCGTTGGCCGCTATCACAGAGCACACGGATTGGAGGCAATCCCGACCAACATGTATGCGAGTCTGTCCCAGGGTGTGGATCTTCTATTCCTCTTCGCATATTCATTCGGCCGCCACTCGGCCGCGGCCATGGTGCATGCTGCCTACCTGTTCGCCCTTCCTTTGGCGCTGCTGAGTTTCGGCCGCCGGTTTCAATGTATCCCTGCTGGAGCGGGAGCCGGCATTCTGGTTTTCGCGAGCCCGATTTTTGGAATGGACGGCATCTCGGCGTACAACGATGTGGCCCTCGCCTGCGTCGCATTCTCGTTGTTCTATCTCCTCGAAATCGGCGAATCGCGGTTGACGATTCCCGCAGGTCTCCTGGCTGGGTTCTGTTACGCCATTAAGTACACAGGCTTCCTCGCCGTACCTTACGCTCTTGCGCGGATTCTCTGGCGCCACCGGCAATGGAAACTGACTGCTGTCGCGGCCGGTTGCGCGTTGGCGTTAATCGCTCCATGGATGATCAAGAACTGGATCTATGTGCAGAATCCATTGGCGCCATTTTTCAATGAGTGGTTTCCCAACCCTCACGTCACAGCCGCATTTGAAAAGGACTATTCAGCTTTTCTGCGCCACTACGATGTAGGCGCCAAGTGGATGATCCCCTGGGAACTCACCGTCCGCGGCGGGATGTTAGGTGGATTCCTCGGACCCGTCTGGTTACTGGCCCCGATTGGGGTCCTTGCCCTCCGGACGCCACTAGGCCGTCACATACTCACCGCCGGCGCCGTGTTCGGCCTGACTTACTACGCCAATATAGGAACACGCTTCTTTCTACCAGCCGCGCCGTTGCTGGCGCTTGCGGCAATGCTCGTCCTGCGCCGCGTGACGCCTTTCCTCCTCGTGGTGCACTGTATCCTCTCGGTTCCCCCGGTGATGCGCCTTTATTGCCAGCCGACGGCATGGCAGTTGAACTCCTTGCCGTGGCGGGCCGCGCTTCGGCTGGAATCCGAGGATCACTGGCTTTCCCGGCGCACGCCCGCCTATGTGGTCGCTCGCCGCATCGAGCGTGACGTGCCGCCATCGCACTCCGTTCTGGCAATGAATCAGATTCCGGCGGCCTATACCACGAGAGAGATATTGGTTGGCTATCAGTCGGCATATGGGAACATCCTCCGGGAAATACTCCTCACACCACTGATGCCCGAGGTTGTGCCCACGCGTCACCTCGATTTCCACTTCGGGAAACAATTGCTGCGGGAGATTCGGGTGGTCCAGACAGCCGGAGGAGAACCGGATCTCTGGAGCATTGGCGAGCTGCGACTTTATCATCAGGGTCGCGAAGTGCCGCGTGCATCCTTGTGGCGGCTGCGCGCTTCCCACAATCCTTGGTATGTGCAACTGGCTTTCGACAGCAGCCCCCTCACACGTTGGTCGAGCGCACACGCGATTCTCCCCGGCATGTACGTATCGGTCGACTTCGGAAAGCTCGAAACCATCGACCAGTTAGTTGTGGAATCGGCGACGGACCAGTATAAGACCGTGCTTCGAGTGGAGTCGCGTGATGCCGACGGGCTCTGGCATCCGCTCGAATCCAACCTCCGGGATCACGACATTCCCATCGTATCAGCGCTTCGCCGTGGCGCCATCGAGGAGCTAAAGGCTCGTGGAATCCGCTTCCTACTGATCTCGGACGGAGACTTCGGTTGGGAGGATTTCCATGTCAAGAGCGCCGCTTGGGGCATCAGCGAGCTTTGGGAGTACTATGGGCAGCGTCTATACCGGCTAGAATAAGCGAGTGTTCAGAAATGAGCCACGTATCCGACCTCTAATTTGGCATGGAATCCTGCCGTTATTTCGTTGCAAATCTTTATTTATAAAGGTTTTACTGCAGACAGCAGAGGGTTATCGAGGCCTGTTGCCGGTTTTCTCTAGGGCAGTCGCCTTAGTTGTTTTCGGATTAATCCTACCCCTCTAAGTGTTCCCACCTAGTGTAAGCTAGGTAATCAAGAAGCCGACATTTAAGGTTGACGGCGTCGGAAGATAAGGTGTTTCAAGATCGGCTTCGGATAGGATCGCTAATGAGAACAGTTGCTTTGTTTTCTGTAATTTGTGCTACACTGGGGTTGCTTGCTGCTGTCACTACCGACCGCTGGATTGCGCCCCCACCGGATCCGTGTGCTGGTGACCCCCCGACGGTCGCGATCGCACCTCCACCGGACCCATGTGCGGGTGACCCTCCAACGAACGCTTAGCCCAGGAAATAATAACCATAGCAGCCGCGCTCTCCTCCTCATAAAGGAGGGGAGCGCGGCTTTATGATTTTCTACCAGTTTATCGCCGGGACCTGCTTCACGTTGGAAGTCCTGATCATTCATTATTTGTGGGCCAGTGGCTGGTGGCGCAAGTATATTGCCCTATTTGCCTACTGCCTCATGCTCCTGTTCACTGACATTGTCGAGTGGAGCCTGTTGTTTGGCGGCGTGCATCGGAACAGCAAGATATACATTACATCTTATTGGGTCGATGAGTCATTGAGGCAGGTCCTGATCTTCTGCCTGATGGTGGCCCTTATTCATAAAGCCACCATGAACTGCTCCCGTCTGCGCTGGACCTCGACGGGAATCGCTGCGCTGGGCGCAGCGGTTTGTTTGGCCCTCGTATCTTGGGGGAGCCAGCCTGGGACCGCGCCTTGGAACAACGCGATGATAGATCTCAGCCGTAACCTAAGCTTCTGCTCCGCCCTTCTAAACACAGTGCTATGGACAGTTCTACTACGCAGCCGAACAAAAGAGTATTCTCTGCTCCTGATCGCAGCGGGCATCGGTCTGCAGACGACCGGGAAAGCCATCGGTCATTCGCTTCGAAGGATTTCGCCTGAGGCGATCACCGCTGGCAATGTTGCCATTGTTTTCACCTTTACGCTTTGTTTGCTCATCTGGTGGTACGTGTTTCGCCGCGCCTATCATGGGCGCAACATTGCAAGCGCACCCGCGCCGGCCGGCGGCGTCGTCCATCTCAAAAGCACTTAAAGCATTCGGCCCGCGCCTATCCCGGAGCGCAATTTCAGATCCGCTTGCCTCCTGACAAGATTTCGGCAGTGCCGGTCCGGAACCAGGCGATCCTCAGCTCCTCCCCATGCGCGAACCGGAGGCGATGGGGACCGCAACGACGGGGGCCGTGGGTGTAGATGTGCTGGAAATTGGCTTCGTTCCGTTCTCCGGCTGACTAACCTGGATCCGGCGCTCCAATTTGGCGGCGGTCGTCTTGGCATGAGCGATGGTTTCGCGATCGCGTCCGGCGCGAAGGCGGCGAAGTTCTTGGAGAGCCTTGTAGAATGCGCGGCGTGCAGTCGCCTCATAGCGCTCGAATTTGGTGAGACCATCGAGATCCGCGGTTTGATGCATACCGCGGCGGAACATGCGCAGCGTCTTCCAGCGGGCGTGGGCCATTTCCTCGACGAGGA
>Ga0187893_10005123_pt1 | contig 23913 bp, 18 predicted proteins | sample MA1701074metaG_FD_139574 | JGI IMG/M metagenome (GOLD analysis project Ga0187893, IMG submission 139574) | White microbial mat communities from a basaltic lava cave in the Kipuka Kanohina Cave System on the Island of Hawaii, USA - MA170107-4 metaG ...
CCGAGACCGGACGGTCCGCCGGGTTTTTCGCCAGACAACGGTGGACCAGCGTTTCAAGGGCCGGGTCGATATCCGGCGCCGACGCGGACAGAGGCGGGGCGTCCACACGCGAGTGCAATCGCGCGTATTCCTCCAAGGAATCGGCCTGGAATGCGGGCGAACCGGCGAACAATTCGTAGAGCACGAGGCCGAGAGCGTAGATGTCACTGCGGACGTCGAGGTTGCGCCCGGAAAGCTGCTCCGGAGACATATAGGCGGGTGTGCCCGCGCGAAGCGCCGCGCACTCAAATTCGTCGACGGAAATGGAAACGCCGAAGTCGGTCAGGCGAACCTGCCCCTGAGCGTCGAGCATGATGTTGGCGGGTTTCAGATCGCGGTGCAGCACACCCGCGCCGTGCGCGGCGGCGAGTCCGATGCAAACCTGGCGGGCCACATCCGTCGCTTTTTCGATCGAAAGCCGGCCGATGCGCCGCGTCAGCACCGAAAGGTTCTCGCCCTCGATGTACTCCATGGAAAGGAAGATGCGTCCGCCGGATTCGCCGATGTCGAACACGCGGCACACGTTGGGATGGGTGACGCGGCGGGCAAGTCGGACTTCATTGCGAAAGCGCTCGATCCAGTCGCGCTGATGGGAAAAGGCTGAATGCAGAAATTTGATCGCTACCGTCTGGCGGAGGGTCAAGTCCTCGGCGCGGTAGACCGAGCCCATGCCTCCTTCGCCCAACAGGGCGACCAGTCGGTAGCGATCGGCCACGATGTCGCCGGTTTGGAACTTCTCGGCACGTTCGACTTGAGGCCTTGCATGCGATTGTGCCGCGACTGTTTCCCGCCTGTCGGGGCCGAGAAAGACGGCGGCCGCGGGAACCGCTTCGGACTTGCCGCGGACCAGCGTCTCTTCCTGGTGATGTTCGAGAAGTTTTTCTACGTCGGCGCGGAGATTGGCGTCTTCGCCGCAGCGGCGGTTAAGGAATTCCTCGCGCATCGCTTCGGGCAAGGCGGCCGCTTCGAGAAAAACCGTGCGGACCTGGGCGTGACGCTCGGGCGTCATCCCCGGTCCTTTTCGGCGAGCCTTGCCCGCAGCCACGCCTTGGCGTGCGTCCAGTCGCCCTCGGCCTTTCGCTTCGAGACGCCCATCAGGTCGGCGACGTCCTCCACCGAGAGTCCACCGAAAAACCGAAGTTCGACCATTCTCGCCTGATCGGGGTCCAGCCGGGCGAGTTCCTCCAATGCGGCGTGAAGCGCTTCAGCGTCGAGGTCGGCTGTTTCGTCCTCCGCCACGGGGGCGTCGAGCACCACGCGCTGCCATCCGCCGCCGCGCTTGCCGCGTTTTTTGGTCCGCGCGTGATCGATCAGAATTCGTCGCATGGCGGCCGCCCCGACGGCGAGGAAATGAGTGCGACCCTTCCAATCCACCCGCGATTGATCCACCAACTTCAGAAATACCTCGTGAACAAGCGCGGTGGGCTGCAAGGTGTGGTTCTTGCGTTCGCCGCCGAGGTACTTGCCGGCGAGGACGCGCAATTCGTCATACACGGCGGGAAGGAGTTCCTCGACGACTTTGTTCGGAGAACGGGCGACGGTATCGGCAAGCCTCTGTGTCAGGTCGTGGCCCATGACTTCGCCCCGTGGTTACAAGACGCCATGCACACGCGCCGCGGGGCATGATAAGTTGGCGATCTGACGGCGGCAAATCTTTATATGGTTCGCATCAGACTATTTCCATCCGCGGGACGTCCTCCCCTTTCCTTTTGGGACGCTTCCAAAGGAGATAGAGAGCGCCGAGAAAGACGAGCAGGCCGAGGGTATAGAGTGCGTCGCGCGGCTGACGGTAGGCGATGCTGCCGGCAAGGGCCGCCTGAAAAAGAATGAGCACCGCCGCGACGACGCGTCCCATCGGACAACGGAACGCATGAGCGGGAAATTCCTTCTCCTTCATGCGAAAAAGGAGCAGGCTACCGTAAGTCAGGGCGAAAAGAACCGCGCTGGCGAAAAAGTAGATGTCGAGCACCGCCGAGAAGGAGCGATTGAGCACGAAAGCGATGGAAATGCAGGAGACCGAAAGCAGCGCCGGCACGGGGGATTGCGAGCGCGACATTCGGGCGAGAAAGGAGAACGCCAGGCCGTCGCGGGCGAGGGCGAAAGTGACACGGATGGTGGCGGGGATCGTGGAACTCAGGGAGCCGAGGCAAACGAGCATGGCCACGACGAGCATGGTCAATCGTCCCGATTCACCAAAGAGCCGCCGCATGGCTTCGCCCGGCGCGGACGCGACGCCCGCCAGTTCCGACGCGGGCGCCACCCGCAGTAGCGAGACGTTGAAGAGCGCGTAAAGCACGGTCAGCGACAGAGTGGCCCCGATGACGGCGCGGGGAAGAGCCCGGCGAACATCGCGGATTTCCTCGGCCATTTTCACGGAGTCGGTCGTGCCGTCGTAGGACCAGAGCACCGGCAGAAGCGCCGCCAGGAACATGCCGGCGGTCGTGGTCGTGGCGTCGGCGGCAGTCGCGGCGGACGCAAAGTCCGACCGCCCGTAGATCAATCCCAGAGCGGCCACGACGGCGAGCGACGCCGCTTTCAGAAGCGTCAATGCGTTTTGCACGCCCGCCCCTGCGCGAAGCCCGATGACGTTGATGCCAGTGATCGACACGATCGCGGCGGCGGCGATATACCCGCAGCGGGAACCGGGCCATCCGAATAGCTCGCAGGCGAAATCGCCGAAGGCGAGGGCGATGGGGGCGCATCCCGCGCCGATCACGAAAACCGTGTAGGCCCAACCAAAGAAAAATGCGACGAAATCGCCGTAGGCTTCGCGGAGGAAAACGTACTCGCCGCCCGCGCGGGGGAAACGCGTCGCCAGCTCAGCCGTTACCATGCCCTGCAGGAGAATGATGAATCCGCCAACAATCCAGGCGAGGACGATGAGGCGGGGATCGCCGAGCAGACCGGCGATGTCGCCCGGCGTGCGAAAGATGCCCGATCCGACGGCGACGCCGAGGCTGATGCAAAGCGCGGTCGGCGTTCCCAGAATCCGGCGGAGGACGATTCGCTGGGCCATGATGTCTCCGCCGCCGTCAGCTTGCCAAACACAAAGCCCGTCCGCGCCTGGCGGCGCGGACGGGCCTGTCTTCCTCCGCCATCGAGTTTTCGCGGTTCACTCCCGCGATTACTTCCGGGTCGACACCATCTCGAAGTTCATCCACTCCTTGCCGTCGGGACCGGTGTCGAACATTCTCAGGATGTTCTTGTCGTTATTGACGATCTCCATCGTCATCTTCGAGGGCTTCTTCTTGCCTTCCATGGGGCAGAACATGTCGCCCTTCATGGTGAGCGTCTTGCCCGAGGCGTCGAACGAGCCCGTCCAGAAGGAGATTTCCGTGCCCATGTTGTCCGTCCAGACGGACTGATAGGTCTTGCCGTTCTTGTCATAACCCATGATGCCGAACCCGGCGAAGGGCATGCCGCCGGCGTTGCCGGTGACGTCTTCAGTGAGGTAACGGTTGTCATGGATCCACTTGCGGGCGATGACACCGGCGGATTCCTGCGGCTGCCCGCCCGGTTCCATCCAGAACTTGGTGACCGTGGACCAATTGCCCTGGAGCGGCTTGAGGGCGTCGTGCTCTTTGCCGGGAAGGGACATTTCCATCATCTTCTTCATGTCGTCGGCCGAGGGCGCGCCGCTCGCGGCCTTGTCGCCGACCGGCTTCGCCGCCGGCGCAGCGGGCTTTTCACCGGCGGGCTTGTCCGCGGGTTTCGCCGCCGGGACTGCCTTGGGATCGGCTGGCTTCTTCTCGTCCTTGGTCTGACCGAAGCCGGCGCTCGTGCCCAGCACCACGCCCGCGCCGACCACCAACGCCATCCATACATTACGACTCTTCATGAGATTTCCTTTCCTACAATGACCCGATTTCCATCTCGCCGCCCCGGTTCCGTTCCGACGTTGGAACGCGCGAAGTCCGGCGCGGACGAATTCCGCAAGATCAAAATTGCAAAGCCGAACCTCTCATCGAAATCAATCGAATGACCGCCCCGGAACTGGCACTCCTCGCAAGTCGAATCCTTTCAATCAGCGGGGGTGAATATTACCCGAACGGACGGGCAAGTAAACCCCCTCCCAGGGCCCGTACAACCCCGTTTTTCGGTCAAAAAACGCGGTTTTTACTCCGCCCGAGAGAATACGACCTCGCCGGCGATGATCGTTTTGGCGACCCGAACGTCCGCCAAACGTTCGGTGGGGATGGACAGCGGATCCTCTTCGAGCAGGACGAAGTCGGCCCAGCGACCTTTTTCGATGGTTCCCAGTCGATTGTCCTGATGAACAGCCCGCGGAGGAAGGACGGTGTACGAGCGAAGAGCTTCCTCGACGGTCAGAGAATGATCCGCGAGCCACACCTCGCCGGTCAGCGTTTTGGCGTTGACGGCGGCATCGATTCCGTACCAGGGGCTTACCGTAACCACGGGCCAATCGCTTCCGAACACGAGCAAAGCGCCGGTGTCCACCAAGTCCCGAAAAGCGTACGATCCCCTGAGCCGCTCCTTGCCCAGCGTTTTCTCCGCATAACGGCCGTCGTCGGACTTGTGGTACGGCTGCATGGAGGCAACCACGCCCGTTCGCGCGAAGCGTGGAATATCCGCCGGCAAGATGTGCTGGGCGTGCTCGACACGATGTCGTGCGTCGCGGGCCCCGTTCTTTTTTGCTGCGGCGACGTACGCGCCGAGGAGCAAATGGATCGCTTCATCGCCGATGGCATGCACGGCGAGCTGAAGACCGGCCCTGTCCGCCGCCGCGACCTGTTGAAGAAACGACTCCTGCGATCCGGCGAACGCGGTCAATTGCCCGCGAGGGAAAAGCGCGTCGGTCCCCGCGTCAAGGTACGGTTCGCGCATGTACGCCGTTCGACTGCCCAGCGATCCGTCCATGTACCCCTTGAAACCGGCGACGTGAAACATGTTGCCTTGCGTTCGATTCTTCCAGCCCAAGACCTCGTCCATGTGGACGGACCAGTCGCTGACCGAAACGTAGGACGTGATGCGAAGGGTAAGCCGGCCTTCCTGTTCGGCCCGGCGAAAAACCTCAAGATCGCCAAGATCACTCATGTCGTGGATCGAGGTAATTCCGAGTGAATTCGCGTGGAGTACCGCACGCCGAAGGGCTTTGAACTTTTCATCGGCGCTGGGCGGCGGGATCAATCGCTCCACCAGCCCCATGGCAGACTCCTTGAGAATACCGGTTGGTGCACCGGTCCTGGGATCGCGCTCAATTTCCCCGCCCGGCGGGTTCGGCGGTCCCTTGGCGTCGATGCCCGCGAGCTTCAGGGCCGCCGAATTCACCAGCGCCTGATGGCCGTCCATGCGGTCCAGAAAGACCGGAACGTCCCCGGTCTCAGCGTCGATCCAAGACGCACGGGGGGATTCAGCGTCCTTCCAACTCTCCACGCTCCATCGACCGCCGGTCACCCACTGGCCCTTTGCTTTCGTTTTTGCCGAAGCGGTGATGGCCTGAATGAACGCCTCCTTGCTTCCTACCTCCCGCAGATTCAACGGACCCAGCGTCGAGCCGTCGCGCGCGGGATGGGTGAAGCCGGCACTGATGATGTGCGTGTGGGAGTCAGTCATTCCCGGAAGGACCCGGCGGCCTTGGGCCTCGATGACTTTGGTGTTGGGGCCGACAAAGTCCTGGATTTCGGCATCCATGCCCACGGCGAGGATCGTGTCGCCCTCCACCGCGATCGCCGTCGGCTCAGGGAACTCGCCCGGCTTGGCGTCCACCGGCGCGGTCCCGCTCCACACCTTCGCACCGAAAACGACCAAGTTCGCTTTCCCATGCGGTTTCAGCGTCTCGGATTGGGCAAAAGAAATCGACGCGACGAGGCTTGACGCCGCCACCAAGACACGGCACGGGCGAGAACGAAGGCCACCCAGCGCCAATCTTGATAGTCCACGCATTCCGTCGATCCGCTCGTTTTCCGTTATACCGGCCATGACCAATGCTCCCCCAATTGTTCGCGGAATCTCTTGTTGGACGCGCCTCGCGCGAAGCGGATATAGTATCCGCTCAAGGGGCATGCGAAAACGCGCGACGAGCGGAGGACTTTACAAATGCCGACAGTTTCAACCCGACTCCCACGGGATACTGAAATCGCCCATCTCAATTGTCCGCGTTGCGAACGACGTGGATTGTTGGTGGCTCGGCATTGCAAGCTGGTTTGCGAGGGATGCGGCTACGTCGAGAGCTGCGAGGACAATTTTCTCCCCAATCAGAGGAACCCCCGCGAAAGCGACGACCGACCTTGAGCCTCGTCGTTGCCGAGCATGATGCGTTCATCATCGCGGGAGGCCGAATCATTGATCCCTTTACGGGCCGGGATGAAGTCGCTGACGTTTTCGTGGTCAACGGCAGAATTGCGGACTCCGCTCCACGCGACGCCCATCGAATTCACGCGGAAGGTTGTATGGTCTGTCCCGGACTCATGGACATGCATGTGCATCTTCGGGAACCGGGACAGTCCCACAAGGAAACCATCGAAATGGGCACGGCTGCCGCGGCTGCCGGGGGGTTCACGCGGGTCGCCTGCATGCCCAACACCAAGCCGCCGCTCGACTCGCCGGATGTCGTCCGTTGGGTTCGGCAACGCTCCGAGGAAGTGGGCTTGGCGGAGGTGCTTCCCGTGGCGTGCATCACGAAGGGTCGCGCCGGGAACGAGGTCACCGATTTTGCGGTGCTGAAAGAGGCGGGCGCCGTCGCCTTCAGCGATGACGGAACGGGCGTCGAAAACGATGCCGTCATGCTGGAGGCGTTTCGGCGGGTAAGGGAAACGGACTCTCTATTGATTCAGCACTGCGAGTATCGAGACATTTCAGCGGGCGGGGTGATACACAAGGGAGAAGTTTCGGAGCGATTAAACCTGCCCGGTCTCGACCCGCGTTCCGAAGAGGCGATGGTGGAACGGGATATCGATCTTTGCCGGCGCACGGGGGGCCGTTACCACATCGCCCACATTTCGACGGCCAAAGCCGTGGAAATGGTTCGCCGGGCGAAGTCCGAAGGGCTTCCGATCACGACCGAAGTCTGCACGCACCATTTGCTTCTGACGGATCAGGCCTGCTCGTCGGCGGATCCCAATACAAAGATGCACCCGCCTCTGCGACCCAGGTCCGACGTTGAAGCCTGTCGAATTGGATTGCTCGACGGGACCATTGACGCGATCGTGACCGATCACGCCCCGCACACCTCCGAAGAAAAATCGCAGGGGATGTTGAAGGCCCCGGCGGGAATCGTGGGATTGGAAACGGCGATCGGCGTCGCCGTTGAAGCGATGATTGAATCAGGTCTGGCAGATTGGACCAGCTTGGTGCGCTGGTTTACCACTGCCCCGAACCGATTGTTGTTGAGATTAGAGAATGAGGGGTTTCGTTTAGGTGAGATTGCCGACCTTACAATAATCAACCCAATATCACGGTGGACTGTCAATCCGGCTAATTTTCATTCGAAAAGTCAAAACACGCCGTTTACGCATCGATCACTCATGGGTAAGGCCGTCGCCACAATTAGAAGGCGACGTGTCGTTTCCGCCGAAAACCTTTGAAAAAAGCGGCTTGTAACCTTTCATTTTTGTTTTAACAGTTACGCAGCTGAGATTGAAACTCGGGAAGCCAGATGATTCGCGTGCTTGACAATCTGGGCAAGCGATGAGGTAAGTTAAGGCTAATCGGCGTTGATTCCCGGATCGATGGCGGCAAATACTTGTTGACGTCGAAAACGCGGTCGATATAGTCTAACCCGAACCGGACCAACCCTCCGGTGCGGATCCCATCGGAAGGAGTCGACATGGCGATTGTCGCCCCCATCGAAAACGCTGAAACCGAGGCTCCCATATCGGCGCTAGCACCCGCGGATCGATTGGATGAGCGACGGGCTTCGCATCGGATTAGCCACAGCCTGAGCGCCGAACTTCGCGCGGTCGGCGAGAGTGACAGATTCGTTGGCACCACGGCCGATGTCAGCGAGGGCGGCGTATTCCTGAAACTCTCCGAAGTCAGGAAACTTCGAGTGGGGCAGCGCTGTGAGGTCGTCCTGCGGGAGGATCGGCGCGGCGGACCCTTCGGCGCGATTCTTGACGAACCACTCTTCGCCACGGTGGTGCGCACGGCCTCCGCGGAAAAGGATTCGCACCGCGGCGCGGGGCTCCGCTTTGATCAACCGTTGTTCTTCTAAATCCTCCTCGAATTCGATTTCTTGACTTTTAGGCCGTCGGCTCCCCTTCGGCAGTCGGCGGCGCGCTTCGCGGAACCAACTGAACCAGTTCCAATCGCGCCTCGCGAAGCAAGCGCCCATCGGCGAAAATCTGCACGCGGTACTCCCCTTTGGCGGGAAATGTCAATCCGTGAAATTGCAGGAAGAGATTGGCGATGGCCCGTGGGTCGCGGAAGTTGATCTTGCTTTTGCCCTCGACGACGGGAGGTCTCAATTCGTTGGCGTCGACGATTCGAATCGTGAGTTCGGTGGGGCCGCGTCCGTCGGTCAGGGCGGCGAATACGCAAAGCTGGGGATGGGTCGCGGGAAAGCCCACCGCGTGAACGCGACTGAACAATCCGATGAGTGATTGTTTGCCGGTCATTCGATCGGTAATGATCTGTTCGCACACCAGCATGGCCAGCACGTCCGGCGGCGGTTTGTCGATGTCCATGTTTCGCCTTTCCGTAATTCCTTTACAGCGTGTCGATTGTAGGTCAATGCGCCGCATCCGCCCAGTGCATCGGCGGCGGATTGACAGAAGGGAATCCGGCCCGGAAGATCGCCATCGGAGTCGATGAATTGAGGGGTGATTCACCGGTTTGTGCGTGGCGTCGAACGACGCCGACAAGCGAGGCGCGGCGACAGTGAAAGTTCACGAGTACCAGGCGAGGCAATTGCTTTCCGAGGCGGGCGTTCCCATGCCCGCCGCGGAAGTGGTGGGAACGGCGGACGCGGCGGTAGACGCGTACCGAGGCATCGGCGGGCGGGCCGTGGTGAAGGCCCAGGTGTTCGCCGGGGGCCGGGGCAAAGCCGGTTTCGTCAAGCTTTGCGACAGCGCGGATGAGGTGAAAAGAGCCGCCGCGTTCATGCTCTCCCATAAGATGGTTTCGCCCCAGACCGGACCGGAGGGGATTTCCGTCAAGAAACTTCTGCTCGCGTCTGCGGTGGACATCGAAAGCGAATACTACGCGGCGGTGGTGATCGACCGGGCTCGTCGGCGTCCGGTGCTGATGGTCTCGCGCGAAGGGGGCGTGGAGATTGAAGTCGTCGCGCAGAAGAATCCCCAAGCCATCGTGAAACAGTGGCTTCACCCGCACCTGGGGCTTTTGGGATTTCAAAGCGCGCGGCTCATCGCCGCCCTGGGTCTCTCCGACAAGGAACAGGTCAAGGCGGCGGATCGCGTGCTGCGGGGTCTGGTGGACGTGTTCTATCGATACGACTGCTCGCTGGCGGAACTCAACCCGCTGGTGCGGACGAAGTCGGGCGAAATCCTGGCAATCGACGCCAAGTTGAATTTCGACGACAATGCCCTGTTCCGCCACGCCCGCCTTCGGGAGATGTTCGACGCCTCGGAGGAGAATCCGATGGAGCTACGGGCGAAGGAGCACAACCTTTCGTACATCGCCCTGGACGGCAACATCGGATGTCTGGTCAACGGTGCGGGATTGGCGATGGCGACCATGGACCTCATCAAACTACACGGCGGCGAGCCGGCCAATTTTCTCGACGTGGGGGGTTCGGTGACGGCGGAAGGAGCGGCGGAGGCGTTTCGCATCATTCTGGCCGATCCCAAAGTGCGCGGGATTTTGGTCAACATCTTCGGGGGCATCGCCAAGTGCGATACCATCGCCGAGGCCCTGATCGCGGCGGCGAAGGACGTGGGGTTCCGCGTGCCGGTGGTCGTGCGGCTCGAAGGGACCAACGTCGATCGTGCCCGGCAACTTCTCAAGGACGCGGCGATTTCGCAGCTCATCACCGCCTCGGATCTGACGGATGCGGCCAGGAAAGTCTGCGCGAGAGTGGCGTGATTCGCGGGGCGTTCGGCGCGGAGGTTCGGCGTCGTGAAGTTTCCAGTTCCACGCATTGATTCAACTCTGTCACCTCAGACCCTTCGTGGGCAGCGCGCCTTGCGAGACCGGCGGTCAGTTGAAGTGCTTCGAAAAACGGCGTGGGGTTGGGCGTTGATCCTGCTTCCTCTCGCGTGCGGCGAACGATCCCATTGGTGGGCGCCGTGGAAGTCTCCTGAATCGGCACACGAAGCGTCGTCGCCCACGCCGGCGGGCGCCAAGCAGAAGGGGGCGAGCACGGCGGCAGGGAGGGACTCGGATGCGCCGCGGGTGGTGGACATCGCCTTCGACGTTTTGCGGATCGAATGGCCCATTGAGTCGCAGCGGGAGTCGCGAAAAATCTGGAATCACGCCGACGAAATTCAGCTGGGATCAGAAAAGGCGGCGCTGCTGTCGCGCAATGGACTTCGGATCGGGGCGGTCAGCGCGGAATCGTGGCCGGCAATTCAGGCCATTCTTGAGGCCTGCCGGGCGGACACGAGGCGCGAGCAATTGTACCCGCAGCGCGGCGAACCCCTGCTGCTTCAGCTCTCCGAGATCACGTCGCCGGAATCGATGTTTCTTCACGGCGCCGACAGGCGGCTGGTGGGAAAAACCTTTTCCGAGGGGCGGAAGCTGATGGTGTTTGATTACGCGCTTCGCCCCGAGTTGGGCGGATCGACCGATCTGGGCGTGCAGTTCGAGATTCGTCACGACCGGGGGGAGATGACCTGGGAAGCTCATGCCGGGTCTCTTCGCCAGGCGCCGGCGATCGATCGCCATGTTTTCGCCGAACTATCGACCGCTTGGTCGCTGCGCAAGGGGGAGTCCCTTTTGATCGGGCCGTCGCCCGACGCGACGAACGAATACCTCGTCGGGAATCGATTTCTCCTCGGCGAACACGGCGGTCAGCGGACCGAGACGCTGTACTGCGTATCCCCGGTCGCCTATCAGAGCCCGTCCGCCCGGCGGGATCGGCCGTGAAGTCCGACGCCGGTCAAGACACTCCGATCCCATTCGATGAAAAATACTACCGGCATCTTTGCGATTTTCTGGGCGTGCCTTTGATCGCCACGGACCCCGAGCTTCGCATTCGCGTCTGGAACGCGGCGGCGGCGAGACTCTTCGGAGCGGGTGCCGATCAAATGCTGGGAACTCCAATCCTTTCGGTGCTCCCACGGGAAAACCGCCAAGCCGCCCGCGAGTTGTTTGAACGGGCGGCCCGGACGGGGGAGACCACTGAATTCGGCTTCCACCACCGCGATCGCGACGGCGTCGCCCGCGAACTCGCCGGGACGATCGCCCCGGTGGTCAATGATGAAGGCGTGCGTGTGGGAACATCCATTTGCTTGCGGGACATCACCAAGCGAATCCGGCTTCAAACGGAGCTTCACGAGAGCCGCAAACTTGTGGCTTTGGGGGAAATGGCCGGCGCAGTCGCCCACCACTTTAACAACATCCTCGGGGGCGTGGTGACGAGCATTGATTTCGCGGCCCAGTCGGATGATCCAGCGCTGATTCAGCGAGTGCTGACGCAGGCGGGACGTTCGCTCTTGCGGGCGACGGCCCTGATCAACGGTTTGCTCGTTTTTTCACAATCGGGCGGACCCCAACCTGACGATCTCAGTGACCTGACCGAGCTGATCAATGAGCTGGCGGACGATCTGGAGTCGCGGTCGAAAAGCGGTCCGGTTCGGTTTGAGTTGCGTCTGCCGACGCTTCCGGTCATCCCTGTGCCAAAGGTCCATTTGGCCACGATATTGCGCAATATTACCCAAAACGCGATGGAAGCCATGCCAAGCGGCGGCACGCTTCGGATGGAAGTCGCCTTGACCGAAGAAAAGGTTACGATCACAGTTTCCGACACTGGGGCGGGCATTTCGGAGGAAGACCTCTCACGCATTTTTGAACCGTTTTGGACGACAAAAGTCGACTCGAAGCAACCCGGTGGTACAGGCGCGGGGTTGGGACTGGCCATCGCCCACGGACTCGCCCGGATCATCGGCGCTGAAATCATCGTCAATTCATCTCCCGGAAAGGGGGCTCGTTTTGCGGTTGCTTTCTCTCCCGCCTCCTGGGAATAACGGCTAGGGGAAAGCGCCGATGGCTTGTTTTGATAGCCACAAGTCAGCAAAAGGAGTCCAACCGGACAAGAAAACAAGATTCCCCTCTATGGGAAATACTTCGCGGATTCGGTGGGGAATAGTGCCACATGCACGACACCTTACTGAGTAGGATTCCCCCCAGGTTTCCTTCCGTGATCGCATTCTAGTCAATGCGGGTAAACGCTGAGGCTGCGCCGCGCGCATTCCCATTCCCTAGGGGAAAACGATTTATGAATTGACCCTAATGCAAGTGCCGATCTATCATTGGGTCGGGCTGGAATCCATTGGTTTGGTGAAAACCCAATCGGACTTCGGACCATGAACGTGGATACAATTCAATCGACCAATACCGAGCACGGACCGAAGGTCTCTCTTGTTTTTGAGCGGGAAGACGAGAGTCGCGCGTACGGCGAGTGTTTCGAAAAGGCTGGATTCCCCGTCGAGAACTTTCCCGCGGGCCATGCCCTGCTTCGCTCCGTCACTTCGGAAACAACCGGGTGTGTCGTAGCATCGGCGAACCTCCCTGACATGCCCGGGGTAGCTTTGCCTCAAGAGCTACGCCGCCTGCACGCCGTGTTGCCGGTCTTGCTGGTGGTGGATTCTGACGACGCCCACGGCGCCGTGCAGGCCTTTCGGGCCGGCGCCGCCGACGTGCTCGAAAGACCCGTTGACTCGGAAACCCTTGTTTCAGCGGTGAAAAGCGCGGTGTCACGGAATGTCATCCTTCGCAAGGCGGAGTGCTGGCGCACCGAATTGACGGGGCGGATGGAGCGACTGACGCCGCGCGAGCGCCATGTTCTCGACTTGGTCGTGGCCGGTTACCCCAATAAGCGGATTGCGGCCGTGCTGGACCGCAGCCAGAAGACCATCGAGATTCACCGCTCGCACGTGATGAGGAAAATGCAAGTGGGGAGTCTGGCGGAACTGGTGCAGGCCGTCATCGCGGTTCGCGGAATCGAGGGAATTTCCGCATCCGCGCCGCCGGAAATACCTATCCACACCGAGCGGCCATCGTCCGATGAGACGACGCGGACGACGGGTTTCGCGGAGGATAAGTGGGCTGCCGCCGTCGCCTTATAGAGTTCGGGCTCTTTGAATCGAACGCCTCGTCGGTGGTATTTCTAATTTGACTGTAACCCGCCGGGCCGAAGGCGCCTCGGCTTCGACGCCCCGCGGATCAATCGTTGCCCCGACCGCACTGCGGGCCTCGACGGGGTGAAGGGCGATCCCTTCCCACCCGTCGGCGGCTCGCGGTGGTCGAGGGATTCCGCCCGTCTCACTGCGATTCATTCGGCTCTTGACTCCGGCTATTCGAGCGGCAGCAATCCCGACAACCAGTGCATGATGTTCAGGGCAAGCTGCCGATTGTCGATGCCCGGCACGTTTATGCCGAACTTCTCGCCGTTTGCCGCGCGCTGCGCCGTCAACATCGCCGCTTCGCCCAGCACGACGACGCGGCCCTTGCCGAACGCCATGGCCACGCCCTGATCCGGATAAATGACCGGCGTTTGTTTGGCTTTCTGTCTGTCCTCCGGATGCTCCGTGTCTGGAACCAGTTCCTTTGCGCCGGCGGGAAGCCGCAGCAGTGTCGCGCTGCCCGCGCCGCCGCGAATTGATTGCCCGGTGAACGTGCGGATTTTGCGTATCGTTTCAGCGTCTGATCGACCTCGCAGAATGGGGTGGGATGCGTTCAACCCCTGATTCAAGGTAAACTCATACTCGTGCGTCATGCCCTTGCTCATCAAAACATCAAACCGTGTACCCAATGATTCCGCGGCGGAGCCCATGGGAAAATGATCGGCGATGAGCAGGAGTGAGCCGCCGTCCGACACCCAGTCGCGGATCGCATCGCACTCTCCGCTTGTAAACGCCGGATCACTCGGACGGGAAGCTCCCTGCGCATTGGAAATGACCAGAACTTGATAGTCGGCTAGCATTTTCGTTGTGATTTTTCGCTGAGTGGCGGGGACGATTTGGTACCCATCATGAAAGAGGAGGACAGCGAAGGGTTTGTATAGCCCGGTGGCCGTGTGAAAATTTCGATGGGCCTCGTCGATCAGTACCCGCGGGCCGTTGCTCTTGTACGCCGCGTCCCTCACGGTGGCATCGAACTCGGCATCGGTTGCCTGCTCCTGGGCGGCAACCGGACGCTCGACTAAGAACACCACGACGGAGAAAACACTCCAAACAACGGGTCGAACAAAATGCATGGAAACCTCCGGAAAGAATTCTCGCCGGGAGGTAATTCGGACGTCGCTCTTGGATATTCCTTACGTTTCTACGACGAGCAACCCGTCGCGCCGGACCGGGAGTGGCCATTCCCATCGGCTCCATTGCTCTTTTGAAACCGAACGCCTGCCGGCAAATGAGCCCAAGAAGAATCTCTATTCATTTGCGATCGCAAAAAGATGTTTCTGGCCGCGGATGAAAAGCGTTCCTTCGGAAATCGCGGGCGTGGCCATGGAGGATTCCCCCAACGGATTCCTGCCCAGGACTTTGAATTCCGTACCGGCGGCAACGACGTAAACTTCACCGACCTCGCTTGTAAAGTAGATCTTACCATCCCCCGCGACGCTCGAGGCCGTGAAACCCGTCGCCCCGTCGCCCAAACGCTCTCGGACCACCTGCGTGCCGGATTTCGCCTCGTAAACCGTGTAGATGCCGTTGTCCTTGCACATGTAGAGGTAGTCGCCGTACACAAGCGGCGTCTGCATATAGTTGCCCCGGCGGGATTTGCTCCACGGAATATGGTCATTGGACTCGCCGACGTTGGGAAGGGAAATGTCGCCTGACGCGGAAGTCTTCACCGCGTAAATGGGGGCTTCCATTCCGTGGGCATTGGTTAGATAGATCAAATCGTGGGCGACAACAGGCGTCGGTACGGGGATGTCGCCACCACCGCGCATCTTCCAGAGTTCCTTGCCCGTCGCGAAGTCGTACCCGCCGATGTGCTTGAATCCGTTGCAGATGATCTGCGTTCGATCGGGACCCTTGTGAATAGTCGGGGTACTCCATGTAGGCACTTCGTCGCGGGCCACCCGCCAGACCTCGACGCCGTCGGACAGATTGAAAACCGCCAGAAAGGAGCCCTTTTGGATGTCGGATTGGATAATGACTTTATCCTGGAAAACGACGGGGGAGCTCGCGAATCCCCATTGGGCGGGCGGAACGATGTAGTAACCGGAATCGAGCAGGCCAAGGTCCTTTTTCCATTTCAGCTCGCCATTCATGTCGAAACAGTACAGACCCTCGGAACCGAAGAAGGCGACGATGCTTTTGCCGTCGGTTGCCGGTGTGCAATTCGCGTGACTGGATTTGGGGTGACGCTTGACCTTGGGAACACCCTTGTACGCTTCCTTGTCCCAAAGAATCTTCCCGGACTTTTTATCAAGACAGAGGAGTCGAAAACTGTGGGCGATGTCCTCCTTGACCGGCTCGATGTCGCCGTACAGGCCCACTTTGAGCTGGGGGGATTCATTCTCGGAGACCGCCGTCGTGACGTAGACCTTGTCGCCCCAGACGATGGGGCTGGACAACCCCAGACCGGGAATGGGGGTCTTCCAGGCGACGTTTTCACCGGTTTCGCCGTTCCAGGTCGCAGCGGTCTTGAAACCACCGGCCACCCCCCTTGCGGATTCACCTCGAAACCCCGGCCAATGGATGCCGGTCGTGGGATCGGCCAGGGCGGTGGCTGAACCCGCAAACAAGAATCCGAACACGGCGCATTGAGCGCACGCAGCGCGCTTTCGATTCATTAAGCGACTCCTTCGTCCACGAAACAATGGAAAGCAATCAGGTACCGATTCAGATGCAGGCATGATGACAATAAAGCCGACCGTCGAAAATAGCGAACGCGTAATATTCGTGTAGGAAATCGTATCCGCCGAGTCACGAAAAAAGGACCCGAATGGTATTACCGACGCCGACCATTGCTCTAACACGCTCTTCCGATTTCCGCGCACAGCCCATCGCGCGGACGCTGCTCAAGAGAGTGCCGGTGTCTCTGTTGTTCTGTATGCCGGGTCTTCGGCGTTCAAGCCGTTGGCGAGTTTGGGAGTGGGCCACACTACCGTTTTTGGAGCAAGAACGGTGGAAACGGAAAAAGAAAACCCTTGCCGGAATGAGGTTTCAGGTGTTATCGGAGTCGGCGATGTTCCGTTTGGCGGTTTGACTAGAGCGATAGCATGGCGAGTCGAAAGGTTGCGGCGGAAGGATTGGTGTGCGTATTTCTGGAGGTCACCGAATCCGAACTTCGGGCCGAGCCCGTGAAAACCTTCGAATTCAGCGGGTGAGTGACTTCGGTGTAGGCGACCGCCCCATTGAGCGTCAGATGACGTAGTCTACGCACGCGAGGCAATTCCTTTTGGACACACACCCTCTTCATCCAATAGGGAATTGAAAGGAGAATCGGGTTAACGGTCTCAGTGTCGAGCATCCCATTCGATTTGAAATGCAGACAGTTCTTCCATACGAAATGCCAAACGGAGCCACTTATGGTTTTTGCGAGCGGGCAGCGGGCCCTGTACGGGAAGGCGCGATTCTAGGTCGCAAATGGACACGCACGCCTGAAGTGCCAATGGATAAAAATAATCTTCTGGTGGTACCATTTCGAACCATCGCTGCTTGCGGTACCAAAACGGACCATGGTGCTGCATCCAAGGTTCACCGGTGCCCTGCGCGATTCCTAGGGCGACCTTTGTCATGCCCTCCCACATTGCTCGATAAACAATCTATCCAAGGATGATCTTTACACCGACGGCATCCGCCGTGATGGGCGCATCGGAACCTGGTCTTAGTGAAAGATGGTTTTTCCGAAACATTGGAGCATCCTTACGAATTAAGGAAATCAGGTTTTCGCCAACGTCGAAAAATGAATACGCTTATCATAACACACGCAAGCACGATGGTTCCAGCCCAGTGCATTTCCGCTGAGCCTCCGGCTCCCCCGAACCCTGGTCACGACGCGTATCCGGCAATGCGGAAGTGCGGTCGAGCAGTCTTCGAACTGCATTGAATCTCATGCCATAAAAAGAGCCGGCGGATGAAGCTCCTGAAAGCTCCATCCGCCGGTCGCTAATCCGATGAACTTCTTGAGGTCGAGGCAACCCGGGCAATTACTCCCCGTCCTCAGCCATCAGGTCCTGGTATTTCGCGGACAGCTCCGGATTCCGCCGAGCGAGGTCGTCGGCGTTCTTGTAAAGCTGGACGAGCTCGGAATCGCCCTTGCGAATCTTGACTTCGATAGTTCCGTCAGCGCGGACCTCGAAGGTGTGCTTCGGCTTGCCGATGTGGGCGAAGTGCATTCCGGCCATGGGTTCGGCCCGGAAGAGCCCGCCCGCACCATGATGGAACTGCTCGGCGATCTTGTGGAATTCCTCCTTGGCCCGCTCGTAGGCTTCGCTCGCTTCGCCGAGATGCTCTTCCAATTCCTCGCGCCACTTGGACATGGATTCATCCCAGCCGTCAAGCTCAACGTGGACATCGAATTCGTCCTCGCCGTCGCCGTCTCCGTCGCCGAGATGAAAAACGAATGCGTTTCCGGTTTGCTGGAGCAGTTCAAATGCCTCCTCATCTGCGGCCTGCAGGGCGTCCTCATCCTCATAGGTCGCGGTGGTGTCATTGCCACTCGCATCGGTGCGGGTGACGACGATGTCCTCGCCGTCCTGCTGCTCGATTATAATGGTGCTGCCGTCGCGCTCCACGTTGGTCTTGATGGTTCGGGCGCCGTTGTTCACCGTCACCTGCGTGGTGCGGCTTTCATTGCGCGGGACGAACATGTGCAGGTTTTGCGGAAGATGCTTGAGAACATCGAGATCGCCCAGGTTCTTGAGCTCCTGTACCTTCCATTCGCCGCCGGGTCCGCGTTGAATGAAGCGGCCCGTCGTCCGCACTTTTTCCTCGATGTCGGCCCGCATGTCGGCGCGGGAAGCGAGGGTGACGTTTGCGGACTGACGATTCCCGCCGCGGAGATACGCGACGGAGACGTTGTCGCCGGGCTTGAACCCTTTGACGAGTTCGACCGCCTGTCCGATGTCGCCGGTGACCGACGTTCCGTTAAGGGAAAGGATGATGTCATGGGCCTGCAAACCGGCCGCCTCGGCGGGACTGTCCTCGACCACTTCGAGCACAATCACGCCTTCGTTGCCGTCGCCAAGCTGCGTCTTGAGCGTCTCGGAAACCGTACCCAACATGACGCCCATCCAGCCGCGGTTCTTGTCTTCCTCGGCATTGGGGCCACGGGTAATGACACGGGTAACCATCTTGGGTTTGGAATCGCCGGACCCGTCCCCTTCCACCTCGGCGTCGGCGGAAACAACCCATTGAAACTGACCGTCGCCGTCTCCCTCGCCTTCCAACGTGATGAACTGACCGTTTGTGCCCGAGACCACGTTGCCTTCCTTGGTGACCCACACAACGTCCGCCGGTTTAGGCTCCTGAGCCGGTTCGGGCGACGCGACGACGTAGTTCAGCGCCACCCAGTTCGACGCTGCCGCCACCACCAAGTGCACCCACACTCTTTTCATAGGTTCGACTCCTTCCTAATCGAATTCCCGTTCAATGGGTCCGCGCCGCGGACCCCACGATTTTCAAGACATTTCCCACGAAACTAGTCAGATCGTGTTCTCGTCGCGTGCGAACCTACATTCTTTCGCGCCCGTCATCTTCCAGCGAAAGACCTCGCGGAAGTCGAATGGTCCGCGTGCGCTCCACCTCGATCCAGTACAGATTTCCGTCGTCGCCCACGACGCCGATGACTTCGCGCCCGGTTTCCCGGTGAATCGAAGGCGAGGCGCCCACTGTTCGCATGACCGGATTCTCAAGTCGGCCCGATTGTTGATTGATCACCGTCGCGCCCGGAAACAGCGTCGCCGTTTGCGAACCGGCATCGCGAGCCGGTTTCGCATTCATCAACGGGCTGGGAATCACAATTGCCAGCAAGGCCGCGGCGATCGCCCCCGCGACCAGCAATCCGTATCCCTGGAATCGATTCCGCGGACGCGCGATGGAAATCGCAGTTAGTTTGAGCGGGTCGAAATCGACCTCCCCGTCCATGTTTAGACCGCCCATTGCCTCCCGCGCCAGGAAGTCGATTCTCCGATAGTCCTCGAACTGCTGGTGGGCGTCGGGGTTGCGGATCAGCTCGCGCTTCAGCGACAACTCCTCCTCGTCGCCGCAAAGCCCGTCGAGGCTTCGGCTCATTCGCATTTCGAGTTGTTCGTCCTTGGTCATTTCGCCGTCAAACCTTTCCCTCGAGCAATTCCCGCAGCAGGCGCCTCGCCCGGACTAGCCTCGTTTCGACCGTGTCCACGGGCAGGTCCATCACGTCGGCTATCTGCCGGTACGTCCAATCATTCAAGTGGCGAAGTACGAACGGTTCCCGATACAAAGCCGGCAGCGATTTCACCGCGTCCAGGACCATTTTCTTTTGCTCCGTGCGCTCCGCATCGGCCGGTCCGGCGGAAGAACCCCATCGATCGACCAAGGCGCTCGCCGCCGCTTCAACCTCGCCGCGCCGTCGACGCACTTCCCGCCCCGCGTCGATGGCGGCGTTTCGCGCCAACCGATACAACCAAGGCCGCCACCGCGTCGAGTCACGCAGCTCAGACATCCGCCGCCAAACCGTCGCCCACACCTGTTGGACCACGTCGTCCACAACCTCCCGCCGGCCTAGCACCGCGAACACCACGGACCGGACCCAACGGGTATGGCGGTGAACAAGCTCCGCGAAGGCGTAGCGATCGCCGGAGCGGATGGCTTCGATCACCGGCACCTCGGCGTCAAACTGGTCAGCCATCGGCACCGCCATAAGCACCTCAATAGACGTATGTCGCCCGACGATCCGGTCACGAACCGCCTGATTCTCTACAGAATTCGACCTTCTAGCCGGATTATAGAGGAGGGAAAAATGCGAAGTCCGATAACGGATAGTAGAAAAAGGGCTGCGCCGCATGCGCCCGGAGGGTGAGCGCATGCGGCGCGGTGGTCGTCCGCGTCACAGGCGGGAACGTGACGCGAAAAGGGGGAGTTCCCGAATCGCAGCGCCGCGTTTCTCGCGATTTCCGGCACGCGCTCGGCGTTTTCTCATCGCCGAATTCGCGCGAAAGTTCACCGCGGTTTGGGCGGACGCTGCGAGTTTTTTCGTCGGAGACTGATCTTCTCCCGACCCTAAGCTTGTAAGGGCGATGGGGCCTACGCCCCGGAGCAAGATAATCAGGTATGGGATGATGCCTCAATTCATGCCTTACAAACGTTTATAGGCCCCCCACTCCCGCCAAGGCAAATCCTTTTCCATTTTTTTTGGACGATCGGAAAGGAAGCAATGTCGAAGGCAATGCCATCCGTCGTTTGTGACCCGAAAAACCTGTTCACGTTTCTGACCTCGTGCCCGTCACGCGACTCGAAACCGCACATCGAACGATGCAATCACCGTCTCCGAACGATCCGAGGCGGTCAACTCGTTTTTCGATGTCGTTCGAGGATGTCAAGAATGTGAAGGAGTCGCGGTGGTAGCGGGGCTTCAAGGGAAAGCGGGGTTTCGCGGATGGGGTGCATGAGGGAGAGCTTGCGGGCGTGCAGAGCCTGGTGGGTGATGAGGGGTTCAAGACTTCCTTCGCCGGAAAGGTCCCATTCGCTGAGGATGCGGCCTCCATAGAGCGAATCGCCGAGAATGGGATGCCCGATGGAGGACATGTGAACGCGAAGCTGATGCGTGCGGCCCGTGCGGGGGAACAAATCGACGGTGGTGTACCCGCGATAGCGGGTATTCACGCGATACTCGGTGATCGCCTCTTTGAACATAGCCTGGCGCGGCGGCATGGCCGAGGGGAGGATCATCCGCTGCGTGGTCGAAGGATGCGGGGCGAGGGGTTTGTTGATCACGTCGGAATCGAGTTCGACGCGCCCCTCGCAGACGGCGAAGTACTGCTTCTTCACCGTGCGGCGCTCGAATTGAAGCGAGACGCGCCAATGGGCTTCGTCGGTCTTGGCAACGAGCAGCAGCCCCGTGGTGTTCTTATCGAGTCGATGGACGATGCCCGGGCGGAACGGATCGTCGCCGGCGCTGAGTTTTCCGACGTGATACGCGACGGCGTTGGCGACCGTTCCGGTCTGACCCGCATAGGCCGGGTGACAGACCATATTCACCGCTTTGTTGATGACGATGATCCATTCATCTTCGTAAACGATGTCGAGGGGAATGTCTTCGGGCAGGACTTCGCTGGGCGGCGGGGGCGGAAGGACGATTCGCACCAGGTCGCCGGCGGCGGGTTCATAACTGGCCTTGGTAGGCAGATCGTTGACCGTGACCTGGCCCTGTTTGATGTATTTCTGGAGAAGGGTCCGCGAGATTCGCGGGTATCGGCCATGAAGGTATTTATCGAGTCGGCGTCCCACGATGCGCTTGCGCACGCGATGGCGGAAGACGCGCTCCGCGGGCGGGGCTTCGTCATCGGCGGACGCATCGCCGGATTCGGCGTCAGACTCATTCGCCTCGAAGGTGTCGGAGGAATCGACGGGGTCGGCGACCTGGGGCGGCGCATCCTCCTCCGCGTCCTCCAGCAGGGAATCGTCGGGTTCACTCATGATTGCATGGTACGCGAGATCGGTCGGGTGGCCCAAGCCGGGTCGTATCCGACTTGAGGGCCGCGATTGACCGGACAGTGAATTCGCGGGTGAAGCAGGCGGAGGTGTTACCGAGCCGCGCCTGTTAGGAGGCGGTAGGGCGCGCCACACTGATCACGGCCCCGGGGGAATGAACGCGCGCTGAAGGGATTGAATATCGTCGAGGTCGATGTCGAAATCGAAGTCGTCGTCAAGCGCTTCGCAGCCTAGGGGATACGGTGTATAGGGGATTATGCCGTCGATGGGGCCGGTCAGGCAATCGTCCCAGGCTTGAACGTCAAAAAGATCTATCGAGCGGTCGCAGTTGAAATCGCCGAATCCTAATTCGTACGCCCCGATGTCCACCCGTCCGCACAACATCCGCGCGTGCCCGTCGAGATCCTTGGCTCCCGCCGCGGGAACAAAATCCGGATCCCCCGCGTTGATCGCCGGTGAATTCCGTTTCAACCGCAAGTCGTCATCCTCCGTCCCCGCCACGCCGTCCGGCCCCAACGGGTCAATGAATTGCGGATATATTGACACATTGTCTTTGCCGCCGTACCTACCCGTCCAACCCTGCACAATGGAATAATCAACATAGACCGGCTCCTCGCCGAACGAACGCAACTGGGCTAGCTCATCATATCCATGATCATTGTCATAGTTGCCGTAGAGAATCGAGTTGCGAACGTAGCCGGTTCCGGAAAACCAGACTCCGCCCGCCCCGTCGGCCTTGTTGTTTACGATGGTGCAGTTGCTAACCAGACCGGAAACAGCGTCAATCGCCCCCGCGAAATCGGCGCTGTTGTGCGCGAATACACAATTGAATAGAGTGGTCAAACCGTACCCGGAGATGCACCCACCACCAGATATATTTCGATTCCCAACAAAATATGAGTTAAGCACCCTAACATGACCGTCGTATCCTCCAATCCCGGTACCGCCCTGATTATTCGAATCGTTACCAAAGAAATCGCAATTCGAAACGCTTAGAGTCCCAAACGCGTTTACACATCTACCCTCGGTGTTCCGGGTGAAAACAGAATCCGTGATTCGACCGGCAACCCGCACCCAGACTCCGCCCCCGCGATTTCGCATAAACCGGGAGCGATCCACGGTTACCTCTGAAAAGAAGGTGCTGACCACCTGCGCCCCGTCGGCGATTTCTTCGTTTTCCATCACTATGCACCCTTCCATCGTCAGTGGGCTATAGTCAGTATGCACGGCCGCCCTGTAATTCGCCGCGTTTTGGCGAATCGTGCAGTTCCGAAGCACAAGGGGCGTCTCCCGACCGAACACTCCGCCTCCCCAGGCACCAAGCGTCTCGAAATCACGAGCCTCTCCTCCGGATACGATAATCCCGTCTAGTAGAACACTCTCTCCGGCGTCCCACGCGATCACCACATTGTTGCTATTGTCGCAGCGGAATTGAGGTCTACGGATATCGCAGCAGTGTGTAAAGGCGAATTGCGAACAAATTCGGGTCCAGGCCCGCCCGCAGACTTCGTGCAGGGGTATTACTTTTCCCCTGCAGGATTGGTTGTCGCATTGGTACAACGGCTCGCAACACGGATCCGGCGTCATGGACTCCTCTTCGTCGTCGTCCCCGTTCAGGTCCCCGGACAGAATCGTGTCATGCGCGACCCAATCGCGTTCGTCGAGACAAGTTTCTGTTCCGTCGAATCCGCCATAGAGCCAGACTTGGTTGGGAAGCTCAAAGGCCATCGCCCGATCGCCCGTCCCACGGTCAGGCTTATAGGTTCCCCATGCGATCCAGATTTCGCAGGGACACCCGCCTTTCTTCCGTACATCATCAAGGGCATCCTGCAAATCGGCGTAGGCCGAGTCCCATGACGCCCCGTCCTGTACGTCGCCCGTTCGTACGTCAACGAAGATTACCCGTTCCGCGCGCACGCCCGCTGCGCGAAACGATAAGGTCATGACAAGGATCAAAGTGTACGACAAAACGAGTCGTAGGCGCATGTCATCTCCTCCTAATTGTAGAAACACCTGAAAACGGTTTCCGGCGGGAAAAAAATAGAAAATTTTCGGAATCTCTATTGACAACCCCGAAGGGGGGCAGGTTATTGGTACGTTGCGATGGTCGGCGTGGCGCGACACCTCTTCGCCGGATCATTCACAAACCTCA
>Ga0187893_10005124_pt1 | contig 23913 bp, 29 predicted proteins | sample MA1701074metaG_FD_139574 | JGI IMG/M metagenome (GOLD analysis project Ga0187893, IMG submission 139574) | White microbial mat communities from a basaltic lava cave in the Kipuka Kanohina Cave System on the Island of Hawaii, USA - MA170107-4 metaG ...
CCAAATCCCTGTTCGGGACCAGGCCGGCGCGGTACCACCACAGCCCAGCCACTCACGCAACACCTGCAACACGACTCACGAACTTGACTCACGCGCAACGTCTTCGCGGACTCAAGCGCCTAGCCCGAGCACCTGCGCGTGGAACGTCGGCTGGGCGTCTCGCCAGACGTTGGGCGCCGCCCTGGGCGCTCGAGCTGGCTCCATCGTGGTCGCGTGACCGCGTGGTAGAAGCGGATGATCGGTTCTGTGATTTCGTACCGCGGCTTTCCCTTCTTCAACGCGTCGTCCTCTTTGCGATGAAGCCGGCGTCCTCAAGCACGGTGAGTGGATGGCCGATATCAGTGCTGTGACGACCGAGGCGCGAGGCGATGCCGCTCCTGGTGGTGTTCCCCTCGGCGATAGCCGCGAGCACCGAGTGGTAGAGCGCTTTCGCTCGGATCTCTCCCAGCCCCGGATCCTCCGCAAGGAGGTATCGCCCCTCGAAGAACAGCGGCACCGAGGGATCAAGCACCGCACGGGCGACCCACGAGTCGAAGTCGGTGAGGTCAGCGGGAGCCTCTCCCCGAACGAACTCCCGGCGCTAGGCGGGTGTCCCGCCGACGATCGCATGGACGCGGAACGCAAGATCGGGAGTCTCCAGTCCCCAGAAGGCCGCCGCCTGCCGGTAGTCGAAGGGTCCGACGGACAGCTCCAAGCCGGCTCGTCCACGCAGCGGCGCGTCACCGGACAGCAAACGGCTCATGAAGGTGAGCGCGGATCCATAGAGGATCAGGCGGACCCGCGAGCGCCGCCGCGGCGCGGCGCGCGGACCGAAGGCCGCTTGAATGATTGATGGCAGCGCAGGTGTCGCGGCGGTGAGGTAAGGGAACGCGTCAAGCACGACGAGCAGGGGCCTGCCGGAGGACAGGCCGAGCAGAGCCGCGATGCATTCCTCCCACCCGTCGAACGCCACTCTTCCGGGTGAGCCGGTGAGCTCCGCCAGCCTCGCCCCGAAATGACGCAGGATCTCTGCCTCCTTGCCCCTGCAGCGCTTCGTAGTAGAAGCCGCCGACAGCCTCGCAGAGCGCCTGGAGCAGGAACGACTTCCCTTGCCTGCGCCGCCCGCGGACTACCCCGAGGTCGCGCCTTCGGCAGCATCCGTCGCGAACCGCAGGAGGGCGTCCCACTCCCGCTCGCGGTCGAACATGTCCACAGGCCGTTGCACCGCGCCCACCTTACGCTAGGCCGGCACCGCACGCAGATGGACGAGGCCCGGCCGATGAACGAGCGATTTCGGGAGCTGGCGGGCACCGGTCCCGCGGCGATCGCCGGGGCGCTGAAGGAACTTCCCGTGCCGTCGCCAGGCGGAGCCCTCGTCCCAGCCGGCGAGCTCTACGGCTACGGCAACCCCTGGTTCTCCGACATGGCGGAGAACCTCTCCCTGCACGACCCCGACGTTCTCGCCGCGGTCATCGACCGCATCGACGACACCTACCTCGGCCTCGGGCCGGACCTGTTGCGCTCACTGCCGGGCCCCGTGCTCCTGTTGCGGGCGGATCCCGCGGCCGGTGGCCTGCTCACCGACGAGGACGTCCAGGCGGCACGCGAGGCCCTGCCCGCGGTACGCGTCGAGCGCTTGGACGGGCTAGCACCCCTTGCACCTGCATGACGCTGATGCCGTCGCCCGAGTCCTCACCGCCCAGCGCTGGATCTAGCGACTCACGCCGGCCTGCTCGTAGTGGCGGTCCAGGGCATCGGCGAACCGCGCGTGCACGCCCGGAGCTGCAGCCAGTCACCCGATTTGTCCAAGCGGCCACCGACGCCCTGGACCTGGCGGAAGACCGCGAGCGCGAACCAGGCCAGTACCGCCACGCCCCCAACTATCGCCCCCACTTCCGAGCCGGCGACCGCGGCGAGCAGCAACAAGGCCACCGCGGCGATCCCGGCGCCCCGCACGAGCCGCTTCAGCCGCTGATGCCGCTCGAGCACCGCGTCAGTCAGCGGGAGCGCCCCGTTGATCTTCTCTGTGGTGTACCAGTTGGCGAGGGCGCGCGCCTGCGGGACCGTGCCGTCTTGGAAGTCCCGCCGCCTTACCTACACCTTCGCCGTCAACCGCCAGTGTGCGGCTTGCGGGCCACTACCAGCAGGTACCCGGTGGAGATGTCGATGCGGCCGTCCGGACCGGCAAGCTGCCGCTCGAACGCCTCCACCGCGTCCAGCATCGCCGTCGCCGCCTCCACCCCGAGCACCTCAGAGGCCATGGAATGCGAGGGCGAGTGTCGCTCTAAGAACGCACGCGAGGCCTCGGCCGAGTCGAACACCCACGGCAACGAGGCGTGCTGGCACTCGACCGCAAAGGCGGCCAGGCGCCGGCGCGCGACCGGCTCGCGCCCCCAATCGATCGACTCCGGCACATCGGGCGGTCTCGCCCACCAGCGACGCATCACCTCCGTCATCCGACCGAAGTGGCTCTCAGGTTCCCAGCAGGTCAGGCCGAACACCCCGCCGGGACGCAACACCCGGGTGACCTCGCTCACCATCACCTCGGGCCGCGGCGCGAAGACCGCCCCGAATACCGAGGTCACGACGTCGAAGCTCGCATCCGGGAATGGCAGGTCCTCGGCGTCGGCCTCGATCCAGTCAACCGCCAGCCCCAACTCTTGGGTGCGCGCCCGGCCCCGCTCGACCATCCGCGGACTGAGGTCCGACGCGGTCACGACCGCGCCACGCTGAGCGGCGACGACGGTCGCGTTGCCCGTACCCGCCGCGACGTCGAGGACCTGCTGACCAGGCCTAACGTCTACGGCCTCGACCAGCGCGACCGACGCTGGCATCAACCGCTCCGCCAGCGGATCGTAATCGGCGTGGGCCCACATCCTCGCCATGAATGCCTTGTGCTCATCGATCTTCATATCGACAATGATAACCACGACCATCGGAACGGGCTTAAGATTCCGTTGCAGTAAGCGACATAAACACTATTACAGGCGAACGATACGGATCTTACCGTGGAGAAGGAGTTATGAAATCTTGCGACCCATATGTGTTGCCGGTAATGCCGTCACTGCGTTAACCTCTCAACATTGAGCGCACGCTTCGCTCGGGGAGGAGCGAACCTGCTGCTCGATGTCGCCGGGGGAACGACCTTCGAAGGATTCCAGCTGGCTAGCAATCCTGGGTTCTGCAAGATTTGCACTAGTGAAGGAACATCAAAGGGGAGACACACTTCATGCGTAGTCGAATTAGCCTAAGAACGCATTCGCGAAGCATTCTCGTCGCGGTCATGGCGGGCGCGATGTTGGGATCAAGCCCCGCATCCGCTGCCTCAACTCTCACACCGATCGTGATGCCTATTGTCGGCGGCGCCGAGGGCCTTATCGGTAGCCTAGAGATCGCCGGCGCACGTCAGGCGGCTCTTGCGTGAGAAGTCCGAGGAGACAAACGGGCGTGACAGCACGCTGTCACCGCGCATGGTCCAGCATATTCACGCGGTGCTCAGGCGGGCGCTTGAGCAGGCGCGCCGGGATGAGATCGTCCCCCGCAACGTTGCCACGCTGGTTCAACCGCCGAGGGTGCCGCGGCACGAGTACCGATGGCTGACTGAAGATGAGGCGCGGCAACTCGTCGGCGAAGTGCGGCAGGACCGGCCCTATCCGATCTACGCGCTCGCGCTCGGCCTGGGGTTGCGCAGGGGTGAGCTGCTCGGGCTCCGCTGGGTCGATGTCGACCTCGAGGCGGGGACGATCGTCGTGCGCCGGTCGCTGCAGCGCCTCAATGGTCGCCTGCAGCTCGTCGAGCCCAAGACCAAGCGGTCGTATCGGCAAGTGCCGCTCCCGCACGTCTGCGTCGAGGCGCTGCAGGAGCAGTGTGAGCGGCAGCAGCAGGAGCGCGAAGAGTCGCCGGTCTGGCTCGATGACTGGGGCCTCGCGTTCACGGCCAAGCACGGGACGCCGATCGAACCTCGTAACCTGCTCCGCCACTTCTACGGCGCCTGCGAGCGGCTTGGGCTGCCGCGGCTGCGGTTTCACGACCTCCGGCACGGCGCCCGCGACGGCGCGACGTGTGCGTACTGCATCGTCGTGTGGATCACCGCGTGGCCAAGCGTCTCCATGATCGTCGCCGTGGGGACGCCGCGACGATGGACGACCTGCTCGGGCCCCGCAGCGGATCCCGCGACACGCCCAATGGTCGTAGTAACCACAAGGAGGATGACGAGTGACTCGGACAGCAACCGAGAAACCGCTGTGACCAGCGGCTTCATGTGGTGGTCAGGGACGGGGTCGAACCGTCGACCTCGCGATTTTCAGTCGTATTAGACCCGTCTGTCCCCATACGTCCGAGCGCATCCGCGCTAGTCAGGCGTGTGCTGGGGTTCGCCGCGGTTCGCCCGAATGCGGGCTCTAGGCAGTCAGTTGGCTGTCAGGCACTCCGGCACCGCAGAATGAAGAACGGTCCCCGAAGGGGCCGTCGGGCTGGGGGAGCACCGCCAGCGGGGTACAGCAAGAGTATCGGATCAGGTTGTGGGAAGCACAAGCCTTTCGCCATCGCGAGTGATCGCCTACATCGACGGGTTCAATCTCTACTGGGGGTTGCGCGACGCGTACCAACGCCGGTACCTCTGGCTCGACCTCGAGAAGCTGACCCTGTCGATGCTCCGGCCTGGCCAACGACTGATGGTGGTCCGCTACTTCACGGCCCGTACACGCGACGACCCCGCAGGCGGCGCCCGCCAAAGCCGACTATCTCGAGGCGCTCTCCTCGTCCGGCCAGGTCGAGACCATGCGCTGCCATAGCTGCGGCCACAAGGAGATGAACCCCGCGTTTGCCTTGGTCGCGGCCTTCCCACCCAAACGACACAGCGACCAGATCCGCCGGTTCGTTACGGCCAATTTCACCATCAACGAGACGAAGCTACGCCGAGCCCAGTTCCCGCAATGCGTGACAGGGTCGACCAGGACCGTGCACCGTCCCGCTCACTGGAAGTCAGTGGGGTGACGCGCAGATGCTATGGGGTGGCCTGGAAATGACCGGGGATCCCTACGTCGATCGGCACGATGGCGGGGGTGGGATCGATCTCTCGCCAATCGACCGGATCGCCGAACAGCAACTCGATCGCCTCGACGAGGTTGTCCTTGGCGTCCTCGATCGTGGCGCCCTGGCTCACCACGTCCAGCTCCAGGCATCGCGCGACGTACCCCGAGCCTTCCTGATGAATCGCAGCGGTCAAGCGCACGTCGACACGATAGCTGCCCTTGCGGCGGGTGGAAGAGGATCGCCTAACCGCTGCTCAGGGCTGGGCGAGGCTTGACGGTACTGGGTCAACCATAGAAGAAGGGCGCGGCGGTCGTCCGCTCAGCAAGGCCCGCCCTCGCTCCTCGCCTGCAAGGCGTCTCAACCGGCGGGTGTCGTCGTGCCGTATGCCCGGCGGCGCAGCCGCCCTTGAAATTGTAAAGAAAGTGCTCACGCACAACTTATACACTTAATGTGTTTGTTCGGGTGATGCTTAACATCTGAGTTTCAGTAGATGCTTTACACACAGTTCCGGTTGATGCTTGACAGCTGCACCAGCTGCTTACCTCGCTGTAATTCATCGGGCGAGAGGGCAGCGGATGGCATTGACGGAGCACAGCGTGAGCGAGCAGCGATACGAAGCCGTGATGCAGGTATTGCGACACGAGATACCGGTGACCGAGGTCGCCGCCCGGTTCGGGGTCTCCCACCAGTCGGTCCATACCTGGATCCGCCGCTACCAAGCCGATGGGCTGGCCGGGCTGGCTGACCGGTCACACACACCGCAACCTGCTGCGGCACTTCCAAGCGCAGTGCGAGAAGCTCGGGCTGCCGAAGTTGCGGTTCCACGATCTCAGGCACACCTGCGCCTCGCTTCTCCTGGCCCAAGGCGTGGATCTCCCGATCGTGAAGGAGACGCTCGGTCACGCGGCGATCCAGACCACGATGCTCTACACGCATGTCGCGCCGATCCCGCAGCGCAAGTCGGCGGACCGCATGGACGACCTTCTAGGCAGTCAACTAATGAGGGCTTCGCCCTCGGACACCCAAGCCCGCGCGGTGATCCGGACGGCCCTGGCCACTGACCGGCTAGCGGGTTTCGGACATGGAGGAGTTGTGTGCTGGATGTGCGCCATATATGGCGCACATCCAGCACACAACTTGCGCCCTTGTTCACGCGGGGTGGTCAGGGACGGGGTCGAACCGTCGACCTCGCGATTTTCAGTCGCGCGCTCGTACCAACTGAGCTACCTGACCGGGGTGGGGCCCGGCCGGGTGTGGGGGCCCGGCCGGGGAGCGGAGCTGACGGGATTTGAACCCGCGGCCTTCACCTTGACAGGGTGACGAGCACTCCTAACTGCTCCACAGCTCCTCTGTGGTTCTGCCGCGCGGACCTTGGCGTAGGCCGTGCAGGACTCGAACCCGCTCCGCCGGATTAAAAGTCCGGAGCTCTACCTGTTGAGCTAACGGCCCGTGATAGGCAACGGATGGCAGCATACCTGCGTGGCACAGCGTTCGGCGAAGCGTGGCGAAGCAACGGAAGTTTAGCGGTCCCACGCAGCGCCCGTCCACCTGGCTGATCAGGTCCCAGCTTTGCAGTCAGCGCATAGGCCATGAACGACGAGGTCGACCTGCTCGGCGGCGAAGCTGTGCTCGGCGGCGAGGTGGTTCCGGAGCCGGGGGACGGCGTCGCCCGAGTGGTGCAGGACCTTCTTGCAGATCCGGCAGACGAGGTGGACCTCGTCGTCGGAGTGGGACAGCTCCCAATGCCCCCTGCCGTCCCCCAGGTTGACGCTCTTCGCGAGCCCGAGGTCCTCGAGCAGCGTGAGGGTGCGGTACACGCTGGCCACGTTGAAGTCGGGTACGGTCTTGGTGACCTCGTGGTGGATCTCTTCGGCGCTGAGGTGCCGACCCGCGGACCGGCGAAGCGCGTCCCAGACCAGCTGACGCTGAGGGGTCAGCCGGTATCCCAAGCCACGGAGGTGGTGTGCAACGTCCACAACGCTCATCATGCCCGTTACTCTTGACAAGTGCACGTAATTGAATTGCGCACTCATCTAAATCGGCTCATTCTCGACGAAATTCTCGAGCTCATCGAGGCGGCGACGCGGATCGAGGGGCACCGGCCCGTCGGCGAGCACAAGTACTCGCACTTGAGGGTCGGCGCCCGCAACTGGGTCGGGGTCATGGCGTACGAGCGGCAGAAGCTGATCGGGTATGCCCATACTCGTTGGAACGCCGCGGGTGACAAGCCGAGGATGGCGGTCGAGGTCGTGGTCCATCCCGAATGGTACGGCTCGGATGTGGCGGCGGCCCTGCTCGGCGAGACGCGAGAGGTCCTCGCTCGCGCGGGAGGTGGGCTGCTCTACCTGTGGGTCCACCGTGTGGAGGATGCGCGCGACACGCTGGCGGCGAGGCTCGGGTTCGAGGTCCAACGCGAGCTGGCGTTCATGTCGTTATCCCTGAGCACCCGGCATCCGGACCTGCCCTTCCGCCCGGGGATCACGGTGCGCCGGTATCGCGGGAAAAGGGACGATCAGGAGTTCTTGCGCGTCAACAACGCCGCGTTCCGTGGCCATCCCGAGAACGGCGACTGGGATGCCGGCGAGTTCGCCGAGCGGCGGAGCAGGGAATGGTTCCACGCCGACGACTTGATCATGGCGTGGCGCGGGCAACGGCTTGCCGGCTTCCATTGGACGAAGTGGCACTCGCATGAGTCGGAGGAGATGCCCGCGCACGAGCCCGTCGGCGAGGTCTACATCCTGGCGGTGGACCCGACCGAGCAAGGGACAGGATTGGGCCGAGCGCTCCTCGCCGCGGGGCTGCAACACTTGTATGACCGCGGCTGCGCCGAGGCGGTCCTGTACGTCGACTGCGCGAGCGCTGGGGCCGTGGCGCTGTACGAGTCGGAAGGGTTCCAGACTCAGTATCGCGAGGTGTGTTACCAGGACTGGGTGGAACCTGCCGGCACCCAGCCGGCATCCGACCTCTTGCGCCCCGCCTAGACCCGCCTAGACCTGGATGCACGGATCGCCCAGATAGGCCACCGCGACGTCACCGACCGATGCGCACCCGACCCCTCACCGCTCCAGACCAAGGACCTGAAGGTCACAACGCTACGCGTCGTCCTCGTGGTCCGAGCGCCCGGGGCCGTGGGGGTCAAGCTTGTAGCCCACGCCGCGGACCGTGCCAATCAGGGATTCGTACTCGCCGCCGAGCTTCGCGCGCAGCCGGCGGATGTGGACGTCGACGGTGCGGGTGCCGCCGAAGTAGTCGTAGCCCCAGACCTGCTGCAGCAGCTGACCGCGCGTGAACACCCGGCCAGGGTTACCCGCGAGGTACTTGAGCAGCTCGAACTCCCGGAAGGTGAGGTCGAGGGGGTGGCCGTTCAGGCGCACGACGTAGGTGTCCTCGTCGATCTGCAGGCCCCCGACACTCGAGAGCCGGCCGCCGGAACCTGAGCCCGCCCGCTCCACGGCCAGGCGAAGCCGGGTCTCGACCTCGGCGGGTTGCGCGCGGGGCAGCACCCAGTCGTCGAAGCCCCAGCTTGCTTTCAACACGGCGAGCCAGCCCTCGTTGACCACCAGGATGAGCGGCCGCCCGATTGGCCCAGCGGTGAGCGTCCGGCACGTGTGCGCCGCGGCGCCGAGATCTGACACCGCGTCGATGATGACCACGTCGGCGTCGGCGGCGGCTTGGCCCGACTCCGGGCTCAACGATGCCGCCACGATGTCATGGTCGAGGAACTCAAGCGCCGGGAGCAGACCTTTGGCGCCCGCGGAAGCGTCGGTCAGGACGAGGAGTCGCATGTATCGCCTCCCTTCGCTCGTGACCTTCCGACCTCGTATGTCATCAGCATGCCATCAGCGGAGATCCGGGCCACTGCGCGCGAGCTCGGCGAGCAGGGCGTCGATCAGGCGGGGCTCGGGCTCCTCGCGGCGGCCGAGCAGCTCGGGGCCAAGCGCCGACGCTTCGCGTTGCAGCACCCAACGCTCTTCCAGAGTGAGCTGGACACGCTCGGCGAGCAGATCGCTGAGCAGTCCCAAGCCGACCACGCGGACGGTGCGTAGCAGCTCGTCGGCCTCGTCGAAGGTGCTGGTGGCGGCGAGGACGTCGGCACGCACGCGCGCTCCGGTCGGCTCGTCGAGGTCGCCTTGCTCGAACACGGTCAGGAGCCCGACAAGGGCGGTGCGGCTCGCGGCGCGGGCGCGCTCGGTCGCCTCGAAGGACCACGAGCTGGCGGCTGGCCACACGTCAGCCCAGCTCGCAATCACCTCCGCCTGCAGATCGTCGAGAAGCGCTGTTCCCACAGCGGCGATCTCGGCCCTGCGATCGGCATCCATTCGTTCGCGCACCGCCTGACGAGTACCGTGGCGATAGGGCCCGGCCTCACGATGAAAGGCTCGCGAGGTGTTCGGACCCGCTACTAGGGTACGGGCCGACCAGGCCGATCTGCGACTCACCCGTGAGGATGAACCGATGTCGGTGCGCGTGCGGATGTTCGCCGCCCTTCGCGAGGCTGCCGGCGAGGGCGAGACGACTGTGCAACCCGGACCGCTCCCCGAGCTCCTCGATACCCTACGAGAGCGGTACGGCGAGCTGTTCCGGACTCGGCTTGGGCTATGCACCGTGCTCGTCAACGGGTCGAGTGTCCCCGCCGCGGCCGACCTCGCGGTGCCTGACGGCGCCGAGATCACGCTGCTTCCCCCCGTAAGCGGAGGGATCCTGGCCTCGTGAGAGGCCTTCTTGCCGGCCTGATCTTGCTGGCCGTGGTGGCGGGCGGCCTGGACCTCGCGTTGACTCGCGCCGCCGAGAGGCGGGCGTCGGAGCAGGCAAGCGCGCTCCTCGACGCGCCGGCGACGGTGGATCTGCGAGGCTGGCCGGTCAGCCTGCGGCTGCTGCTCGGCGCCGTTCCCGTCGTCGTGGTGCACGCGGAGAACGTGCCGACCGACAGCGGGGTGCGCGTGGAGTCGCTCGGCCTGACCCTGAGCGACGTCCGTGTCCGGCTTGCCGATCTGGAGGGTGGCCGCCTGCCCACGGACGCGCGGGATGGCGCGTTCACCGCGGCCCTCGACCGGCGAGGCGTCGGTCAGCTTCTCGGGGGGTTGGTGGCCGCGGACGCGATCCAGCTTCGTGACGGCGTGGTCGGCGTCGAGGTGGCGGGCGTGTTGGTCGAGGCCGAGGTCGACGTCGATCAACGCGGCAGGCTTGTGTTGACGCTGGTCAACGGGCCACAAGAGCTGCTACCTCGAATCGCGGTGCCCCTGCCGATGCTGCCGGCTGGTACGACCGTGCAGCGGGTGACCGTGCGCGACGGTCTGCTCCTGTTCGAGGGCGTGTTCGACCCCGCGCGTTTCGCGGAGCTTCTCGTGGCATAAACACACTATTTTCCCTACGTGTTGCAGGAAACCGCGAGACTGAACACACTAGGGTCAGTGAAAACCTCTGGTGATCACCCGGTTATGCGCTCTAGCCGTCCTGGTGTGAGTGTCGACCGCGCCTTGAGCTCGTCGACCCGAGCGGGGATCTACCAGCATCTGCGCCATGAGGGGGCGGCGCGGACGGTGCGCGAGATCGCGGCGGCGTTCCAGCTGCACCCGAACGTCGCCCGTACGCACCTCGAGCTGCTCGCGCAGGCGGGGCTCGTGCTGGTCAGCAGCGTGAAACGGCCGGGTGGAGGCCGGCCCGCCAAGGTGTACCTGGCTCGCGAGGAGCTCGGCGTCCAGCAAGCGGCGCTAGACGCGGTGAGCCAATCGAGCGGCGCCGCGTCCGCGCTGGTCGTTCGATTGCTCGTCCGGCTGCTCAGCCAGAGCGGTGAGGGCGCCGCGCCGCCAGCGCCTGGCTCCACGGCTCGTGCGGTGGGATCGGCGGTGAACGGTCAGACGCCGCTCCGGCTCGCGTACGACGTCGCCGTCGCCGAGGGGCGCCGGCTCGTGCAGGGGCACAGCCTTGCCGGTGGAGCTGCCCCGGGTGGTCACCGGCTCGAGGGGGCCGCGAAGGTCGCGACACGCGCGTTGCGGTCGCACGCGCCGGATGCTCGAGTGGTGCGCGCAGGTCATGACTGGGTCGAGGTCACGGGTCTTCGCGATGCGTTCGAGCTGGTCGATCGCGTGGATGCGGCGCTCGCGGAAGCCTTGGAGCGCGGCCTGCTGACCGGCGCCCTCGCCGCGGCGGGTGTCCCGGCAACCTTGAGCGAGGCCGCATCCGTGCCCTCAAGGGGGCGTTCCTGGCGGGCGCAGGCAATCGGTCCCAGCGGGCCGCGAGCCGAGGTCGTGGCGGCCAGCACTGTGGACGCTCGTGGCCAGCAGCGCGAGACCGGCGTCGTGCACGCGATGCGCGCGGTGACGCTGCTCCAGCCAGGAGAGGTCTTGGAGGTGCTCGCCGAGGGCGCCGGATCGCCAGCCGCGTTCGCCCGCTGGGCTGACCGAGCGGGCCATGAGCTCCTCGGGGTCGAGCGCGCGACCGACATGACCGGCCGCCCCGCGATCCGGCTGCTGATCCGAAAGGGCCACTGAGGCGATGCGTGTAGCGTTGCTCGTGTCGACGGACCTCACGTGGGCGGTCGAGCTCGCCCGCACCTGGAAGGGGCAGGGTGACGAGGTCACGCTCGTGCTGCTCGACGGCGCCGCGGCCGCGGCCCGCCAAGGCCATCTGCGCGCCCCTGTGGTAGGAGACGCGTTGGGGCTCGGGATCGCGGTACTCGCGCACGATGATGCGCTGCGGCGGCGGGCGATCCGGGCCAACCGGACGCTTGAGGGGGTGAAGGCGGTCGACCTCGACGAGATCGCCGACCTGGTGGCGGATGGCGCCGAGAAGGTGGTGTGGCTGTGACGGCGCGGACGGTCGCCTTGATCTTGAACGACGGAAGCCAGAACGAGCGCGCGATGACCATGCTCCGCCTGGCTGAGCGGCTCCTCTCCCGCGGCCACCGCGTCACGGTGTTCGCTCACGACGAGGCCGCCTCCCTCTCGGCGGGGACCAGCGAGCTCGCATCGGCGGTCGCTGCCCTCCTTCGCCGGGGAGTTCACGGGGGAACGCTGGATTGGGTGGTCGAGGCGGATGCCGCGGAGGCGCTCGGCGTCGCCCACGACCAGGTGCCCGGCGTGATTCCCGGCGACCACGCCGACCTCTGGGCCTTCGTGAGGCAGGCGGACGTCGTGCTCTCGGTCGGCGTGGGCGGTGGTGCGTAATGGCGCGGCGCGTCGTCAGCCTCGTCCGCGCGCACCCGGGCGCTGTCCGCTCGATCGAGCCGTCGCTCGAGGCGAACGCGTACGCCATCGCCTCGGACGTCGACCTCACCGTCGTGCTCCGAGGGCCGGGAATCGAGCTTGCCGTGGTGGGCTGCGAGGTGTGCCCAGGGGCTCTGGCCGGCCAACCTCTCCCGCCAGCGGCGAGCGGGGACGACCTCAGAGGCCTACTGGAAAGCGGGATCCCGGTCTATGCGGCCGCCGGGGACCTCGGCCGGCTTGGGCTGTCCCCCGAGGACCTGGTGGACGGCGTCCGCGTCGCTGACGACCGGGCGATCGCCGACCTCCTGCGCCGCGCGGACGCGGTGCTCTGCTGGTGAGCTGCCCCGCCGGACAGTCCCGAGCCGGTCCGCTCCTGGAGATCGCTGCCTAGGATGTCTCCTTAGGCGTGGGTCCGTGGTGGGCGCCTCCCGCTGCCCGCTCCACAGGTCGTCAGGAGTGAGTCCATGTCGTCTCGTGCCGGAACTCGCCGGTTCTTGCTGGTCACGATCGCGGTGATCGCGACCCTCGTCGTGCCGGCGGCGTCGTCGGGCGCCGCCGTAGACCAAGAGGGCAACTTCTCGCTTGGTGGCCGGCCGTGTAACCTCATCGGTGTGCCGGCAGCCTTGCCAGTGGGCGTGGTCGGATGCGAGGGCGTCCGTCCCGGTGGGGCGATCTTTACCGAAACTGGTCTGTGCACGTTCAACTTCATGTTCCGGGGGAGCGACGGGGCACGCTACATGGGCACCGCCGGCCATTGCGCGATCCTGGACGCGACCACCGGCTCACTGCCCGGGTTCGTGCCTGAGGAGGAGCACGTCTACGCGCCCGGCTCCCGTCCCGTCGCGATGGACGGCAAGGGGAACCGCATCGGCGAGTTCGCGTACGCGATCCTGTCGCAATCGCAGGAGATGGACTTCGCGTTGATCCGCCTGGACTCCGACGTCGAGGCAAGCCCCCAGATGTGCCACTTCGGCGGCCCAGTCGGCATCAACACCGACACACCCGCCCTCACCGAGCCCGTCGTGCTCCACCAGTACGGTCACGGCATCGCTCTGGGGTCCGTGCTACCCGCCCGCTCACTCGTCGCGCTCGGGATGCCCAGCCAATACCATGTGTTCGCCTTGGGCGCCGTCCTGCCCGGCGACTCTGGGAGCGGGGTCACCTCCGCCGACGGTCGCGCCGTTGGCGTGGCCGTCACCACCGGCCTGCACACCGGCAGCCTCGGAGCCAGCGGCATCGACACCGGCCTCGCCGGGATCACTCGGCTCACCCCCCAGCTCGCACGCGCCGAGCAGATGCTCGCCACCGACCTCGAGCTGGTCACCGCCCCACTCCTGTAGGCGCCTCCTTGCGCCAAAGACGGGGCCGCGGGTTAGCGTTGGCCGGCCGCGGCCTTGTCGGTGAGGGTGAGGACGTCGCCGTGGGTGCGGATGTGGTGGGCGGGGATGTCCACGCCGTTGCGCAGGTCGCGCAGGGCGGCGGCCTTTCCCGGCCCAGCGATCTGCCAGAGGATGCTGCGAGCACGGTTGATCGCGGGAAATGTCAGGGTTATACGGACCCGGCCTTGGTAGGGGCCGCTGAGGGTCACGTCCAGCTGGCGCTCGTCAAGGGCTGGGTCCCCAGGGACCAGTGAGGCGACGTGGCCGTCGGCGCCCAGGCCCAGGTGGACGGCGTCGAGCACTGCCGGCTCGCCGCCGCAAAGGTCGCGGAGCAATGCCGCGTACCGCACGGCCGCCGCCTTGAGGTCGTCGTCGGTCACTGGCATCGGGTGAGCGTGATCGGGTGACAGTCCCGATGGGGTCACGAGCTCGCGCTGGATCATCGTCCAGTTGCGATCCGGGTGCCCGTCAGGCGCGACGCGCTCGTCGACCTGCGTGACCTCGACGAGGTCCCAAGGGAGGTCACGCCTCGCCAGCTCGGCGAGCATCGGCGCGGGGGTCTCGCCACCGCTCAAGGCGATGACGGCGTGACCCCGCGCGGCGCAGGCCCGCAGGATCCGCTTCTCGAGCCAGTCGGCGCTCGCCAGCGCCAGCGAGCCAGTGTCTGGGCAGATCTGTACGTCCATGAGACCACAAAGGGTACGGTGGTCGCGTGGCTGGAGCATCGCGGCAGTCCGCCAGGCTTGGCGGGGTGGTGAATGCCATGCTCTCGGCGGTGCTGTCCGCCGGCCTGGTCGCGTGCTCCTCAGGCAATCGGGTCGTGGAGTTCAAGAGCGCGGAGCGGCGTACGCAGTCGACGCCCCCGGAGTACCAAGCCGAGCTCACGGCCGCCGACGCGACGATCGCCGCCGCCATGCAGGCCGTCGCCCAAGCACCCTCGCTCGAAGAGTTGGCGTTCGCGCTCGAGCTCTCGGAGGTCGCGGTGCTCAGCGTCGTGAACGAGCTCAGCGTGGTGCCCTCCCCGCCAGAGGCTCGCTTGGCCCACCTCCGGCTGCTCCCGGGACTCCGTCTCTTCGCTCAGGATCTGTCCCGAGTCGGGCAGGAGGTCACGACCGGGCAGATCTGTGCGGCCCCAGCGGCCACCGTGAGGATCGGGGGATTGGAGGGTGCGGAGGAGCTCCGTGCGGTCCAGGTCGCGTTCGCGTCGAACAGCGCTCCGAGCTCGTACCAGTTCGGCGGGTCGCTCCCCGAGCCACGAGCGCTGCTCGACCGCCGCCTCCCGAACGGCGAGATGGTCCTCGATCGACGCGGCGCGGGGAACGGCGTCCTGGAGATCTCGAACACCGAGGACCTGCCCGCTGTCGTCACGCTCGCTGGCGGAGAGCGCGCGATCGCGTCGATCTACGTGGCCGATGGGCAGACCGCGACCCTCAATGGCATCCCCGACGCCGCCTACACGGTCTACTACACGACCGGGGTGGACTGGGACCCGGAGCTGGATACCTTCACGCGCGACTGCCAGTTCCGCAGGGTTGACCAGCCCTTCGACTTCACGGTGGCGTCCCGCTACGGCTTGGAGCTCGCGGCGCTCGCGGGCACGGAGGTTCGACCCCGCGAGCTACCCGCGGGACCTCTCGTAGACGCGCCGGGCGGCGCCCATCAGCGGGAGCAGCGCGCGCTCGCGGCTGGTCACCCAGCTCCGGTCGACGACGCCGCGGTCGAGCCGGTGATGGGCAAGGGCGAGCTCGGTGGCCGCGCGCTGGTAGGTCCTCAGCGCCTCGGCGGCGGCGGGGCCGCGGTCGCGCCGCGCCTCGTGAACGCTCGAGCGGCGGCCGTCGAGGCTCGCGAGCATCTCGAGGTCCTGCGCGGTCACCAGGTCCGGAGGAGCCACCCGCGGCAGCAGTTGCCTGATCAGCCGCGCCACTCTCCGGCGGTCCGACCTCGTCACCATGACGACGGTCGCGAGGACGGGGAGCATCACCAAGAGGTAGATCAACGCGAGCGGGAGGAGCCCTCCGATGGTCGCCGTCCCGTTCCACAGCGCGTGGAGGAGGATCGCGCCCGCCAACCCAAGCAGCGGGAGGAGGGCGCGCGCGGCGCCGCGGCGGCGGAGCGCGACGTACCCGAGCGCCATACCGGTCATCGACGTGAACAACGGGTGCAGGAAGGGCGACAGGATTCCCCGCAGGGCGAACGTGAAGGCCAGCCCGCTGGCGCCCTCCATGAGGTACGCCGCCGCGTAGTAGGCGAGGTTCTCGCTGAACGCGAAGCCCAGCCCGACCATACCGGCGTACACGATCCCGTCCGTTGGCCCGTCGAGCTCCTGGTTCCGGAACAGCAGGAAGCCGACGAGGACCGCCGCCTTCAACGTCTCTTCGACGACCGGCGCGCCCAGGGTGACATAGGCGGACGTCCCGCCGCCGGGGCCGAGGAACACCGACGTGATCGAGATGCCGATCGTGTTCACGGTCCCCGCCAAGATCGCGGCCCCGGTCGCACCCCACACGAAGGCGAGGACGAGGTTGCGCGTAGGCTCCGGCTCTAGCTGGTCCATCCCCAGGACGACGACCAGGAGCAGCGGCACGGGCAGGACCGCGAGGGTCACCGAGAGGAGGAAGGGGACCGGCCCACCGATCGCGGCCGTCGCCGCCAGCAACAGGAGGCCGCACAACCCCATCGCGGCGAACCCGACGATCGTCCGCGAGGGGCGGCGCCGCCTCAGCGCCGCATCGAAGGCATCCATCCGCGGCCTCCTAGGAGCGACTTTTCCTGCACTGTGCAGGGAAAGGCACGGCTACTCGGGCTCGGGCTCGGGCTCGGGGAGGTGCCAGCGGCGGGGAGCGATCAGGTCCATCGCGGCGCCTGGCCCCCAGGAGCCCTGGGGGTAGCGGTGCAGTGGGGGCGGCGAGCGGAGCACGCCGGACACGAGCTCCCAGGTACGAGCGATGCCGTCCGCCCGGGTGAACAGGGTGCGGTCGCCCATCAGCGCGTCGTGGAGGAGCCGCTCGTACGGCCCGATCGCCTCGCTGCCGAACGACCCCTCGTACGAGAAGGTCATCCGCGCGGGCCCGAGCCGGACCGCCGGGCCGGGGACCTTCGCGAGGAACGACAGCGTGATCCCCTCGTCGCCGGCCAGGTCCAGCGTGAGGTGGTCGTTGGGGAGGCGGTCCTGTGGGAGGTCGCGGAACATCTGCATCGGTGGCTCGGCGAACGCGAGCGTGACCGTCTGGCGGCTCGCGGCCATGCGCTTGCCGGTCCTGAGATAGAACGGCACGCCCGCCCAGCGCCAGTTGTCGACGCGGACCCGCGCCGCGACGAACGTCTCGGTCTGCGAGTCCGCCGCGACGCCGTCGAGGTCGGTGTAGCCGTCGAACTGGCCGCGCACCAGGTCGCTGGCGCGCACCGGCGCCATCGACTCGAAGACCTTCGCCTTCTCGTCGAGCAGCGGCTTCGGCTCGAACGCGGTCGGCGGCTCCATCGCGATCACCGAGAGCACCTGCAAGAGGTGGGTGACGACCATGTCGCGCAGCGCGCCGGTCGGCTCGTAGAACGAGGCGCGCGTGCCGATGCCGAGGGACTCCGGGACGTCGATCTGCACGTGGTCGATGTGGCCGCGGTTCCAGATAGGCTCGAACATGCCGTTGGCGAAGCGCAACGCCAAGACGTTCTGAAGGGTCTCCTTGCCCAGGAAGTGATCGATCCGGTAGACCTGCTCCTCGTCGAGGGCGCGGCGGACGGTCGCATCCAGCTCCTCGAACGAGGCCTGGTCCACCCCGAACGGCTTCTCGAAGACCACCCGGCTGCGGTCGGTCATCCCGGACTTCCCAAGCGCATCGGTGATCGTCCCGAACGCGGAGGGCGGCACGGACAGGTAGTACAGCCGGCTCGGCTCGCCACCGATCTCGCGCTCGGCCTCGGCCACCGCGTCGCGAAGGGGACCAGGGTCCGCCGGTGTGAAGTCGTGCGACATGTAGCTCAGCCGGCTGGCGAAGACCTCCCACGCGTCCTCGTCGATGCAGCAGCGCCCGAACTCCTCGACGGCCTTGCGGGCGACCTCGTCGAACGGGCCCTCGAGCTCCCTTCGCGAGTTGCCGATGATCCGCCATCGCCGGGGCATCAACCCCTCGGCATGCAGGTGGTACAACGCCGGCAAGAGCTTGCGGCGGGCGAGGTCACCGTTCCCGCCGAAGATGACGATGACATGGTTTTCCGGGATCAGGTCAGCAGGCACCTGGATCAACGCTCCTTGGGAGCGGCCGGTCGCGTCGCATGGCCGCCGAACTCACCGCGAAGCGCGGCGAGTAGCCGGTTCCCGAGGGTGTCGGGCTCGCGCGACGCAAACCGGTTGAATAGCGCGAGCGCGATCGCGGGCGTCGGGACTCCCCGGTCGATCGCCGCCTCGACGGTCCAGCGCCCCTCGCCCGAGTCCTCGACCCACCCGCTGATCCGTTCGAGCTTAGGGTCATCGGCGAGCGCCAGCGCCGTGAGATCGAGCAACCACGACCGCACGACGCTGCCATGGCGCCAAAGCTCGGCGATCGCGGCCAGGTCGAGGTCGAACTCGCTGGCGGCGAGCAGGTCGAAGCCCTCGGCGTACGCCTGCATCAGGGCGTACTCGATACCGTTATGCACCATCTTGGTGAAGTGGCCACTTCCGGTAGGCCCCACGTGCAGCCACCCACCGGCCGGGGCGAGCGCGCCGAGCGCCGGCCGCAGCAGGGCGACCGCCTCGTCGGGCCCGCCAACCATCAGGCAGTAGCCCTCTTGGAGACCCCACACCCCGCCTGAGGTACCCGCGTCGACCAACCCGACGCCCAGCGCGCCCAGCGTCGTCGCCCGGGCGTTCGTGTCGGTCCAGCGCGAGTTGCCTCCGTCGATCACGACGTCGCCAGGGTCGAGAAGCGGGGCGATGCCCTCGATCGTCTCGTCCGTCGCGCGGCCGGCGGGTACCATCAGCCACACGGCACGAGGCGGATCGAGCCTGCTGACCAGGTCGGATATGGTGCTGGCCCCCACGGCTCCCTGCTCGGAGAGCCGGGCGACGGCGGCGGGGTCACGGTCGAACGCCACGACCTCGTGGCCGGCGCGGAGCAGCCGCAGCGACATGTTCCCGCCCATCTTGCCCAAGCCGACCATCCCGATCCGCATCAGGCCTCCTCTTGGCACGACAGGCAGACCAGGCTACGCGGAAAAGAAGCCGCCCGAGCCGATTGGCTCGGGCGGCTGGCATCCAACACTCGTCGTCTTCACCTCGTGGGTGTGACCAGCTCCCACAGACGTGCGAGCGGTGAAGAGGTTGGACTCGCAAGGCCCCTTCCCGACCACGCTGCCGGTCCGGGATGCCTGCAAAAAGGACCGGTGGGGCCTAGCGCCTCATCACCTCGACGGTCACACAAGAACAATCAGAAGTCATTGCGCAGGACCACCTCCTTTCTGTCGTATCACCAGCATGACACCTGCCGTTGTTTACGGCAACGCGCAGCTTGGCCCCCAGAGCCCCCGCTCGGCGCCGCGCGCCTCGGCCTCGGCCGCCCGTATCGTGCCGATGAAGCGGTCGTTCGGCTCGTACAGCACGGCGCGGGCGAACCCCTGGCGGACCGCCTCCTCGTTGTAGAACTCCCCGTCGCCCGTCCAGACGTACCGCAACATCCGCCCGTACCGGTCGGTGTCCTCGCGGTCGGCCACCAGATGGACGGTCGAGTCCACCGCCAGCTGCTCCTCGGCGAACGCCGTCGCCTCGGGGCCGTAGCAGGCGGGACCTCCCCGGTTCGCGTGGGTCTCGGGCGCGTCGATCTCGAGCAGGCGGACGCGCTGCTCCTCGCCCCCCAGCGCCGGCCGCACCCAGATGGTGTCCCCGTCGACCACTCGGGTGACGACCGCGGGCTGCGCCTCCGGAGGGATGCCGCGAGCGGTCGGTGAGGGCGCCGCGCACGCCGTGCCGAGGATGCCGAGCACTATGGCCGTGCGGATTGCCGCGGGTGCTCGATACTGGGCCGCATGACCAAGCTGGCAGACGAGATCGCGGTGTTCCCGCGCCCCGAGGGCGTGATCCGGGTGACGGGACCGGATCGGCTCTCTTACCTCCACGTGATGCTGAGCCAGCACCTCGAGGTCGCCGAGGACGGCACCGCCGCCGACTTCCTGTTCCTGGACCCGAAAGGCAACGCGCTGGCCGCGGGCAGAGCGGTCGTGCAGGCCGATCATGTGATCCTCGTCACGCCGGTCCAGGTCGCGGCCGACTTGGTGACCGCGCTGGAGAAGTTCAAGTTCCTGATGCAAGTCGAGGCTGTGGACTGTACCGGGGAGCTCGTGGTGAGCAGCGTTCGAGGACCTGGCCACGTCGACCTTCCAGGCGCGCCTGTCGAGCGCATGCGAGCCGCCCCGCTCGGTGAAGGGCTGTTGGTCCGCGACCGGGACGGAGGGGTGGACGTGGTCGGCCCCCCCGACTGGGTGAACACGCAGGTCGCGGGATTGCCGCGGGCCACGCCACAGGAGTGGGAGTCCTACCGGATCAGCGCGGGCGTCCCCGGCTGGGAGACGGAGATCCGGCCCGGCCGCCGGGCTCAAGAGCTTGGCCTGCTTCCCACGCACGTTCACTTGCGGAAGGGCTGCTACCCCGGCCAGGAGTCCATCGCCAAGATCTACAACCTCGGCCGGCCCCGCCGGGCGCTCGCCGTGATCGAGGCGTCCAGCCCGATCGCCGCGGGCGACCCCGTCCAGGCGGGTGCGAAGACCGGCGAGGTCACCAGCGCCGCCCCGGCCGGCCCCGCATGGGTCGCGCTCGCCCTGCTGCCGCTGGACCGCGGCGGCGAGATCCTGGCCGGTGACGCTCTGGACATCGCCGGCACTCCCGCCCGCATCCGCCACCGCGTCGCGGAGGGCCTCCCCCAGCCGGGCGCCTGAGACCTCTTGTGGCCAGGGTTCGGCACGCATGCGTGCCGAACCCTGGCCACAAGGGCGAAGCAGGGTGAACTCGGGAGCCATGTCGCCAACCCGCACGCTCATGGGATGATCCCTCCGGGATGGGGATCGCGCTTCACGCTCATCGGTGATCCTCCAGTGAGAGGGAGAGTGCCGCGGTATGCGCGCACGCTAGCCTTTGCGTCATGCGGATCCTCCTCGTCTGCCTGGGGAACATCTGTCGCTCTCCGACGGCCGAGGCGGCCCTGCGTGAGGCGCTGGCGCAGGCGGGGATGGACGGGAAGGTGGAGGTCGACTCCGCGGGCACGGGCGATTGGCACGCCGGGCAGCCTCCTGACCGGCGGATGACCGCCGCCGCCGCCGCGGTCGGGCTGCGCCTCGAGGGGCGGGCGCGCCTCATCCGCCGCGACGACTTCGACGCCGCGGACCTGATCCTGGTGATGGACCGTTCCAACCTGCAGGACGTCCTCGCGCTGGCCCCAACCCCGCAGGCGCGCGAGAAGGTCCGGCTGTACCGCAGCTTCGACCCGGACGCAGAAGACGACGAGGTCCCCGACCCCTACTACGGCGGCGACGGCGGCTTCACAAGCGTCGTGCGCATCGCCCGGGCCGCCGCGCGCGGCGTCGTGCGCGAGCTCCAACAGCAGGAGCAGCACGCCTGAGCGGGTGGGCTCATGTGTCGTACACGCGGCTGCCCGACGGGCGTGAAGCGGTCGTCAAGCGAACGACCTACCCGGCCGGGGTCGAGGCCGAGGGGCTGCGCGCCCTGGCCGCGGCGGGCGCGCCGGTGCCGGAGATCTTCTCGGTCTCCGAGCACGAGCTGGTGCTGCAGCGGGTCGGAGGGCCGGCGGATTGGGAGGCGCTCGGGACGGCGCTGGCCGGCATGCACCGAGGTGAGGGCGAGGCGCCGCCCAAGCCGCCCAGATACGGCTGGCCCAGAGACAACCGCATCGGCCCCTTGCCGCAACCCAACCGCTGGCACGACGACTGGCCGACGTTCTTCGCCGAGTGCCGGATCCGCCCACATCTCGCCGACCTCCCCGCCGAGCCGCGCCGCCGCATCGAGCGGGCCCTGGACGGGCTAGGCGATCTGCTCCCCTCACACCCTCACGCCAGCCTGGTCCACGGGGACCTGTGGTCCGGCAACGTCGTCGGCGGCCGTTGGCTGATCGACCCCGCCGTCGCCTACTGCGACCGCGAGTACGAGCTCGCGTTCATGGCCTTGTTTGGCGGCCTACCCACGGCCCTCTGGGCGGCGTACGAGGAGGCGTGGCCGCTGCCTGACGGCTGGCGCCACCGCCGGCCCGCCCTGCAGCTCCCCCATCTGCTCGTCCACGTGCGCCTCTTCGGCGCAAGCTACCTTCCGGCGGTCGCCGACCGTCTCGACCAGCTCGGCTGGTAGCGGTCAGGCGATCGGGTCGGGGACGGGATGAGGCTCGCCAGGGTCGGGCGCCGGATGAGGTTCACCCGGATCCGGGATCGGGGTTGGCTCACCGGGGTCTGGGGGAAATGGAGAGGGTTCGGGAGTTTGCAGACTCGACATCCATCCGGTCCTACCCCCGACCGTTACGCTGCAACCGACCCTTCGCAGGAAAGGTGTCCGCCATGGCTGACACGGTTGACGTGCTCGTCGAGATCCCCAAGGGCTCGCGGAACAAGTACGAGTGGGACCCGAAGGTCAGGCGGTTCCGCCTGGACCGGATGCTGTTCAGCGCCGTCCACTACCCGGGCGACTATGGGTTCATCCCGCGGACGTTCAGCGGCGACGGCGACCCGCTCGACGCGCTGGTGCTGCTCGGTGAGCCGACGTTCACCGGCTGCCTGATCACCGCTCGCGTTGTCGGGGTCTTCTGGATGTCCGACGAGAAGGGCGAGGACACGAAGATCATCACGGTGCCCGACTCTGACCCGCGCTGGACGCACGTGCGGGACGTCGGTGACGTGCCGCGCCACCTGCTCGACGAGGTGGGCCACTTCTTCTCGATCTATAAGGACCTTGAGCGCAAAGGGGTCAAGGTCGAAGGGTTCGGCCCAAAGTCCGACGCCCTGAGGGCCATCGCCGAGGACCGCGAACGTTTCCAGACGATGGACGACCCACCGGCGATGCCCTGAAGGCCAGCACCCCGAGACCTATGAACGGTAGGCCGTTCGCGGCCGGTGTCGGGCCGTGGAAAGAGCGCCTCGGCCTCGCGCGTGACGCGGTGCGGCAGGAGCTGGTGGCCCGTCAGCTGCGGGCGCACCTCCCCGCCCCGCACGACGACGCCGTCCCGATTCGCGTCCTCGACGCCGGCTGCGGCCAAGGCACCCAAGCGCTCCGCCTGGCTCGAGCGGGGTTCTACGTGGTGGGCGTCGATCTGGCCGAGGATCTCCTCGACCTCGCCCGCGTGGCGCTGGGTGACGAGCCGGCCGAGGTACGGGCGCGAGTCGAGCTCCGCCACGCCGACGCTCTCGAGGTCCGCGGGCGGTTCGGTGTCGTGTGCTGCCACGGGGTCGTCATGTACCTAGAGTCCCTCGACGACGCGCTGGCCGCGCTCGCGGCCCGCCTCCGTCCGGGCGGCCTGCTCTCCCTGCTCTGCCGCAACCGTGCCGGGATCGCCATGCGAGCGGGGATGACCAGGGACTGGGCAGGCGCCCTCGAGGGTTTCGACGCGCGCCACTACCGCAACCGGCTCGGCATCTCCGACGTCCGAGCCGACGATCCCGACGAGGTCATCGCCGCGCTCGACCGGCTCGGTATCGACACGATCGCCTGGTATGGCGTCCGGTTGTTCACCGACCACTGGGGCGACGTCGACCCACCCGCCGACTTCGACACCCTCGTCGCCGCGGAGCAGGAGGCCGGCCGGCGGGACCCCTACCGCCGGGTCGCCGCGCTCTTCCACGTCATCGGCAAGCTTCGCTGAGGCCTCAGGTGGGAGCCCTTCCGCGCGGAGGTCTACGGTATCGACCCACCTGCCTCGGAAGGTTCCGCTTCGCCTCGCAGCGGGTGCAATCCGGCGTCGAGGCTGCGCAGCGCTGCGCCGGCGGCGGCTGCGGTGGTGTGGCCGGCGCTCTTGAGCTGATCGATATCGGTGTCCGACACGCGGAAGGCCGCCTCGCGGACCTTCGCGGCGTACGACTCACATGGTTCGGGGAGCGAGTCACCGGTCGCCGCGGCCGAGCGGGTTGCAGGATCGGTCTCGCCGGGCGAGTCGAACACCGCCTGGCGCAGGTCTGCGACGCGCCTGCCATGGCCGTCGGCGGTCCCCGCGGTGTGGGCAACGCGATACCCACCGCGCGTGAGGAAACCGGGGAAGCGGTAGCCGAACCGGTGCAGCGACCGCGTGCCGTTGTGGAGTTGCCCTTCTTTCAGCTGGTAGCCGAACGCGTTGGCCAAGCGGTTGACCGTGTTCCAG
>Ga0187893_10005125_pt1 | contig 23901 bp, 16 predicted proteins | sample MA1701074metaG_FD_139574 | JGI IMG/M metagenome (GOLD analysis project Ga0187893, IMG submission 139574) | White microbial mat communities from a basaltic lava cave in the Kipuka Kanohina Cave System on the Island of Hawaii, USA - MA170107-4 metaG ...
CGCGAAGAGGAGCGCACCCGCATCGCGCGGGAAGTCCACGACGAACTGGGTCAGATGATCACCGGCCTGAGAATGGACCTGGCCTGGGTGGAGAAACGGCTGGCGACCATCACCGACAACACCGCCCGCGAGCCATTGATCGGGAAGGCGAAGGCCATGTTTGAGTTGCTCGATCGGATGGTGCAAACGGTACGCAAGATTGCTTCCGACCTGCGGCCGGGCGGGCTGGATGATCTCGGCCTGGCTCCGGCCCTGGAATGGCAAGCGCGCGACTGGCAGACCCGCACCGGCATCGAATGCCACGTGGCCGCCAGCCTGAACCAGGTTACTGTTTCGCCCGAGCGCAGCATTGCCCTCTTCCGCATCTTCCAGGAAACCTTGACGAACGTCGCGCGGCACGCCGGGGCCACGAAGGTTTGCGCGCAACTCCATCTGGAGAACGACTGGCTGGTCATGGAGATCAAGGATAATGGACGCGGGATGACTGTGGACGAGGAACGGCGCGCGAAATCTCTGGGCCTGCTGGGTATGAACGAGCGGGCCACTTTGCTCGGCGGCGAATTCAGCATCCATAGCGAGCCGGGCAAGGGCACCGCGGTGCGGGTGAGGATTCCGTTGGCCGGCAAACTCCCTTCGGCTAAGCCGGAGCCTTGACCCCGCGCCATCGTTTTCATTCCATCTCGAAAAACCAACGGACTGGCCATGGCTTCCAAACTTCTCATCATTCACGGCTACTCGGACGGCGCAACCAGCTTCACCGCGCTGCGCGATTTCTTCGTCGAGAGTGGCGGCTATCCGCAGGATCATGTCTTCCTGCTCAACTACGACAGCCTGGACGACGAATCCAGGTTCGAGGATTTCGCGGACAAGCTCGACGAAGACTACCATAAGCTCTTCAACGGCGAGCGCATCGACGTGGCCTGCCACAGCACGGGGGCGCTGGTGGCCCGCGCCTGGCTGCGCCTGCACTACCGGCGGCAGGTGGCGGCGGGCGCCAAGGCGCCGGCTTCACCGGTCGAGCACTTGCTGATGTTTGCTCCGGCAAACTTCGGCTCCGATCTCGCGCGCCTTGGCCAATCCTTTCTCGGCAAATTTCGATCCACGTTTTTCAATTCGAATCATCAACGCGAGGATTTCATGGAATCCGGGCGCGTCGTGCTACAGGGATTGGAACCCGCCAGCCCGTTCCAATGGTCGCTCTCGGCGGATGATCTGCACGGGGACGGCTATTTCAACGTGGCGCTCGGCGCCGGCAAGGTCTGTTACCCGTTTGTCTTTGCGGCGGGGCCGCGCCTACGGCGGATTACAGGGTCGGCTCATCCCGGCGCGAGGAAAGGCCGGCACCGATGGGACGGTGCGCATCTGCGGCACGTCGCTCAACACCCGAAAGTGCGTCGTGGATTTCGCCCAACCCGTCGTTCGTCCCGCCTGGGTTAAGGAACGCAAGTTTCCACTGGTGCCGTTCGCCATTTTTGGCGAGTTCACGCACGGATCGATTGTGGATGTGGAGAAGGCGTTCAAGACGGGCGCGAACAGCGCGGGCCATCTTGCCCTTGAAGCCGTCAAGGTCAAAAGCCTGGCCGGCTATGCCGCGCTGGCGGAGCGCTTCCAGGCGGCGCATAAAGCAAAGCACACGGGCGACGATTACCAGCAGTTCTTCTTCAGAGTGTTCGACGATGTTGGCTTCGCCGTCTCCGACTACTACCTCGACTTCTACGTGATGCTGCGGTCGGGAGGGATCGACCAGAAACTCACCGCCGAGTTTGACAAGGAGTTTGAGTCCGAGTTCACCCGCCATTCCGCAGACAACTCCTGCCGGGTGCTGCTGCTGAACGTGACCAACTTCAAAAAATATTTGCAGAAGGTCCGTCAGGCCGGCGCCAGGCTCGTTTTCGACATCACCGCGAAACCACCGAATCCCCAGGTGAAATATCTTCCCGGTTACGCGGTCGTCTTCGATGGGGCCAACACCGCCTCCGACCGGGAACCGACCTTCCTCTATCCCAACACCACAACGCTGGTGGAAATCGTCCTCAACCGAATCGAGAGCGACAAGGTGCTGCATCTGCTCAACCATGATTTGAGCAAACCGCCGCTGCCAGTGGCGCAGCCCTCCACGTCGCCGACGGGCCGCGCGGCGTTGTTGGAGTAATTCCGGGAGGGTGAAGGCTTTTGCCTTGCCTCCGTTCCCGGTGGAGTGAAAGGCTCCCGTCATTCACACATGAGCCAGCGCGCGAAAGTTGTCGTCACGGATTTTATCTCCGAGCCACTGGATCATGAGCGCCGCCTGCTGGGCGACGTGGCCGACGTCGTCGCGTTGAACGCCATGTCCGAGGACGATCTCGTTGGAAAGATCGAGGACGCCGACGCGGTGATGCTCTACCACTTCATCAGCCTCACCGAGCGCACCATCGCGCGACTCAAACAGTGCAAGCTCGTCGTCCGTTGCGGCGTGGGCTTCGACAATGTCGCGCACCAACTCGCCCGCGAACGTGGCATTACCGTGGCCAACGTGCCCGACTACGGCACGGAAGACGTGGCCGACTCCGCCATCGGTATGATGCTCGCCCTGGCGCGCGGCGTTCACTACATGAACAGCCGGCTGCAACACCGGCAAGGGCCGTGGATTTACACGCAGGTCCAGCCACTGCATCGGCTGCGTGGACGCGTGTTCGGCGTGGTGGGCATTGGGCGCATCGGCACGGCCACCGCCCTCCGGGCGAAGGCCCTGGGCATGGACGTGGTGTTTTACGATCCGTATGCGCCGCAGGGCCGTGACAAGTCGCTCGGCGTGCGCTGCGCCGAAACCATCGACGAATTGCTCGCGCAATCCCATGTCGTCTCCATGCACTGTCCCAACACACCGGAGACGAAGCACCTCATCAATCGCGACACTCTGGCCCGGATGAAGCTCGGCAGTTTCCTCGTCAACACCGCGCGCGGGGCGGTGGTGGATGTGCTCGCCGTGCTGGAGGCTGTAACCACCGGCCACTTGCGCGGCGCGGCCATCGACGTGTTGGAAACCGAACCGCCGCCGGAGGATCATCCGCTCATCAAAGCCTGGCGCGATCCCACCCATCCCGCGCACGACCGGATCATTATCAACCCGCACGCCGCCTTCTATTCCGAAGAGGGCCTGCTGGACATGCGCATCAAAGGCAGCCAGAACTGCCGGCGCGTGCTGCTGGGTCAGAAACCATACAATGTCGTAAATTGACGCTCCAACCGCACCGACGCCAATGTCCCCAAACCCTTCTCCCAGCCGAGCCCGTTATTGGGTCATCGTTTTTGCCATCACGCTGGCGATCATCACCTACATCGATCGCGTGTGCATCTCCAAGGCTGCGCCGCTGATTCAAGCGGACATGGGACTGACCAAGCAACAAATGGGCTACGCCTTCAGCGCCTTCGGCTGGGCCTATGCGCTCTTCGAAGTGCCCGGCGGCTGGCTGGGTGATGTCATCGGCCCGCGCAAGGTGCTGATGCGTGTCGTGGTGATGTGGTCGGCGTTCACGGCAGCGACCGGCTGGGCGTGGAACCTCGGTTCCCTGGTCATCTTCCGTTTCTTCTTTGGCATGGGCGAAGCCGGATGTTTTCCCAACCTCACCAAAGCCTTCACCATCTGGCTGCCCAAGGACGAGCGGGTGCGCGCACAGGGCATCATGTGGTTGAGCGCGCGCTGGGGCGGCGCATTCACGCCGCTGCTGGTGGCGTGGGTGTTGACGTTCGTTTCCTGGCGATGGGCGTTCGTGCTCTTTGGCATCATCGGCGTCGTATGGGCGGTTTTCTTTTACCGCTGGTTCCGTGACAACCCGCGTGAGCACCCCGCGGTCAACCCGGGCGAACTGGCCCTGCTGGGCGGTTCGGAGAAAAACGTCGTCGCACACGGCCCGGTCCCGTGGGGCGCATTCATTTCCAGCCCCACGGTCTGGTTGTTGTGGACCCAGTACGCCGCCATGTCCTACGGCTGGTACTTTTACATCACCTGGATGCCGACCTACTTGAACGAGTCGTTTCCGCAACTGACCGAAATGCAGCGCACGCTGCTTAACTGCATCCCGCTGTTCTTTGGCGGGCTGGGGTCCATTTTCTGCGGCCTGATTTCCGCGCCGCTCGCCCGCTGGATGGGCAGCACCGCCAGGCTCCGGCGCACGATGGGGGTCCTCGGCCTGGCCGGCGCTGCCGCGATGCTCATGGCATCGACTCAGTTTAAAAACCCGTTGCTGGCCGTGCTCGCCGTGGGCATGGCCAGTTTCTGCAATGATCTCGCCATGCCCGGCGGCTGGGGCGCGTGCATGGACGTGGGCGGGCGCTTCGCCGGTTCGCTCTCCGGCAGCATGAACATGATGGGGAACGCCGGCGGGGCGCTGGCGCCGATGGTCGTGCCAATGGTCCTGGCGGCGACCAACAACAACTGGAACGCCAACTTCATGATGTTCGCCGCCGTTTATTTTCTGGGCGCGTTCTGCTGGCTGTTCATCGATCCCGTGACGCCACTGGATAAAGACATGACCAAATACGAGGGGTCCGCGCAATAGAGTCACCCAAACTGCCCGTTAAACAACGGCTGGGCTCTCGTAGCCGCCGAGGTAACGAGGCGGATTGGATGTGGAATCGTAGTAGGACTTCCGCCTCCTCACGCCGGCGGCTACTTTGTAAACGGGCTGATAGCTCACTATCGCCAGCTCGGCTCCTACAAAACCACCAGTCCGCCTCCTGTGCCGAAATGCTCGCGCGCAGCCTGGCCAAATGCGGCGGACGCTTCGTCGAGTTTTTTCAGCGCTTCCTCGGTTGGCAGGCCGGAACAACTCCGCGCGGCGGCGATCACCGTGTTGCACTCGTTGGAGTCCATAAAGCGCGACGCTTCGAGCAACCGCGGCACGTCCTCATTCGGGACCGCGAGAAAGCCGTGCTTGTCCGCGTGAATCAACTGCCCCGGCTCGATGCGTTGCCCAAACACCTCGACCGCGCCGCCCCAGCACACCGGACAAACCCAGGCGTGCCCCACGCATAACCGCAGCGCCAGCGCCTTGAATCCAGCGTTCGTCATTTCATCGAGATCGCGCACCGCGCCGTCGGTGATCGTGCCCACGCAACCGAGCGCGCGATGTGTGTTGCTGTTCACCTCGCCCCAGAACGAACCGATGACCCGCGGCTTGTCCAGGTCCTGCACCACGACGATCTTGGGTCCCGGCACGCTGGCGACGTACCGACGGTATTCGCTCCATGCGTTCGGATTCGCCTCGCGATGCTTCGGATTGCTCGGCTCAACGATCAGCGTCACCGCGTAGCCCACCATCGGTCCCATCTGCGGCATAAAATCGCGCGTCTCCTCCAGGTTGATGGCGTGCCTGGTCCGGTCGTGCTTCGTGATCTGTTCCCAGCCGTTGTAGATGGTGGGCGTGTTCCAGCGCTTGAGCTGGAGCAAGTCGCCGTGCGGAAGTGACACAGTTGCGTGTAACATGGCCGGAGTGTGCCGGAATGAGTCTTGGCACGCAACCGGGGGTTGCGCGGCTTCGACCGCAACTCGACGCTCAAGCCATGCCAGAGGTAGGTACAATCGCGCCGCGATGTCCGTGCCGCCGGATTTCATCAATCCACTTCAAGATGGCGAAACCCAGGTTCAACTGACCGGTATCAGCGAGACGCGCTCGCCTTGATCGTTTCGGGTGATTCCTTGCGCCTGGGGATCCAGCGACAGAGTTCCATCGACCAGAAAAGCGTAGCGGTGATGGCCGTGCTTCAGTTCCACGGTCAACAGCCAGGCGCCGTCGGGCATCCGGTTCATGCGATGAGCGGCGGGGTTCCAGCCGTTGAAATCGCCCACCAGGCTCACCGATTGGGCTTGCGGCGCGTTGCAGATGAAGTTGACCGCCCGCAACGTCTTCGCGCCTCCGTACCGATTGATGTTCATACTGGATGCTCTCAGCCCAAAAGATTCTGGAGGACGGTGATGGCCGCGCGGCGAATCTGTTCCGACTGGATTTCCAGCGCCCGATACTGCTCGACCCAGCCGGCCTTGGGCTGATTCCGTTCCCGCCAACAGGTCTTGAGGACGCGTTCGGTGCGTTCCACTTGTTGCATGGCGGAAGCGAGGGATTCGCGCCCTTCCGGCAGATCGGAAATGTGACCCACGAAGAACCGGCTGATGCGTTTGTTGGCGAACACGGCCTGGAGCAGCATGACCAGCGTCTGCTCATAGGCATACCAGCGCTGGCGCAGCACCTCGCCCAGAAAACCGTGGCGGACGGCGAAGAACTCCGACCGGGGACGCTCGGTGTACTGGCGAATCTCCTGGGCTTCGGCCGGGAACCAGTTGTAGAGCAGCGCGAAGGTGCCGTAAGTATCAATCAATTGCTTGGAGTTGCTGTGGTCGGTCGCGATCTCGCCGATGCACACGTCCTGCTTCAATTCGAGGCAGATTTCCGGCAGGTCGTGCAACCGGCCCAGGACCTCCTGGCCAACGGCGGTGCCGTAATTGAAGTCGCCAGGGATCAGCCAATACACGTCCTCGGGCCCGCCTTTTTCAAAGGCCAGGCCCAGGCCGGAATACCACATCTGGCACGTATCCACACACCAGGCATCCACCATGTCCGAGTGACGGGCCACGGTGTTTTTTCTGAAATCGAGGAAGGGTTTGTTTCCTTCCGCGGCGTGGAAGGTCTTGCGATCCATGACGGTGATTGGGCGCGCGTAGGTGTCTTTTTCCGCGTCCAGCCGGGCAATCAACTCGTAGAGCGGTTCCAGGTCGGAGAAGTCGGTGGGTTGCCTGAAGGGATAAATCACGACGGGATGAATTTTGCCCGGTGATTCGGTTCCGGACTTTTTCCCGGCTGCCTTCGGCGGGGATCGTTGCGCGCGGGCCGCTGCTTTCTTCATGGGCGCATGATGGTTGGAGCCTCATCAAAATCCAAGCGTTTTGCCCGCGGTTCCATTGACGGAGGCCAACACGCGGACGTGCTTCCTGAGGTTGATGGCGTCGCCGCCTGCGATTACGCTGCCACCATGAACGCGTTCAGCCCGGGAAAGGAAGCGCAGCTCGCCCGCCGCATGGCGGCGCTCGGCGTGCGCGGAGTCGAAATTGAAGAGACCTTCGTTCGTTCCGGCGGACACGGTGGGCAAAACGTCAACAAGACGGCCACCTGCGTGATGTTGCTTCACCGGCCAACCGGACTTCAGGTGAAGTGCCAGGCCACGCGCCAGCAGGGACTCAACCGTGTGCTCGCCCTTCAACTCCTGCTGGACAAACTCGAAGCCCGTCAACAGGAACGCCAGCAGGCGGAGCGTGACCGCCTGGAGAAACTTCGCCGCCAAAAACGTGGGCGAAGCCACCGCGCCAAACAGCAAATGCTGGCGGACAAATCCCATCAGGCCGCCAGGAAGATTTCCCGGCGACGTGTCGCGCCGGAGTAGTAGTGGTTGACTACTCTCACCGATCACAAAAGAATCCGGGACCTATGACGCGAGCTATTCGCTGGAGGGACGAGTTGTGCGAGTCCCTGTTTTCTTTGGAAATGCCGCCATTAAGATCAGGGACTCGTGGAACTCGTCCCTCCAAAACTCGTCCGTCCAAAACGATTTGAGCAACAGGCCCTTCATGTTCGTCCGCTGTTTCACCATTGTCTTCCTCCTGGTGGCATCCAACAGCGCCGTTGCGGCGCCAGACGACGGCCCGCAGCCATCCTCTCATACGAATCTGTATTCGGTGCCACCCCTGGTCCGGATCGAAGGTAATGCGCGCGAGCGAGGAATGGCTTACGGGAAGCGATTCCAGGAAGGGATTCGCTCCTTTCTGGCCACGGAAATCGATGCAGCGTTCATAGGCAAGCCCGCCTCGCGCGAACAGTTGCGCCACTATGCCGCGGCTTGTGGTCAAGTGGTTCGTGAGGAATGCCCGCTGATCGCAGAAGAGTTCGCGGGCATCGCCGATGGGGCGGGCGTGACCTTCGACGAGATCATGCTGATCAATCTCCACGAAGAACTCTATCACCGGGTCAACCTGCCGGGCTTCGCCGGGCCCAAGCATGGCCATTGCACGGCGGTCGCGGTCTCCTCCTCCGATTCGGGCAACGCAAAAACCTATGTCGGCCAAACGTGGGATTGGATGCCGAGCGTGGCCGGAAAATCCGCCATCCTGGAATGGCGTCGGGCCGGTGGCGTGAGCGTGCTGGCCTATGGATTTCCCGGCATGCCGATGGGCGCCGGAGTCAATTCCGCGGGCATCGCTCTGTGCTGGACCAGCGCGGCTCTCGGAGAAAAGGGCCAGACGCCGCGTATCGGCATCCCCAGTTACATCCTCATCGCGCACCTGCTGGCACAAAAGGATCTGGAAAGCGTGATTCGCGAAGCCAGGAAGAACAAGCACGCCGGCTGGTTCACCTTCGTAATGGCGGATGGTGAGGGGAACCTGCTCAACGTGGAAGGCTCCTCGACACGAGTGGCCATTGAGCGGAGCAAGCAAAGCCTGGTCAGAGTTTTTTACGGCAGCCAGGAAATGACGAACGCCGTGCCCGGTCAATCCGTCTCAGTTCATCCTCGATGCGAACGAATGCGCGTGTTGCTGGAGGGTTCGCGAGGGCAAAACGATCTGGTCAGGCTGCAGGAGTACTTTGCGGAGCCGAAACATCGCATCAACGAAGGAAAGGCCACGATTGACCTGCTGGTGTTTGACACCACGGCCCGCGTGGCCCACCTGAGCCGGGGCACGAGCTACCACCTCGACTGGCACGCCTTCAGGTTTGACTCGCGCCCGTAACGCGCTGGTGCAGGGCACGAAGCGGTTGCCACGGATAGACACAAATAGGTGTGCACTCCTGGCCGATTTTTCCGTCTTGCCTTTTTGGGGGCTGAACGAAACATTCCCCGCTCTCTTATGGAATCAGAGTCATCGCAGTCGGGCGGCATGATCGGGCTGTTGGCGTGGTTTGAAGTGCACAAGAAGCAGGTGGCGATTGGCGCCGCCGCGGTGCTGGTGGTCGTCTTCCTTGGCGTGATCGTCGTCCAACATCAGGCGCGGAAGGAACTCTCCGCGAGCGAGGCCCTCTCAGACGTGCGCGGGCTGCTCAGCCCGGGGGCGTCCACGCCGGCCGGGACGGCCGAAGCACTCTCCACAGTGGCGTCCGAGCATGGGGGCACCAAGGCCGCAGCGCGGGCGCTTCTCGTCAGCGCCGGACTTTTGTTTTCCGAGGCGAAGTCGGCGACGGATTACGCCGAGGCGGAAAAGCGCTTCAAGCAACTGACGCAAGAGTATCCGGAAAGCGCCTGGGTACCGCAGGCGCACGTGGGCATCGCCGCCTCGCTGGCCGCGCAGGGCAAAGCGGCCGAGGCCACGACGAAATACGAGGAAATCAACCGCCGCTTCGCCAGCGCGCCGATCTTCGACCAGTCACGCCTGGCTCTGGCGCGCTTGTACGAGACCTCCAAGCCGGAGGAAGCCATCAAGCTTTACGACGAGTTGACCAAGGCGAACCCCGGCGCTCCCAACAGCGTCATCGCCATGGAAGCCGCGATGCGCGAGGACGACCTGTTGAAAGCGCGGCCCGAACTGGCCAAAGTGAAGGCAGCCTTGAATCCGCCGCCAGCGCCGCTGCCGTCGGCCGTCACTCCACCCGTCCAGATCACGCCTATGACCAACACCGCCAGCCACGTAATGACAAACGTGCAGCGGATGATGACCAATTTGCCGCGAATGATGATCACCAATCGGCCTGCCACCAACCAGCCACCAATCAAGCTCAACCCGACGCCGTCACCCGGCGCGGCCAATCCCGCTCCCGCCCCCGCGAAGTAACGGAGCCGATCCTCAAGGATGAAGACTCCTCTTCTCAAGCAATGCGTTGCCGAATTCATTGGCACCTTCGCGCTGATCTTCGTCGGAGTCGGCGCCATCTATCACAATGCCGGCCTGCTGGCGGTTGCGTTCGCGCACGGGCTGACGATCGCCGTAATGGTCTCGGCCACGGGCGCCATTTCCGGCGGGCACCTCAATCCCGCGGTTACCTTTGGCCTCTGGGTTGGTGGCAAGATCGATTTCAAGGGGACGGTGGCTTACTGGATCGCTCAACTGGCAGGCGCGTCCGCCGCGGCGTTCCTATTGTTGTTCCTTTTCACGGGCCAGCTAGATCCCGCCGGCTCGCCGCTGGCCAGGACCATCGTGGCCAGCGGCACGCCCGACCTGCCCGCCAAAGGCATCTCATTCGTTCAAGGCGTCGTCATTGAAGCCGTGTTGACTTTCTTCCTTGTTTTCGTGGTTTACGGCACGGCGGTGGATGCCCGCGCTCCGAAAATCGGCGGTCTGGCCATTGGGCTGACGGTGACGCTGGACATCCTTTTTGGAGGTCCATTCACGGGCGGCGCCATGAATCCAGCTCGCACGTTCGGTCCCGCTTTGGCCAGCGGGCATTGGAACAATCAGATCGTTTACTGGATCGGTCCGTTGCTCGGCGGCGGGTTGGCCGGACTGGTGTACGGCCGCTTCCTCAGCAACCAGCCTTGAGCGACTCCGCGCCCTGCCGATGGAAGCCCTGGGCTTGAGCGCTCCTCCAATCGCATGAAGTTGACGATCATCGGAACTGGTTACGTCGGGTTGGTCACGGGCGCCTGTTTCGCCGAGGTGGGCCATCACGTCATCTGCGTCGATAACAATCAGGACAAGGTCAAACTCCTCCAGTCGGGCGGCATCCCCATTTACGAGCCGGGGCTTGACGAACTGGTGAAACGGAATGTCGCTGCGGAACGTCTGCGCTTCACGGCCAGCACCAGGGAGGGTGTTGAGAACTCCGACGTGATTTTCATCGCCGTGCCCACGCCGCCGCAGTCCGATGGGTCGGTGGACCTGAGTTTCATTGAAGGGGTCGCACGCGAAATCGCCGCCGCGATGACTGGTTACAAGGTCGTCGTGGACAAGAGCACGGTGCCGGTGAAGACCGGCGACAAGGTGGCTGAGACCATCAAGCGTTACTGCAAGGCGAAGGTCGATTTCGACGTGGTCAGCAACCCGGAGTTCCTGCGCGAAGGTTTCGCCGTTGAAGACCTGATGAAGCCTGACCGAGTCGTCATCGGTGTGCGTTCGCAACGGCCGGTCGCCGCGATGCGGGAGCTTTACGCGCCGTTCAACGCGCCCATTATCGTCACCGACATCAACTCCGCCGAGTTGATCAAGCATGCGGCCAATTCGTTCCTCGCGCTCAAGATTTCCTACATCAACGCCATCTCCATCATCTGCGAAGCCAGCGGCGCCAACGTGCAGGAGGTCGCCAACGGCATCGGCCTCGACGCCCGCATTGGCCGACGGTTCCTCGACGCGGGCCTTGGCTTCGGCGGCTCGTGTTTCCCGAAGGATCTCAGTGCCTTCATTAAAATCTCCGAGCAACTCGGCTATGACTTCGCGCTGCTCAAGGAAGTCCAGCGCATCAACGCCGGGCAGATGGAACGCTTCATCAAGAAAATCATCGACACGCTCTGGGTGCTGAAGGACAAAAAAATCGGCGTGCTTGGCCTGGCCTTCAAACAGAACACGGATGACGTGCGCCTCAGCCCCGCCATCGACCTTTGCCAACGCCTGCTCAAAGAAGGCGCCAGCCTGCGCGTCCACGACCCCAAGGCCATGGACAAGGCCAGGGACGTGTTGAAGAACGTCACCTACGTGGACGACATGAACGCCGTCGCCGAGGGCTGCGACGCGCTGGTGATCGCCACGGAGTGGCCCGTCTTCAAAAAGCTCGACCTCGAACGGGCCCGCAAGTCACTCACCCATCCCATCCTCTTCGATGGCCGGAATCTCTTCGACCCGGCGGAAATGGAGTCGATGGGATTCATCTACAAGAGCGTTGGCCGCTGACAGGTGAACGCATAAGGAGATACGAGCGTACTCTTAATCTTACTCCCCTGAGGCGCGAACGGAGTAAGAGTAAAATTAGGATTAGGAGTAAGATTGAGGGAGAGGGTCGCCCTTGAAAACCCGCGAATGGAGATTCGGTTGGACACTTCGCGCGTCCGGCCCCTACTTTGCGCGCGAATGCTGCCGCGCTCGCAAACTGTCATCGCGCCCGGTTGGGAAATGCCCTTGCGCGAGCGCCGGCTTGATACCGTCGAGGGGGTCTATCAATTGAATTCGGGAGACGTGATCAAACGCACGGGCAGCGTGGAGGTGCGCCGCGTGCAGTTGGGTGCCGGCGCGGACGGGGGCGCGGTGTTCATCAAGAAATACTGGATTGGCAAGCCATCACAGCTTTGGAGCGGCATGTTTCGCGGGACGTTGTTCGGCCAGTCCAAGGCGCGCCGCGAATATGAAAACCTGGCGCGGCTCCGCGCCTGGCAACTCGACGCCCCCGCGCCGGTGGCCTACGGCGAGGAGCGGCGCGCGGGCTGGCTGGTGCGTTCGTTTCTCATCAGCGAAAGTGTTTCCGATCCGACGTCACTCCAGAGCTTCATTCGCGACCGCCTGGCCACTCTGCCTCCCGAGGAGTCGCCGCGGGTGCGCCGGCAGTTGATTGCGGGTCTCGCGGACTGCACGCGCCGGCTGCATGAACACGGCTTTGTGCATCACGATTATTTCTGGCGAAACATTTTATTGTCCGACGGGGACCTGACCCGCTTCTTTCTGATCGATGCGCACAAGGGCCGGCGCTGGCGGCCCGGAGAAGAGTGGCGCTGCCGGGCCAAGGATTTGGGGGCGCTTGATGCTCCCGCATCGCGTTTTTTTCGGAGAACCGAACGGCTGCGTTTTTTTCTGCGCTACCGACAGCATCGCCGTCTCGACCACGAGGACAAAGCGTTGCTCCGGCTGGCGTTCAAACTGGCCGAGCCGATGCGCGAAGTGCAATTGCGGCGGGTGCTGGGCCTTGGCCGACCCGCGTAGAGAACACGTTTCGCAAACGCAGTTTTATTTACGCGCAGGCTGCTCTCGGCTAAACCCTCCGTGAATGCCGGCCTTAGTTAGACCTGATGCCTTTCGGGAATTCCGCGAAAGCTTTGTTCCTTTGTCCCGGAGGGACATCGTGAAAATAGCCCGCCGTTTCAACGGTGGGAACTCGGTGCCAGTCGCGGCTCGTCCCGAAGGGACGGTTGAACGGTGGCGCTCCGACTCGGCACGGCGGCGGGTTTTCAACCGTCCCTTCGGGACTGGTTTCCCTCGCCCGCAAGCTCCCAGCGTTGAAACGCTGGGCTATTGTCGAATGTCCCTCCGGGACAAACATTCGCTGAATTCTCGAAAGGCATTAGCCTCAGACCGAAATGAACGTTGAAACCGTGGATAACGGGCGGCTCAACGTCGCCCCCGGGTTTCTCCCGCTGCTCAAGGCAAACGGGCTTGATTCCTTCGAGCAAATCATGGCGTTGCCGGGCGGAAAGGTGTTCCGTAATTTTCCAGGGCGCCGCACCGTGCGGCTCGAACTGAAGGCAGCCGGCAGCGCCACGCAGGCGGTTTTCCTCAAGCGTTACGAGTCCAATTACCTTTCGCCCGGCTGGAAAATTCTTCGCCGGTTCGGCTGGCCGGGAGCGGAAGACGAGGCGCTGCGCGAATGGCGGATGATTCAAGAGGTTCGGTCACTGGGAATTCGCACCGCGCTGCACGTTGCCATGGGCCAGGAGGCGCTGGGCCGCAGAGCGACGCGGAGTTTCCTGATGACAGCAGAAATCCCAGGAGCGGTGGAAGGCACGGCCTGGGCCGAACGGCTGCCCGCGCAAGAACGCAGGCGCTTTCTCCTGCAAGTGGCGGAACTGGCGCAGAAGCTTCACGCGGCGGGGCTGGTCCACAAAGATTTCTACCTCGGCCACGTTCTCGTGGCGCCGGAGGGCGGCGAGCCTGAACTGTTTCTCATCGACCTCCAACGCGTCGTGCGGCCTTGTTGTTTTCGCGCGCGTTGGGTCGCGAAGGACCTGGGTGCGCTGGCCTACTCCATGTACAACGCAGGCGGTTCCCGGGCTGATTTGCTGCGCTGCTATCTGGCCTACTGTGGCAGGCCGGGACTCGAACGCCCGGAGAAACGTATTGCCCGCTCTGTCCTCCGCCGGGTCGCCTGGTTGCGCCGCCGCCAACCCAGGCACGACGGACCGGTGAAACAACGGGCCTGATGTGCCGGCTTGCCCAAGCCGTACAATTCGCGTATCAGTTATCCGTCAGCAACGACTCCCGGAAGTGTCCTCGCTATGAAGTTACGCGCTTTCACCACGTTTGCTTTCGTGATGGCCGGCCTTTTCGCCGGCCAGTCGATGCACTCAGCCGTGGCTGCGCCGTTAGACAGCGCCTTCACTTACCAGGGCCGCCTGCTGGTAAACGGCGCGCCGGCCAGTGGCCGTTATGACCTGCGCTTTGGGTTGTTCCTCGCAGAAGGAGGAGAAAGCCCCATCGCGCCGTTCCTGACGAATGCCGCAGTCACAGTTTCGGAGGGGGTGTTCACCACCAGGCTCGACTTCGGCGCCAATGTCTTCACGAGCACCGGTTACTGGTTGGAAATCGGAGTGCGCCGCACGGGTGGTGCGGAAGGTTTTGTCACCTTGAACCCTCGTCAAGCGCTTCAGGCGGCGCCTTACGCCCTCTTCTCGCTCAAGGCGGAAAGTTTGATCGGCACGCTGCCCGCGAGCCAGCTTCCGGCCAATGTCGTCCGCCTGGATGCCAACCCGGTGTTCACTGGGACCGTTGCCGCTGCCACGTTTCGCGGCAACGGCGCGGGGCTGAGCAACGTGGCCGCCGCTGCATTATCCGCCAGACTGGCGCAACGGCTGTGGCGCGTGCCCATCCCGTTCGTGGCCGTGACCAACGCCGGCAACGAGATGGATCCCGCCACGGGCAAGGGCGCGGTGCCTTACAACTTCCGCATCGGCAAGTTCGAGGTGAACAACCATCAATACACGGCCTTCCTCAACGCCGTCGCCGCGGACGATACGCACAGGCTTTATGATACCAACATGACCGTGACGGTTCACGGCGGGATTGAGCGCACCGGTTCGCCGGGCGATTACGCCTATGCGGTGAAGCCGGGCAGGGGACATCGCCCGGTCGTTTGGGTCGATTTTCACGACGCCACGCGGTTCTGCAACTGGCTGCACCACGGCCAGCCGGTTGGGCCACAGGATAACACTACGACTGAGGATGGCGCCTACACGCTGACGCCAGCGGCGATTGCGGCCAACACCGTGACCCGCAATCCGGGAGCCAGGTTCTGGCTGCCCAGTGACGATGAATGGTACAAGGCGGCCTATCACCACCCGGCCGACGCGGGAGGAGAGTTCGGCAACTACTGGCTCTATCCAACCCGAAGCAATGACGCGCCTTATTCCGGAGCGCCACCGGGCGGGGTTAATTCAGCCAATGCCTGCTGCGAAACCGACCGGCTGGCCACCGACGTGGGCGCTTATCTCAACGCGCCGAGTTATTACGGTACATTCGATCAGGCCGGCAACGTGGAAGAGTGGACTGAGGATGTTATCTACGTCACCAACCGGCGGGTGCGGGGCGGCTCCTGGGTTTACAACGAATATTACTCCAAATCCGAGAACTCCACGTTCGACACGCCGGATTACCCGGCGGATGGGATAGGTTTTCGCGTCGCGGGCGTGGCGGAACCATGAGAACGGCCGGGGGAAGAGGCAAGGCCCTCAAAGGTTTTCCGTGAAAAGACGCAATTCAATGTGAACTTTATCTTGTCGGGGTTCGGGAGCGTGTGATATACGTAACCAATTACCCGCTGCGGCAGACATGTGGCGTTGTATCGTTGTGCGATGAAACTGTCCGAGATAGCTCTGAGTCCGGTTTGGCCGAGCCGGGCCCGAAAGAAGTGCGTGCTTGGGCATGGCTTATCGCTCCGATCCTGCGCCAGCGCGCACGGCGGTTACCGTGTCCCAGTCCCAATCAAATAACCCGTTTGTTCTCATGCAGACCCCAATCAAATACGGATGGCGCCTTGTAACCTTCCTTCTGGCCGCGCTGGCTTCGGCGCCCGCAGCGGAACTCATCCCCTTCCGCTCTGGCGGGTGGAAATACGTCCTGGGAACCCAGGAAGCCTCGAATCCCACGAGCGCCTGGCGCGCGCCCGCTTTCGACGATTCAGCCTGGCTGCCGGGTGGAACCACAGCCAGCGCGCCGATCGGTTATCCGAGCGCCGGCGCTACCGGCGTGGAAGGGACCATCCAAACGACCCTGCCGACGGGCACTGCCGGCGGTTATACCTGCGTGTTTCTGCGCAAGACCTTCGTGGTGACCAATGCGGCTGCAGTGGTGGGCCTGACGCTACAGGTTCAGCATGACGACGGCTTCGCCGCCTGGATCAACGGGACGTTTGCAGGCAACGCCAACGTGTCCGAGCCATACACCATCGCTACGGTGCCAACCGACCACGAAGTGACGGTGGGTGAAGCTCTGCACACGCCCTCGTCGAGTCTGCTGGTGGAAGGGACGAACGTGCTGGCAGTGCAGGTGTTCAACACCTCCGCAGGCAGCAGCGATTTGTTCCTCGATCTCACGCTGACTTCCAGTGTGGATGAGGCGCCAACCGTCGTTGGAACCGAGCCGCCGCCGTCCGCCATCGTCCAGTCACTTACTTACGTGAACGTGATTTTCTCGGAAAACGTGAGCGGCGTGGACGCGTCTGACTTGCTGGTCGAGTCCGTAGCCGCGACCAATGTAATCCAGCTGACGCCTCGGGAATACACGTTCTACTTCCCCGCTCCGGCTAACACTGGCTTAGTGACGGTGGCTTGGGCCCCGAATCCGAACATCAATGACGTTGACGGATTGCCGAACCCCTTCGTGCCGGGGCCGTCCTGGACTTACACCATCGATCCGAACATCATCCCGGGTGCGGCGGTCATTTCCGAATTCATGGCCGACAACGAGGACGCGCTCTACAACGGCAGGCCGATCGAGGATGAGGACGGCTCGCGATCCGACTGGATCGAGATCTACAACCCCGGACTGCTGGAAGTGGGTCTGAATGGCTGGTATCTGACCGATACAACCACCAACCTTATCAAGTGGCGAATTCCTGCGGTAGTGATAGCGCCAAACAAATATCTCCTGATCTGGGCCTCGGAAAAAAACCGCGCGAACCCCGCAGCGCCCCTGCATACTAATTTCCGCCTCAGCCGCAACGCCGGCAGCTACCTGGCGCTGGTTGACCCATCTGGCGTAGTCGTTTCGTCCTTCGGACCCAATACTGTCCAGGGCGGAGGATCATCCCCTTATCCGGGGCAGTTGACGGATATTTCCTACGGTCGCGATCGTGTTGATCCCAACCTGTCGGGGTATTTCGTCACTCCGACGCCCGGCGCCCAGAACGATACCAGCGGTACCGGCTTCGCAGCGTCGCCGACCGCATCCCACGATAGCGGTGTTTATACCAATGCCTCGCTTACCTTCGTCATCACTAATCCGCCCGGTACCACGGTGCGTTACACCCTTAACGGCACGCTTCCTACAAATGGGTCGCCGGCCTATTCGACCCCTATCTCCGTCGCGAATAACACGACCATCAAGTTCCGCGCCTTCCCAACGACGGCGGGCGTTTTCCCAAGCGAAGTTCAGGTCCGGAACTTCCTTTTCCTTGACACAACAACTCGGGACTTTAATTCCAACCTGCCCATCCTCATCCTGAGCAGCGAAGGCCGTTCCATCCCTGCGAGCGTCATTCCTGGCGGAGCGAGGGCAAAAGGAACATTCGTGGTCTTTGACACGTTCCGGGGGCGCAGCGCTTTTTCGCGAAAGCCCGATTTCATCGGACCGGCGGATTTCGAGATTTTTGGCCAATCTTCCCAGGGTTTTGCCAAGCAGCCTTTCAATATTGAGATTCAAGACGCTTTGGGGAATGACAAGGCGGAGTCTATCCTCGGTTTGCCAGAGGAAGCGGATTGGAAGTTGCGCAATCCGTTCTCAGACAAGTGTCTCATGAACGACTTTCTGGCTTATGAGCTGTTCGAGCAGATGGGCAATTATTCCTGTCGCCGTCGGTTCGTCGAGGTATTCGTGGACAGCGGCGGTGGGCGGTTGGTGTATCCGGGCGACTACATCGGCGTGGAAGTCCTTTTTGAAAAGATCGAGCGGGGCGACGACCGGGTGGACATCGCCGAACTGACGGCGGCCCACACCAATGAACCGGCCATCACCGGCGGCTGGATCTTCAGAAGGGAACCGGGCAAGGAAAGCGATGGCGATCTAAACTTCTCGGCCGGCGGCAATAGTCTGAAGCTTACTGAACCCAAACCGCAATTCATGCGCACCGTTCCTCTCCGGTCGGGCCAATCCAGCTGGCCGGGCACGAACTACACCTCAAGCGCCAGCAACCAGCTCGCCTACCTGGTCAGATTCCTCAACGCCATGAACGGGACGATGAACTCGGCCGGGTGGACGGCCACCGGAACCAACCATTATTCCCATTACATCAACGTGGACAAATTCGTTGACGAGCACTGGATCGTCGAGTTCCCGAAACAGATCGACGGTTACCGCCTCAGCGCCTTCTTTACCAAGGATCGCAATGGCAAGCTGGCGCCTGAGCCGATCTGGGACTGGAACCTTGCCTTCGGCAACGCTGATTACCTGGATGGCGGCAACACCAATACGTGGTATTACACACTCATCAGCGCCGGCGACCACACCTGGCTGCGGCAGCTCCTGGGCGCTGCGGCGTTGCCTAACAGCGGCGGCGATCCGGACTTCATCCAAAAAGTCATCGACCGCTGGGGCGTGCTGCGGACCAATGTCATGAACGGGGACCGGGTGGTGTCGCGCATCGATGAACTCGCGACGCTGTTGAAGGATCGGGGCGCCGCGTCCAGCCCGGTGACGCGCAATTTCGCCAAGCATCCCAATCTAAACACCTATCTCTGGCCCAATCCCCAGGGACCGCCGACCTGGCACGTCGATTACACGCAGCCGACGTATGATCTCATTATCTCGGAAATGAAGAAGTGGACCATGGGCCGCTACTTGTGGATCGATAATCAGTTTCCCAAGGCGCCCACGCTTGGCGTTCCCGAAGGCGATATTACTGCCGGCACGCCCCTGGTCCTCGCCGCCGCCTCCGGCACGGTCTATTACACCCTCGATGGCGCGGATCCGCGCGCCAGCCAGTCCAACGGCGCGGTCGCTCCGGGCGCATCGACTTACTCCGGGTCGGTCATCCTGAATGACAACGCCCGCGTCTTCGCCCGCGCCCGGGTCGGCACGACCTGGAGCCCGCCGAGTATCGCCACCTACGTGGTCCGGCGTCCGCGCCTGGTCATCACCGAGATCATGTACCATCCCTTACCGCCGCCATTGGGCAGCACGAACATCGACGAAGACTTTGAGTACATCGAAGTGAAGAACATCGAATCCACTCCGCTCAATATCGGTGGCTACACCATCGGCGGCGGGATCAGCTTTACTTTCCCTGCGCGCACCCTCGCTGCCGGGGAGCGAGTCGTGGTGGTCAACAACCAGGCCGCCTTCCTTTCCCGCCATCCCGGATTGGCCGGCAGCATCGCCGGCGAGTTTACCGGCAACCTGGCCAACGATGGCAACCGGCTCATCCTGCGCGGCCGCGTGCGCGAAGGCTTGCTCGACTTTGAGTACGACGATCAGTGGTATCCGATCACTGACGGCTTCGGCTTCTCATTGGTCATCGTCGATGAGAACGCCGCGGCCAGTACTTGGGGCCTCGGCTCGAGTTGGCGGCCCAGCGGTGTGTTGAACGGTACGCCCGGCCAGGGCGAGGGCGCGCCGCCCAGCATCCCGCGAGTCGTCATCAACGAGGCGCTCACGCACAGCGACCCGGCTCCGCCCACCGACACCATCGAACTGCTCAACCTCTCTGGCGCCGCCGCCAGCGTGGCCGGGTGGTATCTGACCGACGATTTCCGCGAGCCGACGAAGTTCCGCATCCCGCTCAACACTCCGGCGATTCCGGCCGGTGGTTTCCTGACCTTCGATGAATCCGCGTTCAATGTCGGCCCGAACAGCTTTTCACTCAGTTCGTCGGGCGACGAAGTGTATCTGTTCTCTGCCGATGTGGAAGGCGACCTCACAGGCTATGTTCACGGTTTCACCTTCGGCCCGCAACTCAATGGCGTCACTTTCGTGCGGCATACTGTCAGCACGGGCGAAGAACATTTTGTGGCAGCCTCCAGTTCCACACCCGGCGGCGTCAACGACAGCATCCGGGTCGGGCCGATCGTCATCAGTGAGATCATGTACCGGCCGCCGGACGTGCTCGCCAACGGCGCTTACTGGAACAACTCCGAAGATGAATACATTGAATTGAAAAATGTCACGGGGTTCCCGATCAGTTTGTACCATTCGGTTCACACTTCGAACACCTGGAAGCTTGATCAGGCGGTGGAATTCTCCTTCCCGCCGAACACCACCATCCCCGCCAACGGTTATGCGCTGGTGGTCAACTTCAACCCCGCCACCGACCTGGCCCAACTCGCGGCCTTCCGCGCCAAGTATGGCGTCGGTGCTGGCGTGTCCATCTTTGGACCCTACCGGGGCGACCTGTCCAACGGTGACGAAACCGTGGCGCTCTACCAGCCCGACAATCCCGAAACAACGGGACCCGATGCCGGGACAGTTCCTTATGTAGTCGTGGACCAAGTGCGTTACAGCGATCAAATGCCGTGGCCGGTGACGGCCGATGGTTACGGCCAGACGCTTCATCGCGTCAACCTCACGGCCTACGGCGACGACCCCAGCAACTGGACCGCGGGCGGGCCAACCGCTTCCACTCCCTATGTCAGTGGCCCCTCGCCCGTCATCACGGCGCATCCCGGCAACCAGACCGTATCGGATTCCGGCACCGCGACAGCGACTTTTACCGCCGGTGCCATCGGCCAGGGTCCGCTGCGGTATCAGTGGCTGTTCAACGGCAGCATTCTCAACGGCGCGACCAGCAGCACTTTGGTCATCCAAAACGTCAAGCCATCCGATGCCGGCCAATACCAGGTGTCCGTGCTCAATCCCTTCGGGTCCGCGGTCAGCACTGCCGGGACGCTCACCGTGCTCATTGCACCCAAGATCACCCAACACCCCGTGGATCAGCGGATCAACGAGGGCGCCAATGCCACCTTCGCCGTCATCGGCGTTTCGGTGGTCCCGCCTCTCCGCTATCAATGGTACCGCGACGGGCAGAGCATCCCCAACGGCACCAATTTCTTCCTCACCCTCAACAACGTCGTCTCGGACGTGGATGACGGGGATTACTCGGTGGTTATTTCCGACAACAACGGTACGGTCGCCAGCAGCTCTGGCCGGCTCACTGTGATGCTGGCACCGCTGCTCCTCAACCCAGTGCCCCGCCTCGGCCTGACAGCGGTGCCCGGGCAAACCCTGACCCTCGGCACCCAGGTCAGGGGCACCAAACCCATCTGGCTCCAGTGGCGCAAATTCGCCGCTACCGGTGGCAATCAAGGCCTGCTTAAGGCCGGCTTCATCAATTCCAACCAGGACTTCCTGGTGGTCACCAACATCTCGACCAATAACGCCCTCCCCAATTCAGCCGGCTTCTACACCCTTCAGTTCACCAACATCGCCGGTGGAAACCTCTCCACCGTCAACATCAGGACCAACGCCATCCTCACCGTGCTGCTCGATTCCAACGCCAACGGCATTGACGACAATTGGGAATCCACTTACTTCGGCTCGCCCACCGGCGCCGACCGCGAGGCCGACACCGACGGCGACACGATGAGCAATTGGGCCGAATATACCGCCGGCACCGACCCAACCAACGCCGCCAGCTACCTCAAGGTGGAAGGCATCTCGGCCACAGGCGGCGCGACCATCACCTTTCAAGCCGTGGCCGGACGCACCTACACGGTTGAATACGCCGACGACTTGACGAGCGCGGTTTGGAGCAAGCTCGCCGATGTGACACCGCAGAGCGCAAATGGAGTCGCCACTGTGACCGATCCTGCATCTCAGCCAGACCGCTACTATCGGCTCGTCACGCCACGGCGCCCGTAGCGCGTCATCGGCAGACCGTTTCAATCCCCTCCGCTGGCAAAGTGGAGGGGATTTTTTTTGCGCAGTCTCAATAGTCATTTCTGGACGGGGGACTAAGGCGGTTCAAGAAAGGTCGTAGCTGCAACCCAGACGTTCGCGGGGGAACCTCCTCTCCCGCCCTGCGGGCACCCTCTCCTTAAGGCTGGCGCGGAGTGACAACGCGGTAGTAACGGCGGGGATGGGATTCAGGATCAACGACCTTTTCCACGCGGTTGGTGGCCCGCGCAGTGATATCCACAAGATGGCGCCAGATGCGAGGCTGCGTGTCGAGCGAATCGACGTACTGAATCGCGTAGGTGCGATTGGAGACAGCGCCGAACTGCAAATGCGCGGCTTCCTCGAAGGAGATCGAGTCAATCTTGAGATAGCTGGCTGAATCCTGGGGATTGGTGCCGGCGATATACTCGGCGCGGTTGCTCGCCCCATCCGCATCGGCGTCGGCGCCCGGCAAGCCATCGCTGGGGTCGTCGGATCTCAACCCATTCCTGGTCTCATATTCGTCCGGCAGAAGATCCCCATCGGTGTCGGACAGCACGGTGAGGATCGCATTGGTCCGCGCCACGTTCATGACCCCGCCAATGCTGTTGGTCAGAATAACGGCGTAGGCTCCGGCGCTGCTGGCCGTGACCGGGAAGGTGATGTACGACTGGCGTTGCGTGAGGATTTGGTCGGACAAAATTTGGCCGGGAAACTCGGAGCGGAACAGACGCCAGCGGCAGTAGATGGGAAGGGTCCCCTGGAGTTGCACGCCCATCGTGAGGGTTTCGCCCACCACAGCGGTCAGGTGAACGGGTGGCACGGGCGCTTCCAAAATGGGCGGCAGCAGCACGGTCAATCGGGCAGGCTGGCTGCTCAATGAGCCGAGCGCATCCGTCAAGATCACCGTGTAAACACCATCATGAATATTCGTGACGGAGTTGATGAAGAGCACCGGGTTCGTGGCGCCGGGAAGATTAGTGCCGTTGAAGCGCCATTGGTAACGGATACTGGAACTGCTCACCGCGGTGACGGTGAAGCTGACCGGGTTGCCCACCCGCAACGTCTGGCTCTGCGGCTGTTGTTCAATGGCGACGCCGACCAGCACCGTCAGCGTGGCGCCGCGACTCACGACAGCGTTGGCGCTGCTCAGGACCACGACGCGATATTCGCCCGCATGCGCCCGTGTCGCGCTGGGGATGGAAAAGATCTCGTTGGTGACGCCGGGAATGTTCACCCCGTTGTGCTGCCATTGGTAGCGGAACGGGCCGGGGCCGCTGGCGACAACCGCGAAGCTTACGCCATGCGGTGTGACGACGGTACGGTCTTCGGGTTGGCTGACGATGATTGGAGGAGGCCCCGACGGTTGCGATCGGCCTGGAGTCGGCGCCGCAGCCTCCCAGTTGGCGGGATCGTCTGCGTATTGGCCGCGGTCGAGACGATTGACCGCAAAACCAATTCCGTTTGCCGCCACTGGCCAGGGCGATGAAGGAGAGTAGCGGACTTGCTCGACGAGCACGCTGCCCTCGTCCGAGCCACTGGCCATGAAGAGAGCGACGGTCGCGCCCGCGTTGTGCAGCGTGCCCCGGTACGGTCCCAAAATGATTGTGGTGATCGGCACATTGTACCAGGCGCGAAAGGCGCTCAACCGATCTGGTTCCACGATGGGATCGAAACTAACGACGACCAGGTCGCCACCGGGGACGATGGTGGTATCCGGCGGGAACTCGAAGTCCACGGCCTGGCCGAGGCTCCAGCGGTTCTCCGGATGCGCTGGATCGAAGAGGTTTACCGGCGCGGCGCTGCGGTTGAACAGCTCGATGTATTCTTCTTCCGTGTTGTCCCAGAAAAGTCCGTTCGCGAACACATCCGGCGGGCGATACATGATTTCACTGATGATGATCGGCCCGACCCGGATGCTGTCGTTGACGCTGCCGAGCGTGGCTGTC
>Ga0187893_10005126_pt1 | contig 23900 bp, 18 predicted proteins | sample MA1701074metaG_FD_139574 | JGI IMG/M metagenome (GOLD analysis project Ga0187893, IMG submission 139574) | White microbial mat communities from a basaltic lava cave in the Kipuka Kanohina Cave System on the Island of Hawaii, USA - MA170107-4 metaG ...
CTGGCCGTCGTGGGCAACAGCGTCGGCGGCAATATGACTGCTGTGACCGCTCTGAAGGCTAAGGAGAAGGGCGGCCCCGTAATCAAACTTCAGATAATGATGTGGCCGATTGTGGACGCGAATTTCGAAACCGAATCCTACAAACGGTTCGGCGAGAAGCGTTTCCTCACCACGCCTTTGATGAAGTGGGTGTATGACCTCACATGACCGACCCCAAAGAGCGCAAAGAAATCTACGCCTCTCCCTTACAGGCTACGGTCGAGCAATTGAAGGGATTGTCTCCCGCACTGATCCAGGTCGCGGAAAGCGACGTTTTGCGTGACGAAGGCGAGGCGTACGGTCGCAAGTTGGACGAAGCTGGAGTCAAGATTACCACGGTGCGATATAACGGCATGATCCACGACTTCGGATTGCTGAATGGTTTAGCAATGGAACCAGCGACCCGTTCACTGTTCGAGCAGGCAGCCGCCGAACTGAAGAAATACCTGTGGCGTGAGTAAGAAAGAATGCACTTAAGCTTGCCCAGCGGCGCATTCGAGGCGAGGTAGGGGATCCGCCGTGATCCGTTAGTTATCGTGGGCCTGGGCGTCAGAGAGGTATTGCTGACCACAACGAGCCACGGACTATCCGGCCCTCAGCGAGATCGGTCTCCCAGGCGAAATGGCAAGTTCCGAAGCAAAGCGGTGGATAAAACCGAAGGAAAGAGCGTCGAGGACCAAGGGGTCGATCATCGATTCCGGCCAAATATACGGGCTGAACACGTACGGTGTCCCCGTAGTCCACAGCCCGAAGCGCTCGACTGCGTAAGCATCACTCCTGATGCGTCGCAAAGCGGGCGGCCGCGCCAGGGACGGTGCGGCGGCTGTGGACCCACGGGGGCAACTGACTAACGGAACAACCCCACCCCTATAATTGGTCAGGTCAGGGTGTGCGCTAGGGAACGAGAAAGGACGCTTTGGCCTCGTCACGACCGGCACGCCGTGTCCGTCGTGACGAGGCCAGGAACCGCTTGTCCCATGGTGCTTTGAACGGCGATCTTGTACGTGACGGCCGAGTGATGGCTAATGCGATTCCCTTATCGATTGCCTTAGCGCTTCGGTCGAGCGCAAGCAGGAGTTGACAGCGATCCCCTGAGGCCCTATATTTGCGCCCGCTGCTGGTCGAGGACCACAACATAGCTGGAGCTGGACCGGATGATTTTATCGTGACCACTGCGCACTCAGTGGGAAGCGCCTCCTGGACCGGGAAGGGGCGCGCGGTGCAAACCGCCGGTCCCACGCAGACCCGTTCGGGTTTGCTTTGAGACAGATGCCTTAAGGCATCCCTGTCAGAGCCTGGATCTGATGGTTCAGGCCCTCGAAGCCAAGGTCGCAGATAAGCGGCCTCGCCCATCGGTTTGCCCGATGGCTCTTGCGGAGCCCAACCGCTTCCAAAGTGGGATTTCGGAAACTGCGAACCCGGAAACGCTATTGATTCTGGGCTGAAGGGCGTTCTGTTACTCGTGCTGTGCCTTCGTTCGGGCAGAGCTTTTGGTGCACAGATGCTCACTAGACGGGATCTAGGAAAGCTGCTTTAGGGTTTGGTAGCAGGGCGGGTTATTGGAACAAGTGGCTTATTTGGACGATTTCGGAAAACCCAAACGAGATTGGAAAAGCGAAGCGAGGAGTTAGGGACCTGAGAATAGATGGATGGTATTGGCGTTGGTGTAGATCGGAGCCAAGACGGTGAAACGATTCAGCACGATGATGGATTGATCGAAGGATTCGGGAAGCAGACGTATCGACGGACTTAGGGCACAGGATGGATCAGGACGAACAATCTTAAGGTGACCCACGTAGAGGAAGAGACGATACAGAGGAGTTCGAGGAAGGCGACGTTTTCCTGGATCGCAATGGAAGATTGGACAGATGTTCGAAGACTGATCACCCGAGGATGCGCAGCATACGGATCACGGAAAACGCTTATCAGGCAGCGAAGAGAATCGCGAAAGGCATAAGGGCGAACGGATACAAACCGGATGTCTCTTTGGTGGCTTCGGCTTTGATAGTTCATGGAAGTCGGGATGACGGCAAAGAAGCGGTACGGAAATTCATCGTTGAGATGTTTGCTGGAAATCGGCAAGGAACGGGTAAACAGGAGTAGAGCAGGATTGGAGATCCAAGCTGTTCGTGCGGAGCTATAGAGCAAGAAGCTTTTGTTGTTTCATTCTTTGATCGGATAAAGGAGGTAGTTAATTAAGAAAGGCTATTGATCAGACAGCGCCTTTGTAAGGTCACGTTGATCACCACTGTTCGGTCACCCGCCAACAGGTGAGGGCCCAGCAGGCCTTTTAACTAGGCGCTTTCAGGTTCATGGGGTGGTGCCCATCGACCCACGCCGCTTCGGCGGATCGCCCGGGGAAGACCCGGCGATGGTCAGAAACACTGAGCCGACTGAGTTCACCGATTGGAACCTGAACCATCAACGCACGCTGTCTGAGCCATGGTTTTCTAATCCAAGGAGATGCAATGCGCGATTTGAACTTTGGACTCAAGCAACTCTGCCATGCCAATCGAGACGGGAGCTATAGGACCCAAGCCGATCGGGAACGCACTCTGGCTCAGATCGCCGACCAACTGCACGCTTTGGGTTATCGGAACTTACGGGTGCATGGATTGAAGCAGAAACACGTGGACGCCCTGGTGGGGGTATGGCGATACGGGGATGAGCAGCGCGGGTGGCAACTCTTATCCGTGGGAACCACCAAGAACCGCATGAGCGCCCTGCGCTGGTGGGCGGGGAAGATCGGGAAACCCGGAGTGATCGCAAACTCGAACGGCCACTACGGGATAGCTAAACGGCAGTTCGTTAGCAACGAGAGCAAAGGGCTAACGCTCCAAAAGGAGGCTCTGCAGCGCATCGGCGATCCGCATGTACGCCTAAGCCTCGAGCTGCAGCGGGAGTTTGGGCTGCGCCGGGAAGAGGCGATCAAGTTCATCCCGAGTTATGCCGACCGGGGCGATACGCTCGTGCTGAAACCCTCCTGGACTAAAGGATCTAAGGAGCGTGCGATCCCGGTGCGTACCGATGCCCAGCGCGATGTGTTATTCCGAGCCCACCGGCTCGCCGGGCGGGGCTCGTTGATCTCCAACCATCGAACGTATGTGCAACAAAAGCACGTCTACGAAAAACAAACCGCGCGTGCGGGCCTCTCGCACCTGCACGGGCTGCGTCACGAATACGCCCAGAGTCGCTATCAAGAGATCACCGGATGGAAGGCCCCGGCCGCGCCGGGGGTCCGAAATCGGCCGAGCTGACTAGGGATCAAAAGGGGCTTGACGGGGAAGCCCGACTCACCATCAGCCGTGAGCTGGGGCATGAGCGAGAACGGATTACCGCGGTGTACCTGGGAAGGTGATTATCGGTTAGGGCCGCCCGGTGTTTCTGCCCCGAGTGATCCGACATCGCGACGCCCCCGGCTATCTCGGCATGGACCGATCCCGCTTCGACGCCGAAGTTCGACCTTTGGTCACCGAAGTGCGGATCGGTTCCCAGGGTGTCGCCTTCGACCGGCTTGAACTGGATGCGTGGTGGGAGGATTATAAACGCCGCAACGGGAGGCCGGCGGCGAAAGGAGACCAGCAATGGGAAGAAAACGCTCGCCTGGCCTCGTTAGGAGGCCGATCAGGAAAGACGGCTCGTTCGTCGAGTACGTCTACCACATCGACAAGGTCGTCCATGGACAGCGAATTTGCGAAAGCTGTCGCACAGGCGATCTGGAAGAGGCCGAAAGATACCTAGCCCGGCGCATGGAGCAGCTGCGCCAGGCCAAGGTTTATGGAGTGCGCCCCACGCGCACGTTTCAGGAGGCTGCAATTAAGTATTTACGGGAAAACCTGCATAAGCGAAGTATCGGGGACGATGCAGGGAGACTGAGGGTAATCATGCCTTACATTGGCGCAATTCCGCTGGATCGATTGCACAGGGGCGTGCTCGCCGAATTCATCACGGACAGGCAACGACAAGGAAGGACCACGGGAACGATTAACCATGCCTTGAAAGTGGTGCGACACATCTTGAATGTGGCGGCAACGGAATGGATGGATGAGCACGGGCTAACGTGGTTGCCGGCAGCACCGAAGATCAAGCTGCTTCCCGATCACAACAAACGCAGACCACACCCGCTCAGTTGGGACGAACAAGATCGTCTGTTGCGCGAATTGCCATGGCATCTTGCCAATATGGCTTTGTTCGCGGTCAATACAGGCTGTCGGGACCGGGAGATCTGCCAGCTGCGTTGGCAATGGGAGGTCGTGATCCCAGAGCTATCGACACGCGTGTTCATCATACCGGGCGAATGGGTGAAAAACTCCGACGACCGTCTCGTAGTGTTGAACAAAACGGCCGAAGCGGTCATGGACAGCGTGCGTGGCGAGCATGCGGAGTATGTCTTCACCTACAACGGACATCCGCTCTATCGCATGCTCAACTCGGCGTGGAAGGCCGCTAGGAAGAGGGCTGAGCTTCCGCATGTGCGAGTGCATGATCTGAAACATACGTTTGGGCGCCGACTCAGGGCGGCCGGGGTGTCGTTTGAAGATCGGCAAGACTTGCTGGGACACCGTTCCGGTCGGATTACCACGCATTACAGTGCGCCCGAGTTGGAACGGCTCATCGAAGCCTCCAACAAGGTGTGCGAAATGGATCGCGGCAGGCCCGGTCTCGTCGTCCTTCGGCGGCTCAATGTGGGTTAGGAGTCCCGCAAAATTCCCGCACGTTTTTCGTCGGAAATGACAAGGAGCATATAAGCCTTTGTTTTTATTGTGGGCCGTGGGGGAGTCGAACCCCCGACCAACGGATTAAAAGTCCGCTGCTCTACCGGCTGAGCTAACGGCCCGGTTGTGAGCGGCGCATGATACCGAATAGTCTTGTGGGGGGAAAGTTCTACTGAAATCCTTAAAGGCGCGCCGTTGGACCCGATGAGCGTCGCCGTAGGATATCGTAAAACTGCGATCTTGAACTTGCGACGGCCGGTTGAAAAGATAATAGCTGGAAAACGGCGAGGTCCAAAGCAAAACGGCCCGAGCACATCCATTCAATGCATGTTTTGTGCACCGATCTGCTGCAAGCCATTTTTGCCAGCGACCCACAACGAGTTGTCGAAAGGATCGATGAACAGAGCGAGGATCTCGCGACCAGGGATTCGGTAGGCGAAATTTATCCGCCGCTCTTCCTTCCCCGCATCGCTAAGCTTGATCAGTTCCGTGCGGGTTGCCATCCATAGCCCTCCCGCTGGGATCACGGCAATCTTTTCCAGCTCGTTTTTGGTGGAGATGCGCGAAAGCGCTTGGCCAGTCTGGGCGTCGTATCGAGTCAGGGCATGCTGCTCGAGCACCCACAGGGCATCGGACTCCGCGTCATAAGCGAGATCGCGCACGGTTGTGGAAAGGTTATTGGAAAATAGAGCCGATTTCCCGAATGCGTCGCGAACCGCGATGCCACGGCCAGTTGCGACATAGAGTCGGTCACGTCGGGTGTCAAAGGCAAGCCCATTGACGATTGCGGCAAACCCGATCTTATCGAGCAGATCTCCATTGGCGTCCACATGAAATAGGTATTGCTGCTGGGCTAACCATACAGAAGCATCGATTGGGTTGGGTTCAAGGTACGGAGGGTAGCTGACAGTGATCGAGGGCAAGGGATCCTGTTGTGGTTCGAAGCCTTCTCCCCAAGCACTTTCTGCGGTGGTTTCGTTGTCTTTGTCATGTGATGTTGGTAACAAGGTCGCTGATAAGGATTCACCGGAGAAGCTGTAGGAGTACAGAACCCCCCCGGAGTAAGCCCAAAAGATCCCCGAGCGGTCCAGCGCCACGGCATCGAGCCTTCCGAGCTCAGGGATTTCGAATAGGAGGTCTCCGTTATCTGTGATGATCTTATAGCTCGGAGATAGCGCAGGAGACAACATGTTGTAAGAGGAATCCAATACTGGTGCTAAAGCCAGTGGGCTGAGTGCTAGGGTCATCCCACTAAGAAAAGTGAAAAAAACCATCTCTCTGTGTCTTCGATGATCGATTTTCTGCCTTGGACGTTCTGCACTGCCTGTCCCAGCCATGGGATGGCGCTTTAGCGCGCGTGCGCGCTCGGATCCTTGGCCCTTGGCGAGGTTTATGGCTGGGCAGTCAATATCTATGCCACCATCGAAGCGCCGCGGTCGGCAGGCGTTAACTCAAAGATTTGACAAGAGTTATCGGCACATCGACGGTGATCGAAGGGTGTGAGGCAGGAAGCTGGGGGAGGATTTTTCGAAGACCTGCCGTCAAAGACCCGACGGGCGAGCGAATGTGAGACAAAGCCTGTCCTGAGCGCGGTCGAAGGGCAGATGGAGCGCAAAGCAGTTTTGCATCAACCTGCTAGCTTTCTGAGAACACGATCCGCACCACCTCTGGATAGCTTCGTACAAAGTGCACCGTAAGGCCCTTGCGGACATGATCGGGTAGTTCGGAGAAATCGCGCCGATTGTACTCCGGTAGGATGATCTCCATGACCTTGACCCTTCTTGCCGCTGTCACCTTCTCGCGGATCCCGCCCACGGAAAGCACCTTGCCAGAGAGCGTCAACTCTCCAGTCATCGCCAGCGAGCTCGGTAAGCTTTGGTTTCTTGCCAACGAGAGAAGCGCGGTGGCGATGGTGATCCCCGCGCTGGGGCCGTTCTTATGGGTTGCCCCCTCTGGCACGTGCAGGTGCACGAAACTGTCGTCGAAAAACGCGGGGTCCGCTTTGAAACGTTCGAGGTTCGCCGCGACATAGCTGTAGGCGATCTCCGCGGATTCTTTCATCACGTTTCCCAGCATGCCGGTGAGCTTGAAACCGCGATTCCTGCTGTGCACCTTGGCCGCTTCGATGAAGAGAATGGTGCCGCCTTTCGCCGTCACGGCGAGGCCGATGGCGGAACCGGCACTGGTTATCGGGGGCTCGTAACGATAAAACGGCGCTCCTAGGTAAGCCTCGACATCCGCCATGCCGATGCGGACAGGCTTCGCTCCGCCCTGCAGCAGTTTGACGGCGGCTTTGCGAAGGATCCGTGAGAGCTGCTGCTCAAACGTGCGCATGCCGGCTTCGCGCGCGTAGCCCTCTACGACTTGCCTGAGCGCCGCCTTGGAGATCTGTACTCGATTTTGGCGTACCCCTGCACTGTCGCACAGTCTTGGCCACAGGTGCTTTCTGGCGATCGCAATTTTCTCGTCGGTCATATACCCGGCGAGGCGAATAACTTGCATGCGGTCTAGCAACGCAGTCGGGATGGTGTCTATCTGGCTGGCGGTGCAGATGAACAACACCTGCGAGAGATCGAAGGGGAGATCGAGATAGTGATCCCAGAAGCGCGAGTTTTGCTCGGTATCGAAGACTTCCAGTAACGCCGATGCCAGCTCACCGCAGGCGCCCAGACTATCGACATCCCTCAGCAGCAATACGGGGTTAGCGATGCCAGCTTGACTTAGCACCTGGACCAAGCGGCCGGGCGTTGTTCCCCACTTGCCCTTGAGCTGCTCCTCACCGCGCAGCTCGGCGACACTCAGGCGATAAAACGCACGGCCCAAAGCTTCGGCGATCGCCTTGGCGATGGTCGTCTTCCCCACCCCGGGCGGCCCGACCAAGAGCACCGCTGGGCCTGCTATTCGTCCCTTGAAGATGCTTAAGGCGAGAAGCTCGACGATGCGTGTCTTTACATCATCCAGCCCTTCGTGGTTGCGGTCGAGGACGGCCCGAACCCGATCTAACTCGATCCTGTCCTCGGAGCACCGCCCCCAGGGCAGCGAGGTGATGACATCGAGGTAGCGGCAGCTTGCCGCATGCTCGGGGGATCCGTTTTGCATCAGTGCCAGACGCTGCAGCAGCTCCTCGATGCGCTCACGCACAGGCCCCGGGACCACCAGCACCTCTAGCCTCCTTCGATACTGAGCCGGCTCCAGGACAATGTGCTCTGCACTGGGCGTGCTTGCATGCAGCGGCCTTGCCGGCCGGAGCAGGGGCTTATGAATTTTCGCCATGTCTCGCGCGCTTAATCGTAGTAGCTAAAGCGGTATCCTGAAAGCTAGCTGAGAACAGCCTTCGTCTGCTCCACCGCCTCCAGATCGTCGCCAATGAACTGTCTTCGGACCTTTCTCTGCTCATCCCTTTTAAGAGTTTAGAACGCGGCGGCCCCGACGCAATGACTGGCGACTAAGGTTGCACGGGTGCGCGCCTGGTCCTCGGGCTTAGTTCGAGGGATGAGCTAAAAAAGATAAACGTTGTATGCAGCCCGTGAACGTGCTGCAATAGGATCGAGACTCGCTCATTCAGCAACACGTGTTCAACCCGAAAGCCCTTGGTTACGGAGTGCTCGTGTTTGCCGCGCTTTACTGCGCGCATGTCCTTATCGTTCCTGTTGCAGCCAAGCTATTTTCTGATACTGAACCATTTTCCGCTTTGTGGATCTTGAACCAGGTCCTCGGCTTTATGACGGTGGGGGTATCGGGCTTCGTCGCAGGGCGTATCGCAGGCGAGCGCCGTTTTTCCCATGGTGTGCTCGTGGGCGCGCTCGGCACCCTCGCCTCCGCCGTAGCGGCCGCGATCATGGCCTTTTTTACCTCTCAAAAGATGCCGGCTGTAGCCAGTGTCATCCCGTGGCTGGTCACCAACGGATTTCTGTCTGGCATCGGCGCTTTGTTGAGCGAACGCGACGATCGCAAGCCCAAGTCGGGCCCAAAGGAACCGTTCACGGCCTAAGCGCGGACCGCCGCGCCAACGCGGCGCCGCCAGGATCTTTGGGCTGTTCGGGGCAGCGAAACCTCGAGTTTTCAACTATCTTTAGCGATACGAAATGAACTAGGGAGAGCACCCTTTTTTTAGCTCCAGGTACCGGGGTTGATTGAAATCCAAGTGGGAGGGGGGCGAATGCGGGGTTTTTAAGTTGAGGGCCCGTGACCACAGTTTGCTGGGGCGAGGCTCGGCAATGCGTCGGCGACGGATGAGGTTTTGCCTGACCCTCGCTCTTTGGGTAGCGACGCTGTCTGCGGCCGATGGCCCTCTGGCGCCTTATATTGGCCGGAAACTATCCCAAGGCGCCCTTGGCCACGAGCAATTGCGCGAGATATTCTTCGTGCGCCAAAGCAAGTGGCAGGACGGTACGCCGATCCGCGTGTTCGTTCTACCGGATAGCCATCCGCTTCACGTCCGGTTCGCCAAGGAGATCCTGGGCGTCTATCCCTATCAACTACGGTCCGCCTGGGATCGCATGTTGTTTTCCGGAACTGGTGTGCCGCCTACGGTCGTGGACAGCGCTGAAGAAATGCGCCGCCGCGTCGGGGCCACGCAAGGCGCTATCGGTTATCTCGGGGAATAGGAGGGAGCATGCAGAACTAAACCAAAGACTCGCATCGTCACGTTTGCGCTATGGCCGCCATTTGCTTGTTTTCCGGCCTACCCCCGGCAGCGCCGGCGCTGGACCTCGGTTATGGAGATTGGCAGCTACACGGCTTCTTAAGCCAAGGCTACACCTACACCTCGGGCAATAACTTTTTCGGCAACAGCCGGGGCGCGGGCAGCCTGGATTTCACCGAGATCGGGGTGAACGTCCTGGGCCATCCTTGGCCGAATCTGCTGATCGCGGCCCAAGGCTTGTACCGCAATGCCGCGGGCTCGGATCAGGAAGACTTTCGCCTCGATTACGCCAACCTGGACTACCGGCTGCCGCTCGGCGGAGCGAGCTACATCGGGGTGCGCGCCGGGCGGGTCAAGAACCCCTTCGTCCTATATAACGAAGGGCGTGACGCAGTCTGGAACCGGCCCGGCGTGTTGTTGCCCACCGCCATCTATTTCGACGCCTTAGCGCTGCGCCAGCCCGAGATCTCCTCCGATGGCGGCCTGCTCTACGGCCGGCACGCGTTCGGCGATCACGCTCTAAGCGCCGAGTTTCTGGTGTCCGAAGTGCAGGACAATACGGGCGGTGCGACCGAATTCCTGACCGGGATCCCCAACGCGCCGGGAGAGCTCGGAGGTCGCCCGTTTTTCATCGGTCGGGCGGGGTACGATTGGATGGAGGGACGTCTCCGATTAGTCTTCACTATGGTGGACCTCGATCGGGATTTCGAGTCTTCGTCTCCCTTCGTGCCCGATGGCAAAATAAAACTCACGGCCCCCCTCGGATCGGTGCAGGTGAATCTGGAGGACTGGACCTTCACCGGCGAGTATGGGCAGATCTTTTCGGAACGCAGTGGCTTTACTGCGGGAGGGATCCCGATCGAGAACACCTCCGAGGTGTATTATGTCCAGGCCCAGTATCGCTTCGCGCCGCGCTGGAGCGCTCTCCTGCGCTATGACGCTTTTTTCGTCAATATCGATGATCGGGATGGGCGGGACACTGCGAGTCTGATCGGTTTGCCGCGGCATCGTTTTTTCGCCAAGGATATAACCTTCGGCCTGCGCTGGGAATTCGCCCAGAACTGGCTTATCGCCGCCGAATACCACAGCGTCAATGGGACCGCCGGGCTATCCACAGCCGACAACCCCGAGCTTAATCTCGGTGGGGGCGATCCGCACTGGGATCTTTTTGCTTTGATGCTCTCCTTCCGTTTCTAGCGCTGTAGGGATGGTGAAAGCACATTTCGACATTTGATGATGCCCACCACGGCTCGGGGTCGGCGCTTCGTCGGCCTGCACTGGAAGGGTTTTCTAATGCTGAGCGGCCTGCTTCTCGTCCTCAGCGCGGCGCTGCACTGGCTTCACCATTACCACCTGATGCGGCAGTTTCAACGGCAGCGTGAGGCGGAGATCCATTCGTTCCATCAGCAGATAAGTGGTCTGATTAAAGGAAACGCACAGAGGCTGGTGCGCCTCGCCGGCGCAGTGTCGTCGATCGAGCGGCTCGGTGAGGACTTGCTCGGGAACCACATTGGGCAACTCTCGGACATGCCCATAGGGGCCCGCTATTCGGGTCTGGGCTATGAGCTTGAGGTGCAGCGCATCGATCTCTTCACCGTCGACGGGAAAGAGATCTGGCACTGGCCGGAGACGGGAACAAGCGGCTTGCTTCAGCCGCGGATCGCTGCGGCACTCAAAAAGCTGCGGCGTGAAGAGCGGCTGGTAACGCTGCTGGACTGTCGGCCCCTCTGCATTTTATACGCCTTCGTACCGATTCTGTCACAAGGGCGAAACGCCGGATCCCTGGCGCTTGGACAGTCGATAGCGGATCCGGTTATCGAATTCAAGGCATTGACCGGTGCGGATCTCGGCATCGTAGTGCCGGTGGAGCGCGAGGGCACGGCGGACCTCCCTAACTGGGGCGGATTGGTTGCTGCTCTCACCGACTCGGCCCGGTTACGCCCGCTGTTGGACCACCTCACGACACGCTTCCCCGATCCCGTTGAGCTCAATGCCGGAACGCTGGTCAACTGGGAAGCCGCTACTTATGACGTGCGTCGGGTGCCAATAGCTCGATTCATGCCCGGTGAGGCCGGCTTTATCCTCCTCATCTCCGATGTGGGCGCCCGGCTCTACGAGGTCCAGATCGCGATCGGACAAGGCCTGCTAGCGACCGTGGTCGCGCTGGTGGGGGCTGAGCTGATCCTACTGTTGCTGGTGCGGGTTCCGAGCCGGCGTCTGCGGTGGTTTGCTCAGACCCTCCCTCTGCTTGCTCAGGGCGCCTATGATAGCGCCCGCGAACGGTTCTCCGGACAGGACTCGGGGGCGTACTATCGCGATGAGATCGATAGCTTGTTTGAAACAGCGTCGACGCTCTCCGATCAGCTGCAGCAGGCAAATCAGGCGCTGGCCGTAAAGCACCAAGAGCTGGCCGCGGAGCGCGACCTGGTGCAAGGCATTCTGGATGCCGCACAGGTTTTAATCGTCACCCAAACGCGGCGAGGGATCATACAACTCGCGAACGAGTACTCGGCCCTGCTGACCGGTATACCCGTGGTGCGGCTGCGCGGAAGGCGTTTCGTGGAACTGATCGCCGATGTGGAAGCTCACCGGGAGGTATTGAGCAAGTTAGAGGGGATTTATTCTCTGGGGCAGCGGCGTGTGGAGCATGAACACGATCTGGTGCGCTGCGACGGGATGCGGCGTCAGGTGACTTGGGTGCATACGCGCTTGCACGGCGAACGACCCGATGAAGCCGCACTGGTGTCGGTAGGTTTAGACGTCACAGAACGGGTGCAGGCGGAAGAAAGGATGCGTTGGCTAGCCAACCACGACACCTTGACCGGCCTAGTCAACCGCCACCGCTTCCTCGAAGAGCTTACCCGCAGTTATAACGAAGTGTCGCGAAGCGGAGTGAGCACCGCGCTCTTGCTCTTCGATCTGGACCATTTTAAGGAGATCAACGACACCAGCGGCCATGCCGCCGGCGACGCTTTGTTGCGCATGATCGCCGAGGAGCTCAAGCTGCGAACCCGCAAATCGGACATCTTGGCGCGCCTTGGAGGTGATGAGTTCGCCGTGCTGATGCCGAACACGGACGCCTCGGGTGCGGAGACCTTCGCCAAACAGTTTAACCAGCGGCTCGCGGATGCGCCTTTCGTGTATGTCGACAAGCGCTACCGGGTCGGCGCCAGCATCGGCATCGTGCTCTTGCCCGAACAAGGCGCTGACGCGCAGCAACTGTTATCCAACGCCGATATGGCGATGTACGAGGCGAAACGGGCCGGGCGCTCGCGCTCCTTTGTTTACCGGCAAGGCAAAGCCGAGGCAGAGGAGGGCGCGACTTACACAAAAGAGCTGCTCACGCTGGCGCTTTCGGAAAAAAGCCTGTTTTTTCATTTTCAGCCCGTGGTTGAGGCAGCGAGGGGCAACGTCGTTCATCGAGAAGCTTTGCTTCGGCTTAAGCTTACGGATGGTCGGGTTGCATTGCCTCAGGAGTTTCTGCCGGGTGCGAAACGGGCGGGCTTGATGGAGGAGATCGACTGTTTCGTCGCGCAGGAAGCCTTGAGCACCCTCCTGTGCTCCCCGGACAAAGGTCTGTCCATCAATCTCTCGACCGCGGCTCTAAGCGACGCGCGGTGGGCGGAGCCGCTTAAGCTAGCCGCGCGCGAAGGCCGTCTCGATCCGGCCCGGCTCATGTTCGAAATCACGGAAACCACCACGATCTCCGATCTGGAGAAGGCCAGGGGCCTCATGGAGGAGCTGACAGGTTTGGGTTTCCGCTTCGCCCTAGACGATTTCGGTGCCGGTTTTAGCTCGCTATATTACTTAAGGAAGCTCCCGGTGGAGTGGGTGAAGCTCGACCGCTCGCTGGTTAAGGGTTTGGCGCTAAACGAGAGTGATCGCGATTTCTGTCGCGCGGTCGTGGCCATGGTGCATGCTTATGGAAAACAAGTGATCGGCGTAGGGGTGGAGGATGCCACGACCCTGGATCTGCTCAGGGAGATGGGCGTGGATTTCATGCAAGGTTTCTATATCGGCGAGGAAGGGGGAGGCTGGACCTCCCTGGAAAACGGTGCGCCGCTTGTTGCAGGGCAGCGCTGATGCAAACGGGACCTACCTAATGGAACAGAATATGCTCTCAAAGCCGCATTCGCTTTCAACACGAGTCTTCATGTTAGGTGGTGGAAAAACAAACACAGCCGAAGGAAAACGCAGTGGATGCATGGCTAAGCCTATCCGATTTAGCGATCCCATCCTCATGGCCTTCTGTCCCCAGCCCATGCAGCGATGAGTCGCATCAAGCCACGAGAGCGCGCGCGCTCGAGCTAGAGTTGATCACGGCGAATGAAGTACCGGGATTCGACCGCGCTCAGTTCGCATTGTTGACTGGCTATGCCTATCCCAAGGCGACGCTAGAGCGCTTCAAGCTTTGTAACGACTGGCATTCGTGGCTCTTTTTCTTCGATGATCAGGCGGACGAGCAAACCCAGTTTGGCAAGCGACCCCATAAGCTTCGAGAATATATGGAGGCGTGCTTGGCTGTGCTAAGGAAGGGAGTCTTGCGCTCAGATCCCACGCCCTTGGAGCATTTTACCCTCGATATCTGGGATCGCATGCGCCGCATCGCTAGCGAGACCTGGTTGTCGCGATTTGCCGATGACGTAGAGGAATATCTTTTCAAAGGCACGCTCAAGGCGGCGGAGAACTGGGCCAGGGGCACCGTCCCCGATGTGCCGTCTTATCTGATTCAACGGCGTTACGACTCCGCCGTCTACACCTGCCAGGATCTGATAGAGATAAGCCAGCAAGGCCTGGAGCTCGGCAGCGATATTCTCAGCGATCCCGCGGTTCAGATGCTAAGAGATCTAGGCGCCCAAGTCGTGGCGCTGACCAATGACATTTTCTCCTACCGTAAGGAGGTCTTGGTTAACCGCAACCCTTATAACCTGCTTCATGCGCTGATGAGCCATCGGTGTATGAGCCTTGAAGAAGCGATCCATTGGGGGATCGAGTTGATCAACGCCGATGTCAAGAGATTCATCGCCTGCGAGGAAGAGCTCTGTTCGAGGATCGGACACGACCCAAGCTTGAAAGCCTACCTGCATGGGCTGAAGGCATGTATGCGTGGCAATGTGCTCTGGTCACAGCAAACCGGGCGCTACGCCGCAGTTTAGTAGGGCCGGCTAGGTTCTTGACGCCCATCGTCAGATCCCTCGCACAAAGCGCCAACAACCCACCGGGCGCGTCGGGAAAAAGCGCCTTCCTTTCTTGGCACAGGATGTGCCCTCTCGGTTTCATCGGAGCGTAGAGATCGACAGGTCAAAGCAAAAAGCGCGGTTTTTGCTTTGCTCCATTGGTCGATCACTTACCAATGTCCTCACGTCCCTGTGAGGGTGGGCACTTCGACTAATCGAAGCGCCCTAAAGATATTTTTTTACTTGCCGATAATCAGATACGTGTGCAACTTTTGGTGGATAGGCCGAAATGTCCCAACAAACATCGCTTGATTTGAACGGCGCGACAGAAAAGCTGGTGCCAATTAACCGCTTGTCTCCAGAGCATCGGCGTCAACTTATGGAACGTGCGCGCGTTGTTGATTACCGTGCCGGAGAGTACGTATTTAGACAAGGCGACCGAGACGAGTTATCGCTGTACCTCTTGCAGGGTGAGCTCGAGCTCTCCTCGACCGGCGGGGGATTGACCGCCGTAACGGCGGGTTCTGACGAGGCAAAATACACCCTAGCGCAGCTGCAACCGCGACAAGTCTCCGGGAAGGCGAAGTCGACCGTCACCATTTTGCAAGTTCACCGACCAACGCTAGAGGAGTTGGTCAACCTTTGCAGCCAAGGGAGCGAGCGCTCAGAACAGAGCGAAAGTGGTGGGGAAGACGCGGTCGACTGGATGAGCGTTCTCCTCGAGTCACCGCTTTGCAATCAACTACCCGCAAGTAACCTGCAACGACTCTTCGCTATCTTAGAACCAATGCCTGCGCGTGAGGGAGAGGAAATCATTGCTCAAGGCTCGGTGGGAGATTATTACTACATCGTTTGCGATGGTCGGTGTGTGGTAAAGCGCCGGATCCCGAATACGGACAAGCAAGTCGCCCTCGCTCGCTGAGTTGGGGCGCGGCGATCGGTTTGGTGAAGAGGCCCTGTTGGGTGGTAGCAGGCGCAACGCCAGTGTCCTCATGCTGACTGATGGCCACCTGGTGCGGCTGAATCGGGATGATTTTAATGTCTTGGTTAAAGAACCGCTCGTTGCTTCGATTCACTACAAGGGTGCGCAGGAACTCGTTCGAGAGGGGGCATTATGGTTGGACGTTCGATTTCCCGACGAACACAAAGACTCAGGCATGGAGGGCAGCCTTAACCTGCCTCTAGTCGACATCCGCCGTAAAGCCGGCACCATCGATGAGAGTAAGCGCTATGTGGTCTACTGCGACACAGGGGCTCGTAGCATTGTCGGAACCTTCCTGCTTGCCGAGCGCGGGTTTGATGTGCGCTATCTGGAAGGGGGTCTCGTCGCTACCGGCAGGCTACAAACGGTTTCTTCCGATATGACAGATTCTATGGCTCTGAAAGAGGAGCTCGAGAAAACCAGTAGTGAGCTGCGCAAGGCTTTGGAGCTCAAGGAACAAGCCGAGCAGGAAAAACACGCCGCCGAGTCCGCCGCGGAAGAAGAGCTGCGTGCGCAGCGCGCGCGCATGGAGGAAGAAGCGAAACGCATCAGCGAGGCGCTCGGGCAAGCCCAACGCATGCGGGAGAACGTCAAGGCGGCTCATCAGTCGTTTAAGCAGAAGCTATCGGCGGAACGCCAGCGACTCGAGCATGAAGCGGATCGAGTGACCCTGGAGCTGTTCAAGGCACATCATATGCGCGAGAAACTAAAGGCCGCCGAGCATGCGGAGAGGGATAGGTTGCGAGCGAAAAGAGAGGAGCTCGAGAGAGAGTCAAAACGTGTCAACGAGGCGATTGGCGAAACGGAGCGCATGCGATCTCGGATCAAAGACGCGCAGAAAGCTGCAGAAAGGAAGATGCATGCCGAGCGTGAACGGATCGACCACGAGGCGGAGCGGGTGACTTTGGAGCTGTTCGAGGCGCATCAAATGCGCGAAGAACTAAAGGCCGATGAGCAAAGGGTCAAGGAAAGGCTGCAAGCTAAAGAGCATGAGCTGGAAAAAGAGTCACAAAGGGTCAGTGCGGAGCAAAACGAAACCTGCCGCATGAAAGAGGAAGTAGAAACGCAGCGCAAGCTTGTTGCGGCTGAGACGGAAAGGTTGCATCGGGATCAGGAGCGAATTCATCGCTTAAACGAAGAAACCAAAAAGCGTTTGCTGGAACAAGAAGCACACATTACGGTGATTTACGCCCAGAAAGAAGAAGAACTGAAGAAAGCAAGGATGTTTCGAGAGGAAGTGGAAGAGCAGCTCCGCCTGGAGCGCGAGCGCCTTGCGACACAAACCGAGGAGACTAAGCGCAAGCTCGCTGAGGCCAGGGGTATAGAAAAAGCGATGGAGACAGCTCGCCTTGTCGCCACCGAGGAGGAGGGCCAGATTCAGCAAAGACAGCACTACCTCGAGAAAAAACTGCGCGAAGAATACGAGGAGAAATTAGCAGAGGAACGCAAAAAACTGGAACTAGAATTCGCCAGCAATGCGGAACAACTCGCCTTGGCGCGCAAAGAAAAGGCTGCGGCCGAAGTGGCGAGCCGCGCGGCTGCCGAAGAAGCGGAACGCATTGTCGCCCAACACAAGGCCGCCTACCAGCGACAGCACGAAGAACAACAGGCCACCATGCAGGCCGAGCGCGAGCGGATAGAGCGAGAAACGGTGAAACTGAGCGCACAACTGCAGCAAGCCGCCTTGATCAAAAAAGAGGCTACGAGCATCAAGCAGACTGCCGAGGAACATCTCGCCCGGGTGCGCAAGGAACAGGAGATCGCTGAATCGGGAGCGCAAAAAGCCGACATGGAAGCCCAAGTCGCTGCGATGGAAACCGAACTCAGCGAAGCTGCTCAAAACCTAGCCGTGGCCCAGCGTGCCCAGGCTCAAGCCGAAGCCGCCAACGAAGCCAACCGGGAAAAACTGGATCTCCAACGCCAAAAAGAACAATTATTGCGTGCGCGGATCGAGGCGGACATTCAGCGCTGGGTGCAAGAACAAGACGCGTTTTGGTCCTCGGAGGAGCAACGGCGGCTGGTCCGCGAGCGCGAAAACGCGATGAAGCTCATCAAGAAAGAAGAAGAAGAGTCGAAACGGTGTATCAAACAACATGACCAACAGTTGTTAACAGAAATCAGTGCGATGCTTCATGAAGCTCCGCCTGCCGCCTGAGACTGTGAAAAAATCATCGCGAGCGAAAGAAAGTCGCGTTCCGCCGGAGCGCAGGACCGTTTCACCGGGGAGCGAATTGAAGCGCAAGCCCCGCAGGGGCGAGTCCTACGGATGGGACGAGCAGCCGAAATGTATATTGGAATACATGAGGATTCCGAGCACCACCGGAACGCGAAGTTCGAGCGCAGTAGATTTTTTCACAAGCTCTGAGGAACGCGGACCGACGCTTATCTGAACCCCTGCGCCCGCAGGATAAGTTTGGGTAATACGGCCCCATGTTCAGACTCATACCCATTGCAAGAGACTAGCTCTGGCGCGATCACACCCACCCGCATATACTCTCAGAAACTCCGCCATCACCCCCTGATAGCCGGAATGCACAGGTGTGCGGGGTCATGACATCTGCCCATGCGATTGCCCGCGAAGCGTTACCGTCTCGCGGGGACCCAGCGTTGGAACTCACTGGTTTCCTACACGGTTTCGATAGAGGTTACGAAATGCGCAGCAAAACAAAGGCACGCATCATGTTACTGATCATAGGTATAGGACTTTTGGGCGGTTGTGCCTGGGTTACGGAAGCTCGCCACGCGGCAGGGAACCATCCAGCTAACCCCGAGGCGCCGGCGTCATCCGCCTTGGCGCCGAGCGGAATATTGCAGTCCTACAAAACGCCCGAGGCTTTCAGGACCGGTCCGACGGTGCAGCCCGTTCATACACCCGGGCACCGGCCACCCCAAGGGGCTCATTGACAGGGCTTGTGACTTAAGGGCACTTCGACGAAATCCATCCGTGGAATTTTTCGCATCCCAAAGCAAAAATGCGATTTTCGCTTTGCTTTGAACCGTGTGCGGCATATCCCTATACCGCTGGGCACTTCGAATCAATCGAAGTGCTCAAGGTGTTGAAAGCACCCTGTTAAGCGCCGTAAGGATGCGCCGCCGCATCTGCTTTGGCCAGCGCGAGTTGAAAAAGGCCGTAAAAGGCCTTTTTCAACAATCTGTTAAAGCCCTTTGGCTAGAAGCGGTTCTTGCTCATCTGGGGCCATGGACGGCGCTGGCCATCCTTGGTTTGCTGGTGGGATGCGCTAGCCTCCCCAGCCAGCACGGCTTTTCCGATATTGAACGCCTCGCCACAGAGAGGCTCGGCCCAGAGATCCGTTGGAATACGGGAAACAGGGAAGATGCCAAAGTCGCGCAGGCGGTTCGCAAGCTGCTCGAAAGACCTCTGACCGCTGAGGCCGCCGTCCAGATCGCCGTGCTCAATAGCCACCTGCTTCAAGCGAGCTACGAGAAACTCGGGATCGCGCGCGCCGATCTGATTCAGGCCGGCCTTGCAAAAAACCCGGTCTTCTCCGGAACTGCGGCGTTCGGGCCGAGCATCGAGTGGGAGGTCGCCCTCATCGAGGATCTCTTGGACCTTTTTACCCTGGCTGCCCGCAAGCGGGCAGCAGAGGTCGGCTTCGAGCAGGTGAAGCTCGAAGTGGCGAGCCGAGTCTTTGATCTCGCTGCCAAGGTGCGCTCCGCCTATTACGCCTTGGTGGGAGACGCGCAGGCCTTGGCGCTCTTGCGCACGGCGGCGCTCAGCACCGAAGCGGCCGCGGAGCTCGCTGAGCGTCAGGTCAAGGCAGGGACCTTGAGCCGGCTCGAGCAGAGCATGCATCAGGCCTTATACGCTCAGACCCTGCTCGATCTCGCCCGCGCCGAGGCCGAAGGCCGTCGCGACCGGGAGCAGCTCAACCGACTGCTCGGGCTGTGGGGAAGCGACATTCGTTGGGAGACTCCAGGGCGCTTGCCCGAAGTACCGGCATCACTGCCTGAGCTCGCGCACTTGGAAGCGCGGGCGATCGCGCACAGTCTGCGATTAAGCGCCGTGAAACGGGGGGTCGACGCCTTAGCCACAACGCTTGAGACGGCGCTTCGATTCCGGTGGCTGAGCCTGCTCGGGATCGGCATTGCTACCCACCGGGAGCCGGACGGGCAATTCACCGGACCACGCATAGAGCTTGGCCTCCCCATCTTCGATCGGGGCCAGGCGCGGCTTGCGCGCCTAGAAGCGAAGCTGCGCCAAAGCGAAGAGCGGCTCGCCGCCCTCGCGGTGGATCTGCGGGCCGAGCTGCGTGTAGCCAGAGATCGCCTGGTCGCTACGCACGAGCAGGTGCACTATCTGCGCCGCGTGTTATTGCCCTTAAGGGACACCATCCTCGTGGAGACGCAACGGCAGTATAACGGCATGGCTCGGAGTCTATGATCTCTTAGCCGCCAAGCAGAATGAGCTCAACGCGGCGCGGGATTATGTAGCCGCAGTTCGGGAATTCTGGCTGGCCTGGTCGGATCTCGAGCGGGTGCTTGGGGAACGCCTGCTCGTCCCGCCTGCACAGACATCCACTGCGACTCGACACCGAGCCTGCTGGAGGCGAGAGCCGCGTCATCAACATCCGAGGTGAACGAGCATGACACGACGTGAACTGTTTGGACTGTTCTGGAAGGCCGCAGCACTGCTTGGGGGGGGCGCGGTCTTGATCAGATCCGAGTCAACGGTAGTTGCCGATGGGTCTCTCACGCATACCCCACCACCTCACCCACCGAGCGCTGGCGATCGCTACACACCGGTGGTCACGCTCAATGGCAGCCGCTTGCCCTGCACGATGGACGGGGATGTCAAGGTATTTCGCCTCACGGCCGAGCCGGTGAAGCGGGAGTTTGCCCCCGGCATGGTGGTCAACTGCTGGGGCTACAACGGTCAGACCCCTGGCCCCACGATCGAGGCGGTCGAAGGAGACCGGGTTCGGATCCTGGTGAGCAATAAACTACCCGAGGCGACCAGCGTCCACTGGCACGGCCTTTTCCTACCCAACGGAATGGACGGGGTCGGCGGGCTAAACCAGCCTCACATTCCGCCCGGCAAGACCTACGTCTATGAATTCACGCTGCGCCAGAACGGCACCTTCATGTACCACCCGCATTCAGATGAGGTGGTGCAGCTCGCCATGGGGATGATGGGTATGTTCGTGGTGCATCCAAAGACCCAGCCACAGCCACGCATCGACCGCGATTACTGCATCTTGCTACACACCTGGGACATAACGCCTGGTACCTACACGCCAAAGCCAGCGACCATGACCGAGTTCAATCTCTGGACCTTCAACAGCCGGGTTTCCCCGGGCATCGACCCGATGGTGGCGCGGGTGGGTGAGCGCGTTCGGATCCGCCTCGGCAATCTCAGCATGCACGACCATCCGATACACATCCACGGGCACGCGATGTGGGTCACCGGCACCGACGGGGGCTGGATCCCGGCCTCGGCCCAATGGCCGGAGACCTCGGTGAACGTTCCGGTAGGCGCGGTGCGGGTGGTTGAATTCGTGGCCGAGGCCGCTGGGGACTGGGCGTTTCACTGCCACAAGGTCCACCACATGATGAACCCCATGGGCCATGCCATCCCCAACATGATCGGCGTCGACCAGCGCGGCGTCGCGGAGCGAATCACCTCGCTTCTGCCGGGGTACATGGCGATGGGTGAGACCGGCATGTCGGACATGACTGATATGCATGGCAAGGCGTTGCCGGAGAACACGCTTCCGATGAGCGGCGGAAGCGGGCCGTTCGGAGCCATGGAGGCGGGGGGCATGTTCACCGTGATCAAGATCAGAGAGGACCAGGCGGCAGGGGACTACCGCGATCCGGGCTGGTACCGACATCCCCAAGGCACGGTGGCCCATGAGCTTCGATGAAGGAGAAAGGCGGGTCGATGATGCTGGCGCGCCGCAGTGCAGTTTTTATGCGCCACGGGCGCAAGCTCACTCGCCAACATTGGGCCTAGCCAGAAGCCAGCCGCGTGGCTGCACGCCACTCTCCTCAGTGGCCGTGCCGATGGTGTACATCCGGGAAATGCGGATGCGAATGGGTCAACGGTGCGTGCCGGTGGCGATGGGTGTGGGTGCCCGGTTGCTCGTCGTGTTCGTGTTGATGGTGTTCGTCGGGGAAATGCTCGTGCTCGTGCTCTAGCGCCTCATGGGCATGTTCGTGCTCGTGACGCTCGGTGAGGTGCAGCCAGATCCCGAGCGCCATCAGCGCGCCCGCAATCAGCAGTTGCGGTGTGAGCGTCTCACCGAACAGCAGGGCCAGTATTGCCCCAAAGAACGGCGCGATCGAGAAGTAGGCACTGGTACGGGCGGTACCGAGGTGGCGCAGCCCCACCACGAACAGAGCGAGACTCACCCCGTAGGCGAGGAAGCCTACGACCATCGCCTCGGCGACATTGGGCACGGGCGGCAGCGTCGCACCGCGCGAGAAGGCCAAGCCCAGATTGACCATCCCAGCGGTGAGCCCTTTGACCCCGGCGATCCATGTCGCGTCAATCAGCGACACCTTGCGCGTGAGGTTATTGTCGATGCCCCACGCCAAACACGCCCCGAGCACCGCCAGCGCCGGCCACCCCTCGGCAAAGCGGGTTTCGCCCGGCCAGCTCAGGATCGTTGCGCCCGCGACGATGGCGACCATCCCCAGCGCGATGCGGCGGTCGAAATTCTCCTTGAATCCAAACCATGCCAAGAGCGCGGTGAACACCCCTTCCGCATTCAACAGGAGCGATGCGCTCGACGCGGGCATTGCGCTTAGGCCGAACATCAGCAATACCGGTGCGACGATGCCGCCGGCGACAGTCGCCCCGGCGAGCCACGGCGCTTCATGGGCAGGAAGCCGCACCGCTGGACTACGGCACAGCCAGCGATACAGCATGAGGCCGACGCCGGAACCGAGATAAAGCAGGCCCGCCAGCAACCACGGGTTAACCGTGTCCAGCAGCAGCTTAGCCAGCGGTGTACCCGCACCGAACAGAAGAGCGGCCCCTAAGGCAGCCAGCACACCGGGTTGGTGTATTCCATGTCGCCAGTGCATCATCATGTTTCGATTGTTCTAAACTCGGCCACAGGTTCCTGCTATCGACCGTGAGGATCGCTATACCGGCGTGTTCGATGCTCTCGATTGTATTGCAATTTGCAACAGCCCCCCATTAGAAGGGTGGCCTTCATGATCGGCGATATCCATGCGCAAGGCGATCCTGACGACAAGCAAGACCGATCCAAACCCACGCCTAACAACCAGGGCTCCCAATGCCCGCAGAGCTTATCGCTCCCTCCCGCAAGAGAGGGTATCATACTCGATGACCGCTAGGAGCCTGTCGGACATAGGGGATGGTCGCGAGGCGAGTGGGAAAATCGAGGGCAGTTTTTCGATCATTTGAGGCGAATAGCGCGCTCTATTTAACGAAAATGATCGGAAAAATAGATCACCGCCGCGTAGATCCTTGCTAAGTTCGCCAGGCTCCTAGGGGACCTCGTAGACTCGAGCTTGATCCGATGCGTGCGCACCGTCCACCGCTTCCGCGCGACGGGCGGCATTAGTCAAAGATCTTAGCGTTGATAGGCCGGGTGTTTTGGGTGAAAACGGCTCGCTATTCAAACCCTGTTCAAAAAGTAATCGTCGGGCTTTCCGGCGGGGTCGACTCTTCCGTCTCAGCCCTGCTGCTGCGGCGACAAGGCTACCAGGTAGACGGGTTTTTCATGCAGAACTGGGAGGAAGACGCGGGAGGATCTTGCTGCACCGCCGCGACAGACATCCTGGATGCACACGCCGTGTGCAAGAAGTTGGACGTCCCCCTGCACACGATAAACCTATCCAAAGCGTATTGGAACGAGGTTTTTGAGCCGTTTTTAGCGGCGCTTCGTGCTGGACTGACACCCAATCCCGACATACTCTGTAATCGCGAGATCAAGTTCAAGGCATTCTTAAATCAGGTCTTAGACCAAGGCGCCGATCTGGTCGCCACCGGCCATTACGCCCGCGTCCGAATGCACGATGGCGCTTATCAATTACTAAGGGGCTTAGACAACGCCAAAGATCAGAGCTACTTCCTGTACACGCTGGGGCAAAGGCAGCTCGCGCGGGTGGTGTTTCCGGTGGGTGGTTTGAACAAACAGCTCGTGCGTCGGCTGGCCGCCGAGGCGGGTTTTGTCACCCACGATAAGAAGGATAGCACGGGGATCTGCTTCATCGGTGAACGGCCCTTTAAAGAATTCCTCACGCGTTACCTTCCGCTGCAAAGGGGCGAGATCCAGACCCTCGATGGGAAGGTGATTGGGGAGCACGACGGAGTGATTTTTTATACCCTCGGACAACGCAAGGGCTTA
>Ga0187893_10005127_pt1 | contig 23898 bp, 24 predicted proteins | sample MA1701074metaG_FD_139574 | JGI IMG/M metagenome (GOLD analysis project Ga0187893, IMG submission 139574) | White microbial mat communities from a basaltic lava cave in the Kipuka Kanohina Cave System on the Island of Hawaii, USA - MA170107-4 metaG ...
GCTCCCCGGTATTGCTCCCACGGGAAAGCGCGTCGAGATACCGCTTGTCGCCATAGTGCACTTCAGGGACGGCAAGCTCGCCCACGAGCATATCTACTGGGACCAGGCATCCGTTTTAGTCCAGCTCGGACTGCTTGATGCCAGCACCCTACCTGTAGCAGGCATAGAAACCGCGCACAAGGCGCTCGATCCCAGCTTGCCGTCTAATACGCTCATTGACCGCACCGGCCGATTGAAGTAATGAGTCAATCCAGTCAACTAAAGATAGTAGGAAGCAGGTCCTGCAGTTCAATCACCGAGCTTCTTTTTTGAATAGCCTGTGGCCTACTACATCTTCAACTATGAGGTAAAAGCAGGGAACAAGAATGAGAGAGATTGCGGTGGCGAACAAGATGCCGTATCCGAGGGATATGGCCATCGGAATCATGAAACGGGCTTGACGTGACGTTTCAAATATCATAGGTGCAAGCCCTCCAAATGTAGTTAAGGTGGTCAGAATGATCGGGCGAAAACGCCGGACTGCCGCAGAGCGGATGGCATCTAATGCGCTGTCGCCCTCGGCTCTTCGATTGTTTGCATAATTGATCAACACCAAAGCGCCGTTGACTACGACCCCGGCCAAAGCGACAATACCCATCATGCTTATGACGCTCAAGTCATAACCCATAATCAGGTGTCCCAGCACCGCCCCGACGATACCGAAAGGGATACTAAGCATTATTATTACCGGCTGGATGTAGCTCTTAAACGGTACTGCCAGGAGAAAATATATCGCAATCAACACTAGAGCGAAGCTGCCAAACAAGCTCTCGAGACTCTCGCTCATATCCGCTTGCCTGCCCTCGTATCCATAGGTTAAGCCGGGAAAATCGCGCGCCAGTTGCGGCAGGACTGCGCTGTCAAGACTAGCTATAATCCGATTGGTATCTCCGATGGGATTGACGTCGGCGCTGACCGTGATTGTACGCCTTCCGTCCCGTCTTTTGATACTCGTATACGAACGGCCGCGGTCAAACTCCGCCACCTGCACCAACGGAATGTCGTATCCTCCTGGTGTGCGAATCAGCAGTGTTTCGATGTCGTATTCGCTTACACGCTGAGATTCCGGGAGCCTCACCATAACCTTTATCTCATTACGACCTCGCTGCTGACGAAGGCCCTCAGCTCCATAGAAAGAATGGCGCAATTGCCTGGCAACATCCTCTGATGTCAAACCGAGACTGCGGCCTTCGGGGTTAAGCGCAAAATCGAACTGCACCTTACCCGGCGTGTAACCCTCATCGATATCTTCAAGATTGGGAAACTCGGTCAGTCTCTCTGCAAGCTCGGCGCTTGCTCGCTCGAGAGTTGGAATATCGCGGTGACTCAACTCTACAGTCAACGCCGCACCCGAGCCGGGACCGCCGCGGTCCGATTCAAACTTGAGCGACCTGACCCCGGGGATCTGACCTACCAGTTCGCGCCATATACTTGCAACTTCAGCAGTGGACAAGGGCCTCACATCGGGGTCGGTGAGGTAGATATCGACCACCACCACATTTTCCTTGATCAAGGCGAACACGCCCTCAATCTGTTTTTCTCCTCCGTAGTTCTCTCTGATTTCATCCGCAGAGGCAACCAGATGATTTCGCACCTCTACTGCCTTAGACAAGGGAACTCCGAATGGTAGAGTGGCAGTGGCAAGGGCTACGTCAGATTCTACACGGGGCATAAGGATCATCCCGATTCTTCCGCTGACTACATAACCTATCACCACCATCAGTACCATGAAGCCAATCGACACCGTCAGATAACGCCGTTTAACACAGAGTCTCAAGAAAGGTCCATATGTGTCGTCGATAAACCTCGAAACCAGACGGCTGAAACTCTGCTGCCTCCGCTGCAGTGTCGTGAGAATTCTGTAACGGGTTTTGCCCGATTCATACGCCAGATGAGAGGGCAGAATCAAGAGAGACTCTAACCACGAGATCAAAAAAACGGTTACCACAACCAGGGGTATGACCTTCCAGGTCTTCCCGAATGTTCCGGGCACAAAGTAAAGCGGAATGAACGCCAAAATGTTGGTCAGGATGCTGAAAGCAATGGGAACGCTTACATGGCGGGCTCCCTTTATTGCCGCTTCTAGAAAGCTCATACCCCGCAGCCTGTACTCATAGATGTTCTCACCGGCAACAATGGCATCGTCTACCACAATGCCGAGAGCAATGATGAAAGCAAACATGGAGATCATGTTGATTGAGACATCCATGATCGGGAGGAATAAAAGGGCGCCGAGGAACGATGTGGGAATGCCCATCGTGATCCAAAACGCCAGTCTGAAATCGAGAAATGCCCCAAGCAATAAGAGCACAAGTATGAGCCCCATAAAAGCGTTTTTGATGAGCAGCTCGAGCCGCTGCTGGTAGATTTCAGAGCGGTCACTGCTTATTGCATAGTCGATACCTTTTGGAAGGTCGAGCTTGATATTATCCATTGCCTCACGAACTGCTGCGGCTACCCCTATCGGAGTCTGTTCACCTACACGATAAATCTCAAGCTCAACGGCAGGCTTACCGTCGTAGATAGCATAGTTATCTGTGTCCTCAAAGCCGTCGCGAACGATTGCGATATCTTCGAGGTAGAGAACGGAACCTGCGGATGTCGAAACAATCGGGATTTTGGCAAATTCGCTCGCCCACTCTCTCCTCTCTTTGAAGCGCACCAGTATTTCGCCCCCTTGCGTTTCTATTCTACCCCCCGGAATCTCGACCGATGTCTGGCGGATTCTATTGGCAATCTGGTCCATCGTCAGCCCGTAGGTGCGTAGGTTTTCCTGTGGAACCTCGACATGAACCTCGAAATCTCTGACTCCGACCAGTTCGACCTGTGTGATTCGCGGGTCCTGAAGCAGGCGGTCCCGCACTTCCTCTGCCAGGTTCCTGAGCGCCCAGCTGCTGGCATCTCCAAAAAGCTGAATTTCCAAAACCTCGCGGCGGCGCACTTCTAGCGTAACCCGCGGCTCCTCCGCCTCCTCCGGGAAAGTAGTTATGCGGGCAATTTCCTGCTGTATATCCTGGTACACTTTCTGATTGTCACTCTCGTTTAGCAACTCCACCGAAACGGTACCCGACCCTTCTGATGCTGTGGCGTTTACCTCTTTCACTCCATCGATTCCCCTCACCGCCTCTTCTATAGCCAGTATTATGCCTTTCTCAACCTCCTCAGGGCTGGCGCCGGGGTAAGGCACGTTTATGGTTACTTTGTCCTCATCAAACTCGGGAAAGACCTCCTGTTTGATCCTGCCGCTCATGAAAAGCCCGCCTATCAGCAGGAACAGCATGATGAGGTTGGGCGTCACCCGGTTTCTGACCATCCAAGCAACGGGACCTGATAAAAAATCTGTTTTTTTTTCGCCGGAAAATTCAGTCAATTCCCTTTTCCCTCGCTGGGTGTGGAAACGACAGAAGAGTTGCTGATTGGCTTGGAAGAATCGCCGCTGGTGCGCAATTCCATTCCTTCGACCGGCGCGGACAGGAGCGTGGTAACCAGGCGTTCTCCACTTTTAAGCCCGTTTCTTACGAACACCGTATCGCGTCCGCGAAACACGACTTCAACTTTGCGGATTTCCAGTCGGTCCTGGTCGTTCATGACCCAAACGTGGTCGTTTTCATGCACGACTTCTCTGTTCAATACCACAATCGATTGGAGCTCAATTCCATCAATTTCAACCCTGACAAAATTTCCGAGAATTAAAGCCGGTTTGTCTTTTTCTTCCGCCTGAATGGCTAACGGGTCCTCCACCCTAATTAAGATGCGGGCCATTCGGCTCTCCTCTTCCAGGTCGCCGAGCAGCCTTATGACGCTGCCGGTGCGGAATTTATCCGTCTCCCATACCCCACCGTTGAACACCCGTACGTCTGAGCCCGTATCACCGGGAGCCCTCGGAACATGAATCCACCTTAGCTGGTCAACCGGAACGGTTGCTTCAATCCAATATTCATCTGTTCCCACCACTGTTGCCAATGTGGAAGACGCGGTTACCCGAGTTCCGACGTTTACGTCCTGTGTCAATACAATCAAGTCGAAAGGAGCTCTTACTTCAGTTCGTCCTAAGCTGAGTTTTGCCTGTTCTAGAGCGGCCTTTGCCGTTTTAAGGGCAGAACGTGCCTTTTCCAGTTGTGGTTTGCGAAGAACTAGGTCTTGGTCCTCCTCTTTGATTACCTCACCCAACAACTCGTACTCGCGTCTAGCTACTGTCTGCTGCCCCATTTCCAGCGCTAGATCGCTCTCTGCTTGAGCCACATCGCTTTCCCTCTGTTGTGCAACAAGTTCGTAATCGGCAGGGTCGATTTTCAGCATTTCTTCACCCTGCTCAAAACGACCTCCGGGGATGAACTCTTCGCTGACGGAAACTACGTTGCCCGTTACCTGAGGATGCACTATAACCTGTCGCGCGGGCTCGACGGTCCCCATTGCATGCACTACGGTGCTCTGGTTGCTGGTATAGACCTGTCGCACTTCTACTAACCGCGCCTCTCGCGTCGGTTTTTTCTTCTGGATCGCAGGGGAAGTTTTTATAAGTCCTGCAGCAAGCCCTGCTCCTATCACCAGCACGGCTAGGGGAAGCGCTATTCGTATCACAAAAGATTTAATCTTCTTTTTTTGATTTTTCCCTTCATCCTCGTTCGTGAGCTTCATAGAGGCCGCTCCTTTTTATTTCCCTGATTTCAGATTCGCCGCAGATGTTTTATCAAACCCCCTTAGCAGGGGAGGGATTAATCCGTAACTCTAAACCATCTAATCAATATTCTTCAAACAGGACCTATTCAGGCCCGTCTACCATCATCATCTTAGGTGGACTCATCTGCCAGCCGCCGCCCAAAGCTCGACAGAGATTTATACGAAACACAACGAGTTGTAAACGCGCTTCAAGGTAATCCCGCTGTAGTTCTTGATGAGTAAGAAGCACATCCAGCACCCTCAGGTAATCAACAGCACCCTTTATGTAACTGTCACGCGCCCTATCGATTGCCAATTCTGATAACTCCAACTGCTTCTCGAGACTCACTATCAGATCCCGCTGTCTCCGCTCTTGAACGAGTGCATTCTCCACCTCGCCTAGTGCGGTAAGAATCGCCTGTCCGTATTGCCTGAGCCTCTCCGAGACAATGGCTCGATTCCGTTCTACCTCGGCCTTGCGCGCCCCCGCGTCAAACAGCGGCCCAATTAGATTAGCGGCAATGTTCGCAAACCAGTTGTCGAACAAACTCCTGAGGGAATCATCGGAAGCACCCACCCCAGCCACAAGGCTCAGACTGGGAAAACGGTCAGCCACGGCGGCGGCAACCCTCCGGTCGGCGGCGAGAATCTGGAAAAAGACCCGTCGTATATCAGGGCGTAGCTGAATGAGTGAGGCAGGTAATCCTGTTTGTGGTAAAGGTGTTATGTCAGGTAACTCCGTTGTTACCGGAGCGACCCGAGCTCTGGGCTCCAGTCCAAGCAAAATCGCCAGTTCATGCTCAAGCACTACGGCGCGAGATTCTGCCGTAGCTATTTCTCCCCTTCGCGACTCGACTAGCTGCCGTTGTTGCAAAACATCTGCCGCTCCCACCTGCCCGCGTCGAAACCGCAGTGTCACCAGCTCTAGTATGTCGGCGTTTGTCTCGAGTTGGCTCTTCAAAAGGTCGACCTGTCCGTACTGGGTTGCAAGCTCATACCAAGTTGTCGCTACTTCCGCCGTAAGAGTGATCGCCGCCGCCTGCAACTCCTCTTCAGTCGCCTTCACGTCCAGGGCTGCGGCATCGCGGGTAGAGCGAATCCTCCCCCATAGGTCAAGCTCATAGCGCGCGATCAATTCCAATGATAAATTATTTCGGGTAGTTCTTGAAGAGCTTCCATTGAATAAATCATCTCGGTTATTGCTTTGAGTAGACGCAGAAGCGTCGAACTCACCGTCCACCGCCGGTAGCAGTGCGGCACCTTCCCTCCTGGCAACGGCTTCTGCCTGAGCCAGGCGGTCCCATATCACAAGGAGGCTTAGATTGCCTGCAAGCGCTTTCTCAATTAATTGGTCGAGGTTCTTATCATTAAAATCATGCCACCATTTATTAGGCAATCTTTTCTCTCCTCCATCGGAGAATTTCTTCGGCAACTCCAACGGAGATTTAACAACCGGCTGTCTGCCTGAGCAGGACACGAGTCCAATAAGCGTCAAGAACGCCAAAAAGCGCAATGCCGATACTGAGGCTGCCGACAGGCTGAATTTGTGTTGAGACATGGGGTTTGCTTCTCTATGCAAAAAGGTTTCTCTTGTTATACATTGGCCTAATAGTTAAGCTCTAGATCCCGGATATATCTATTCGGTGGAAACCTAATATCCCTTACTCAAATCCCGCCGCTTGTAAGGAACCTATGTATATTTTCTCCACAAAAAATAACGAATCAAAAAGGTTTGCGACTCTCCTTCAAAGCCTCCGCGATTGTCTCCCTGTCCTCTCGGGAAAGCCCTTGAACCGCTTTAAGGAACCCTTCCTGGAACTCGGTGTGAGTTTGAGCCATGGTTCTCCTAATTTCAGAGAATATTTCCCGTGCTCTCTCCACATCAACATTCTCGCCTTTTATCGATTCTCCAAGTTTTGAATTAAGATCTTCCAGCTTTTTCCAAAAGTCGCTTTCTACATCCGGCGAATAATCCTTCATCTTTGTCATGAACTCTTTTTGAGTAGCAGGAGACAGATTCCTTGTCAGCATTTCTACCCTTCTTTCAAACCTACTCCCTTTGTTTTTATGTTCAACCCTGTACTCATCAGCCTTATTCCCCAATGCAAAGCCTATAAGCCAGATGTTAAGCCCTATAGATACCAAACAAATTATTACCAGTAATTTATTAAAATAGTTTTTACTTTGCATCTTAAATGACTCCTATTTCAACGGGGCCGAGCAACAGCGTTGCCGACTCGGTCTGCGATAGCGACTGGACAGTCGTAAAGTCCTCGAAGAATCCAACCATAAAACCGAAAACAAGACAAAAAACCAGCACTGTCAGAGCCAAGGATGGGTTGAAGATATAAGACATAATATTTTTATTTCTAGTTTGTGTATTCCCAGACACTATTTTGTGCAATAGCTGGTCATCCGCCTCCGGCACAACATATCGGTCCAGTAGAGAGTCGAGTTTCATCGCTTCTGAAAGCGCAGATTGAACCTCCCTTGAAACCCAGAGCAATTTTTCCGCTTCAACGCGCTTTTCCACAGGCCAGCGGCGGACATCACCGCCGTATGTTTCAATTATCATTAACAGTTCTTGCAGTTTCATCCTATGCCTCCACGGATACATTTTTTAAATCTTCTCTTTTCAATATCTTTCGAAGAGTTGTCCGCGCCCGGAAAAGGAGTGACTCGAGAGCTGTTACCGACACTTCAAGCACTTCGGCGGCTTCGTTTTGGTTCAACTCCTCATAATAAAAAAGTATTAAAGCGGCTCGCTGTCTCTGGGGCAATTTTTGGAGCGCTTCTTTAACCTGATCGGCGACCTCGCGAGAGATAAAGCTCTCTTCGGGATCTGATACTTCAGAGACAAAGTTTTCTATTTCCATATCTGCGGTCAGAGGTTGTAATTTTCTCAGATGATCGATACATAAATTGTAGAGCACTCTGTGAAACCAAGTCGTGAATTTAGCTTTAGCCTCCCATCTGCCTGCTTCCTTCCACACCTTCAGAAACGCCTCCTGAGCTATGTCTTCCGAGTCATTTCTATCGCCAATCATGCGTTCCACAAAACTCAAAGCCCGGTTCAGATGTCTATTGACAAGCCGCCTGTAAGCATCTACATCATCCTGTCCGACAAGCCGCATTAGAGCTACGTCGATATCAGCCTCTTTCGCTTCATCTATCATGAATAAACTTTCATTCCCAATTCTGATGCAGGACTCGTTCTCCATATATTCTGCCATGAAACGGATTAGCAACAATGCTAGGAGCAACCAAAATGGTTGCCCCGACAACTCACCTATACCGATCACTCGGCTAAACTACAAAAATATCAGTGTAAGACCGATATGACGTCTCTCATAGTGAAGCTTTATTACTCATCCATTTTTTTACGATCTTTCCAATGTTGTTCCTTAATATCGAACAGCTTAGTTCTTTGCTCCGGAGAAAGAACCTCTCTCATCTCAAGCGTCATTCCAATTTTGGCCTTTGTGAGTTCTCTCCGGTTCTTTTCAACCTGGTCATACATCGACAGAATTTCATTGCTGGTCGAATCGGGATTCAGCATACTTTTTCTGAATTCTTTGTAGCTCGTCCTGAGTTGTTTATGGAGATTGTCCACCGTTTCTTTGTTGGATTTAGCTATCTCGCCTATTTTGGTTTTTTGCTGGTCTGTTAGCCCCAGCTGCTCCACGACTTTGGATTTGTCCCACCAATGTCTCTTCCCATATCTGCAATGGTCCTTTCCAGGAAACGCGTATGCAGTAAAAACTGAAAGAACCAAAACTGCAAGGATTATTGATATAACTCTCTTCATTTTTACACCTCCTAATTTGGGTTTTCTGATTATTAAACTGACAATACTTCGAAAAGGTTCAGGTCAGTGTGGATTCTGAGATTCTCGATCACCTCCAGATTCCAATTTGGAGAATTATTATCTCCGGTCAATAATTAATCTCTCAAACCAATTAAACGAAAGCGGGCGAGATTTCTTGCGGCTTTTCTACAGAAATATTGTTGGCTGTGAACTCGGTAATTATGATTCGACTATTTAGGTTGCTCTACTAGCCTATTTAATTCCGGCACCTCTATCAAAGAAACCCCCGATTTTAGAAAGAGGCTCTTTATCCCTTCGCCCGGGGAGGAATCCGTGACAACATATTTAATTCTGCTCCCCAAATCGCTTTTTAGCTTTTCTGACAAAATCCTAGAACAAATACTCTCGAGTCCGATTCTTGTCTCGAAAAGAACTGTTGGCATTACCTCGAGAATGTCTACATAAAAATCCTCTTGTGTCTCTGCAATCACAATCTGAGTTCCATTGAAGATTCCAATATGATTTATGAGCTTATCGAATGGACTTGCAGAGTGGAGGTAGGAGAACGATTGGTCTTCTTCGCCAATGAATGAAAGTTTGTCAGAAGTGGAGCGGAGTAGTTGGATTAAGCCGCCTTGAGTGACTTCATCTGAATTTTGGTTTCCATTTGAGCTGAAACTATTGAAAATTGTTGCGAGACAATCTGGTGAGACATTTCTTGAAATTTTGGACAATTCGTCTTCAAGTTGTCTTCTTTTTATGGAGCCTAATTTTAGAACGGCTCTAAACGGAATAATCTTATCTATCTTAACAGTGCCATTAACATCAGCAAAACAGACGATTCTCTCCAAGCATCTCAGTTCTCTATAAATTTCTTGTATTTCATCGAGTGTGGATTCTTTTCCAGCGAAGATAAACTTTACTTTGAACTGATTGGCAATCTCAACTATATTCTCCAGGGTTTCATCCTCGGGAAGCGGTATCGTAACTCCGCCGATCGACCAGACCGCAATCTCCGTTGAAATAGATTCAATCCGATTCGAAGAAACTACCAAAGAGGCATCTCCGGGGCGAAATCCCAAGTCAATTAGAAACGATGCAACGCTCTTTACATCTCTTTCAAAATCCAGCCACGTTATTTGCTTCCAGCTCCAGCCGTCCCTTCGCTGAAAGAGGAGTTTGCTGTTGTACTTTTTTATCTTGTTTGCTATAAGTTCCGGTACAGTTTTCTCGTCGGCCATATGGAATCCCTCTGATTACTTAAAATCAGCGTCGTCAGGTAAAGTGTTTAAATATACATAAAAACTCCATATGAAAAAACAATGAAAACTGTATTCAAACTCACACCATCGCCGAGCGAGCTCTACGATACGGCTAAAAGAATAGTCCAGCAGCTCAGAGATTTGGGGCACAGGGCGTTTTTTGTAGGCGGATGCGTAAGGGACGCCATAATGGGGATCTCACCCAAGGAATATGATATCACTACCAGCGCTAGGCCCGATCAGATAATGAGTTTTTTCTCGAATACCTTGCCTGTCGGAGCTAGTTTTGGGGTAATTCTGGTGTTTGAAGGCAACTTTAAGTTTGAGGTAGCTACATTCAGGAAAGACGAGAGCTATTCTGACGGAAGACATCCCGATACGGTAATCTACAGCGCGGATGAACGGGAGGATGTGACGAGAAGGGATTTTACAGTAAACGGTATGCTCTACGACCCAATCAAAGAAGAGGTAATCGACTACGTCGGCGGTATTGAGGACCTAAAAAGCCGGACAATCAGGACGATTGGAAACCCATTTGACAGATTCAATGAGGATAAACTCCGTATGATTCGAGCTATTCGCTTCGGAGCGAGATTTGGCTATGAGCTCGAAAAAGATTTGCTAATGACAATAAAAAAGCTGGCGCCATTGGTCACTCAAGTAAGCGCGGAGAGGATAAGAGACGAATTAGTAAAAATAACAACCCAGAACAGCCCCGGGCTCGGTCTAAGGCTTTTAAGAGAAACGGGTCTCCTCTTTCACATAATCCCCGAGGTCGACGAGATGCATGAAGTTCCCCAGCCCCCTGAATTTCATCCCGAAGGGGACGTTTTCACACATACATGCCTTGTACTCGATAGACTCTTTGAAATAGCCGAGGGCGATATTCCACCCGAGCTTGCAGCAGGCGCGCTTCTTCACGACGTAGGCAAACCACCCACATTTTCGGTCTCGGACAGAATAAGATTCAACGGACACGACAGAGTCGGAGCCGAGATGGCAAAAAAGATTTGCAAGCGGCTTAAATTTTCGAATAAACAGACGGAAACAATAATCTCTCTTGTCAGGGAGCATCTCAGGTTTAAAGACGTCTTCAACATGAGAGAGAGCACTCTAAAGCGCTTTCTTGCCATGCCGTATTTTGAATGCCATCTCAAGCTTCATCTCGCCGATTGCCTAGCAAGCCACGGTTCTACCGAAGCTTATGACTTCGTCAAGGGAAAGCTCAATGAGTTCAAAGAGGAAGAGATAAAACCGACACCCATTCTCGGTGGTCATGACCTGATCCAAATGGGATATATTCCCGGCCCCATTTTTTCAAAGATTCTCAACTCTTTGGAAGAAGCCCAGCTCGAAGGGTTAGTGAAGTGTAAAGAGGAAGCTAAAAGGTTTGTTATTGAGAGGTTTCCGATTTAACGGTTGCTATTGAAATATCCCGTCGTCGAAATCCGAGGATACATACCAATTACCTTTTTTTCGTATCCATGTGTCTTCAAGAGTAAAGCTTTTTTCTGAAACCGAGGGGTATTTGTAATAATTTATTATAACCTTGACAGAGCTTTCGTTGCCGTCTTCTTCTAATGCCACATCCTTTAGTTCATAACTTGTAATATTGAGAGTGTCCTCTGATTCAGAAACGAACCTCTGGAACTTGTCTTTTTTGTCTACATCCACAAAAGCGGAAGCCCTATCATAATACTTCCACATAAGAAGGTTGTAATATAACGAAGCTGTTTTTTTTAGTGATTCCTCTCCACTACCTAATCCAGCTGCAAAGCAACCTGTGAAGAAAAAAACTAGACAAACAAGGACAATAACATTTCTCATCAACTCACGGAACCATATTACAATTTGGCTGAAAGTCTATAAAGATCGGGAGGGCGAACGAAAGGTTCGCCCCTGAGCCCGCTTAAATTTTTGACTGAAGCAAGAACGTTATAGCAAGAGCATAAATAACAAGCGACTCAATAAGAGCAAGACCTATAATCATTGGAGTCTGAATCCTTGCCGCTGCTCCTGGGTTACGGGCAATTCCGCTCAACGCAGCCGCCGTTGCGCGTCCCTGTCCCAGACCTCCTATACCGGCGGCTATGCCTATTCCCAAGCCGCTGCCAAGTGCAAGACCGAGCTTTGCAAGCTCGCCCAATTGACCCGCTGCCGCTTCTTCCTGGGCGAAAACATCGGTAACAAAAGCTGCGAGAACCGCGACTCCTACTACCGCTAGAAATGTAAGAACCCTTCTCATTTTTTACCTCCTTTTTAGTTGTTAGTGTTTGTTTGAATTATCGATAACAAGCTAATAATCCTTCAATGTTCATGCGCTATTGAAAGCGAAATATATATTGCAGAGAGAACCGTGAATATAAAAGCCTGCAGAAAAGAGACAAATAGTCCAAGAGCAATGAATATAGCAGGTATAACAAAGTGCGTCAGGTCTGTGAAGATTCCGAGGACAAGATGGTCCCCAGTCATATTCCAAAAAAGCCTGAGAGATAGAGAAGCGGGGCGTACAAGATGGCTTATAATTTCAATTATTATCATGAGCGGGGCTAAAAATACCACCGGCCCTGCAAAGTGTTTGAGATAACCTATGCCATGCTCTTTAAAACCGTAGAAGTTATACATCACGAAAATCACAAGCCCGCATGCGACAGGCGTGTTGAAATTGCCGGTGGGGGGAAGAAAGCCGGGAATCAATCCGAGAACGTTTGCAAAAAGTATGAAAAAGAAAGCCGACCCAAGAAGAGGAAAATATTTCTTAGCCTTTTCACGAGACCCCATTATACCCCCGAGGAGGTCGAGAAGAAAATCAATAGTTAGAATTTCAAAAATATTTCTTAAAGACAGCTTTTCATCCGGGAGAACCGATTCTTTCTTAGAGAGGTTGTTTTTTATCTTATAAGCGGCGAATGTTAAGAATAAAACAACCAGAATAGCGCTCAATACATGGTCGTAATTTTCCAACCCCAGTAGAGTAAACCAACTAAAATGTTCCATTTTTATTGCCTCTTAAGTTTTCTCCTATTATCACTATTACAACTCCGGTTACACCTATAAAAAAACCATAGATATTTATCTTTGTAAATATGAAGAGCGAAACTACAATCCCCACGAGGACAGCCATTTTAACCAGAACGATGAAAACACTAAAACCCTTAGAATAAGCATTACCGATCAAGGCGCCCACCACGAGCCTGATTGCCAAAAAGTTTGCGATCACCAATAAACCGCCCACCGCTGCTCCGAACGCAAGCGCTGATGAGCCAAGAAGAGCGTTCGCAATTATTATCAGAGCTGTAACGATTAATCCGCTTTTTTCTACTCTACCAAGCGTCGGCGTCTTAGTTGGATTCATCACCCTTGTTGTCATTTTTTCTTTTCGTCAACCTTATTAGCAAACTAAACCCGGAAACCACTCCGGCTATCAGTCCAACAAACGTAAACCATGGTGTTTTCGTTTCCGCCCATTCATCCACATAGTGTCCCAATATCAGTCCCGCTAGAATTGAAACCGCCAGCTGGGTTCCTATAACAAAGTATAATGTCCACCCTAAGTCATTTTTTTCTTTAACCTATGTTCTCCCCTATTGCTTTATCACTTTGAGCGCTTTATATACTGCTCTAAGTGTTATATCAATCTCTTTCTCGGTATGAGCTAAGGAAACAAACACCGATTCAAACTGAGAAGGCGGAAACATAATACCAGCACTCAGTAAATTTTTAAAGAACCCGGAATACATTTTTGTATTTGATTTGAGTGCAGATTCATAATCGACTACCTCTCCCTCAGTGAAGAATAGAGTAAACATCGATCCTATCGAGTTAATCTGCGATTTGACATGGAGCTTTCTCACAGTCTCTCTGATACCGTCGACGAGTAGTCGACTTAAATCATCAAGTCTTTCATAAGTCCCCTTTTCCCTCAACCTGGTTAATGTTGCAATCCCCGCCGACATTGCAAGGGGATTGCCCGAAAGAGTGCCAGCTTGATACACGGGCCCTATGGGAGCAACCAAACTCATTATTTCTTCCCTCCCTCCGTAAGCCCCGACAGGAAGCCCTCCGCCCATGATTTTCCCAAGACAAGTGATGTCCGGCGTTACACCGTAGGTTTTTTGCGCACCACCTAATCCCAGCCGAAATCCAGTTATAACTTCGTCAAAAATAAGCAATGCTCCTTCATCTTCTGTAATTTTTCGCAACCGTTCTAAAAACCCATCTTGCGGGAGCACTACCCCCATATTCGCAGCAACGGGCTCGATCAGAACACATGCGATTTTGTTTTGGTGGGTTGCGAAAAGCTTCTCAACGGATTTAATGTCGTTGTATTTAGCAAGAAGTGTCTTTTCCGTGAATTCCCGAGGGACACCGGCGCTGCTGGGTGTTCCAAATGTCGTGGCCCCAGAGCCAGCTTTGACGAGAAGATAATCGGCATGACCGTGATAACACCCTTCAAACTTAACCATTAAGTCCCGTTTTGTGTAAGCCCGCGCAAGACGAACCGCGCTCATTGTGGCTTCAGTGCCGGAACTGGTCATACGTATCATATCGATCGATTGAAAAGATTTTAAAACAAGATTAGCGAGGTCAACTTCTTTTTCGCAGGGAGCACCGTAGCTTGTCCCTTTTTCGGCAGCTTTTTTTATAGCCCTTATAACCTCCGGATGTGCATGCCCCAAAATTAGTGGCCCCCACGAAGCAATATAATCTATGTATTTGTTTTCATCTTCGTCGATGACCCAAGCGCCTTTGGCTTCTCTAACAAAAACAGGAGTCCCTTCTACGGCTCTGAATGAACGAACAGGACTGTTCACTCCACCCGGCATAAGGCGCTCTGCCACCTTGTATAGTCTCTTAGATCTTCTTGTTTTAAAAACCATTTTACCAATGGTGGGAGGCTATTAAGAAAAGAATAGCTTAAACAAACTATATAGCTGTCAATGTTAATATTATTCTATGAGACTTAAGAAAAAATAAACTATAGACTTAACTAAAAAGGGGAAAGAAGACAAATATCTTTCTTCTTCCCCCGGATATATCACTTATGTTTATAGAGTGGGTTCGCTTTCTTCATTAAATTTGAAGAAAATCCTTGCTCCCGGCGCAGCACCCGAATTAACCGGAACAAATTGCGCCCTTCTGTTGAGCTGATAGGCATCCTCTGTGGATCCAGCGGCGAACTTTGTCGTCTCACCCTGACTGGTTGTCTGTATCCTGCTTGGGTCAACTCCGAGGTTCACCAAATATGCCTTAGCAGAATTGGCCCTTCTCTGTGCAAGCCCCAAGTTATATGCATCTGAACCTCTTATATCTGCATATCCCTCGATCACTACCGTCATACCGGGATTGTTCTTCAAGACCTCAGCGTTCTCCTGGAGCACAGGCTCTGCATCTGGTCTTATGTTTGACCTATCAAAATCAAAGAAAATATCCCTTAGAGCAACGTCCTCGTCCGTTCCCGGTGGTGGAGGAACGTCAACTTTCTGGCATTTAGCTCTGGCCTCATCGGCTTTTGCTTTTGCGTCAATCAAAAGCCTGCGTGCTTCTAATTCACTGCAGAATTCACCTGCAAGGGCCTTTCCCTTAGCCAATGCACTTTCTGCAGCCGCACATTCCTCCGGCGCACAAGCAGGGCAACCGGCTTCCTTTGCAGCAGCTACCGCTGCTTCAGCATCGGCAAGCTCCTGTGTCGGAGGAGGAGTAGCGCAACTCGCAAGATAAAGTAACGCCAAAACCAATACGGGAAAAACCAACATAAGTTTATCCCTTTTCATTTTACTGTACCTCCTTTAAGATTATTTACTCTCTATAATAATATTTTTAACGTTTTACTGCAAGTTCCCTTAATTTTTCCTTCGCTATCCTCGCCTCATCAGACTTTGGGAATTTATCTATAAGTGTCTGAAAAAAAAGTTTAGCTTCTTCATTCCTATCTATATTGGTAAGAGAAAGTCCTTGCTTCAAGTAAGATAAAGGTACTCTGTTGTCTTTGGGATAGGTATCAATAAATCTTTGGAACTCCAATATAGCTTCTTCGAATTTTCCCTCTCTGTAATAAGACTCCGCTATCCAGTACATAGCGTCGGTGGCTTGAGGCGAGTTGCGATTGTTATTTAGAAACAAATTGAACTCATCCCTCGCTTCTTTATAATTACCATCGCTGAGGTTTCTGTAACCCTCATCGTACGAAGGGTTTTCAGATTGAGTTGACCCTGTTCCTATCCCAGATATGTCTCCCGGTTGAGAAGCTTGAGCTGAACTGGATATTGTTCTTTTTTCTATACTGTCCAACCTGCTGCTCAGCTCTGAATAAGACTGTTCTATGTTACTCAACCTATCTTCCAGTCTATCTATATCTTGGCCGCTTTTACCCTGAGATGAGGATTCTCTTTTTATTGACTCAACACTCTGAGATAACCGTTCCATCCTTGCTTCAAGTCTGGTCTGTCTAGCGTATATACCCCTCAAATCCTCGTTCGTAGCAATGCAACCGCTTAACAAAACGATAAAAATAAAAGCATTAAACGCAACCAAAGCTCGTCCCATAATTATTTACCTAGATGATTCAGAAAACATCGGCTCAGGTAAGAAACAAATTCCACTACTCACTGATATGTGTAAACTTTGGCATCTGAACAGGCCATCCCCCTGGTCACTCATTCTCACTCCAACTCCTTACGTAAACTTCTCAATAAAATTGCTACACCAGATTCTTACCTCATTTTACTTTCTAAGTCAAGACATTTCTTTATCAATATAAATAAAAAATATAACATATTCAATACGATTGGTATGACCTAGACAGGTTTTTGATTGCCTGGTAGCTTATTTTACATCTGCTAATTGTTTGTTCATCAAGTGATTGATAATCTTTTAGTTAAGAAGATGGAAAGGGTAATGAAAATCATAACAAAGACGAAACCCATTTGACAGCTTAATACCTTTTTGGTAACCTATACTTTATAGATACAGAAAGTCCACGTTTTGGTATAGGATTATGCAGGTAAGTAAAACTCTAGATTATGCTGTTAGATCACTGACCTATATGAGTAAACGACCAGTTGCAAGATTCAGTATGAAGGAGATTTCTGAAAACCAGCATATACCTTTGAATTACCTGGCCAAGATTATGCGTAAGCTGGTGAACAGGGGAATAATAAGGTCTACGGTCGGACCGGACGGCGGTTACGTACTCAGGAAATCCCCAAGTCAGATAAATCTAAAAGACGTATATGAGGCAATTGAGGGCGAACTCAAAATGATTGATTGTATGGATAAAGATACAATATGTTCTTTGTATGAAAATTGCCCACAGCTCCCCGTATGGGATAAGCTTCAGGTCTCGATGATTAAAATATTGGAGACCACCACTCTGGAGGATATGCTGAACCCGAACAGGAGGGATATTACCTGATGAGTTTTTAGGCGATTTAGAGGTTAGGAAAGCAGAAAAAGAAGGAGGCGTTTATTATGAGTGTAAAGGTAGAAGACCTTGAATTAACAAACAGAGAGTACAAGTACGGATTTGTAACCGAGATTGAGCAGGATATTGCCCCAAAAGGGCTTAGTGAGGACACTATTCGTTTGATTTCTAGCAAAAAAAACGAGCCCGACTGGTTACTTGAATGGAGGTTGAAGGCTTACCGGCACTGGCTTACTATGAGAGAACCGAAGTGGCAAAATGTCCATTACAATTCGATAGATTACCAGGGTATAAGCTATTACGCTGCGCCAAAACAGATTAAGAAACCGGACAGTCTCGATGAGGTAGACCCGGAGCTTCTAGCAACTTATCAGAAGCTGGGAATACCGCTCGAAGAGCAGAAAATGCTGGCGGGTGTTGCAGTGGATGCAGTTTTTGACAGTGTTTCATTAATCACTACTTTTAAGGAAAAACTTGCCGAATTGGGAATTGTGTTTTGTTCTATCTCCGAAGCCGTACAAGAACACCCTGAATTAATAAAAAAATACCTTGGGTTCGTTGTACCGTTCAGCGACAACTTTTTTGCGACCCTAAACTCTGCGGTATTCACCGATGGCTCTTTCGTCTACGTTCCAAAAGGTGTTCGTTGTCCGATGGAGCTATCCACCTACTTCCGCATCAACGCAGAAAACACAGGTCAGTTTGAACGCACCCTTATAATAGCGGATGACGATAGTTACGTAAGCTATCTCGAAGGCTGCACCGCGCCCAAGAGGAGTGAAAATCAGCTGCATGCGGCCGTGGTGGAGCTAATCGCCCATGACAACGCCACGATCAAGTACTCGACAATTCAGAACTGGTACCCCGGCGATAAAGAGGGCAAGGGGGGAATTTACAATTTCGTCACTAAACGGGGCAGGTGCCTGGGGCGTAATTCCCATATATCCTGGACTCAGGTTGAAACCGGCTCGGCTATAACCTGGAAATACCCAAGCTGTATACTAGAAGGAGACAACTCGGTTGGAGAATTCTACTCAGTTGCATTAACCAACAACAGACAACAGGCGGACACAGGCACAAAGATGATCCATGTGGGCAAGAATACTAGCAGCACCATTGTGTCCAAAGGCATCTCTGCGGGTTACGGACAGAACACATACAGGGGGTTAGTCCAGATCGGCAAAAACGCGGAGGGAGCGCGCAACTACACTCAATGCGACTCGATGCTCATAGGAGACAAGTGCGGCGCTCACACTTTTCCATACATAGAAGTAAACAACTCCTCTGCCAGGATGGAGCACGAGGCAACCACCTCGAAGATCGGCGAAGATCAAATCTTCTATTGCCAACAGAGAGGGCTTTCGGCAGAGGATGCAGTCTCACTCATAGTTAACGGCTTCTGCAAGGCGGTATTCCGTGAACTGCCTTTTGAGTTTGCAGTCGAGGCGGAGAGACTACTCAGCATCAGCCTTGAGGGAAGTGTAGGATAGGTGAGCTGCGGGGTTATTCAATTTCACAATCATTTGTTAAAAGGAAGGAGGGGTTATGCTCGAAATTAAAGATCTACATGTCAAAGTCGAAGACAAAGAAATCCTGAAGGGTTTGAATTTAAGAATAAACAGGGGCGAAGTTCATTCAATCATGGGTCCGAACGGGTCTGGAAAGAGCACATTGGCTCAGGTGCTGGCAGGCAGGGAAACATACGAGATTACTGAAGGGGAGATAATGTTTGAGGGGAAAAATTTGATAGATATGTCCCCCAATGAGCGCGCATGTGAGGGCATATTCATGGCTTTTCAATACCCGGTTGAAATCCCAGGGGTTAGCAATACATACTTCCTTCGAGAAGCAGTAAATGCTGTCCGTAAGTATCGTGGGCTCGAACCGTTTAAACATGTCGAGTTTGTCAAAATGGTGAAGTCAAAGATCAAACTTCTCGAAATGGATGACGACCTGCTTCAACGCTCAATCAACGAAGGCTTTTCAGGCGGTGAGAAAAAGCGTAACGAGATTTTTCAGATGGCCGTCCTGGAACCAAAGCTCTGCATTCTCGACGAGACAGACTCCGGTCTCGACATTGATGCACTTAAAGTCGTCTCAAAGGGTGTTAACTCCATGCGCAGTCCTGAGCGGGCATTGCTCGTTATTACTCACTATCAACGGCTTCTTAACTACATCGTTACTGATTACGTCCATGTATTGGTTGACGGACAAATAGTGAAGTCTGGAGGAAAAGAACTGGCGCTCGAACTTGAGGATAAAGGATACAGTTCATGGGGACAAAGCGAAGAGCACAATGTCACGGCGGCAAACACTTAAGTAGAGAGAGATGAGAATGGAACCGGTCAAGATGCAAGACACAAATAGTTACTTAGAGGGATCTTCACAATTTGAGAAGGATGCTCCAGGCAGTGACGTTTCGTGGCTAAAGTCGTTGCGTCGCGATGCGATCTCCCGGTTTTGCGAACTCGGCTTTCCTACAGTACGGGACGAGGACTGGAGATTCACCAATATCGCTCCGATCGCTCGAACTTCGTTCCAACTTTCGCACAACGGACAATCCAGCATCACTCACAAGGAGGTCGAGACATTCACCCCGCAGGGCTTTTCAGGAATCCAGCTTGTTTTCGTAAACGGCCGCTACCATCATGAACTAGCTTCACTGAACTCTTTGCCAAAGGGGCTAAAAGTTGGCAGTCTTGCCAGGGCGTTGAATGAGGACGACGACTTAATCGGGGATCACTTGAGCAGATATGCGGATTATCAAAAAGACGCTTTTTTGTCCCTAAACACCGCATTCATGGAAGACGGTGCCATAGTTTACATTGAAAAAGGCGTTGTTCTTGAAGAACCGATTCATCTGCTTTATATAACCACCGGAGCCGATTCTCCGACCATCACCAATCCTCGCAATTTGATTTTGGCTGGCGACAATAGTCAGGCAACCATTCTGGAGCACTATGTTTCTTTGAACGACAACGTATATCTCTCGAACGTGGTTACGGAAGCAGCGGTCGGGAGCAATTCTGTGCTCAATCACTGTATGATCGAGCGTGAGAGCAAAAGGGCTTTTAACATCTCGACTCTCCGCGTACAGCAGGGCCGTAGCAGCAATGTTACTTCAAATTCGGTTCTCCTTGGTGGAGCAATAGTCCGAAACAACGTACACCCGGTTCTTGCCGGCGAGGGCTCAGAATGCTATATCAACGGTCTTTTCATGTCTACGGGTCGCCAGCATATGGACAACTATATGAAGGTAGAGCACGCGAGTCCACATTGCGACAGCCGACAGCTCTATAAGGGAGTCCTTGACGGCAGGTCGCGCGGAGTCTTTCACGGCAGGATTATAGTACACAAGGACGCTCAGAAAACAGACGCCAAACAGACTAACAGAAACCTTTTGCTCTCCGATGAAGCTAAGATAGACACCAAACCGCAGCTTGAAATTTACGCAGACGATGTAAAGTGTACCCACGGCGCAACCATAGGTCAGCTCGACGAAAACGCTATTTTCTATTTGCGTTCGAGGGGAATGGATTTAAATTCTGCGCGTAGTCTTCTTCTCACAGCTTTTACGAGTGAAATCATGGAACGTATTAAGGTCCTTCCATTCCGTAACTACCTGGAAAACCTTATTGGAGACTGGTTTCTTCGAGGCAAGCTGCTCCAGGGAACCGAGTAAACTTACAGTCTCTAGTGTCATTTATGTTGAAAGTTATTCTGAAAAAGAGGGATTCCGGATGAGCTTAGATCAAATGGAATACATCCTAGATCACTTTAAAAATCCGAGAAACTATGGAAGCCTCTCGAAACCCGATATATCCCATGAAGAGGGAAATCCTTCGTGTGGGGACGTTATCAGGATTGACCTTAAAATCAGCGACAACAAAGTAAGAGAAACAAGATTCTCCGGAAAGGGGTGTGCAATAAGCCAGGCCGCAGCATCTATACTTACCGAAATGATAGTTGATAAAGACCTGGACGAAATAAAGGCAATAACCAAGGATGATATTATAAACGCTTTGGGAATAAAGATAAGTCCTATAAGGTTTAAGTGCGCTACTTTGGCTCTAAAGATTTTAAAGTCCGGGCTATACGGTATAAAAGACTGGCCTGGGGAGGAGGAGTAATCAGTCACGAATAAAAATGAATTTACGAGGATATAAGAGTACAAGATTCGTGATTAATGATTTATCTTGCATCCTCTGCTTATTTTTATTTGTTCCCATTTGTGTCAATTCGAGGCTGATTAGTTAAAAGAGGAGATAATCAGAATGCCCGGGTTTGTAAAAGTTGCGAAGACATCCGATATACAGCCGGGAGAAATAAAATCCTTCGTGGTCGACACCGACGTCATTGCTATTTGCAACGTAGACGGTGAATTTTATGTCATCAAAGACCAGTGTTCTCATATGGAGTATCCGCTTTCGGACGGTATTTTGGAAGGAGAAACCATAACTTGTGCCCATCATGGAGCGGAATTTAATGTAGTGACCGGCGAGGTAATTTCTTTACCAGCCGTTGAACCGATTGAGACGTTTAAGATAAAAGTAGAAGGTGATGAAATATACGTTTTGATAGAAGATTATTGATCAAAGCGAATTTTTAACGGAGTAGTGTTATGGGGAAGGTCTATCCTGATTCAATTAATCTCAACCCTTACGAAATCAGAAAGGATTTCCCAATACTTGAACGTAAAATCAGAGGAAAGCCGCTTATATATTTGGATAACGCCGCAACTACCCAAAAACCAAACTCAGTGATTGAGGCGGAGAAAAGGTTTTACGAGGAGACAAACGCGAACATTCACAGGGCAGTTCACACCCTGAGTTATGAATCTACCGTCCTGTACGAGAACGCTCACAAAAAGGTTGCAGATTTTATAGGCGCTAAGAGCTGGCGCGAGATTGTTTTCACGAGAAACGCTACAGAGTCGATAAACCTTGTTGCATACGGATGGGGACTTCATAACCTGAAAGAAGGAGATGAAATCCTCATCACCGTTATGGAGCATCATTCAGATATAGTCCCATGGCAGATGCTTCGAGACTCAAAAGGGATTGAGATTAGATTTCTGGACGTCGACGACGATGGGAACCTAAGATTAGACGAGTTACCCAAACTTCTTTCGGAAAGAACGAAATTAGTGGGCATCATTCACGCATCTAACGTTTTGGGACTAATAAACCCCATAGAAGAAATCGTCAGAGAAGCCAAAAAGGTCGGAGCGTTGGTTTTAGTCGATGCCGCTCAATCAGTTCCACATTTCCCAATAGATGTATCGAAACTCGGCTGTGATTTCCTCGTTGCTTCCGGTCATAAAATGCTCGCTCCTGCAGGAACCGGATTCCTCTATGGTCGCCGTGAATTGCTTGAGAATATGCAACCTTTCCTTTACGGCGGAGATATGATAGAGACAGTAACGCTAGAGAAAGCAACGTGGAACGAGCTTCCATGGAAGTATGAAGCAGGAACTCCGAATATCGCCGGAGCGATCGGACTAGCCGCCGCCGTTGACTATCTAGCTAGACTGGGAATGAAAAAGATTATCGCTCACGAAGGAGAGCTTTTAAATTACGCATTTGAGGTTTTATCCGATTTTCCTTGGATAGAAATTTACGGGCCGAAATATAAAGATTTAGAAAGGGTCGGAGTTATCTCATTCAATATTAAAGGCGTCCATCCTCATGATGTCGCAGGGATTCTGGATGAAGAGGGAATTGCAGTACGTTCGGGACACCACTGTGCCCAACCCCTTATGAGAAGACTGAGTATAGAAAATGCCGTAAGGGTCAGCTTTTATTTATATAATACAAAACAAGAGATTGATAAATTAATCGCGGTTCTTCGAGACACAAATAGACTTTTTGAAGATTGAAGATTTGGTGTTGTATATTGAAAATCGCACAAAGAGTGTTCTATGCGCTTGATGATTAATTTCTTGACCTTTATACCTTTTCGTGTTAGTTTTTAGCAGCAAAAATGAAGAGAACGTACCAACCTCATGCCAGAAAGAGATTAAAAGTGCACGGCTTTCGTGAAAGAATGAGCACTAAGGGCGGAAGACGTACTCTAAAGAGACGGATAGCGAAGGGCAGGCATCGTCTTACAGTTAAGCCTTGGAAGAAATGACTTTTCCCTTGAATAATCGTTTACCGACTAACTTAAAAATCCAAAAAAGCTCTGAGTTCAAAGAGGTTTTTGAGATGGGGAACAGGTTAGACACCGAGAACTTTACAGTTATATATAATCCAAACTCGTTCGGTTTTCCCAGGCTAGGACTGGTTGTTGGGAAAAGAAGCTCAAAAAGTGCGGTAGAACGGAATCGTGTAAAGAGAATATTTAGGGAAATTTTCAGGCGCAACAAAAACCTTTTTGATTCATTCGATGTTGTGTTTCTCACGAAGAAAAAAATTGAAACACTTAGTTACAAAAAAACTGAAGAAGAGATAGCAGATGTCGTCAGGTCTAAGTTATCATGAGAGTAAATCCGTTTGTTATTGTAATAGCTTTAGCAGTAAAGCTCTATAAGCTTTGTGTCTCCCCTATTTTTCCTCATTCCTGCCGGTTCTATCCTAGCTGCTCGGAATACACAGTCGGTGCCCTTCACAAACACGGTATTTGGAAGGGACTGCTTTTCTCTTCAAAAAGAATTGCCAAATGCCACCCGCTAAACGCCGGAGGGTATGACCCAATCTAATTAAAAA
>Ga0187893_10005128_pt1 | contig 23896 bp, 18 predicted proteins | sample MA1701074metaG_FD_139574 | JGI IMG/M metagenome (GOLD analysis project Ga0187893, IMG submission 139574) | White microbial mat communities from a basaltic lava cave in the Kipuka Kanohina Cave System on the Island of Hawaii, USA - MA170107-4 metaG ...
CGAGCCCATTGTTTGCACGCCTGAGGAGGCCTTTACCTGCTTTATGCGCACCGAGATGGACTGTCTTGTCATGGAAGACTGCGTGTTACGAAAGGACGAGCAGGGCGAAGGAATCTTCACCGAAGACCTGGCCTGGCAAGAGGAGTTTCAACTTGATTAAGCGAAAGAAAAAAACGTCCAGGTCCTCCGAAGCTCCTGTGAGTTTTGCGCAAGCTCGCAAAACTACTTTTGTTGTTGCCGGGGTGTTGGCACTGGTTGCCCTTTGGAACCTGTATCAGGGCCGGGCAACAGTGGTGATGATTCTGGCCACGATTAGCTTAAGTCTGCTGTTTATCGGTCTGTTACTCCCGGCGGCCGCGATAGGCTTCCACCGGTTTTGGATGGCCGTAGCCGGAGTCTTGGGCTATGTAAATAGCCGCATTTTGCTTTCACTTTTATACTACGGATTATTTACCCCTTACGGCATTGTTTCGCGGGTTGTCGGTCGCGACCCGCTCCAAAGACGAAAGAGCGGGGTGAAGAGCTATTGGGTGAAGCGCTCCCACACGCGGCAGAGCAAAGAACAGTTTGAGCATCTGTTTTGAGCTAATTTCACCACCGGCACTCCTATTTCATTGTTGGAAGCAATGATGATGGGAGCTTTCCCGATTCAGTCTGATAGTTTTATACCCGAAGTAACAACGGACGGTTTTACAAAAGCCCCTTTTGCATTACACTCTGGTGGAGACCCTTTGGAGGCGAGGACGTCATCCGGGGTCCAAAAATTCCATTGAGCAGTTTCCCCTAATCGCGAAGCAAGAACGCCTCACTGGAAAATAGCTGCAATTTGATTGTTTGATGGAGTTCCTGACGGAGAGTCGAAATATGCTTTCAATGCTTGCTGAGATCTGGGCGCTGATGCGCACGCGCAAAAAATACTGGCTATTACCAATAATTATCACGATGCTGCTATTTGGCGGGCTATTGGTCTTCGCACAGAGTTCAGCCTTGGCGCCATTTATCTACACCATCTTCTAATGGAGCCTCCCAACCGACGCATCCCTTGAAGCTAGCAACTGCGTTTGAAGTCAGTCGCTTCAAAGCGAGGCTAGAAACCGATCGCCGGTAAGAGAAAGAGAAAAGATGGATGTGTGGAATAGCTGGATTCATCGATTTGTGGGATGCTCATTCTGCCATTGATCAGGCGGAAAGAGCAGTTATCGTTAACAAGATGTGCCAGGTCATAACTCACCGTGGACCCGATGACCAGGGCTTCTTCATAAAAACTGGCGTGGCCCTGGGAATGAAGCGACTATCTATTATCGATGTCGAAGGGGGGCATCAGCCGATCGCCAGTGAAGATGGTAAGGTTACAATCGTTTTCAACGGCGAGATCTATAATTTCCGTGAACTTTACCCTGAGCTAGTGAAACGTGGCCACGTTTTCCAGACAAAATCCGATACCGAAGCCATCGTCCATGCTTACGAGGAATTTGGCCCCCAGTGTGTTAACCACTTGCGAGGGATGTTTGCCTTTGCCATCTGGGACGAAAATGAGAAACGCCTACTTCTTGCCAGGGATCGCGTTGGTAAGAAACCCTTATATTACACCATTACTCGCGGCGGAACCTTGGTATTTGGTTCGGAACTGAAGGCCGTTCTAAATCATCCAGGAGTGGATCGGGAGATAGATTTTACCGCTCTTGACGCCTACCTAACTCTTGGTTATGTACCCGATCCCTTATCCATCTTTGCGGGTTGTAGAAAGCTGATGCCCGGGCACTACCTCAGCTTCAAAGAGGGGCAGGTCGGTGTGTCTCAGTACTGGGATTTTGAGTATGAAAAGACAGAAGCCAGGACTCAGCACGATTATTTGGAGGAATTGCGAGCTCTGCTTGATGAATCAGTTCGCCTGCGGCTGATCTCGGACGTCCCGCTCGGAGCTTTCCTGTCGGGCGGAATAGACTCGAGCACGATTGTTGCCTTAATGGCGCGACATCAAAGCCGTCCGGTGAAAACCTTTTCAATCGGTTTTCATGAGGATAGTTATAATGAGCTCAAATATGCGCGGCTCACGGCCAGAAAGTTTGGCACTGAACATCACGAGTTTGTTGTAACCCCTGATATTTGTGACATTGTCGACGAGCTTGCCTGGTATTTCGATGAGCCCTTCGCGGATTCATCCGCCATTCCTACCTACGTAGTCTCAAAGCTAGCCCGAGACTACGTTAAGGTAGTACTAACCGGCGACGGAGGTGACGAACTCTTTGCTGGTTATACACGCTATCCTCTAGAACAAGATAAGAATGGATTCAGCTATGTTCCTCGTTGGGTGAGAAAGGGGTTTCGGCCTTTAGTCGCGCGACTCTCTCATAACACCCCTGGCCGGAACTATATTCATAACATATCACTTGATCCAATGGATCGTTACCTTGATAGCGTATCCGTTTTTACACGTTTGAATAAGACCCAGCTTTACACCGCTGAGCTTCGGCATCAGCTGAAACAGGCTGATTGGGTTGAGTACGGTTTTGATGAACTTGCAAGTAAGTTTAGTACGGGAAACTCACTGGATCGCCTTTTGTATGTTGACAGCAAAACATATTTGCCGGGGGACATTCTGACAAAGGTCGATCGCATGAGCATGGCAGTCTCGTTAGAAGCGCGTGCGCCGTTGCTAGATCACAAGCTCATAGACTTCGTGACACGCCTTCCGGCATCCTTGAAAATGGTCGGCAAAGAGACAAAACGCTTGTTGAAACTTGCAGTCCAAGACCTGGTTCCTCCAGAGATCTTAAATCGCCCCAAACAAGGTTTTGGTGTGCCGATACATGCATGGATCAATCGCCAGTTGCGTGAGCGAATGCATGAGATCCTGACAGACTCTCGCACACGCCGGCGCGGTTACCTGAACCCAGAATACATCGACCTCTTGTTGGACGAGCACGAGCGCGGTCGGCGTGATCATTCGACCGCTCTTTGGGCTTTGCTAATGCTTGAATTATGGCAACGTCAGTTCATCGATAAAAGTGATCTCGCGGTCAGGACTATGAATCAAGTCTAGTTCCTGAAGCTCGGACTTAAGTCTCAGGAGGAAAGTGTTTGAGAATCGATCAATTTTGCGTACTGCCCAGAGGTGGGTTCCAAGGTTAAAGTTGTACCTAAATCGCTTGGTCTCAGTGCTGTAAAACACATCAGAGTTACGGTGTAGCTTGACCTTTTCGGAAAATGTTTTAGGAACATTCTGACCCTCGGATAAATCTATGTGTGGAATCGCAGGCATCGTTGGATTCGTTAACGATGACGACTCGAAAGAAAAACTTCTCGAGATGGTTCGCGTCCTTGAACGTCGAGGACCCGACGGAGAGGGCATTCATGATTGGGAGCGTGCTCGGCTCGGCCACAGGCGCCTCGCGATTTTTGATTTGAGTCCAGCAGGTCATCAGCCAATGCTCTCACCCGAAGGATCTGTGGGAATTGTCTTCAACGGCGCCATTTATAACTTCAAAGAACTGCGCAGCAATCTTCAATCGAGCGGCTACGAGTTTCGCACTCAGACAGACACGGAGGTCCTTATCCATGGATATCGAGAGTGGGGCCTTGAGAATCTGGTCAATAAGCTGAGAGGAATGTTTGCGTTTGGCCTTTGGGACGACCGCGAACAGAAGCTCTTTTTGGTCAGGGACAGAATGGGCGTCAAACCCCTTGTATATGTGGTCGAGAATGGAAAAATCGCATTTGCCTCCTCAGTACGTGCGCTGCGGACTGCCGGATTTGTGAGTCAGTTAAATAAACAGGCGTTGGTTGAATACCTGGAATTCGGCTTCGTCACTGACGACAGGACAATTTATCAGGGGGCGAACAAAGTTCCCGCTGCCTCGATTGTTGAGTGGTCTAACGGGAACATTAAGACTACATACCAATATTGGTCACCGCCAACGGTGAATTCGGCATGTGTCTCGTTCGAGGAAGCGGTTGAAGAAACTCAACGTCTCTTTCTTAAGGCGGTTGAAAAGAGGCTTTATGCAGACGTGCCGGTCGGTGCTCTACTCAGTGGGGGTGTCGATTCAAGCCTTGTGTGTTGGGCGATTGCGGAATTGGGCGGTGATATTACTGCCTACACAATAGGAACCCCATTTGATTCATTGGATGAAACAGCGGACGCGTGCGCCACTGCCCGCCAACTGGGAATCTCTCATCAGGTTTTAGAGATGTCAGGAACTGATGAACCAGACGTAGCCGAGCTGACCAGTGCTTACGCGGAACCGTTCGCTTGTGCTTCTGCACTTGGCATGCTCAGAGTCTCGCGGGCAATTGCGTCATCCGCCACCGTACTATTGACGGGTGACGGCGGAGATGATGTGTTTTTGGGCTACCCGGAGCATCGTCATTTTTTGTTAGTGGAAAAGGTAGCCCGTTCGCTTCCTGGAGCAGTTGCTAAAGCCTGGCTTGCATCACGAAAGACTTTCCCACGCCATGGGTTACTACGCCGCTTAGCTTCGTTTTTTGATTACACTGCAGGCGGTCTGGCTGCCGTTGCTTCAAATCACGATGGCTTGCCTGCATACCGCCAGAGCCAAATCCTCGGTGAGCGGCTTTTGACAGCAACGATCTCACAACGTGAAATGAAATGGTCGTTGGATTCAGGACGACATTTGCTCTCCGAGTTTCTGAAATACGACCGACGAATGAGGTTCGTAGGCGAATATATGACCAAAGTTGATGGCGCAACTATGCATTTTGGGCTGGAAGCACGGTCCCCATTTTTGGACCAGGAGCTGTGGGAGTTTGCCGCATCACTGCCTTTTGACTTACGTCTCCGTGGCGGTCGGCTAAAGGCGATCTTGCGTGAATTGGCCCGGCGTAATATTGGTGATCGCGTCGCAAGAGGTCGAAAGCGGGGATTTAACATTCCAGTCAGGCGCTGGCTAGCAGGACACTGGCGTTCTAGTCTGGAGGAAGTTCTCCGGAACTCGTTGCTCGATTCTGAGGGATGGATCAACTCCAGGCAAGCGTTACTCAATCTGGAAAAGTGCGATAACCGCAGTCTCATCCCGCAGCAACTGTGGTATGTGTTCGTCCTCGAATCCTGGCTTCGCCAGGAACGGCAGTCCTCAAAAACGAAGAACCTGGGCGATTCGATCGATATCAATTCTAACAGCACTGATCGCGAGGTCGACCCTGTCTCAAACTCTAAGAAACATTTGCTAACCACTAAAGCTTCCTCACAGACTCTACTCAATAAGATGTGAAGAGGTATTGCTCAGGAGTGTCGCTAAGTGTGCGTAATCTAAGTGTCTTACACCTAATCGGAAGCTTCAACCAAGGAGGATCGGAGCAGCAGGCATTGCAGTTGGCTCGGCTACAGCACGAGAGTTGTCGTGTAGATGTTCGATTAGCCTGTCTAGATCGCAGTGGGCCTTTAGCGATAGAGGCCGAACGTCTGTGTGATGACGAGGTTCCAGAATATGCGCTCATCAGTTTTTACAACTACCGGACTGTTTTGCAACTCTTGCGGTTTGCAGATTTTTTGCGTCGACTTAAAATCGATATTCTTCATACTCACGATTTTTACACAAATGTTTTTGGTATGGCGGCGGGCGTTTTGGCTCGTGTTCCCATTCGCATAGCCTCACGGCGTGAGACCTTTGGGTTTCGATCTCTTATGCAGAAACGGATCGAGAGAGGAGTTTTTCGGTTTGCCCATGCCGTTATTGCCAATTCTGAAGCGGTCCGCCAGCAATTGGCTGCGGAAGGCCTTAGCCAGGATAAGGTCTTAACTATATACAACGGGCTGGATCTAAAACGTGTTACGCCACCCAAGGGGCTTTTGCGGCACGAGGCGCTTGCTCTGTTTGGTCTCCCCCAAGACGCTGACTGTCGCTTCATAACTTTGGTGGCGAACATGCGACATCCCGTCAAAGATCACACAATGTTTCTAAGGGCAGGACAACGGGTCATCGAAGCAGTACCCAAAGGCTGTTTGGTTATTGCTGGGGAAGGGGAGCTTACACCTCAGGTGCGCGCTGTGGCTGCACAATTGGGTTTAGGACGGCAAACCTTTTTTGTTGGTCGATGCCAAAAGATCGCCGAACTACTCTCCATCTCGGATGTTTGCGTCCTGAGTTCAAAGGCAGAGGGCTTTTCCAACTCAATTCTCGAATACATGGCTGCGGGTCGGCCCGTCGTCGCCACCGATGTGGGCGGGGCTCGAGAAGCAATTGTGGAGGGCGAAACTGGTTACCTTGTCCCTGCAGGCGATTACCAACGCATGGCTGAACGAATCACTTCGCTTGTCGTTAATCCGATGCTAGCACAAGCCATGGGCCAAAGAGGCAGATCGTTGGTACAAGAAAAGTTTTCCGCTAAGCGCCAACTAGAGCGAACCCTGGCGTTATACGAGAGGCTTATTGGTACTAGAGACTCACACCTACGCAAAACGCGCCCAAATCAACCATCAGGAATGTTTTGGTGTGAATGACGTACCTGCATCTGGCTTAAAAGGAAAGATGTGGGTCATGAATAATATCAGACTCGATGAAAATCCATGTCGCTGGGTATGAAATCACCTCTGCGAGTGTTAATAGCAGCTCCTTCCCTGAGTTTCTTAGGTGGGCAATCAAGGCAGGCCGTTCGTTTGATTTCGGGTCTTAGTAAGGAAGAATCTCTGGTCATTGGATTCATACCTCATGACCCCCAGGTTTCTAAAGGCCTTAGATGGCTGCAGAAGATTAAGTATGTCCGGACGGTTGTGACTACATGCCTATACTGGTCCCAGTTACTTTTGAAAGTCCCGCATTATGACATCATTCATATCTTCTCGGCCTCTTACTATTCATATTTATTGTCGGTCGCTCCGGCAATTCTTATCGCCAGGTTATACCGTAAGAAATGCATCCTTAATTATCGCAGTGGTGAAGCAGAAGACCACCTTGAAAACTGGCGGTTGACGACGGTTCCGATCATGCGGCTGGCCGATGAGATAGTGGTTCCAACGGGCTATTTAGTCGATGTTTTCGCTCGCTTTGGCTTAAAAGCTCACGCAATCTACAATCTAGTGGAACTCGATCGCTTCCGCTATCGGGAACGCCGTCCTAATCGACCCTTGTTCCTCACAAGCAGGTCGCTCGAACCACTATACAACGTGGCCTGTGTAATCCGCGCTTTCGCATTGATTCAGAAGCGATATCCCGAGGCACGACTAAATGTGGCCGCCGATGGGAGTCTGCGCTGTGAGTTGGAACAACTCGCGCGCAGACTCAACCTGCACAGCATAGAGTTTCTAGGTGGTGTGCGATTCGAGGAGATGCCGGCAACTTATGATTCAGCCGACATCTATTTGAATGGAACCAATATTGATAATATGCCGGCATCTATTACTGAGTGCATGGCCTCAGGACTTCCGGTGGTGACCACGGACGCGGGAGGAGTTCCATACATTGTTACGCACGAGCAAACCTGTCTGATGGTACCGCGGGACGATCACCAAGCAATGGCTGAGGCTGCCTGTCGTTTGCTGGAGGACAATGAGTTAGCGGTGAGTATTGCCCGTCGGGCGCATGAAGATTCTCGTAAATTCACTTGGGACGCAGTTCGCACCGAATGGATCAAACTATATCATGGGCTCGGGGATTCAAAAAGTGAAAGCTTTCAGAGGGATCAAATACGACCAGAAAGACTGTGATCAGTTTAGCCCGATTGGTGAAAACTAGTTCATTGGTGAAAGTGTCTCAGCCAGCTCGATTAGATGCAATGAAAGCTCTTCAAGTCCTCAGGAAGTTAAGTCTTGCGGAGCTTTGGGTACGAGGCTCGCAGGCTCTCACCGCCCTAGCTGAACGTCGAGGCTGGTCAGCCCTCTCCAAAATTCCAAAGGATTCGCAGTTGATGAGCAAACTCAACGCTGGAGGAGGAGATCGAAGGCCCCTCACGGATCGGGTCGTTCTGGATCGCTTCAGAGCGCGAACTACTCCGAAGTTCTTCACCGGTCTTCTCGACCGTGATTTGACCCTCGGCGTTCTCCGAAACCGCAGCCCTCAGATCGAAACACTAATAATAAAGAAAGCTGATAAGGTTCTCGAAGGCCGTTTTGATTTGCTCGGCCTACGTGACCTCAGTTTTGGCGATTCGATCGACTGGCATCTTGAGCCTCAATCGGGTAAGCGCACGCAGTTGCTCCACTGGAGTAAGCTTGATTATCTGGATCCGGACCTTGTCGGTGACAAGAAAATCCTTTGGGAGCTCAACCGCCATCAGTACTTTGTCACTTTGGGCCAGGCGTACTGGTTCACCAATAATGAGCGATACGCGCAGACTTTCATTAACCATCTCCAATCGTGGATGGACCAAAATCCTCCCAAACTAGGCATCAACTGGGCCAGCAGCCTTGAATTGGCCTTTCGCTCAATTTCTTGGATCTGGGGGTTGTACTTTTTTAGGAATTCTGCCTCTTTAACGCCTGCCATATTCATTCGTGTCTTGAAGTTTCTTTACCTGCACGCAAGACACCTAGAGACCTATCTGTCAACTTACTTTAGTCCTAATACTCACTTAACCGGAGAAGCGCTTGGCCTATTCTATTTAGGCACGCTACTGCCAGAGTTTCATGAAGCTCGTCGCTGGCGGGAGACGGGAAGAAGCATACTTCTAGAGCAGTTACCAAGACATGTCAAACCTGACGGAGTTTATTTCGAGCAGTCCAGCTACTATCATCGCTATACGACTGATTTCTATATCCATTTTTTGATTCTGTCACGGCTAAATAACCAATCCGTACCCGCTATGGTTGAAGAAAAGTTAAGGTTACTGCTTGACCATCTGATGTACCTCACCAAACCAGATGGAATGACGCCGTTCTTCGGTGATGATGATGGCGGCCGTCTACTGACAATTGATGAGCGAGGTGCAAACGATTTTCGCGCCCCGCTATCGACATGCGCGGTGCTCTTTGAACGCGGAGATTACAAATACGTTGCAGGCAAAGCAGCTGAAGAGACACTATGGTTGCTCGGCTTGGATGGAATAGAAAAGTTTGATCTTATAGAACCACAGAAACCCAACCGGACGTCAGTTGGTTTTGAAGACGGAGGCTATTATGTAATGCGGGATGGATGGACTCCAACTGCGAACTATCTTTTGTTTGACTGTGGGCCACATGGCGCTGCTAACTGTGGTCACGCGCATGCTGATGCGCTTTCGTTTGAGGTTAGTGCGAATGGTAAAAACCTTCTGGTTGATCCAGGAACTTACACGTACACAGGCTCAAAGGAGTTTCGTGACTGGTTTCGAAATTCGGCGGCACATAACACATTGACTTTGGATGGGCGCTCATCCTCTATTTCGGCTGGGCCGTTCAGCTGGAAAACCACAGCTCAATGTCGACTTATTGACTGGATCAGCCAGGCGAGATTTGACTATGTCTCGGCAGAGCACGACGGATATTCAAGTTTGCCTGATCCTGCAATGCACATTCGCAGCATTCTATTCTTAAAGAAGTTTTACTGGTTAGTTGTCGATCGTGTGGTCTCAATGGGGAAACATCGGCTTGACCTCAGGTTTCATCCAAGTATTGGCACTAAACCTCGTATCATTAGCAGCGGGACTGTTCAGCTCTATAAAGCCCACTCGGCAGGGCCCGTTTTGGAGATTGTAACTTTTGCTGCCAGTGGGACCTGGCAAAACGAGGACGGCTGGATCTCATCCTGGTACGGCCAAAAGGAGAGGGCTTTAGTTTCCGTATTCTCCACCACCGTTGAGGGTCCAGCTGAGCTAATTACATTTATGCTTCCAGTCGACCGAGACTCAGAGACAGTCGATGTTAGCGAGATTGAAGCAAACGGAGGGCGGGCCTTTGAGCTTACAAGAGGCAAAAATGTGGATGTTGTAATGCTTGCCGGATTTCCAAATAGAACCGCAGGGAAACGGATCGAAACCGCCCGAATGGCCTCGGATTTTAACTATCTCTGGGCAAGATTTGCTGGTGCAAACGCTTCGTTCCCGGAGGAGGTGGTCGCCCTCGGCGGCCAATCAGTGAGGTTCAAGGGCCATGAAGTCTTTAGCTCAAAGAGGCCGATCAATTATCTCGTAGCCAAGAGAGCCGGTGAGCAGTTTCAAGTGGAAACCGATGGCATTTAGTAGTTTCGAAAGGCGTCAGGCAGGGATTTTAGCCTATTTACGGATTAGCTGCGAGAACGAACGATAATCTTCGCTGATATAACCTGACCACAGATTGGATAAACACCTGTGATTTAATGAGAAAACATCTTTGTACAAAGTTAATGAAGTCGGGGATCCGCACTCGGTAAAGTAAGTATGTGTGGCATAAACGGCATAGTCTTAACGGCCCGCTCCAGTCTTAAGTTGGACTCATCCTTAATAAGACGTATGCGCGATGTGATCAGGCATCGCGGGCCCGACGACGAGGGACTCTTCGTTGATGCGGGCATCGGGCTCGGTCACAGGCGTCTGAGCATTGTAGATATAGCGACCGGTCAACAGCCAATGACCAACGAAGATGGTTCGCTGCATATAACTTATAATGGCGAGATTTATAATCACAGGGACTTTCGATCTTCGCTGCAAGCTTCTGGCCACGTCTACCGTTCACAGTCAGACACCGAAACAATTCTGCATTTGTACGAAGAGTACGGGGCATCCTGCGTTGACCATTTGCGCGGCATGTTTGCCTTTGCGATTTGGGATCAGCGAAAACGCGAGCTTTTTCTGGCACGCGACCGTCTGGGCGTGAAACCCCTCTACTACATGCTAACCGACGATGGCTCTCTATATTTTGCCTCAGAGATCAAGGCACTGCTTGAAGCCGACGGTATTAAGCGGGAAATCAACTTCGAAGCTCTCCCGGATTATCTGGCAAATCATGCGACTTCGGGTGCAGAAACGCTCTTTAAAGGCGTGAGCCGGTTGATGCCAGGTCATACCCTACTGTGGCGAGAAGGCTCGATAGAGATTCGGCGTTACTGGGATGTTAGTTTTGCGAAGGATGACAACCAGCAGCGAAGCGACCAAGACTACATTGCCGAATGGAGCGAGTTGTTTCGGACATCCGTGCGCTTGCGCCTGATGTCGGATGTACCACTGGGGATGTTCCTTTCTGGCGGTATTGATTCTTCGGCGATTGCTGCAGCTATGTGCGGTTTGCTTGACGAACCAATCAAGACATTTTCAGTCGCCTTTGCAGAGCGTGAGGCGAACGAACTGGAGTACGCGCGGATAGTTGCCCGCGAGTTCAATACCAATCATCATGAGGTAGTAATAAGTCCTGATGAATTCTTCTCAGCATTGCCAAAGCTTGTCTGGCACGAGGACGAACCAATCGCTCATCCCTCCAGTGTTGCTCTTTATTTTGTTTCCTGCCTCGCTTCGCAACACGTCAAGGTGGTGTTGACAGGCGAAGGCAGTGACGAGCTGCTTGCGGGATACGGGCGCTATCGCAAAACTGTGTATAATCTACTCCTCGGGGCTCGTTATCAAAGCTTAACCCCCAGGGCTGTTCGAAGTATTATCAAGAGAAAAATAGAAAGCTTGCCTGCTGGCTCGTGGACGCGGCAAAAGCTCCTCAGGACATTTCTTTCGCTGCCTTCCGACATTGAGAATATTTATTTCGATAACTTCGCAGTATTTCCTCGAGTCATGCAATATCAGTTGCTCACACGAAAGACGCGAGAGTTCATTGGTGAGATCGATCCTTATACGGGTTTAAGGAATTTACTGGAACAAACGGACGCGACTACATTATTGGACCGGTTGCTTTATGGCGATACTAAGACATATCTCCACGAGCTACTAATGAAGCAGGATCAGATGAGCATGGCTGCGTCGATCGAGAGCCGCGTGCCGTTTCTTGATCACAAGTTGGTCGAGTTTACTGCGCGTCTTCCAGAGAGATTAAAGCTTCGAGGCCTGACGACCAAATTCATTTTACGGGAGAGCATGAAAGGAATTCTGCCTGAAGTGATCTTGACGCGCCGGAAGATGGGATTCCCTGTGCCAATAGGCAGATGGTTCCGTGAATCTCACAAGTGGTTGATTGACGAGTTCGTTTTGAGTGACCGCGCATCAAGCCGTTGTATCTTCGAGCCAGAATTTGTTTGCGGATTAGTAAAAAGACATTTGGCAGGTGTCGAAGACCACTCAGAAAGACTCTGGGCGCTCGTTAATTTTGAAATATGGCTCCGACAGTTCTTTGATGGAGATGCGGACCATGCTTCAATTGTTGTGAGGAACAGCGCAGGCGTTTCAGGAGACTGAAAGTAGGATTTACGGGAGGACGATTGGGTTTTCGCCCTATTATCTGGTCAAACAAAAGATGGGAAGAATTCCAGAAAAGGTCGTCATTATTCTTGCCACGCACTACCATTCGAACCTTATGTTGCTTCGCTCTTCTGGTCGTCAGAGGCAGCACCGGATCCAATCTGATGAACACCAAGGTGTTGGGCTAGTTTCTACGAGCTCCAATGAGGTCGTGAGCGTCAGGAGGCATACGGCGCGCCCATTCCAAAATATTTCCTTCCACTGGGGGGGGGCCGTTCTTTCAAGCCGCGACTGGGTGCGGCGAGTACGGACTGGGCAGCTGCTCCTTCGGAAAGCGCTGCTTCCTACGAACCAGATGGATCAATCGCAAGGTCGCACTTGAACCATTTGGTGGAACTTATCTTCGGCCAACATGAGATCAAACGCGCGCGCCCGCACCTCCTCGCTGGCAGCGCGCGATCAAGCCTACAACAGAAACTCGTTTTCTTCGGAAGCAGTCAATTAATGTCTGGGCAGGATGATTACCATATTGCAGGCAACCTTTCCGAACAGGTTCAACTTCCGATCAAATTAATAAGTTTTTTATTTTAATTGCCGAAAGTAAAATTAAAAGAGCGTGCGCATTCTCTGGTTGAAAACTGAAATTCTTCATCCCGTCGACAAGGGTGGAAAAATACGGACCTATCAGATGCTCAAACATCTGAAGCGGGAGCACGAAATTGTATATCTGACGCTCGATGACGCCACTGCAAGTAAAGATGATCGTCTTCAGGCGGAAGAGTATTGCACCGAACTTCTTTGCATACCACACAAACGACGTGAGAAGTTTACTCTGGGATTCTATGCCGACATCGCTTCGAACCTAACCTCGCCTCTACCCTACTCCATTGAAAAATATAGATCACGAGTGATGTGCAATGAGATCCTCAAACAAGCACGCACTGGAAATTTTGATATTCTTGTTTCTGATTTCTTATCAGCTGCCGTGAATTTGCCAAGAAATCTGTCTCTGACCAGCCTTCTATTTCAGCACAACGTTGAAGCTAAGATCTGGAAGCGGCACTACGAGATTCAGAACAACCCCCTGAAGCGGGCTTATCTGTATGACCAATGGCGCCGAATGTTTGCATTTGAGCGGAAAGTATGCCAGCAGTTCGACACGGTCGTTGCTGTCTCGAAGGACGATCGCGAACAGATGGTACAGGATTATGGGATTGAAACGATTGACGATGTTCCGACCGGTGTTGACACGGAGTACTTTCGTCCCAGGGGAGGACGTTCCGGCACTCCTAACCTGGTTTTCACTGGATCGATGGATTGGCTGCCAAATGAAGATGCAATTCGATATTTCATTCAACAGATCATGCCCTTGATTAAACACACTATTCCCACTGTAACGCTTACCGTAGTGGGGAGGAATCCTTACCGAAGCTTACTCGAATTGAGCGCCAAAGATGCTTCTCTCATCGTTACGGGTCGCGTGGAAGACGTCCGCCCCTACATGGAACAAGCGGCGGTCTATATTATTCCTCTGCGCATAGGTGGAGGTACTCGATTGAAGATTTACGAGGCCATGGCGATGGAAAGGCCAATTGTCTCAACGACTGTGGGCGCTGAGGGCTTGCCGGTGAAGAATGGGGTTCATCTGCTATTAGCAGATCAACCAGCCAGCTTTGCCGAGGCGGTGGTCAACATTCTTTCGAACCGCCCACTAGCAGATGCGCTCGCTGGCCGGGCCGCGGCCCTTGTCAGAGAACAGTTTGGTTGGGACAAGGCCACTGAGAAGTTTGTAGACATTTGTTTACGGACGCTTAAACGTAGGCACCCACGATTTCAGCAAAGTGAAGCATAATCAGAGTGTCGAAATGATGGTTGCCCAAGCCAAAGCAACCGGATCATTGTCAACCCGCGGAGTATCCGAGGATCGAATGGAGATAAAATGAAGCTCAGCATTTTTGGCATGGGATATGTTGGTTGCGTTTCAGCCGCCTGTTTTGCTAGAGCCGGGCATAACATCATTGGTGTCGATATTAACCCGGCCAAGGCTGAAATGATCAACTCTAAAAGGAGTCCAATTGTCGAGGAGGGAATTGCGGAGTTGATTGAAGCCGGAGTTAGCACGGGTCGCTTGCGAGCAACTACTGACTCAGCAGACGCAGTTCTCAATTCTGACATTTCACTTGTCTGCGTTGGTACTCCAAGTAAACAAAACGGCAGCCTAGACCTTAGCCACTTGAGGAAGGTGTGTCAAGATATTGGTGAGGCTTTGAAGATCAAGGATTCTAAGCATTTCGTTGTTATTCGCAGTACGGTTCTGCCAGGAACCATTGAGAATGTGTTGATACCGGAGATGGAAACGTCCTCTAACAAGAAGGCGCAAAAGCATTTTTTCGTCTCTGTTAATCCTGAGTTTTTGCGCGAAGGCTCCTCAATAAACGATTTTTATAACCCGCCCTTGACACTCATTGGAGCAGAAGATTCAGAGACAGTAAGGATTCTTCAAAGCTTGTATGCTGCAATCGAAGCGCCGATTTTCGTCACGTCCTTGAAGACTGCTGAAATGGTCAAGTATGTTTGTAACTGCTTCCATGCTCTCAAGGTTGCTTTTACCAATGAGATTGGAAATGTCTGCAAAGCGATGGACATCGATAGCCATGAGGTAATGGAACTATTTTGCAAGGATACGAAGCTTAACCTTTCTGCTTCATATCTCAAACCCGGTTTTGCTTTTGGTGGTTCGTGCTTGCCGAAGGACCTAAGAGCAGTTTGCTACAGGGCCAAAGAATTGGATCTTGAGGTACCCGTTCTTTCAGCCATTCTCCCCAGCAATCGTTTGCAAATTGAAAAGGCTGTCAAAATGGTGCTGGGGACAAGTAAGAAGCGCATTGGTGTTCTGGGACTAAGTTTCAAAGCCGGCACTGACGACCTCCGTGAATCGCCGATGGTGACTTTAGTCGAAACCTTGATTGGAAAAGGTCTACAAGTGGCCATTTACGATCGAGATGTTTCACTGGGGCAACTCTTTGGTGCAAACAAGGACTATATCGAGCGAGAAATACCTCACATTTCGCATCTCATGAAGGAAAGTATTAAGGAGGTGGTAGATTCTTCCGAGCTGTTAATCATAGGTAACAAAGCAGACGAGTTTCTTCACATTGGCGAAAAACTTCGAAGCGATCAGTCGTTGATTGATCTGGTTAGGTTGTTTGACGCCCGGAGGTCTGACCAAAACTACCTGGGGATTTGCTGGTGAGACATCGAATTTGGCCCTTCGGCAGTCTCAGATCGCCGTTCGCCGCTGCATAGAGGTCACTTCAACTGTGTGACCTATTTAGCTACTTTTTACGCATCAACCACTGCATGTTAGTCCGTCCGAAAAGAGGTAGGGGTCATAAAGCAGGTCGCGGAACCTACACTGAAACCTAATCAAATCGAAAAAGGTGTGGTCGACGGCGGAAAGGCTTGGGCCTGCAAAAAAGGGTTTGTTTTTGACCGCAAGGGCATTAAGATTGAAATGCGTGTTTCAACATCACGCAGCCACCGGCACCTGGGCTGCGGTCGCCCTGCAATGTGCGCATTTGGTTCAAAGATACAGACCATAATTCGAAAGCAACTCAAATAAACCAATGAGTTTGGCAGCGGAAATTTTATTTTGGCTGAGCGTGGCGGCTGTACTGTACGTATACGCAGGTTATCCTCTATTAATAGCCATTGTTAGCAGAATTCGTTCCAATCCGGTTGGAAAAGGCAATCACCTCCTTAGTGTGAGCATAATAATCACGGCGTATAACGAGGAAAGAGATCTCGCGGCCAAGCTGGAGAACACTCTCGCCCTTGAGTATGACCGAGACCTTTTGGAAATCATCATCGCTTCAGACTGCTCAACCGACTCGACTGACCAGATAGCCAGCAGTTTTGCGTCGCGAGGAGTTCGCCTCTATCGTCAGCCGAAGCGGCTGGGAAAAACTGCTGCCCAGAACGCCGCGGTTGAAAGAGCTCGGGGTGAGGTCGTCCTTTTCTCCGACGCTACAACTCTCTATCAGTCCGATGTTCTGAAAGTGATAATGCGGAGTTTTGCTGATCCTAAAGTGGGGTGTGTGGCTGGCCGTCTGATTTACGTTAACCCGTCCAAATCAAACATTGGATATGGTACGCGTCTTTACTGGGACTATGAGTCATTTATCAAACGCCACGAAAGTCGGATTTGCTCATTGATCGGAGTATCCGGATGCCTTTATGCGGTTCGGCGCTCTGCTTACGTCCCCATGTACAACGAGGCATGCAGTGATTTCTTAATTGCCACGAAAATGGTGGAACAGGGATTGCGGGCCATCTATGAACCGGATGCCATATGTTTTGAGGAGACGAATCGACGGCCAACGAGGGAACTGGAGATGCGTGTGCGAGTCATTACTCAAACCTTGAGTGATCTGTGGCGCCACCGAGCAATGATGAACCCGTTTCGAAGCGGATTATATGCTCTTCAGCTTTTCTCTCATAAGGTTATGCGATATTTCGTCCCGTTTCTCCTAATGACGATGGTGCTGTCTTCTTTGGTACTGGCCCCCTATTCGGCGTTTCATCTTGGTATATTGATCGCGGCGTTTGTTTTTGCCGTTTTAACATTGCTGGCTTGGTGCCTTGATGCGGCAAGAATCTCCTACCGCTTGCTCACTTTTCCTTATTATTTTGTACTGGCGAACTTGGCATCTTTATTAGCTTTTTTAAAGTTTTTGAAGGGTGAGCGATATGCTCGATGGGAACCCATCAGAGATCCGGTAGAAAATGCATCAGGTTCCGCTTCAGGTTCTGTACCCGTGACACCGAACGGCAGTAGGCAGTAACGACAGATGGCTCAACTGACCGGAAAAATCCCCTAGATTGCCGAACTCGGGATGGGTCAGCACCAATTTTCTAGCGCACGCAACCCTGACTGTGTTCATCCAGTATTGATCAATATTCTTTGCCAGCCGCGAAGCGGATAGTGTAATGAAATAAGCTTTTGCCTAGAGTTCGAGATATATTCCAAGCCACATTTGTTGCAAGGTTAATTTGGATACTCATCTCAGAAGTCCGGTTGTTCACCCCGCGAATTTATTTCTGCACTGAACATCCTTAAAAGTTTGAGGAGCTAATACCCCCCAATGGCCGTCCCTGATTATCTGAACCAGAGCAACAAACGGATAAAGAGGGGCGCCGTCGACCCTGAGGCGGACTTTCAAACAGATCACCTGCTGCCAGTTCTCGGCAGGCATACTGCCCGCGGTGGATTGGTGATGATTAGCGGGCACGGGTTAAAGTTTGCCATTGCTATCCTGGGTACGGCAATAATGGCTCGTCTCTTGGCGCCTGAGGATTACGGCCTAATAGGCATGGTTACCGTTGTAACCAACTTCGTGTCCCTGTTTACGTACCTCGGTCTTTCGTTCCCCACAGTCCAGAGGGCCGAAATCAAATTTGAGCAGATCAGTACCCTATTCTGGACCAATCTTGGCGTGAGTTTGGTAATCGCTGCAGGGATGGCGGCCATTGCCCCGGGCATCGCCTGGTTTTACGGGGAGCCCAAGCTAACGAAGATCGCCGTGATTATTGGGATAGGTTTTGTTTTTGGGGGCCTTGCCGTCCAGCACGATGCGCTCTTGAGGCGCCAAATGAGGTTCTTTGCCCTGAGCACTATTTCATTAATATCAATGCTAATGGGTTATGCAGTCGGCATCACTTTAGCGCGATCTGGATTCGGCTATTGGGCCTTGGTCTACAGCCAGTTAGCAGTGTTGGCGGCATACGCTATAGGGGTGATTTTGGTCTCCCGTTGGCGTCCTGGCCCCCCCAAATTTACCGCTGAAAGTATATCCATGCTGAAATTTGGCGGTGACATCACGGGCTATTCAATACTTAACTATTTCGCAAAAAACTCTGACAGCTTATTGATTGGAAGGTTTTGGGGAGCACCTCAATTGGGTTTTTACAGTAAGGCAACTCAACTCTCAGGGCTTCCTATTGATCAACTCGATGAACCACTTGCAGCCGTTGCCATTCCGGCGCTAAGCCGCTTGGTGGGTCAGAATGATCGCTATCGACAGGCATATCTTCGAATGCTGGAAAAGGTTATGCTGCTAATTCTGCCACCTATAGCATGGATAGTAATAACCTCAGATTGGTTGGTAAGTGTTGTGTTGGGACCAAGGTGGTCCTACACCGGTACTATACTGGTCTTTATTGGGTTAGGGATGCTGGTCCAGCCGGTAATAAATACGGTCACCTGGTTATTTATTAGTCAGGGGCGCTCACGAGCGATGCTTCGTTGGGCGGTACTCAATGCACCAGTTTCTCTCATTGCTATTCTGGCCGGTCTCCCGTGGGGCCCCACGGGAGTGGCAGCTGCTTATTGCATCGCCCGACTGCTAGTGTTAGCGCCACTTTCAATTTGGCTCGCAGGTAAAGCCGGTCCCGTATCTGCAAGTGATATTTTCAGATGTACTGCACCTTTGCTACTAGCTGTTACATGCGCGCTGTTGTCCGGTTTAGCGTTCCGAACTCTTTTCCGATTGGGCAATCCAATACTAGGCATGAGTGCGGAGGCAGCTGTAATTGGAGGAATGACAGTTTTGATGTTGCTTGTAATACCGTCTGGCAGAAAGGCCTTAATCGATGTCCGGCGAACCTGGTTTTCGTTGGGATCAATGAAAATTCAGCCAACGGTCCTGCCCAGGGATTAAGAAATCCGGCCTTGACAACCTGTTATCCAGCAGGGCGCACACGTTACTGGTTTTTGATTAGGCGGTGTCGGGCTAGATTTTTCTTATGCCTTCATAGCCCGTTTTCAGGTTATTGAAGCGAGGTTCGGGCTAACCCATCGTTAGAATCTGATGCGGCTCGGACGGCGGTCCAGTTAATCCGTATCCCTTGGGAGCTCATCCTCGAAATTTGCGTATTAGCCATCTCCGATCGCTCCGCTCGGCGCCAGCCAGAGCCCTAAAATTGGGGTCAGATCCCCTCATTTCTGTTGATGACTTCCTGACGCGCAATGACCTTCCGAATTACCGATTTTCTTCAAGAGGACCTGCCCATGGGTCCAGAAAGTTGACAGCTGGTGGAGACTAAATTTTCTTGCGCCATTCAGCCAAGAACCCTATTTTAGGCTGCTGAGTAGCGACCCGATATTATTCTTAGAGTAAAGAGACGTGGTCACTTCTAAAGCTAAATTGCGTGGCATTGGGTTTCGGAGTAGAGTGCAAGGAAGTAGAGTGCGAGGTGGCGTGGCCCTTTCGGCCAAGAAATGTCCAGTAAATCTAAATTCTTCAACTACAAGCCGGTGACTCGGCTACCCTCGTCGAGTAGGCCCGAGGCAGAGAACCTTCCAAAGAATGAAAGTGGTGTACCAGAATCGAGCCTTGGCAGTCTCATATCGAAAAAATCCCGGCTTCCGACAGAACATGTTTCGCAAGTGAGTTCAGGAAAACAGGCCTCGAAAGATCCTAAAATAAGAATTCTCCGCGATAGCTGGATAATTAGACGGGGACACACTCTTAGCTTCGCCGGTCTTTTTCTTTTCACCATTGTGCTCTACTTCCGTCCCTATGAATTGTCACCCGCGTTGTACTGGTTGTCGACCAGCGCTTACTGGATAGCCCTAGCAACGCTCGCAGTGTTCGTCCCGACACAACTTGGTCTTGAAGGTAATCTTACCGCTCGACCCCGCGAAGTTAATCTTTTACTGCTGCTCGTGCTCGGTGCTTTGCTCTCTATTCCACTCGCCTTTGATCCGGTTGAGGCGTGGGAGGCATTTAACGACTCGTTTATCAAGGTAGTTGTGATGTTTCTAGTGATGGTAAACGTGGTGCGAACGAGAAGGCGGTTAAATGCTTTAATATTTCTGGCGGTGGCGGTCAGTTTAATGTTAAGCGTAAACGCAATAAATGATTTTCGGTTCGGACGGCTGGAGCTGCGGGGAACAAGGATCTCGGGAAGCATTGGCGGAATGTTTGAAAATCCGAACGACCTCGCCACGCACCTAGTGCTGATAATTCCGCTTGTGTTTGCTTGGGTTTTTAGCACTCGTAGTATTCTGCTGAAGATCCTATACATAAGTTGCGGCACGCTTATGCTCACGGCGGTCATCACAACATTCTCGCGCGGAGGGTTTCTGGGGCTGTTAACTGGTCTCGGAATATTTGTTTTCAAGGCAAGTCGAAAACATCGCGTTATTGCTTTAATAGTGCTCAGTCTAGCGCCCCTCGCATTTCTTGTCTTTGCGCCAAGTGGTTACACCGGCCGCGTTGCCAGTATATTCAGCATTGATAGCGATATCACGGGTTCATCGGGAGCACGCGAGAGACTTCTTGTGAGGTCAACCCAGGTCACCTTAAGAAATCCACTGCTGGGAGTAGGGATGGGAAACTTCCATAACCATTCGATTCGCGAACAGGTTACTCATAACTCGTATACGCAGGTTGGAAGCGAAATGGGAATCATCGCCATGGTGATCTATACGATGTTTATCCTGGCTCCTTACAGAAGGCTTCACCACATTGAACTCGAGACTTTGGAAAAAGGAGACAAGAAGTGGTACCACTATACTGCTATTGGATTACAGAGTGGACTAATTGCTTATTTGGTCGTCAGCTTCTTCGCTTCGATTGCGTACCTTTGGTACTTGTATTATCTGGTTGCTTATTCAGTATGTCTTCGGCGGCTGTATGCCAATACTGCAAAAACCACTAGTCGGTGGCTCTGAATGGAGCTTCATCGATCGTCGCGTTGCCTTGAGCTACCGACGCCTCAGCATCATGGATGTTGCCACCGGGCATCGGATGATAAGTCGCTAGTTGGCTCGGATCTTTCGGGGACAAAGAGGGACTTGTCCGATTGCTTCTTCTTGTGACTGGTTTGCTGTTGGTTAATTGACGAGTGTCTCCTCGGCATCTCCTTACCACGGATTTTTTCCCTGATATTGCAGGTCGACTCCCAGAGCAATCAGTCAGGCATAAAGGTCAATTCAGAACGTCTGCGGGGGCGCTGAGATAGTGAGATATGTCGGTGTCAATTTTTTGAGGGACACTTTGGACAGTTCGCAAGTCGCCTCAGCCAAAAGAAATGAAAGGCCAACCTTGTCAAAGTCCATTGCTTTAAGAGATCGCCGACAGTGGTTAACAATGACTCTTACAGTCATTGCCGGAGCATGGGCGGTTGCGTGGTGGCTGGCGAGCTCACTCATAGTCGAACTTCCTTTGGTGCGGGCTGATGCTATTGCCATGCTCAGCGGTTCCTCCGCCTTCGAGGAGCGCGCGCAAAGGGCGGCAGCGCTTTATCATGAGGGTCGGTCGAAGAAAATAATTCTGACAAATGATAACCTCAGAGGGGGATGGTCCCCCCAGGAGCAACGCAATCCCTATTTTTATGAGCGTGCAACCGAAGAACTGCGGCGGTCGGGAGTGCCAAAGGAAAATATAGAAGTTCTAATTCCGCCTGTATCCGGAACTTACGAAGAGGCACTGCTGCTCAAAACTTACGCCAAAAATCATGGACTGCGTTCCATTCTCCTCGTCACTTCTTCTTACCATTCGAGACGCGCGTTTTGGACCTTCCGACAGGTCTTTGGGTCGGGAGAAACTCTGATCGGCTTAGTTCAAACCGGTTCCCAGTCACCGGCTCCGACTACTTGGTGGCTCCATACGAAGGGTTGGGAGACAATTCCAGTTGAATACTTAAAGTTGATTTATTATTGGATTCGCTATTGATCCCAACTCCTTTTACTTTAGTCTACTTCAGGGACATCCTGACATAAACACGTAAAACAATGGTTCTATAAAATTAGCGTGATGGTCTTCCTATCAACTCTTTTCATAGTGATGATTGTTGTAATTGCCTGGTGGCTCACAGCGCGTCTAGACAGGCGTGACGAGGCAAAATGGGCAAAAAACCGGGAGACTCGTGAAGAGTCAATTGTGGCGGAAGGCAACACCAATTACTTTCCTCGATCAAAAAAAGAAAGCGAAGGTGAGGAGCGATAAACTTGCATTCTAAACCGCCGCACGCCCTAAAAAGACTTAGTTGGTCTTGGCCTTGGCTGATCAGGTATCCGTTTTGGCGTTTGGGGAAATCGCTCGACGTACGAAAACAATCAGCCGATTCGAGGTCTCACCTTATCTTTGTGGTAGCGAATCACTTTGAGCCTTCCTGGAACCAGGACGGCGTTACTTTAACATGGAATCAGCAACAGTCGCGAGTCGACGAATGGGCCAAACTGGCGCGAGCTATTGGTAGTTCAATCAAAGATCACGACGGCACTCCTTTTCGCCACACTTACTTCTATCCGGGAGAACAGTATCATGCTCCACTCCTAGAAAACATCGCTCGCCTCCAGAGGGAGGGACTTGGAGAAGTAGAGATACACCTTCATCACGGGGTCGATAGGCCTGATACGGCAGTGAATTTGCGTCAGGCACTCGTAGATTTTCGCGATCGGCTTGCCGAAGAACACAAATGCCTGTCGCGATATCTGGGCTCAGGCCCTCCTAAATACGCATTCGTGCACGGTAATTTTGCTCTAGCAAATTCAGCTGGGGGCAGGTTTTGCGGCGTGGACTCAGAGATGCAAATTCTGGCCGATACTGGATGTTATGCAGATCTTACTCTGCCATCAGCGCCGGATCAATCTCAAGTACCGCGGATAAACGCAATCTATCAATGTCGTTATCCGTTAGGTGAGAAAAAACCGCATCGTGCCGGGCCCGCTCTCAGAGTTGGAACAATGCCTGAACTGCCTGTCATCTTTACCGGACCCTTAGTCTTTGACTGGCGTCGCCGGGTTTACGGACTGCCAATTCCACGTCTAGATGGCGGGGCTTTGGCCTCGAACTACCCTTTAGATTTAAAGCGACTCGAACACTGGATAAGCGCCCGTATCGGCGTTATCGGGCGACCTGAATGGATCTTCATAAAGCTGTATTGCCATGGATTTTTCCCATTCGACCAGTCTGCGACTATTGGTGAGCCCATGCAACGGTTTATGGAACAAGTTCTCAACCTGGCGGAAAGAGGACGAATGTTTAAGGTCCATTTTACGACGGCACGTGAGGCATTTAATATGATGATGGCAGCAGTCGATAGACAAGATGGAGATCCGGGAAAGTATCGCGACTATCGCTTAAAAACGATTATGACGGAATGAATAAAAGTGGGAGGCAATTGCCCCTCAGTGTCAGAGTGTTCACTCTCGGGATGGGTCTTAGCACGTGATGGATAGCTTCTGGGATCAAGGAACTTCAGATCCGGGTATCGAGTTTGGAGAGTTTATGCGTTACGAAGCCCGGGATGGCTATTTAGAACGGAGTTTCCCGGCGCATGTCGGTCGAAGGAGCATCAAATGAGTTTCAGGTACTATAAAAGGATCGAGCTCATTGCTCCCGTCGCTTTGGCCTTGGCAAGCAGCATTCTTCTATTGGTTCCAGGTCTCCGAAATGTGGTTTCTCAGCAAATTCGCCCTCGACGTGCATCCGAATCTCTTAATCTAATTCATGTCAAAGCTGGTGGAGATCTGCAGGCGGCGATCAATGCGGCGCAAGCGGGCGATACCATAGTAGTTCAGGCTGGAGCGAGTTTTACAGGACCATTTACGTTGCCGAATAAGGCTGGCGACGCCTACATC
>Ga0187893_10005129_pt1 | contig 23891 bp, 19 predicted proteins | sample MA1701074metaG_FD_139574 | JGI IMG/M metagenome (GOLD analysis project Ga0187893, IMG submission 139574) | White microbial mat communities from a basaltic lava cave in the Kipuka Kanohina Cave System on the Island of Hawaii, USA - MA170107-4 metaG ...
ACCAGCGCCCCGTCTTCAGTTGCGATTCGCGTTCGCGCTTTGATGAACCCAAGATTGTGCTCCGCGCGGTTCGCAGGCGCTCTCGGTTGCGCCCGGGCGTCCGCTGGCGGCAAACAAAGCACGACAACGCTAAGGGTGTAGAATGTCGTCAAGCGCCGGCGACAAAGAAGAGAGCCGGGAAGGGCTTGTAAGTGCGATGCCATTCTACCATCCAAACTTGGGGGGGATAGTAATCAGAATATCGATGTAAGCATACGCTGTTTTCGGGGACGAACAAGCGAATTACGTAAAAGGCGCGAGATTCTTTTCCCTTGACAAAAAAAGACGCTCGTTGCGGCAACGAGCGTCTTGGTGTAAATAATCGGTTTTTGGAAACTACGCAGCAGGCGCTAGAACCTTCTTCTTTTCCCTTGCCTTGTCCTCTCGTTTCTTCTTCTTTTCGACGGTTGTCTCTTCCGGGGCCTCACGCTCCTTACGCTCTATGACCTCCGGTTCGTCGCGTTTTTCCTTCCTTGCATCATCGGTTTTCTTCTTGGCCAGTTTTTCTTCCTTGACAGGCTTCTCTTTGCGCACGATCGGACCGGTGTCGATGGCTGTCGCGTTAGCGTTGCCCGAATCCCGCCCGAGGAACCAATAGGAGCCTGCCCCAAGGGCCAGAACGGCGAGGCCGGCCAACATTACTTTTTGTCGCTTTTGTGCGTCCACGACGAAAACCTCCCGCGAGACCCTCAAAGGATCCGCATTTTCTGTATCTGCTCCTAAAAGTATCTCCTAAAAACCTACCCCAGTCAAGCTGAAAGGGGCATTTGCCATACCTATTCTGACGCTTAGGGACCGACAAAGTTCCTGTCAATTGCTCTTTTTTATGCCAAATCAGCCCACGAACGGAGGAGAATTGCCATAAGGAACGGCGGATAACGGCGTCAAACGGAGGAGAACGGCACTGCGGCCTCGACTGCCGCTGATCGGGCGAGTTCCGGCATCAACCAGGACTTCATGCTGGGCACGTTGGCGACGGCCTTGATCTCCCTCGCCGGGACGCCCACCACGGTAGACATGGGGGCAACGTCTTCAATGACCACCGCCCCCGCGCCGATCACACTCTCACAGCCGACGCGGATGCTCTGGATGATCGTCGCTCCAATTCCGACGAAAGCCCCCGACTCGATCGTGACGCGTCCGGCGATTCTGGCTCCCGGGCACACATGGGTCGCCGTGCCAATAAGGGATTCGTGATCGATAATGCAGCCCGTATTGAGAATCACGGAATCGCCGATTTGACAATGGGCGCAGACAAGGGCCCCGGCGGCGACGATGATGTTGCGGCCAAGAGTCACATTTCGAGCCAGCCTGGCGGAGGGATGAATCGCGTTGATCAGCTCGAACCCCCAACGTTCCAATCGATCGGCGAGGGCACGACGCACGCCATTGTCGCCGACGGCAACAACCGCGTGTTCTACGGAAAGGGAGGATCGGATTTCCGGGAGCTGGTCCGGATGACCGAGCACGGGAATGCCGTCTACACGGCGACCGGCGTAATCGCGGTTGGAGTCCACGAAGCCGATCGGTTCGTATTCACTGCCCTGCATCAGGATGTCGAGCACGACCCGTCCGTGCCCGCCACAACCCAGAATCAGGCAGGAGCTCTTGGACGGCGCAGGTGCGCCGCAGGCTGAACGCGGGTTGGGCACGGCCGGCACATCCATGGTTTTTCTACTCCCGCTTCGGCACTCTTCATGAATTTATCGGTCGCTGCCGATGTGCCCTGAATCGAATCTGTGTCGGTCTCTTTGAAAGGGCTTGAACCGGAACACGCATCGTTGCCGATTGACCCTTGGTATGCGTAGACCTATGCTCTTGGAGGTCGGCAAGGACTTACCTAGCCGCAACCTATTGGGCCACATGGAGTTAGCAATCCGCAAAGATCAGATCAAGAGGCCTTCACGCCTGATGACGATGCCATTCGGATTGGCCGTGGCGCTCCTCGGCACGGCCGCGATCCTTGCCGGGCCGGTCTCATCGTGGATGGACTTCCAACAGGGAAAAATTGCCCTTCCGCTCAAGAAACCGCTGAGTGCGATGAATTTGGAAGTTTTGTCGCCCTATCGCATTACGGAGCGAGTGACCCTCGAATCGTCGGTGGTAGATGCACTGGGAACGGATCAGTACATCCATTGGACCGTCGAAGACACCAGCGTGCCGCCCACTTCGCCGCTGCGAATCGGCTTTCTTTTTGTCACCTATGACACCGGCGGCGTAAACCTCGTGCCGCACACGCCGGATGAGTGCCGGCTCGGTGCGGGATATCAGCCCGCCCAGCCGCATGAAAATGTGGACATTTCGGTTCCGGCGCTGCGACCTTCTTTGGCGACCATACCCGTTCGACTATGCACATTCGTCAAGACGGCCTTGTTCAATCGCCAGGAAGTGACCGTGGTCTATACTTTTCAGTGCAACGGACGGTTCGTCGAGACGCGCAACGGCGTCCGCCTGCTCATCAACGATCTAACCGATCGGCACGCGTATTTCAGTAAGGTGGAAGTGAGCTTCCCGCGGGCGACACGCGAGGAGAGCCTCCAGGGCGCGGCCAAGCTGTTTGATATACTGCTTCCCGTACTCCTCAAGGATCATTATCCGGATTTTCAGGCAGCGGAGCTTGCGGTCCGGGCGGAACCAGGAAAGCACTGACCATGGCCGGCAGACAGCTCAACAAGAAGTTAGTCGTAGTTCTGACCCTCGCGACCTTTGCAGGCATTGCGCTCCTTTCGGTGCTGATGCTCAGCCAATTGCAAAAACGCGATCCGAAGTATTTCGTGGCTCTGGCGGAGCGTTCGGCCGAGGAGCGGCAGTGGCAACAAGCGGCCCTGTTCTATAACGAAGCGTGGGAACGGAGCGGCGACGCGGAGTACCTGGTCCAAGTCGGCGAAATGTTGTTACGGGAGGGCGAAGTCGGCAAGGCGACTGCCTGCTGGAAACAGGCCCTGGTTCTACAGCCCCAGCTTTTATCCGCGCATGAACGCCAGCTCAAGTTGTTACAGCAGCTTGCCACGCTCTATGGGACATCCCAGCGGTGGGAGCAAGTTCACGAGGCGGCGGAGGCGATGCTGCGTGTTGAATCGGGGATGACGCCCGTACAAAAAGCCTTCGCCCACCACGCGAACGGGTTGGCACTCCTGAATCTGGAAAGCCGGGATGCGAACAATACGGAGCTTGGAATCCGCGAGTTGGAGGCGGCTGCTGCTACCGCACCCGACGTCGTGGAGTATCCAGTGGCCCTTGCCGCGCAGTTCGCTCGCCAGGAGAAGTTCGACGACGCCGAGCGCCACTTTCGCGAACTGATGGATCATCACGCTTCGCCCGGAGCCAATGCCGCGAAGACGCGGCTGGCGTTCGCTCAGTATTTAGCCGGGAGGCAGCGCTGGGACGAAGCCGCGCCGGTTTTTGCAGAGAGTCTCAAGTTAGCTGAAAATGCCCCTGCCGCCTTACGCGAGGCACAGATGGGGTACGCCCAATTCCTTGCGCAGCGCTGGGCTCGGGCCATGCGAGACGAATCGACGCGGCCTGCCGGCCAAGGCTTCTTTGACGAAGCGGAAGCAATCCTCAAGCGGTGCATGGAGGCCGATCCGGAGGCGTTCGACGCCTACCTCCAGATGGCGCTCCTGTATAAATCTTCGGGTCGCCACCAGGACGTCGTGGACGTTTGCGAACGCCGGATCAGCCGTGGCTTGTCAAGAAAGGGTGCCGAGGCGACCCAGAACAAGCTGGGTATCTTCAACCTGATGATCTATGCATCGGAGGCGTGCGTCGCCCTAGGCCTGACGGTGGAGGACGATGCTTCGCGGGAAAAGTGGCTGGTTCGGGCAGAACAATACGTCGCCGACGCAAGGGGAGAGTCGCCCACGCACCCCAGAGTGCTGAGTCAGGCCGGTCGTGTGAAGCTCGCCAAGGGACAAGACCGGCTCGCACTTCAGGACCTTCGAGCGGCGGATGAGGCATACGGCTCATTCGACATCGTCAATTGGGAGAACAAGATCATACTTGCTCAAGTGCATCTGCGGCTGAGCGAGGCTGGCGCGGCCAAAGCCGTCTTGCAGGGCGCGATTGAGCAAGCATCCAGATGGCGCAGCAACGATCCTTTGTTCTGGAACCTCTATGCACAGGTTTTGCTGCAAAACAACGAGCTTGATGAAGCCTTGACGATCACTGAACGCATTCTCGTGGCGAACCCAACGAACGCCGACACGAAACAGATCAAGGCCGCGATTCTTGAGCGGCAGGGACGGCACGCCGACGCCGGCAGGTTGCAACAAGAGCTGGCGGCGTCGCCCGCGATGAGCGCTTTGCTCGCTGCACGGGCCGCGATCCTGGACGGGGACGTTGAGCGTGCCCTTGATGTGCTGCGTAAGGCCCTACAGACCGATCCCGCCGACATCCGCCTGGTCAGCGCGACGGTCAACGAAATGGTCAATCGTAATCGTCACGTGGAGGCCCAGGCCATCGTCGCCCGCGCGCGGCAGATCAAGCCGGACGATCAGCGATTCGCCAAGCTGGAAGCGCTCACTCGTCGAAACTTAGCCGACGAGCAGCGCGATCAGGCGATGCTCGAATTGTACGAGACGACGGAAGACGAATTCGAGCGGGCCCTGAACCTGTTTGTGTTCTACTCTCGAAAAAACGACTATCAGAAATCGTTGCACTGGATCAACGAGGCCGAGCGGCACCTTATCGCCCGGGACACGCCGTTGGCGAGAAACGCTTCGGCGACGCAGCATCGCGCCTTGTTGAAGGCGAAGGTGCGGGTCGGGGCACAGGCGGACGACACGGCCGCGATGGAGGCGGCGCGCGACGCGGCCCTGAAATACAACGTCGACGGGGCGGGCGGGAAATCCATTCTGGGTTGGTATCACCTCCAGAAGCGGGAGTTTGATTTGGCCCTGCTGGCGCTTCGAGAGGCGGTTGCGGCGCAGCCGACCGACGCGGCCTCGTTTACTCATCTCGGGCAGTGTCTCGAACTCCTGGGGCGATCCGACGAGGCGGGTGAGGCCTTTGAACAGGCTGTGCGGCTCAATCCCAATGAGGCGTTGGCCCATTATGGCCTCGCAGTAGCCGCCCATCGGCGTGATGATAAGGAGACTTTTGAAAGGGAGCTTGCGATCAGTGAACGCTTGCTGCCCGACGAACCCTGGGTGCAAGAGCAACTCCTTGTGAGGATGGAGGAGAATGAGCCGGCGAAGGCGGTGGCCCGGCGAGAGGCACTCCTGGCGTTGAAACCCAAGGATGACCAGAACCTCCGCCGCCTTGCTGCGCTGTACGAGGCGGTCGGTGATCGGTCGAAGGCGGACGCCGCGTATTCGAAACTCCTCGAACTCCGCCCGGAAGACGAAAAGAACATTCAGGCTGCCGCGAGCCATTATCGGCGCTCCGGGAGACCTGAACGCGCCATGCAAGTGGTTTCGAACTTCGCGACAACGCGAGCGACGCCCGAACAACGCGCTTCAGCCCAGTTGTTACTTGCCAATGAACAACTTCAACAGGGAGATGCGGCGACAGCGGAGAAGACCCTGCTGGACGCGGAGGGCGTTCAACAAGGCGTCGAGAGCGCCCGTGCGTTGGCCAGGTTCTACATGCAAGACGCGCGTCAGCCCGCCAAGTCCGCGGAGTGGTGCGCAAAAGCCGTTGAACGCGCTCGACGGGCGAAGTCGCCGCTATTGCCCACCATCCTGGAAGAGGAGATCGCGTGTTTGCTCCATCGTCAAGTGAACGATATTGATGGGGCGCGTCGAGATATTGCGGAATTCCGCGCTGACTTTCCAACTTACGAGCGCGCTATCCTATGGGAAAGTGAACTCCACGCCCGTACCGGTGACTTGGAACGCGCCGTTTCCTCATTGACCGAATACCTTGCGAAGCGTCCTAACGATTCCTTCGCCTTGTATCAACGGGCGCGACACAATGCGGCGCGCGGTCGGTTGGGACCGGCGATCGCGGATCTCAGCGTCATCAAAAGGACCAATCCGTCGGCCCTTGAACTTCAGCCGAGGATTTTCCTGGCACGGCTGCAACTCCGGTCCGGTCGCAAGGATTTGTGGCTTTCGGAACTGGAATCATTGGTGACGGACGCCCCAAATTCCGCTACGGCGGTGGAGGAGCTGGCCCGCGCGTACTTCCGGGAGAGGGAGTTCGACGACACGGTTCGCGTCGTCACGACACAGATCAACCGAGCTGCGAGTTCTCCCGAGGGGCGATGGTTGCTGCTCAGAGGTCAAGTTCTGTTGGAACAGGGCGAGGGGAACAAGGCGCTGGCCGATTTGCGCCGGGCGGCGGAAATCAGCGATTTTTCTCCCCAGAGCGTCGTGAGCGTTCTGACCGCGTATCGGCGGTTGGGGCGATTCGCGGATGGCGTCGAGTACTTTGAACGATACGGCGGCACCGCTCCGACGGCGACGTTGATCTCTCATTATGCACAATTGCTTGCCGGGGCGGGGAAAAAAGATGCCAGCATCGAGCAATTTCGACGAGCCATGTCGGCGGCGCTAATGGAATCACCTGCAATCGCACGATCCGTTACGGAGGATGTTTTCGCCTGGTTTCCGGCTGAGGAGGCGATCAAGGCGTTTTCCGCTCCACCATCCGAAGTGTCCTTACGACGGGCTAATGAATGGATTCTCATTCGGGCGAATACATCCGCCAAGCGTTACGACGATGCCACGACGTTGCTTCGTTCACTGATTCAAGAAGCGACTAACCCCAGCGAACGTGGAGAGTTGCTGCACGAATTGGGGGAAGTCCACCGAATAGCGGAACAACTTGATGCGGCCATTGGCGCGTATGAAGAAGCAGGCCAGTACGACAAAGGAAACTGGATCAACGAGAATAACCTTGCCTATCTGCTCTCCGACAAGCGGGGCGAGCACGAGAAGGCGTTGCCCCATGCTCAACGGGCGGCCGCCCTGAACGACAACGCCTTTACGCGCGACACCCTTGGCTGGATTCATGTGGGGCTAGGTCAATACGCGTCGGCGACGGCTGAACTGAGCCGGGCGATCGCGCTCGATCCCGATTATGCCGTGCCTTATTACCACTTGGGAGAGACGTATCGTCGAAGCGCTCAATTTGACGAAGCCGCCGAAACTCTCAGGAACGGACGTACGGTCGGCGAAAACTCCAATGACGCATCCACCGTAGGCTTGATCGCGGCGTCCATTGAAAGGACGGCCCGACGAGATGCCACTCCTTAAGCACTTGGATTTCCAAGGAATATTTTTCAAGTCAGTCGGCGATCGCCATGTGGATTTTCGATAGAATGCAGAGTCCATGATCTGGTCGGTGCTGCTGTTGCTTCTGGTCGTCTCCGGTGCGGTGTCCGCCGCCGAGACGGCGCTGTTCGCTGTTGATCGTCAATCCTTGCACGATTTCGGGCGCTCGACGGGCATCCTGCGAGGCAGGGTGCATCGGCTGATGCAGCGTCCAAGACTCGTGCTGATGACCGTATTGATCGCGAATACGGCGAGCAACGTGGCGATTTACGCCGTTTCGTTTGTAGCCCTGCAAAGCCTCGCGGAGAGAAACAGGACGCTGGCAGCCTTGGCCAGCGCGGGCATCCTCCTTTCCGTGATCGTATTCGGTGAAATGATTCCCAAGGCTGTGGCACTGGGGAATGCCCGCCTCCTTGCTCCTGCCGCTGCCGCAATGATCTGGGTCTTGCAGATCGTCCTCCGTCCGTTTCTTTGGGTTCTCTCGTCTCTTCTCGTGGATCCCATCACGCGGCTGGTATCACCCTCCAGCCCGCCGCCCGATATGGTTGACACGGACGAATTGAGGCTGCTCGTGGAACATTCGGCAAGGGCCGGTCACATTAATTCCACGGAAAACGAGATGCTGCAGGCCATCGTGCAATTGGCCGAGGCATCCGTTCGCGAAGTCATGACGCCGCGTGTGGACATCGAGTTTATTCGCACGGGTGACGATCGCCGCGACACGCTGGAGACGGTCAGGAATTCCCGTCGTCGTATGCTTCCGATTTGCGGTCGCGACCTGGATGATATTTGCGGTCTGCTGTTTGCGCGAGACATGCTCCTTAGTCCGGGGAGCGGGGTGGTCACTTTGATGCGTCCGGTGCAGTTCGTTCCTGAGCAGATCAATCTGGCGCAATTGGTGCGGCACTTCCACGCCGAGAGGAGCCACTTTGCCGTCGTCGTCGATGAGTACGGAGGCACCGCCGGGCTGGTGACCGTGGATGATGTGGTCGAATGGATTGTCGGAGACCTGCCCGATACAGAAAGGCCGGGCTCGGCGCCCGTGAGCGAACGGATTGACGACAATACGTATCGTCTTGCGGGTGATCTGAGCGTGCGAGACTGGGCCGAGCGTTTCGCGGTGGGCGAAATCGACCGGCACATCGACACGATCGGCGGGCTGATCGTCTCAAGATTGGGGAGGGTGCCTCGCGCCGGCGACTCGGTGCGGATTCGAAACCTCACCCTCACGGTGGAGGCAATGCACAAGCGGCGCATCGCAAAGGTACTTCTTCGACGAGCTTCGAGTAAGGCCGACGCCTTAGGAGCAGCGAGATGATCGGCGTGCTGACGGGGGCTGCGATCCTTTTGGGACTCTTGGGGGCCGCATTTTTCTGCGGTTGCGAAACGGGTCTTTATTGCGTGAACCGTCTGCGAGTCCAGTTGGGCGCGCAGAAAGGCGACCCATCGCATCTGAGACTCTCCGCACTTCTAGAAGATGAGCAGGGCGCGCTGTCTGTCACCCTGTTGGGCACCAACCTCATGGAATACGTGGCCACGACCGCCGTCGCGTTCCTGTTCGCGGAATTACTATTCATGAGTGAGTCGGATACGGAATTGTACACCGTCCTGTTGATGACCCCGTTGGTCTTTGTTTTCTGTGAGGTCGTTCCGAAAAACCTGTACCAGTTGTATGCGGACCTGCTCATGCCGAAAGGAAGCCGACTGCTCATCATCGCCGACCGTGTGTTTCGCGCCACGGGCGTCGTGTGGTTGTTGATGGTTTTGACCGGCGCCGCCGGACGGCTCTTCGGCGTGCCCATGTCCTCGCTAGGCGTGACCGCGCCGAAGCGACGGATGACGGCCTTGATCCGAGAGGCCCTGGTGGGACAGGAATATGGAGAACATCAGTCTCAACTGGTTGACCGGGTCATACGACTTTCCGAGACGCCGGTTCGAGCCGTCATGGTGCATCAGCATCGAGTCGTCACGGTAGCGGCAGCAGCCGATCACCGTGAACTGGACCGGATCGCGAGACGAAGCGCCTTCGCCCGTTGCCCGGTTCATGGAAAGAGAAAGACGGAAATCGTCGGAGTCATCAAAGTGGACGAACTGTTGCGGGCCGACGATTGGAAGACCGTAGGCGAACGGATCGGGCCCATCACGCGGCTGCGGCCTCATCAAACCCTCGCCTCCGCGATTGTGCAATTGAAGCAAAGTGGAGAGTTGGGGGTAGTCACCGACCATGCCGGACAGATGATCGGTGTGGTCACTTTGCGCGATTTGTTGGAAGAGGTGGTAGGGGGGTTCGGGCGCGGCAATTAGTCCCCCTGCGCCAACGGACGGGAAATACAATGGATGATTTGACCAAGCGAACACTCGATGACTATTTGAATGCCGTTGCACAAAAAACGCCGACGCCGGGCGGAGGCAGTGTCGCTGCCCTGGTCGGTGCGTCGGCCTGTGCGCTGGCGCGGATGGTCGTGGCGTATTCCGTCGGGAAACAAACGGAATTACATACCCAAGAGCGGATGGATGCCTTGCTCAATCAACTTCGCGGCGCAGATGAAATCCTCCGGGGCCTGGTAACGCAGGATGCCACGGCTTACGAGGCCATGAGTGCGGCGATGAAAACTGCTCGCCAAGCCTCAGCCCCATCGCCCGAATACCAGGATGCCGTGTTAGCGGCGACGGCAGTGCCGTTGGAGGCAGCGGCCGCTGCCTCTCACGCACTCGCGGCCATGGATGAGTTGAAAAACATCGTTAACCCTCGGCTGGTGAGCGATCTGGGCGTTGCGGCTCTGCTTGCCGAGGCCGCCGCCCGGACAGCATGGTACATGGCTGCGACTAATCTGCCGGAACTCGCGGACGCCGGGAAACGTGAAAAGATTCGAGAAGCCATTCAGGAAACGATCAAGCACTGCGTGGATCATTCCCGATCGATCGAGAACTACGTTCGGCGCTGTCTAGAGTCTACCTAGTCATGTTGCCGATAAGGGCGGTGATGTCCGATACGCCTGCGTTTCATCTTGACATTGATGATCTGGGTAATTCGACAAGCGATCCAGCCGGGGCGGAGCGTTCAGCCGGCGGCTCTCGGCCCTGGGTGGGAATTCGCTTCGATTGTTGTGGAGTTTATTCTCGCGTGTATCGAAACGTCGCTCAAACGGCCTACGAAGGTCGCTGTCCACGATGCCTGCGAGCCATACGCCTGCGCATCGGTCCGGGTGGAACGAACTCGAGGTTTTTCACAGCCGAATAGTTGCCTCTCTGCAATCCCCTCGATCGTGGTGCCACACCTTGACCCAAAATTTTTTGCACAAAATTCTTGACGATCATTTGCCTTACACTTGTCGCGCGTAATAATGAAATAAAGGTCGTATCTGACGACGATCGCGTACAGAGGAAGCGATCAATCCGAAGGAACGAGTCGGGACGGTTCTTCCGGGCGTCAGGATGATCTTGGATCTTTGCCCATTTCCCCAAGGCGCGCGGGCCTAACCAGCGTAAGAAGTCCGAGGTTTGCTGGTTCATGGCCGGTCGGGAGGACTATTAAACAACCGTCACCAAATGAATGTACGTTTGCATCAGTGACTATCTGCTTGGTGGCGGGTGCTTTCCGTAGGGGGTAGGGGAGGTAGGGGACCTTGGAGGGGAGTCTAGTGCATGGACGGACGCTTCCGGAGGCGGCCGTCCATGCGACGGACTTCAGATTCCTTCACGTCGCATCGGGTTAACCCGGACGGTCCCGCCATCGAGTGAAATCCGTCCATCGGCGAAAAGAAGGATTGCCTCCGGGTAGGCAATGCACTCTTGTTCAAAAACGCGTGCCGCGAGGGTTTCGGGCGAATCATCCTGGAGAACCGGCACGGTACGTTGGAGGATGGTTGGCCCGTGGTCGTATTGGTTGTCGCAGAAATGAACGGTGCATCCGCTGATTTTCTTTCCGGCTTTCAGGACGGCCTCGTGAACGTGCTTGCCGAACATCCCCGCCCCACCGAACTCCGGAAGTAGCGCCGGGTGGATATTGATGACTTTTCCCGCGAATTCTTCGGGTATCCGCCATAAAGACAAGAAACCGGCCATGCATACCAAATCCGCGCCTGCGATCGCCTCCGTGATTCCTTGCTGAAACGCTTCCGGCGAGAGCCGTCGGCGTTCGACGACGACGATGGGTAATCCAGCCTCGCGTGACCGGGTGACCCCGGCGGCTTCACTGCGAGAACTCACTACCGAGGTGATGACGGCCGGCAGAGTCCCGTCCGCGATTTGCTGATGCAGGTTTAGAAGGGTCCGTCCGCTCCCGGAAATGAGCACGGCAAGACGCAGCCGGTCTCTGTGTTTGCTCATGGCTCAATTCCCGAAATAGGCGCCGCGGCAGCGTTGTCCAATTGCAATGCGGGGGAACGCCCACCGTGGAATAAGTCGATGCGCATCCAGGCACGGCCGTTCCAGCGCCACCACAGAAACAATGAGGAGACGGCAATGAGAACCGCGCCGGCGATCCAGGGACCTATGCTTCCAAGTTGCGGGTAGGCCGTCGCCACCCACCAGCCGCCGCCGACGACGATGACCCAGTGACTGACGATAAAAAAGACCGACGGAACGAAGGTATCTCCCGCGCCGCGGAGTGCAGCGCCATAGGTGATCCCCAAGGCGTCAAACAACTGGAAAGCGCTAACACAAATCATCACCTTGGCTCCGATCATGGCGACCTCCCTATCATCGTTGAATAGGCCGACCAATTGGAACCCGAAGAAAGTATAAACCACGGCAAGCGCCCCCATGTAGACAGAGGTAATGATGGCGACGAACCGGGCCTCACGGATGGCGCGAGTCGGGTCACCCTCACCGATGGACTTTCCGACCAGGGCCGTCAACGCCCGACCCACACCAATGGTCGGCATGAAGGCTATGCGCATAAACTGCCAACCGATATTGGTGGCGATCAGATGTGCAGTTCCGAACTTCGCACCCACCAAGACGTTGACGAAGATCGCCCAAACCACGACCTCGGTGAGCCACTGGAGTCCGCAGGGCATCCCCACCCGAAGGAGATTGGAAAGGCGCTTCCAGGAAGGTCGCCATGTGTTGCGACTGGCGAATCGGGTCGCGAAAGCAGGAAGCCACATGGCCGCCGTCAACCGTAGCAGCCGGTAAATAACCGCGGCCAGGGTGCCCGCGGCGGCCCCGGCGATTCCCATCGGCTCGAAGCCGAGTTTGCCGAAAATGAGTACCCAGGCGACAGCGACGTTGACGACATTGGCTTCGATGGCGGTCCACGCCGTCACCCAGGGGCGGTGTACGCCGACGAAAAACCAACCCAGACCGTCGGCGGCGATGGTAGGGGCGACGGTGAGCATGGCGATTTTCAGGTATGCAATTTCCGCCGCCTGGACCCTCGGCTCGTGGCCGATCTGAGTCACAAGCCAGAGCACCAGCGGGGTGAGCGCCAACCCGACCAGTCCCAAAGCCAGGCCCAGATAGACTGACTGCCACGCATAGGCGCTGCACTCGTGGTATTCTTTGCGGCCCAGCGACTGCGACGTAAAGGTATTCACCATCGAGACGATGCCCAGTCCCACGACAATGTAGGACCACATCAGGATCTGTGCAGGCAGGATGGCCGCCTGAGCGTCGTCCGTCGGAAGCCAGGTAATCATCACGTAGTCGGCAATGTCCATCGCGGCCCGAGAGCTGGTGGTGATCACCACGGGTACGGCCATGGCGATGACGTTGCGGATTTCACTCCGTTGTCCATCGAGTCGGACAAATGTCCGCAGGTCATGATCCTCGGCCTTCATGCGCGCCCATTGTCGATGGTTGCCGGGCGATTGTCGATTGCGAGAAATCGAATGTCGTCGACGTGCGGCGCTCAGGTCAAGCGTGCGGCGCAGAGCAGAGCTTCGCGGTTTTCCTCCCAGCACCGTTTCGCGGAATGGCGCGAGGGAAGTTCGAGGGTGATCGTGGGGATGTTTCGTTCAACGCCCGCCCAGGTCCCGAAGCTGCCGGGCGTGGGATAGCCGATCGAAGCCGCGACGGGATAGCGGTTGTGCCGCCGCATGCGATACGCGAGGTCGCGGGCCGGACCATCGTAGTTATTGCAATGGCGGTCGCCGCCGATGGAATGGATGGTCACGATGCGCGAAGGACGAAACCGCTTCACCGCGGCCATCACCGCCCGCGCCTCCGGTTCGCTTGCCGGGGTCGCGCCGCCATACATGCGGCTTCGCCGCGATCCGACACCCCAGTTCTTCGTCGGAAAATTGCGATTGATATCGACGCCTCGTGCGTTACGCCGTTTTCGTGATTCGTAGCCGTCGGGGTTGACCAGAGGCATGATGACCCAACGGTTTTTTCCCGAGATGGGATGTGTAAGCAGCATGTCGATCAATTGTCGCGCAAGATAAACGCCCTTGGGCTCGTCGCCGTGAAATCCACCCAGGACGAGCACTGTCCGCTTGCTGCGGCCGTGAAGTAGAAACGCTTCTATGGCGCGTCCCTGAACAGAGCGGCCTATTGTTTGCGTCATTGCGGGGATGGTACCGCGCCTGCGGAGGGGAAGTCAGCGTACGAGTTCGCGGCCCTGTTTGGTCAACGCCGCGGCCAAGATCTGCTGGGCGTCGAGGTTTTGGAGCGACCCGGCCCACACCAGACCTTCCCGTCGCAAGGTCTCGAGCCAGTCGGCCATCTGGTCGGCGCACTGCTCAGCGGTATGGCCTGAGTGACTGGCCACCTCGGTTGCCAATTCAAACTCCGTCAGCGGCCCAGTCCGGAGCCGGCGAAGGATAACAAGCTGGTGTTGGGCCAGGGATGCGACGGTTTCGATCATGGCTTCTTTACTCCCGGCGACTCGGTGAAGAAATTGTGCATTATCTTCACCCGCCGAACCTTACCCATTCGATTCTACGACTTGTTCAAGGAATTGTCCAATGAAAGAGGGCGGGAGGGGTGTCCCGCGAAGCCGGCACCTAAGCTGCCCCAGGGGGTCGTTTGTTGCTTGACGGGACATGTAGGGCATTCCTATCATTCGCTTCGGAAGTCGGGGCAACGGCCTGCGCCGATGGGCGGCTGCGCATGAGCCGGATAACCTCCGACTCGTATAACGGCTCCCGAAAAACGAGCATACAGGAGCACCGAAGTCAGGCTGTCCTGTCGGTCGGGACCCGGCGACAAAACAATGCGGACCGCAACTAGGGTCGGTCCCCCATGCGGAGCCAACGGTATGCAAAGACCCATTCAGTGGACGATCGGAAGTGCGGGCGTTGTGGGCTTACTCGCCTTGCTGCTCCTCGTTTTTCCGGTTGCGTCCTGTATCACTGCGCCTGAACCGTTCCCCGTCCAGGGACCCAGCCAAGTAGGCAACGAGCCGCCCACCCTGGAAATCACCGAACCTGTTACGAACATTACCCGCGGGCGCGGCGACCCGTTTTTGATTCGTTGGGCGGACAGCGACCGGGATTCCGGGGCCACCATCAGCTTCTCGTTGGTCAATACCGCAACCAATGCAACGATCCTGCTTGTGGAAGGTCTGGATGAGAATGACAGCACCGGTCCCGAGGCCCAATTGGTAGGGACGGGGCTGATCCCCCTCGGTACATACAATCTTCTGGGGACCATTGCCGACGAGGATTCGGTTGTTGATCAATACGCCGTCACCACCGGGGCCAGCTCGCAGCGCGTCCTCGTTACGATCGTTGAAGAGGGCAGCGGCCCGCCGACGACCCCCCCCATCCTCACCGTGACGGCTCCGGCCTTTAATTTGAGCGTCGCGCAGAATGACGAGTTAGTGGTCAGGGTACAACCGAGTGCCTTGCCTCCAGCGGTAACGACTCCCTTTGACCCGGACAGCCCATTGCGGTTGTATCTGGTGCTGGATCTGGATAACGATCCCGACAACGACGATCCCGCGAACCCTGATCCATCGCAGATCATCGTGCTGGAGACGCGCAACCTGGCCCCCGGCGTATTCGAGGAGCAGGTCTTTACCGAAATCATTGATCTGGCCCTGGTTCCCGCGCGCCCGGAGGGCGAACCATATTTCATACGGATCACCGCGGATGATGGGACGAATCCTCGCGTGCATCGGTACGCGGTGGGAACGATCAACGTGGTGCTTCTCGCTGCGGATACGGTGGACCTGGCCGAAGTGGGCCGGACGTTGTCCGGGGCACGGTTCTATGGGTTCAACCCCGGGGCCAATGTCGGCTCCGATGTCGTTCACCTCGGTGATTTCGACTTGGATAACGTGGATGACTTCGTCCTCGTCGCCCAGTTCGGCAATCCTCAGAATTCAGGGCCGGTAGGGGAGGCGTATTTGATCTACGGTCGAGGCAACTTGAGGTGTAGCGGCGGTCCGCAAGCGAACAGGGCCTGCGTGACCAATACCGATTGTCCGAGCGGTACCTGCATGATTGCCCCTGGCGTGCGTTTAGGCGGGTCAATATCCGTCAATTCCATCAGTCAAACGGTGTCCGGAGCGGTGTTTCATGCGCCGCCGATTCGTGATCCGGCATTCGGCGATCCGAATCCTCGAACCGACGGAATCACGGACGTCAGTCTCATCCCGGACCTGTCCGGTGACGGACGGCCGGAAATCATTTTCGGGCTCCCCCACGTCCACGGGGCGTTTGACGGCACGGACTACGATCCCGACGATCAGGATCCCCTGGTTTTGGGGTGTTATCCTGATTTCCTCGTGAATAATTATAACGACGGGGGGGACGGCATCGCGGATTCGGGCTTCTTTGCCGGTGGTATGGCCGTCCTCGTGAACAGCCAGAATCGGGACCGTGAAGGCTTCGTCAACCCGGATCGTTTGGAGTCCACCGCGGTTGATCTCGAGCTCGCGGGGCAGCCGCCTGTTGTGCTGGACCCCGGCGGTGTCAGCGTGAGCGGCGGCATTTTCCCTCGTGCTCACAACTTTGAAGTAGAGCCTATAGGTACTGATACCTCGGAACAGGGTCGGATTGCCGGGGCCCGATTCATCACCGGCGGGTTCGAATACATCATTCCAGGCGCTCCGCCGAGGGAGGACTTATTTGGGCAGAATGTTGCCGCCCTCGGTGACCTCAACAGCGATAATTTGGCTGAGATCATAGTCTCGGCCCCCCGGAACGAGCGATATCTTGCTGACCTCCTCGCGAATACGCCCGCAGGTTTCGTTAATCCTATACTTGCCTCGACTTCGTTTGTTGGAAGCATCGTGGTGTTTCCGGGTGAAAACTATAACGACCCCGAGGACCGCGACCAGAACGATGAAGGCGGGGCCGGGGTTACCCCGTTTCTGGATCATCATGCAATCGCGCCATTTGGAACTTGCCAAGATCCCGTGGTGGGACGTCACTTCATCATTCCGGCGGAGACTTTCGAGATTTTCGCGGAGGATATCGACGACTTTCTGGGTGGCGGGCGCAGTGCGGGGGATTTCAATCTCGATGGTCTGGATGACATCTTGTGCGGCGCACCCCTCAATGATCGCTCGTCCTCTCGCAGAGACAGCGGCACAACGTACGTCATTTACGGGCGCACTGTTTTTGGGGAAGTTCGCTTAAGAGACGCGGACAACGTTTCGTTGCGGCCGCCGATGCTTCGGATCATGGGATTCTCCGCGGGCGATGAGATCGGCCGGCGACAGACGGCCGGGTTGGACGTAAACGGCGATCGCATAGACGATGTGTTCATCGGCTCCGCGCAAACGGATTTCGGCGGCGTGACGCGATCGACATGCGCCGGGGACTTCAACGGCGACGGTTCGATCAGCTTTAACGACCTGCGCGAAGTGTCCTTTGAAGATTGCCGACTTGCCTTCGGAGACGAGGTGTTCTCCAACGATTCCTGCAAGGCCTTCGATTACGACAACGATGGAGATATCGACGACGCAGACCGCTGCGTGTTCTGCTGCCTTTCGGGAGACTGTGATCCTGAATCCGACTGCGTTCACGGCAGAGATCCAACCGATTGCTGCGCGAACCTCGTGGACAACGGCTTTGCCGGGATCGTCTTCGGGGGGCGTTTCATCGACGGCGACCGCGACATCACGCAGCTTGCCAGCACGGACCTGCCGGGCACTGTTTTTTTTGGCGGCGGCGCCCAGCATCGGGCGGGAGTCGATGTCAGTTCGGCGGGTGACTTTAACAAGGACGGGTTCGGAGATATCCTTATCGCCACTCCCGGAGAAATACGCCGGGACAGCGCGGGGAGACAGCGTCTGGGCGTTGTATACTTGGTGTTCGGCGGAACTCACCTGCAGAATACGACCTGGAACCTGTCCGACCCCGAACGTGGAGTTGGATCGGCGGAGTTGCCAGGCATCGTGTTCCTAAGCCCCTATGTGAAGAACAGACCCAATGAGGCAGCGCCCATCACCGCGGCGGCCATCGGAGACATTAACCACGACGGCTTCGGCGACATTCTGATCGGCAATCCCAAGGCGGATTTCATCGATTTGACCTTTCCCCAGGGTCCGGACGCTCCGGGTTCCGACCCCTCCGCCGGTCGCCGCAGCGATGCCGGAGACGCCTACATCGTTTACGGAAACAACTTTGGCAGCAACCGGACGACACCCTAGTCCGGCGAAGGCCTTTTTCTCGGCCAGCGGCCCTCGCCTGGGTTGAACCCCCTCTTCAATCGGAGCGTAGTATGCCCGATCGGCCCGGGTGCTTAGATTCCACACGTTGGACCGGTCGCCAGCGAACAAGGGTCTGATAGGATGTAGCGCATGGCTCATGCCCACATGCAGGAGATCGAGGCCGAAACGCTCAAGGCCAGCGGGCTGCTCATCGGCACATTGATGGGCGGAATGCTGGTGGTCAGCTCGTTCGTGGTCGATTTTCCATGGGTGGCGCGGACGTTGTTTCAGCATGAAGTGTCCGTGGGGCCGGGCGGCCGCTTACACACACCCTATTCAGACGTAATCGCCCTCTGCGGGGCGATACTACTCGGCGCCCCTTTGGTTTGGCATGCCCTCAGGTGCCTCGCCCACGGCCACACACACATGGAAGAACTGGTTGCCCTGGCCGTCGTCGCCGCTATCGCCTTGGGGGAATATCAAGAGGCGGGAATCATCGCGTTCTTCATGGTTCTCTCCAATCTGATCGAAACGCGAACCGCGCTTGGGGCGCGGGCGTCTATCGAATCGCTGCTCCGCCTGACGCCGGATAAGGCCCATCGTCTCAAGTCGGACGGATCGGAGGAGATCGTGGACGCCAAGGTGCTGCGCCCTGGAGAGACGATCCGCGTACGCCCCGGCGACAATGTTCCCGCTGATGGGGAGGTCCTCTCGGGCGAATCGACGGTTAACCAGGCCAATATAACCGGCGAGTCCATCCCCGTGGACAAGGCCGTGGGCCACGAAGTATTCAGCGGCACCAGCAACCTCACGGGCGTATTGGACATTCGCGTGACCAAGGCCGGGGCCGATACGACCCTGGGTCGCGTTCAGCACCTCATTCTCGATGCGGAGAAAACCCGCATCCCGCTCATGCGGCTGATTGATCGCTACGCGGGCTGGTACACGCCGACGATCTGCATGTTGGCAGCCGTGGTTTGGTTCTTCTCCGACGACAAAGAGGCCGGTGTTCGCAAGGCGATTACCATGCTCATCATCGCGTGTCCTTGCGCTTTGGTGCTGGCGACGCCGACTGCCATGGTGGCGGCCTTGAGCTGTGCCGCACGATTGGGCATCCTCATCAAAAACGTCGTGCAATTGGAGTTCGCCCGCTCTCTGACAGCCATTATTTTCGATAAGACCGGGACGCTCACCACGGGCGAACTTTCGGTGACGCAGATGAAACCTGCCCCCGGAGTGGACGGGGTGGACCTCTTGTGGGCGGCGGCGTCGGCGGAACAGATGAGCAAACATCCCGCGGCACTGGCTCTTACCGCCGTGGCCCGGAAGGCAAAGATCGAGCTCGCCCATCCCAACAACTTCAACGAAACCGCAGGTCGCGGCGTCGCGGCCACAGTGGGCGGTGAACAAATCCTCGTGGGGCGCAGTCAATGGTTGACCGATCAGGGCGTGGACATGAGCCTCACGGGTAATCCAGACTACGCTGAACCGGAAGGCGTAAGCATGTTGTACGTCGCTCGCGGCAGGAAGTGCCTCGGCTGGGTCGGTCTGGAGGATCGCACTCGTACGGAGGCTCGATCGGCGATCGACGAGCTTCGCAAGTTGAGAATCCGCAACCTGTCGATGGTCACCGGCGACAAGTGGTCCGTTGCCCGCCGCGTTGGGGCGGAGATGGGATGCACCGAGGTTCAGGCGGAGGTCCTGCCGGAGGAGAAGCTGCAGCTGGTGGATGACCTGCGGCGGCGCGGTCACAAGGTGGCCGTCGTCGGCGACGGGGTCAACGACGCCCCCATGCTCGCCGCCAGCGACCTGGGTATCGCCATGGGCGCGGCTGGCAGCGACGTGGCCATCAATTCCGCTTCCATCGCCCTGATGAACAACGATCTATCGCGTCTGCCCTTCTTGATTCGTCTGTCTCGCGCGACCACGAAAGTGGTCTGGCAGAACATCCTCTTCGGGGTGGCCTTTATCGTCATCACCATGACCTTGGCCATCTGGGGTCCGCTCACGCCAATCGCCGCCGCCGTGGCCCACACCGTGGCCACCGCCGTGGTCATCTTCAACAGCGCCCGCCTGGTCCGTTATGGTGAAGAACGGGCCTCGGAAGTGGAAAGCTACCTCGGTCCCTTCCCCGCCCAGCCCGCCGTGGCCGGGTGATTCCGCACCTAGTAAGACCGGACATAAACGGGTATAAATCATTTACTTGCGGTATCGTTACTGAAAGGAACCAATGTCCAAGCCCCGAATTGCGGTAGTTTTTGGAAGTGACTCTGACTGGCCGACGATGGAGAAGTGCGTGAAGCAGCTCCGCGAATTCGGCGAGAATACTTACGTCGAGGTGATGAGCGCGCATCGCAACCCGCAACGGGTCAGCGAGTTTGCAACTGGCGCCGAGGCGGATGGTCTGGAGGTCATCATTGCCGCGGCGGGAATGTCCAACGCCCTCGCCGGCGCGGTCGCAGCCCACACTTGCCTGCCGGTGATCGGCGTGCCGCTGGGAGGCGGATCGCTCCACGGGTTCGATGCTCTGCTGTCGACCGTGCAGATGCCGCCTGGAATACCGGTCGCGACGGTGTCCGTAGGAGAGGCCGGGGCGAAAAACGCGGCGCTGCTGGCGGTGCAGATCGTAGCCCGCCACGACAAAAAGCTCGCCGCAGCCTACAAGACCTTCAAATCGGATCAGGCCAGAGCCGTGGAGGCGAAAAACCTGGCGCTGCGCGAACGGATCGGATCGTAGCGGGTTTCACGCATCCGGCGTCGGCTGGGACGAGGACGCCGCCCCCACAGGATAACTGGACTTTCGTCTGGTCTTGCGCAGGGATAGGATCAACTCGACCTCGCCGGGAGTGCGCCCCAGTTCCTTCGCGATTTCAACCGGCGTAAGGCCCTCGTCCGCGGCCTCATAGACGGCGGAGTACCGCGAGCGCAGTCCTTCGGGGCTGCTCGGACCAGCGGCCGACGGGGTCTCCGGCTTAAGCGTCACATCGATTGTTTCCGCGCCGCCGGCGGAGCGCGTCATCCGGGATAGCCGATCGATGCGTTCGTCGGCGTCGCGAATGACCATCTCCAGTTTTGCAAGCTTCGTATCGAGGCGGCCATGGATCTGCCGCGAAAGCTGATCTAGTTCACGCATCACCGTCTCGACGTCGCGCGTGGCGGACGATTCCCGTTGAAGCTCGTCATAGCGTTCTCTTACCGAAATGTCCGACGATTGCTGTGAGCGGCGGACACGGCGACGCGTGGAGAGAAGAAGGATGGCCAGCCCCGCGACACCGACGGTCAGCATCGTTATCTGCGAACCGGTCATCCCGTCGAAAACGCCCGCGGCTACCATTGCTAAGCGGTTCATCGGTTTCCATCCATCATCGGCGCGACCAGGCGGCGTTGGCCTCGGCGATGACCTCTCGAAGGGCAACGCCGTGCTTCATGGCCGCGGCCCGGCAATCCTCGAACTCCGGGCTGATCGTCACGACGCCTTCGCGCTCGCCGATTTTCATTCGGATTTCACCGAATCGCGTGGCGACCATTTCGAACCGACGCCGAAGCTTGGTCCGCTCGACGGTGCGACGGCGAATGCCGAAGGTCGTGGTCTCGGCGAATAGAATACCCTCCATGGCCGCCGCCTTCCCGAATTCACACAAGACGGTGAGCATCACGCCGGGGCGCTGCTTCTTCATCTGTATCGGCATGGTGAATACATCCAATGCACCCTCGGTGAGCAGCCGCTCCGTGCAATACCCGATCAACTCAGGGGTGGCGTCGTCCAGGTTGGTTTCCAGCACCGCGATTTGGTCAATATCGCCGCCGGATTCGATGCTTTGGCCGAGAAGTACACGAAGCACGTTGGGTCGAGTTCGTCCATCGCGGGTTCCTGCCCCGTAGCCCATACCGGTCAGTGTCATGGCGGGTATGGGGCCGAATCCGGAGGCTATCGTGGTAAGAACGGCGGCGGCCGTCGGTGTGGTCAGCTCACCGACTTCGTGACAAGCTGCAAGCGGCACGCCCCGCAGTAGCTGAGCCGTCGCCGGGGCCGGAATCGGCAAGACGCCGTGGTCGCACGCTACCGTACCCGACCCAGTGGGAATGGGGGAACACAGGACCCGGTCTACCCGAAGCATTTCCAGGGCCAGAACGGCCCCCACCACATCAATGATGGCATCGACCGCGCCGACTTCGTGAAAATGGACCTTTTCAACAGTCGTTCCGTGAACGGCGGCCTCGGCTTCGGCAAGGCGTGTAAAAATGCGAGACGTCTTGTCACGGACGCCCTCGGTTAAACCGGATGAGTTCAGGATATCGAGAATGTGCCGCAAATGCCGGTGCAGCTGCTTGGCATTGGGTTCAAGCTGAACATGGAACCGCGTCGCGGCGATGCCCTGCTTGGTGACTTTTTCGATGGACAGGTCGTAGCCGCCGACTTTCAACGCGGACAACCCCTTCTTCAGGGCCGCTGCGTCAGCACCGGCGTCAATCAGGGCGGCGACGATCATGTCGCCCCCGGCCCCGCTGAAGCAATCGAAATAAGCGATGTTCATGATGTCTAATTGTCGATTGTCGATTGTCGATTGTCGAATGGAGAGGGGATTGCCAATTGCCGATTTCCAATTGCCAATTGGTGAAAGCTGCCGGGGAAGCACCCAGGCGTGGTCAGGACCATCACGGCAACTCCAATCGGGTTTGAATCGGGTTTGTTTTTCTGCGGGCATTTTCCGGTAACTCCATTCGAGGCCACTTTTTGCGCGATTTCCAATCGGTTTGTTTGGTATTAGTGCTTTTCTCGCGTTGGGTTCGTTTTGGCTCCAACTGGCTTCGTTTCTTCAAGGGCATTTTTTGTAAGTCCTTGTGCGGCAAGTGGGTACGCCATTTTCAACTGGCTTCGTTTGGAAATCTGCGCTTTTTCGCACGTCGTATTTTTCTCCCCTGCCCCCGCGCGCGGAATGGGCGCTGAGGTTTTCATCCGCCTCAATAACGTCGCGGGTGATCGGGGTTGATTGCTGCTATCACCGATCAAGAATGAATCAGAACTACGTGCTTAATGCGCGTGGGGCGTTGCCCCACCGCTTAAGAGCGGCGGCGCGCGAGTTGCGCGGCTCGCCAGGAGGCTCACCCTCCCGGAGTGGCGCACACGCGATCAACCGAGGGGAGCGTCGGGTCGATGACCCGACCTACATAGCTTAAGAGCGGCGGCGCGCGAGTTGCGCGGCTCGCCAGGAGGCTCACCCTCCCGGAGTGGCGCACACGCGATCAACCGAGGGGAGCGTCGGGTCGATGACCCGACCTACATAGCTCCCCGACAATGCGGGACAAGGGGCGCTCCACCTCATCGTTGCGCCGGCTGGTGGACCTCGGTCCAGATGATCTCTTCCTTCATCTGGTTGATCAGTCTCTTCAACGATTGCATGGACATTTTGCGGACATGCTCGTCACCGCTGGACTCAGCTTCGTGAGCCTGATACGAACGTTCCAGATCGGCAAGCTTGCGCCGCGTGTTGGCCAACTCGACTTGGCTGAGTATTCGTCTTGTCCTCCACGCGGACTGCCCACTCTGGTAGCGAACGATTTCTTCCTTGAACTGATTGATGTATTTTTTCAGAGATTGCATGGTTAATTCGCGGACGTGCTCGTCCTCGGATGCATCGTTTTGCAGTTCTTCGTAGCGGGCCTCTAACCGGGCGAGCTTCGCCCGTGTGTTGGTGAGTTCGATGTCGTACTTGAGGATCACGTGATGAGCTCGATCATTCCCTTTGGTTCGCCGAAACGGTCCTCGGCAAATACCGCGCTGACGAATTCATCGAAGTCCGCCTGACCAACCAGCGCGATGTCGAGAAATGGCAGGCCAGTATTCAATTCCTCCTCCGCGATGGCATCCGCTGGGAAGCCCTGGCCGATCAGCAGGACGCAATCGACATCGTTCGGCTCCATTATATCGGTGACGAAGCTGCCGTTCAAGACAATTCGCTGGGCGCCCAGGGTCTTTCAAAAGTCGTCTTTGCTTCGGATAAGGGCCAAGGCTTCGTAAGGTCGGGCGGCGTGTCTGCGGAGGGCGGCGGCTTTGTTTTGGACGGCGTGTCGATTGAGGAGATTGA
>Ga0187893_10005130_pt1 | contig 23883 bp, 19 predicted proteins | sample MA1701074metaG_FD_139574 | JGI IMG/M metagenome (GOLD analysis project Ga0187893, IMG submission 139574) | White microbial mat communities from a basaltic lava cave in the Kipuka Kanohina Cave System on the Island of Hawaii, USA - MA170107-4 metaG ...
CTAGAATCAGATCCTACCTGTTAAAAGAGAAAATTTTCCTTATCAGTGGTGTGCGGGAGCCTGCTCCACGGTCGCATCAAGGTGGAAAGAATTATCTCAGCTTCGACTTTCAATACCCATCAAAGAAGTATTTTCTGCATTTTGAACAGAATAAACATCACCGTTGGCGGCTGGATAAACGTCAGATTGTGCAGTATGGCCTGGGTAGCGCCCTTGACGTATCTCAACCGACCGGGAAGGGTGGTCCTCGTTATTGGTGGGAACATATTGAGATCGGAAAACGCGACTTGTACTTTGTCCCCCTCGAAGAGTGGTTGACCGTTTGTGCGCTCATCTGCGAAGACCTGGCACGGCAGGATCCGGTGGCCGAGTTGGTTCGGGCGGTCGGCCCCAATCTGGTGATTGCCATATTGATGGATGGCCCGCAACTGCCGTCACGTTGGCCAGCCCGTTATGCAACTGTCCTGGCCGAGGACCCGGGATCATCCGTGCTCACGTTTACAAGTTTAGGAATGAGTGAATTGAGTAGACCACCCTCGAATCAAAAGCCCAATCGAACTATTGCTTTGTGGAAAGATGGCAAGACCGGGGAAGCCATTTGTGTCGAACTCCCTGCGCATAAGGAAGGCGTGGTTCTGAGTATCTCAGGAGAGTACGAAAACGAGTGGACTGCGGATGGCCGCCAGGATGACTATTCAACCGGCTACCCCACGTTAACCGGAATGCATTTCCTGAGCTCGTCGCAAATAGCGAAATCGGTCCCGAAACCCACCAAGGCGCGACGCACAACCCGCCTCAGCCAAAGCCGCCGCAAAGCTCGTGGTCATCATTGACAGCCAACTGATGGCATGTTAGAAGTGTTGCCGTGAAAGAGAGACGCCGGAGGGCATCAAATACTTTGACCCGCCGCCGGTCGCTCATCATGAATCAACCTATGAAACCCATTTCTTTTGGAGACGGTTATCGTCTCGGATTAATCGCTAAGAATCTGAAAGGGATCAATCGCAAAAAACTAGCCGAGCATCTCGACTCTGATGCGAAAGAAATTGCTACCGCAATAATTACTCCAGGAACTCTTTCCAAAAATAAAGACGCCCAATCGGCTGCCAAGGATCTCGTCAAACTAGCCGAGAAGCGGTCTAAACTCCGTGAACGTGTCTTAGACAAAAGCAACAAAGTACCAGCCTGATTTTTAGGTTTCGCTCACAACTCTCCATTGGACGAACGCTCCTCAGGATGAGAATCATTTGCCCCCCAACGCCGGCATTCGCCAGCCGCCAGATGCCTTTTCAATAATCGTTGCCGCGGTTAATACATGATCTTCCCCCGACGGCCGGCCTACGATCTGAACTCCAATTGGCAAGCCTTCCGAAGACGTCCCAGCGGGCACGCAAACACTCGGCAGGTCAAACACATTAAACGTTTGGGAATAACTGAAAGCGCGAAAGCTGCTCATGGTCTGACTGCCAACTGTCACTTTATGCGCGCCATGTTCAAGCGCCGGCGTGGCCCCAACCGGCGCCAGCAACAGTGGAACATCTTCCATCCATTGGTTAAGAGCGGAACGCAAACGATCTCGTTCCATCCACGCCCGAATGTACTCATCCAGAGTAGCGTCCTGATGATCGTCCGCAGTAGCAAGGCGCCAGCGCACAAAGGCACCCGCCTCGTCTTCACGGCCCGCGTAAACCTCACGAAGTTGGACCACGGACGCTCGGGAAAACAACTTGAGCCACAAGTCGTGTCCCCGCTCGACACCGGGTGGACGATGCTCTTCAATTATTAGTCCTGCGCTTTCCAATGCGCGCGCGGCTGCTTGCACCGCTTGACGAGTTTCTTCTGTAACTGGAGATACACCGTCGTCCGTGTACCAGGCCACGCGCCAACCCTTTAGATCAGACTCGAGCTGATGTTGCAGGCCTGCCTGTGAAGCTCCCGAAGACTGATTCTCGGCGGTCGATAGAACCTCGAACATTAGTCGCAAATCAGCTACGTAACGCGCCATTGGACCAATGACCGCCCCCAGCGAATATGGACCGATGGCCGCCGGAAACTGCCCTTCACCGGGAATACGCCCGGTCGCTGGTTTTAATCCTGCGATCCCACAAAAATGAGCAGGTATCCGAATTGACCCAGCCAAATCGCTGCCCAGCCCCGCCGCAGACATGCAGGCCGCAATTGCCGCGGCCTCGCCTCCGCTCGAGCCGCCAGACGTTCTCGTCGGGTCATGAGGATTATTAGTAGCCGGAAATAACGGATTCACGCCCGTGTAGTCCATCGCCATTTCCGCGGGATTTGTTTTTCCCAGAATGATGGCGCCCGCAGCCTTTAGTCGTCCGACGGCAGGCGCATCGCATTTAGGAACAAACTGGGCGCGCACTGGTGAACCGCTGGTGGCGAGCAAGCCGGCAGTTTCAATCGTATCCTTGATCGTGATCGGCACACCGTGTAGCGGGCCGACTTGATCCCCTTCCATTATCGTCGCTTCAGCCTGCCGGGCTTGCATAAGGACATCCGGAGCCAGCGTGACGATTGCGTTCAGTAGCGGATTCCATCGCTCAATTCGCCTCAGGTACGCTTCAGCCGCCTCGACGGGAGAAACTTCTTTCGCCCTTATGCGTCGAGCCAGTTCAGTAATTGATACCTGTGTTAACTCGTCCAACAAGACACTCCTTTAAAGATTTCGGAGGCTGGGTCGAGCCTCGAATATAACAATCCGGCAGCAAAGCAACCTAGTAAAGTTTGCATTCTGACGGATTTGACCTGCTCAGACTGACCGGGTCGGTCAATCCGAACGGCCGGCCTTCATTTTCTGACCTCGGTAAACCCTTAGTTCTGGTAATCCCTAACCCGGCATGGGCTTTGCCCACATGGTGGCGTGGCAAAGTTTCGTGATAAGTGGCTTTCGCCCAGCTTCGAGCGATTTCGGATACTAATAGCGGAGATTTGAAGAATGTCGAGACGGAGAGTAGCCCCCAGACTTAAGTGGATTGTTACGCTAGCAGTAGTCTTAGCGATGTGTGCCAGCCTCCTCCCCATCAGGCTGACTCACGCCAACGGTAAAAAAGGCTCCTTCCAAAGCGCGGCGAACAAATCGGCGAGTTATCCCGAACTTTCGCGCTACGCAACTGATCTAACGCTGCTGGCCCGTCAAAAAAGATCGCAGCCGGCCGTTATCGATTCTGCGGCAGTCAACCAGGCAATCGAAATCCTTTCCCATACTCGACATCCAATCTTCCTCGATGAAGCAGGCACTGACGCGCGTGAGATTGCCGAAGGAGTAGCACAGCGCATAGCGGCGGGCACGGTTCCAGCGAACCTCTTATCCAAGCGCCTTTTTAGCATCAACACTCACGCATTTTTTGCCGGTCTGAAAACTACCGAAGAAGTTGATGCACGCTTCAAGGCCGTTCTCGATGAAGTAAGGAACGCCGATGGCGAGATCATCTTGTTCGTCGATCAGATCTACCAGTATGTCGGGTCGCGCGCTTCTTACAATGGATCTGAATCTCTGAAAGCCGCGCTGGCCGCCAAAGAGGTGGGCATTATTGGTGCAAGTACCGCGGAAGCTTACAGCGAATATATTGCTCAGGACCCTTCGTTAACCCGCTTGTTCGAAATTGTGCGCCGAAGCGAAAGCGCCGGGGACGTAACTGAGCTTGATCGAGAAGCAGACAGATCCAACGACGCCGGGTTTGAAGGCGATAAAGTCTCTCCTGACCTGCGCGAGTTGATCGAGAACTCAACTTCCGATCAGGTCCGAGTGATTCTGCAAGCGCAAGATATTGGCAACGCAAACTTACGAAGAATGCTGAAGCGGCATGGCGTCGAGATCAAGGATCGGTTTAAAGAGCTCGATACACTCGCCCTGGAACTACCCGTCAGGGCCATCGAAGAATTGGCCGCCAGTAATTTGACCTCATACATCTCTTTGGATCGCGACACGCGGACGTTCCAGTTGCTGGGAGGTGTCGAACTCGGAGGGTCTGGATCGATCGGCCATATCGAAAATACCACCGGCGCCGTCGCGATGCGCGGGCAGTCCGGCAATGGCGACATCAAGGGAGATCCGGTCAATGTTGCGGTCATTGATTCCGGACTGTTCCGGGACCACGGCGGCTTGAACCGCATTATCTACGAGAAAGACTTTACCGGTGACGGAAAAGGCACTGTTGATAAGTTCGGCCACGGCACGCACGTGAGCGGATTGCTCGCAACTGATGACAGCGCGGAGTTGTTACTCAGCAGCGATGACATTGAGAAATATAAAGGCGTCGCGCCAAAAGTTGGCATCGTTAATCTCCGGGTGCTGAATTCCCAGGGCACCGGCACGGTCTCAACGCTGATCAAGGCTCTCAATTGGATTCTCGAGCCCAGCGATCCAAATAACCCCTTGAGCGATAAGAACAATAAGAAATACAACATTCGCGTTGTTAATATGAGTCTGGGAACGTTCGCGATTGATTCGTACAAGAACGATCCGCTCTGCCGCGCGGCCCGTCGCCTGGTTGATGCCGGCATCGTTGTCGTAGCCGCTGCCGGAAATAATGGTAAGGACGCTACGGGACAAAAACTCTACGGGCACATTCATTCGCCCGGTAACGAGCCATCGGTAATCACCGTGGGAGCGACCAATACCTACGGCACCGACAGCCGGGCAGACGACACCATCACGACCTATAGTTCTCGTGGCCCCACCCGCAGTTACTCAATTGTCAATGGCGTTAAGCAGTACGACAATCTGATCAAACCCGATCTGGCGGCGCCGGGAAACCGGTTGATTGCTCCCGAAGCGTTAACGAAGGAACGAATCAATGGCCAGGATCAAGTCGTTCCCAACTATCTACTGGCTAATAATCCCGAGCTGCATGCCGTCAGCAATTCGGATTACCGAAAGCGCATGATGTGCATGAGCGGTACGTCGATGGCGGCGCCGCTCGTCTCCGGCGCGGCCGCGCTGCTGCTGCAAGCCAACCCCAAGCTGACACCCAACATGATCAAGATGATCCTGATGTACACCGCCCAGCCGATCAAAGGCGCGAACATGTTGGAACAGGGCACGGGCCAATTAAATATTGAGGGGGCCGTCCGCCTCGCTAAACTGATCCGCACGGATCTGACGTGGTCTACCACACCGGTAGGCACAAATTTGTTAAAAACGACGACTCTTCCGAGTACCAAGACCACCATTGCCGGACATACATTTACCTGGGCGCAGGGAATTCTGTTCCATTACAACTACGGCAAAGGAACTGAACTCATTACCAAGTACCAGAAGATTTACGGCACGGAAATTCTCTTTGGCGACGGCGTCGTGGTTGGTGACGACATTCTGACTGCAGATCGAGCCATGCTCACTCTTGGGGTTGTTTTGGGTGACAACATCATGGTGAGTAATGGCATCGTTTTAGGTGATGGCCAGGTATTCCTTCCATCACACCTCTTGTTTGGCGAAGGCCTCGTCGTCGGCGATGGATTAGTGGTCGGCGATGGTTTGGTCGTAGGCGATCGTATCGTCCTCGGCGATGGCGTTGTTTTCATGGATGGCGGTCGCTTGACCAGCGACGGATTGGTGGTGGGTGACGGCTTAGTAGTCGGCGATCTTTTTGGACTGGCCAATGCGGCTATGATCCAGGGCGATCGAACCCCATCGATGAAATAACTCGCACCTGATTGCGAGACAGCGAAAGCTGGTGTCGGTGGACTTGAGGTCTTTGGTGCGGAAAGGAACTTAAAAGGACTGACATGATGCAATGGGAATCAGCGCCCGGCTTTCCTGACTTTTCTGGAAGTGGGGGATATCCTCTGGAAACTCAACCACTCAGCAACGAGGACCGCGCTGAAGTCGAACGGTTTCTTGAAGCCCGTCCTCTCCATACAGTTTTCCTTTCCAGCCTGATCCGCGACAACGGCGTGGTCAGTCCGCTCAACCGGGGAATCTTTTATGGTTGCCGCAATGACGACGGAAGCCTCGAAGGCGTGGCGCTGCTGGGACATGCCACGATATTCGAAACCGGCAACCCGGAATGTATCCAGGCCTTTGCCAGCCTCTCGAAGGATTTTCCTAACACGCACCTGATCCGCGGCGAACCAGACAAGATTGAATCCTTTTGGAATTTTTACGGCTCTGGGCGGCGCCGGGCGCGTCTGTTCAGCCGAGAGCTCCTGCTGGAAAAGCAAAGTCCCGCTGCCACGTGCGAACCAGTGCCGGCCCTGCGTCAAGCCACACTTGCCGACCTCGAAATGGTGGTAAATGCAAACGCAGCGATGATGCTTCACGAGAGCGGCATCAATCCATTGATCAAGGACAGGACGGGCTTTTATGAGCGGATCGGACGCCGCATTTGGCGGGGTCGCATTTGGCTCCTGGTCGAGGATGATCAGCTAGTCTTCAAGTCGGACATCATTGCCGAGAATGCCCATGCCGCCTACCTCGAAGGCGTCTACGTGGCGTCCGAAAAACGGCGCCAGAGATATGGGCTCAGGTGCCTCTCACAGCTCACCAATCATCTCTTGTCGCGAACCAAGACGGTTTGCCTCACAGTTAATGTGAAGCTTCCCGGAGCGCTCAGGTTCTATGAGCGCGTGGGTTATCAAGTCGCCGGCAGCTACGACACGATCTATCTGCAAAACTAAGACGCTGGTATTCAATCGAGGCAACGATGAGGGACGGCAGCACGCAGAAGTTTACCAATCCGTACAAGTGGTTCGTGATTTTCCTGGGCACGCTCGCATGCTGCTGGGCTATCGTCAAGGTACCGCCGGCGGATATTGATCTGCGTTTTCTGTTGCTGGCGACCATGACGGTTATTAGCAGCACCAGGCTGGCAGTTCAGATTCCCCGCGTCAACACCAACATTACCGTCTCAGACACCTTTATCTTTCTCGCTATTTTGCTCTACGGCGCTCCGGCGGCGGTCTTGCTCGGAGCTGCCGAAGGTCTCTGCTCTGGCATCCGCATCAGCAAAAAACCGATTACTTTCCTCTTCAACTCTGCCGTAATGGCCTGTGCCACCTTTGTAACCGCGACGGTTTTGAATTTTCTTTTCGGCGGTGTGGCGCATCCAGAGGAGAATTCCTCGCTATTATTAACGCTCTCGGCAATGGCCCTGCTCCAATACATAGCTAATACATCGATCGCGACTCCCGTGCTGGCCTTTAAATCCGATCAGCCGGTTTGGCAAACCTGGCACAAGCATTGTCAGTGGTCCTCGATTAGCTATATTGCGGGGGCGGCGGCAGCCGGCTTGATTTTCTATTTTGTCGACACCTGGGGTTTTTACGCGTTGGTGGCCCCGATTCCGATTATTGCTGTTGTCTACATTACCTATCACAAGTACCTCAGCGATCTCAGAGCGACCGCGGCCGAGGCTGAAAGGGCCGAGTATGCGAGGGCCGAGGCGGAACGAGAGCGCGCCGAACAAGCCGAACGCCATGTCGACGAACTAAGCCGGCATATTGCCGAACAGGATCGCATCAGCCGCGCCCTGGAAGAGAGTAAGGAACATTTCCGGCACGCTGCGTTCCATGACGCCCTGACGAACCTTCCGAATCGCGCGCTGTTAACGGAACACATCAAGCTGGCGATCGAGCGCCCTCGAACTCGCGACGAAATGCTCTTTGCCGTGCTGTTCCTTGACCTGGATCGCTTCAAAAACATCAATGACAGTCTTGGCCACATTGCCGGCGATCAACTCTTGATTGCCACGGCTCGCTGCCTCGAAAACTGCATGCGCCCAATGGACACGGTGGCCCGCCTCGGAGGAGATGAATTTGCAATTCTGCTCGATGGATTGGAGAGTCAGGGTCAGGCGATCGCCGTGGCCGAGAAAATACAGCAAGCCCTGACCCGGCCGTTTGAGCTGAATGGGCATGAAGTCTACATCACAGCCAGCATCGGCATTACGCTGGGTAACGGCAACTACAACGATCCGGAAAACGTCTTGCGCGACGCCGATACCGCCATGTATCGCGCAAAGGAAGGCGGCAAGGCTCGATTCGAGGTGTTTGATACAACAATGCACTCTCAGGCCGTCGCCATCCTGCAACTGGAAAACGATCTTCGGCGCGCAATCGAGCGCAATGAGTTTCGGGTTTATTACCAGCCAATCATTAGTCTCGAAACGGACGAAATCTCAGGATTTGAAGCGTTGGTCCGCTGGGAGCATCCTGAGCGAGGGATTGTTGCGCCACAGGAATTCATCAGTATTGCGGAAGAGACTGGCCTAATCGTCGATATTGGAAAACAAGTGCTCGAGGTGGCGTGCCGTCAGATGCGCGAGTGGCACTTAGAGCTTTGCAATAAGCCGCTGACCCTTAACGTCAATCTGTCCGGCAAGCAATTTGCTCAGCCTGAGCTAGTCGCGCAGGTTCAGCAGATTCTGGATGACACCGGTCTAAAAGCAAAGTATCTGAAGCTGGAAATCACCGAAAGCGTCGTTATGGAGAATGCTGAAATTGCCAGTGACATGCTGATGCAGCTTTGCAATCTTGGCGTTCATCTTTGCATTGATGACTTTGGCACCGGCTACTCGTCGCTCAGTTACCTGCACCGCTTTCCAGTCAAGACTCTGAAGATTGACCGCTCCTTCATCGGCAGGATAGGTCACGACGGCGAAAACTCAGAGATTGTGCGCACCATCAACACGCTGGCCAGCAATCTCGGCATGGAAGTGGTTGCGGAAGGCGTGGAAACCCACCAGCAACTGGCCCGGCTCAAAACCCTGCGCTGTAACTATGGTCAGGGCTACTTATTCTCCGCGCCGTTGGATGCAGAGCGCGCCGGCGCATTTATCCAGACTCATCAATCGTTTGTTCCCGCCGCCCTGATTGAAGATGGCTTGATTCAGTCGCAACTCGACCTTCTCAATTAGCACAAGTGTCCGACAAACTTCAGTTTGTCGTTTTGTTCTCACCGACTCATCGGGCGCTTTCTTTCACTTAGTTTCACTGCCGGCTTAGTTTCACTGCCGGCACTCGACAAACTGAATTTTGTCGGACACTGCCGGCACTCGACAAACTGAAGTTTGTCGGACATGCGTTTTGCCTTTCCTCGACTTGTCACTATAATTCACGTCTGCTTAGAATCTGATTTCATTCGTGTAGTCGTGGAACCATTAGCCGGCATGTCAAAGCTCAGCGTCAAAGGGGTGTGTCCTTGGCGATTCATTTGAGCAGGACCTTTGTCCTGCGCAAACTGCATCAGCTTTCCGGAATAGTTCCGCTTGGACTATTCCTCCTCGAACACTTCTATACCAACTCGAAAGCCCTCGGTGGGGCGGCTGAGTTCAACGGCGCGGTAAGAAGTCTTCAGTCAATTCCCTACATCCTCTTTGTCGAAATCGGCGGCATCTTTATCCCGCTGATCTATCATGCCGTCTACGGTTTGGTCATCACGATGGAGGCGCGCCCCAATAACCTGAACTATCCGTACCCGCGCAACTGGTTTTATCTGATTCAGCGGATCACGGGTGTCATACTTTTCTTCTTCATAACCTTTCACGTTCTGAACTTCAGGTTTGGCATGATCCCCGGACTAAATACTATCTCGGTGGCCCACCGCCCTGATCTGGCTTTCGAGATCGTGTCTAATGAGTTTCGGATGGTGCCAATCTTCATCGTGTATCTGTTTGGAATTACGGCTACAGTTTGGCACCTGGCTAATGGGATCTGGCTTTTCATGGTCGATTGGGGCATCACCATCGGTGAGCGCGCGCAACGCCTCACGGGATATGCCTGCATTGCGTTTGGAATCGTCTTACTACTCGTCGGCGTCAACGCCGCGGTGGCTTTCATACGTCCAGGCGGATTGCTGGGGGGTCTCCTGTAGCGATGGCAAGTAACGGCATCAAGATCGCAATTGTCGGCGGCGGGCTTGCAGGCCTCGCAGCGGCAATGAAGATTGCTGAAGCCGGCCACCGGGTAGACCTCTTCTCAGTCGTTCCCGTAAAGCGTTCACATTCAGTCTGCGCGCAGGGCGGCATCAATGGAGCCGTGAACACGAAAGGCGAAGGCGACTCTACCTGGGAACATTTTGACGACACCGTTTACGGAGGTGACTTTCTCGCAAACCAGCCGCCGGCAAAAGCTATGTGCGAGATGGCGCCGTCGATCATTTACCTCTTCGATCGCATGGGAGTTCCCTTCTCGCGCACCCGCGAAGGTCTCCTTGACTTTCGACGGTTTGGAGGCACCAGGCACCACCGCACAGCGTTTGCGGGCGCCTCGACGGGTCAACAATTGCTGTACGCGCTTGATGAACAAGTGCGCCGTTTCGAGGTTGCAGGCAGAGTTAAGAAATACGAGCACTGGGAAATGATGTCGCTGGTGCTCGACGAACAGCAGGTCTGCCGCGGGCTCGTGGCCATGGATTTGCAGACTTTGGAATTGAAAGCGTTCGCGGCTGACGCTGTGATCGTGGCGACCGGCGGTCCGGGTTTGATCTTCGGCAAATCGACCAACTCGATGGTTTGCACGGGCAGCGCCGCAGCGGCCTGTTATCAGCAGGGCGCGCAATATGCGAACGGAGAGTTTATCCAGGTTCATCCGACTTCGATCCCCGGCGAAGACAAGCTGCGTTTGATGTCAGAATCGGCTCGCGGTGAAGGCGGGCGCGTCTGGGTTCCGCGTCAACCCGGCGACACGCGATCGCCCTCGTCAGTTCCGGAAAGCGAGCGCTGGTACTTTCTCGAGGAGAAATATCCGGCGTACGGTAACCTGGTACCGCGAGACATCGCCACGCGCGAGATTTTCCAGGTCTGTATCGATGGCCAGGGCGTCGGGGGCGAGAATCAGGTCTATCTTGACCTGACGCATATTCCGGCGGAGACGCTCGATCGCAAGCTTGGCGCAATCCTCGAAATCTATGAAATGTTTGTCGGCGACGATCCGCGCCATGTTCCGATGCGCATCTTTCCCGGGGTGCACTATTCGATGGGCGGACTTTGGGTCGACTTTAATCAACGTACCAATATTCCGGGCTTGCTCGCCGCTGGTGAATGCGATTATTCAATTCACGGCGCCAACCGCCTGGGCGCAAACTCGCTGGTGAGCTGTGTGTTTGGAGGCTTTGTCTCGGCGCCGGCGGCCATCGAGTTTGCCAAGAATGTCGATCGCAGTGGCGCCGAAGGGTCCCGCATTTATGAACAGGAGGTTAAGCGCCAGCAGGAGATCAATGACGGCTTAATCAAGCAGACCGGAGGCGAGAATCAGTACCTGCTCCATCAGGAGATGGGAAAGTGGATGACCGATAACGTCACCGTGGTTCGCTATAACGACAAGCTTAAGGCCACCGACAGCAAACTCAGGGAGCTGATGGATCGTTACCGGCGGATCTCGATCAACGATTCAAATCTCTGGGCCACCATGGCGCTGCCGCACGCGCGCCATTTGTACAACATGCTCGAACTGGCCCGGGTCATTACGCTGGGGGCGCTCAACCGCAACGAGTCTCGCGGCGCACATTTCAAGCCGGAGTTTCCGGAACGGGACGATGAAAACTTTTTGAAGACGACGATTGCCGAGTATTCGGGCGAAGGGCCGGTTTTATCTTATGAGCCGGTCGACGTTTCGCTGATCACGCCGCGCCGGAGGGATTACAGGGCCAAGAAAGAAACAGCAAAAGTGCTATAGGTTCTATAGGTCCTATAGGTCCTATAAGTCCTATTAAGTTTAAAAATGCCACAGAGTTCACCCAAAACCGTCGAGATTCACATCAAGCGCCGCGCCAATCCTGACTCGCAGCAATACTGGGAGCATTTTGAAGTTTCATATCGGCCAAATCTCAACATCATTTCCTGCCTGATGGAGATCCGGAAAAACCCGGTAACCAAAGAAGGCAAACATACAACGCCGCCAGTCTGGAGCATGAATTGTCTCGAGCAGGTGTGCGGCATCTGCACGATGATCATCAACGGCCGAGTGCGCCAATCTTGCTCGGCTCTCATCGACAATCTCGACCAACCCGTCCGGCTCGAGCCAATGTCAAAATTCCCAAATGTGCGCGACCTGGTCGTCGATCGTTCCCGGATGTTCGATCACTTGAAGCGCGTGCACGCTTGGATCGAGCTTGACGGCACCTACGATCTCGGTCCCGGCCCTCGTATGGACCAGAGCGACGTCCAGGAGCGGTACGCTTATTCACGGTGCATGACTTGTGGTTGTTGCCTCGAAGCCTGCCCTCAATACGAAGGGGACCAATACATCGGCCCGCAGGCAATTGCGCAGGTGCGTCTTTTTAACATGCACCCCACCGGCGAAATGACGCGCGATGAGCGCCTCAATGGCCTCATGGGCAAAGACGGAATCACGATGTGCGGCAACGCTCAGAACTGCGTCAAGGCCTGTCCCATGGATATTCCGTTGACGAGGGCCATCTACGAAGAGAACCGCGAGACGGTGCTTCACGGACTGCTTGGCTGGCTGAAAAAATAACTCTCGGCCAGCTCGGGCAAGAGATCAGAAGTTAAAAATCAGTATCTTGCAAACTTCGCTGCTTCGTGCGACGATGCAACCAGTTCTCACACGCAACGAGCGCAGAGGTTAGATTATGAGCACTACTTTAGCCACAACCCACTACCCTCCGCTGGTTATACACTTTGGGCCATATCTAAGAAACCTCAATGACCGCGAATTCTATGAGTTCTGCCGGCTCAACCGAGACCTGCGCATCGAGCGGACCAGCGAAGGAGACGTTATCGTCATGTCCCCGACCGTAAGCAAGACAGGTATCAAAGAATTCTCACTCATAGGTCAGTTTTTTGTTTGGGTCGCAAATGACCAAACCGGTGAGGGATTCAGTTCCTCTACCGGTTTAAGGTTGCCTAATGGCGCTATCCGCTCGTCCGACTTGGCTTGGATTCGCAATGAGCGTTGGAATGCGTTGACAGAGAAAGACCAGGAAATATTTGCCCCGATCTGTCCGGACTTTGTGGTTGAGCTTCGTTCACCATCGGATCAGCTCAACTACATGCAGGCAAAAATGCTTGAATATATTGAGAATGGCGCACAGCTTGGCTGGTTAATCGATCCGCTCACCATGACAGTCTATATCTACCAGCCAAACCAAACGGTCGAATGCCTGAAAAAGCCACGAACCCTTTCTGGGGAACCTTTGCTGGTGGGCTTTACCCTGGACCTCGCCCCAATCTGGGGTTGATCTACCGCCCGTCCGACAAACTTCAGTTTGTCGTCTGAATCGAACTAGCGAGCATCGAGGAACGACAAACTGAAGTTTGTCGGACATTCAGATCCCGAGGACGTTAACCAGTTCCTGGACTGCCGCCGCGCTCTTTTGCAATGCGATGCGCTCTTCGGCGGTGAGATTGATCTCAATGATCTGCTCCAAACCGCGCGCGCCGAGTTTACACGGGACGCCGACGTACAGGCCGTTGATGCCGTACTCGCCTTCGAGATATGCAGCACAGGGAAGAATCTTCTTTTTGTCTTTGAGGATCGATTCAGTCATTTCCACCGCCGCCGCGGAAGGCGCATAGTAAGCCGAACCCGTCTTGAGCAGGGAAACAATTTCCGCGCCTCCGTTTGCCGTCCGTTTGACGATGGCGTCGATCTTGTCTTTGGGCAGCAACTCAGGAATCGGAATACCCGCGCAAGTGGAAAAGCGCGGCAGCGGCACCATCGTGTCGCCATGCCCGCCCAGCACAAAGGCAGTCACGTTCTCTACCGAGACATCCAACGCTTCAGCGAGAAAACAACGCATGCGCGCAGAGTCGAGTACGCCCGCCATGCCGATGACGCGATGCTTCGGAAATCCCGAGCGGCGCAGGGCCACCTGGCACATCGCATCCAGCGGATTCGAGACCACAATCAGGATCGAGTCAGGTGAGCGGTTCACTACTTCGTCAACAACCTTCGAAACAATGTCGGCGTTGGTCTTCAAGAGGTCGTCTCGGCTCATACCCGGCTTGCGTGGCAGTCCTGCGGTGATGATTACCACATCAGAGTTGTCGGTGCCCTCGTAAGTGTTCAGGCCGGCGAGTCGAACATCAAAACCTTCGATCGGAGCAGCCTGGGCCAGGTCTAAAGCCTTGCCCTGCGGGACGCCTTCAACAATGTCAACCAGCACCACGTCGCCTAATTCCTTTGCGGCCAGCCAATGCGCTGCCGTCGCGCCGACATTGCCGGCGCCAACTACAGTGATCTTTTTTCGCGAACCCATGTTTTGCTGATTCCTTTCAGAAAGCGGGAGATGCGATCGAGAATGAGCACTCCCCGCAAGATCGGTTATAAGATTGCCTGGATTTGAAAGACCGCGAGTGTATATGCCCGGTCGCAAGAGTGTCAAGAATCGCTTTGAATCTGGTGCAGCGTTCAAGCAGTTCAGAGTTCAAGCTTCAGCTTGTCCGAGTTACGATTAAGACCAGTCCGAACGGAATTTTAAACTCCTTGAGCTCGTCTGAGTGAGCGAGTAAGACAACCTGAAGGTTGAACTCTAAACTCCCTGAGCTCGTCTGAGTTGCGAGTAAGACAACCTGAAGGTTGAACTCTAAACTCCTTGAGTTCGTCTGAGTTGCGAGTAAGACAACCTGAAGGTTGCATTCTGAACTTCTTGAACTCTAAACTTCTTGGGCCGCTGCAAAGATTTGAACTGAGATCCAAGCATGAAAATCATTCACGCATTACAGACAGTTTTTAGCCGAGCGCAACCAAGGGTCGCTGCTCCAGCAGAAGACGCGAGCAGTTTTGAAGATGTCGATCCGTTTAATCCCTTTCCCGAACCTGTCGCGATCGAGATTACTGACGTTTTTGATCTCCACACTATCCCGCCCCCGGACGTGAAACGCGTGATTGAAGCATATCTGTTGGAGGCAGAGGCCAAAGGGTTCCGGAGCGTGCGCATCATCCATGGCAAAGGGATCGGCGTGCAGCGCGAGATTGTGCGAACCGTGCTCGCTCGAACGCCGTTTGTTTATGATTGGACAGATGCGCCACCTGACGCCGGAGGTCTGGGAGCAACTATCGTGCACCTCAAACCACGCGGCAGCTAACCCCCCGGCGTTGTCACATCCGAAACAACTTCGGCTGAACTCGCCGGGTGGCATGCTCAAGGGTTGGAGTGAGGCACCCGAAAGTGGTATAAACCAACCAAAAGATTAGCTGTCACCCTACACCGGGCCGCTGATGAAGGCATCAGTTGCGGGTAATACTTCTCCCCTCTTACGTGCTGCTAATGCCGAGGGTAGCCGACGGCGTCATTGACTTGAGAATCCCCGTAACCATTGCCAAACAAGGGGGGTTATGCACAAATACCTATTGTTTCTTGCGGTCTTGCTATCAGTCTTAAGCCTTCCTGAAAGAACTTTGGGCCAATCGAGGACTGAGCAGACGCGTAGCGCAGAAGCTCCATTTGCCCCGGGTTCCAATGCGTCTCCTGGAGCAAACACGAACAAGGAAATCTCTGCCCAGTCGCGTGCGCTCGCGAAACAGTCTTATCAGATGGGTGTCAAGTATGCGCGCACGGGACTCTTCAAACAGGCGGCAGCGTCGTTTCAAAAGGCGGTGCAGTTCGATCCAACCAACGCTGACGCTTACTACGGTCTTGGTATTGCCTTTCTCGATCTCAAACAATGGCGTGAAGCGGTCAAAGCTTTCGAACAGGCGGTCAGATTCAACGGCAGAAACGAATTAGCTCACACGAAGCTGGCGGAAGCCAGATTGAAATTACACATTGCTTCAAAGCCACCTCCAACTGAGACCATCACCACGGGCGTCAAAGTATCGCTGAGCGAAACCAACACCTCACGGGGCGAGACAAGCACCTCCGTCAGAGATGCGAGTAGCCCGGTGAGCGACGGGAAGAGTTCGGTGAGCGATGCGAAAAATTCTCTGAGTGATGCGAACGTCTCGGTGAGTGATGCAGGCGCATTGGCGGCGACTTCAGTCAGTCCAAACTCTGCCGATGAGCTGACCCGTGTTTACCGTGTGGGCGTTGGCGATGTTCTTGATGTCCGGCTAGGTGATGCCGCCCCATTGCAAGCGAGCCTGTTTACTGTTACCGCCACGGGTTTTCTCGAACACCCGAATCTGCCTGAACCAATGGCAGTTTCGGGATTCACAACGGAAGAGATAGAGGCCCGATTGAAGGATGATTTGAAGCGTCGAGCTATCAGCGAGAATCCCAACGTTGTGGTCGCAGTGCGTGAGTATGTGAGTCATGCAATTCTCGTGAGCGGGCTGGTGAAGGAACCGGGAACCAAGCTGCTGCGCCGGGAGGCAATTCCGCTCTACGTGGTCACTGCGGATGCGCAGCCATTGCCTGAGGCTGGCCGCCTAACACTCGTGCAGCACGAAAGTGGCGAAGTTCTGAATATTAATCTCGCCGACGTGGCCCAAAAGAAGTTACTCGTGCGCTCTGGCGACGTAATAACCGTTCATCCGACTCCCCAACAATTTTTTTATGTGGGTGGCGAAGTGAAGAGTCCCGGCGAGAAGTCTTTTCGTGCCGGGTTGACTCTCATGCAAGCAATCCTGGTTGCCGAAGGCCTCACGAGTAAGGCGAAGGAAATCCAGCTCGCCCGAGAGAATGGCAACGGCTTTCTTCAGCTAAAACGCTACAAATTGAAAGATATCAATTCCGGAAAACTGGCCGATCCTGCCATTCAGCCAGGCGACCGAATCACTGTGGTAGATTAAACGATTTAAACGAGCGTGGGTAAAAGTAATGTCGGCGGCAATAAGACGAGCACGGGCGGTTGAGGCGGCAATTGCTGCCACGGCTGCGGAGCCTACCGACAGCATTGGTGACGTTACGCAAATTGCTGACCTGGACATTAACTCTGCCACCGCCCAGGGCGTGACACCGTTGATGCATGCGGCTTCCAATGGCCCAATCGAAGCCGTTCGCTCGCTTCTTGATCGAGGCGCTCAGATCAACGCCAGAAGAGATGACGGGTTCACAGCCCTCGCGTTGGCTGCGTTCTTCGGCCGAACCGAGGTTGTGCAACTTCTGCTCGAGAGAGGGGCAGACGTTCGCGCCACAAGTCGGAACGGAACCTCTGCCGAAATGTGGGCCACTGCCAGAGGCTTCCTGACGATTAGCGATTTACTTCGTGAAGCCCGCGAGAGTCAGCAGAGGGAGGAGCCCGCGCCACCTACCGTCGTACCTTCTAAATCCACAGACTCGCTCAGTGTCCCGCAAGATGCTCTGCGCGTTGCTCGAATAACCATTGCCCCGCACCAACTGCCGGAAAACATCGATCCACCTCCCGCTACGGCTTCACCATTCCATCCCGGAGATGTTTTTCTGAATCGCGTTATGGCTAACGGTAAAAGCCTCACCGCCCTGGCCCTCGGCCTGACGATCACTCTAGGTCTGGCGATATTTGCGCTGCATCAAATTAGCCGTTCGCGGGACACCGATGTTATGCGGCCCGCGCCGCCAGTCAGCAAATCATCCGCCCTGTCAGACTCCGCGGTTGCACAGCCTCCTAAGCGCGAGTCTAATCCGGAGGAACCGATGTCTTCGGAGGAACCAATGTCCCCCGCCGCCGCTACCTTCGACTTGCATGCAGCGGCCGTGGCCGAGGCAAGCAAACAAAGCTCGACCAACAAGAATGATGTCGAGTCGATATCTGCATCGAAGCCCGATGGCGTAAGCTCGTCCGAAAGTTCACCAACAGTTTCCAGAAGGCTCGTATCGGATGGAAGCAGGCTGGGTGGAATCCCGGTCTCAGGCTCTTCGCCCACTCAGCGCACTGTTCCTACGTCATTGACCTCAGGCTCAGCAGAATCGGCACGGGAACAACGGACGGTTGCGTCCGATTCACCGATCAGACAAGAAGGCGGGTCGGAGACTGAGTCTAAGCCCGCTCCTTTAACCATTGAACAAAGAGGTGAGGCGAGCACTGTTCCTGCTTCAGCAGCAGCAGATGGGGCGAGAGACACCGGCTCTCGATCAGCTCCGCTCGGCATCAGCTCCCCCAAGCCCAGGACCAAAGTCATCCAATGGCCTTGAACTACGGAGGTGAACCCTTCCCAATCAAACTCCGACCGCAATGATGCTCATTGCTTCCTAAAATGTCTCCTACATCCCCAATCCATTTTTAACGGCATTCATGTAGTCGGAGAACTGCGCCCCTTTGATGCTGGAGTAGACCCAGATGAAGCCGCCGCCGATGGCTTGCGGTTTTGAATTGGGAGTGCCATCCCAGCAAGCACGGGAAACCGAGCCTTGTCCCGTTCTCCAGAGCGTAAACAGGTTTTGCATATCGGTAGGAGAGCAGGTGGTTTGCGGGTGAGCGCAGTTGTTGCAACTGCCAGCCACGATCGGAGCCCCCGTATTCAGCCAGTCTCCGGGATTGTTGGATTTGCCCCCTGCATAACACTGCAGGTTCAGCCAGGAGACGGTGCCCTGGTTGTTCTGCACATACTTGACCCAGGCCTGCCATTCCGATTGGCTGTTAAAAGGGGCTGCAGTCAACTTCAGGCCGGTTTGGATGGCTGCGGCTGCGACAGCATAAATGGGTGAGGACGGGGAGTAGTCCCCGCCTTCAAAATCCAGGTCAATGCCGTCAAAGTACAGATTGTTCTTAACGTAGGACAGAATCTTGAGTGCGGCTGCCTTGTTGCTGGAGATCAGGTCGCTCATGTACTGCGTGCCGTTGGTTGAAAAGGAGAGATAAACTTCCTGGATATTTCCTCCACGCAGGCTCTTAAGAATGCCTGGCCATTGGTTACTGCCGATATAAGCTCCGTTCGTGTTGAAGAGAGGATTAACGCCGTCGTTATAAACCAGTATGCTCGAGTCGTCGGCGCTTTGATTCAGTAAGCCGAGTATCGGGCTGGTTAAAGGGCTTTGTTGCAGAGTCTTGGTAGTTCCGGAGGGGTCGGAGCCGCCACCAGGATACAACTCGTTGCCGATGTAGAGAGCGATTCTGGAGGACATGATGTTTTTCCTTTCTGTGTGTGAGTTCTGGCCGAAGGCTGAAGAGCTTATCACAATTAAAGTAGCTGGCTAACCTGAGTGCATGTCTGAGGAAGCGGGGCCGCGCACTTGAGCAACTTAGTTGAGGTACCAACGTTTGGTTGGCTTGAATCACTTAAAGGCCCTTGCGGCAGCCCGTGTAGCGCAGATTTAAGAGACCACCCTGAGGCGGCGAAATATTATAGTGTGTTAAGAAATGGTCGCGATCCGAAAATTCGAGCCGTGTTACGAGAAGCTCAAACCGCAAAATGAAGTGATTCAATGTCGAAGTGTGATCGTCGCCTGGCTGGTACCAATCTCACAATCGTGATCAATCAGAGCATTTGAGATGGCTCAGTTCCTTATGTCCTGCCTGGATCCGGACTTGTATTCCTAAATTCGGATGTGGGGTCGATTACAAGCCCGGCTGAACGAAGAGGCTTCATGAAAGCGGGTGGGAGTCTCCCACAACTCCCACCCTTAGGCCACGTGTCCTCACCCCACGTGGCCAATTCGCTCACCGGGGAGGTGAGCGCACTCGAGATTATGTGCCTCGATGATCGTGGACGCAATCGCTTTCCGACGACTGACTCGTTTGGAAAACCCAGGTGTTAGTGAATTGGTCTCAAGTCGAAAGATGCTCCCTGGCTTGTCCGGGGGAACCTCACGTTGGGAGCTACCGAAAGAGAAAACTTGCGATTGAAGATGCCACCACCTTGTGTGGTGGAGATTCACGCTGGTTGCTTTCTTCTCCAACGGCCTCTCACCTTCAGCAGCAAGCGTGAGCCTCCACCGGGCAAGCCGCTGGCATCCAAAGAGTTTGGTCGAGTCCTGATAGCTTAAGTTGGCGCGGACCGTCAAGCAGCCTTGAGCATTATTCCAGCCCTGCATTCAACCCCCATCTTTTTGAGACGCACTATCTTCCGCGCCGTGTGTCTCCAGGAGCTTGATAATCTCTCCGGCGGCCTCCTTGTCGAGCGAGAATTGTACAATGTCACGCGCGAAATACAGCGCAGATGCATCAGCGAATGTCATTGCCTTGACATCCGCCCCTCGCTCAATCAACGCCGATACCGTCTCTACGCTTCCCGCCATCACGGCTTGCATCAAGGCAGTCCAACCCAAGCCGCTCTTCTGGTTGACATCGGCCCCCGCCTCCAAGAGTAGTTCGACTGCTTTCACATGGCCGCCTCCCGCCGCCCAGCGCAAGGCAGAGATGTCCTGATCATCCGAAGCATTTACATTGGCCCCAGCCCGGATCGCTGTGGCCAAGTCGTCGAGCTTTCCTTCATCAGCGGCCCTCAACAGTTGCGCGTTCGATTCGGAAACGTGTTCCATCTTGGGCCTAAGTTGCTTGATGTGGGCCAGTTGCAAGAACTTGAGAAACCAGTACCAGCCTGCCACTGCGTCTGGGTTCACCATGCCGGCTTCCGCGTTCTCTTCGAGGATGTTGATCCTGAGTTGCACGCTTGACAGAAGATCCTGGCTCACGCGGGCTCCTCGTTCCAACAGGAGCTGTACAATCGCGAAGTGGTCGGCAGAGCGCTGCTTGACCAGTGCGGCGTTCATGAGGGGCGTCAGGTTGGCTCCACCCTGGTTCTCAATATCGGCGCCGGCTTCGAGGAGCCGCTTCGCGACTTCGACGTGTCCGTATTTCGCTGCGTGGTTCAAGGCCGTATCACCAAACTGCTCGCGGGCATTCACGTTAGCTCCCTTCGCTAGCGATTTGATCACTTCGCTGAGATTTCCCTCGGACGCAGCTTGCAGGAGTTGTTGATCAGCCTGGGTCATCATAATGATTCTTTTCCTCTTGGCGCTGGCGGGAATGTTTACCTGTTAAGATTCTTCGCCCTTCCTTGGCCTTCACGCTTAGTGAGACGCTCGGCTCTCTCTTGGTCCCTTACGGGGTTAAGTGTCGACGGTGCAGGATTCACTTAATGTTACGGACTACGGTTTACGCCTCTTCCTCAGAGGCATCCTCCGCTTCAGCACCTCCGGCTACCCGGAAGCACCGAGAGATAGCTACGTGGCTCTCTGGCGATTACCACGACCGGACTTTCACCGGCTAGCAAACGGTGACTTTCAAGGCACACCAAGAATTCTTAAAATCGTTTGGTGTCGCATTGCGGTTACGGTGCACGCTGCAGAACAGGGCGCTTCTGTTCAGGCACCTTTAGCCGATCAGCGACAGCCAGGAATAGAATTTTCAATCGTTCGTGATTGAAACCCTTGCCAGCATTTATGAACGTCCAATGTTCGCCCCGATCATTCGAGACGCCAATCAAAGTCGACTGGCCTACCAGCACGCCCTCGGCCACTTTAATCTTCATCGTTGTAGGTAAAATTGCATAAATATCAGAGCCAACCTCGATTATGTCCGTCGGATCATCTGAAACCGTAGAGATAATTCGAAAGCTATCGGACTGCGTTTCATCCATGCCGCCCTTGAGCATAGCGAGATATTTCGCACGCCCACCAATCAATTGTATGAGTCTTGGATACGTGAGGTCGGCGGCTTTATCGTAGTCGCCTGATAGAACTGCGTCGTTGAGCTGGTTAGCTTGAGCTTTGGCGTTAGGATAAGTCTTCGATGCCGTTGAAGTCGATTGCGCTAAAGGTGTGTTTTTAGCAGAGGGCGCGGTTTTTCCGCATCCAATCTGACAGATAAGCAAACTTAAGAAAGCGGCATCAGCGATTTTCATAAAGCAAGCAAGTCGCTAACGAGGCACTGTTGATGTCCTGGTGGCCCATGCATCACAGCTACACACGCGACCTCGTGTCGCACTCGAACGTTTGAGTTGACGTGGCGTCGCGAATTCAATCAAACATCGCCGCACGAATCAAGTTGAGAAACACGCTCTCGCCGCTCGCGTCCAACGATTTGTTCAGTTGCTCCTACGATTCAGGAGGTTCCACCGTTTCATTTGCGAACCGTTCAATGATTTCGAAACAAGTGTCCAACACATCTTCGCGATATTCAAGATTGATGGCAACCAATTTCTCGTCGTAACGGCGTAACGCCTCCCGAGTACATTGCAGGCGTTCAGAACCGGTTGGTAGTTTGAGCGTCGCGGCTGCGTATTGTTTGAAGACCGGAAAATCCAAAACCTCGAATGGTTCGAGCCAAGATAGGATCTTGCTCATTCTTGCGCAGCCGAACGGCAAGCCGACCTGATACGAGATGATTGCTCTTGCGTTCGCGACCAGTTGCTTGATGAGGCTGGGATGGCGCTCTTCGTTCATGGGAAAAAGAAGCAGCCGAACGACCCAGCTCAGCAGCACCGGCGCTGAGGAGGCTGCACGTCGCGCGAAGCGAACATGCGGCCAGTGTCTGCTGCAAGCGCCTGGTTCGGCGTCAGGGGAAGTCCAGCCCCTCATCAACCACGCGGAACACCCGCGCGATCTCCGCAGGGTGAGCCCGCTCCGCCTCCCGCCACCACGCCGACGGCTTCACGTAGAGCGAGTGCGTGTCCGACTCGTAGGTGGCGTTGAACAGCCGCATTTCGTAGTCGCCGGCCAGTAGGCGGTTGATCGCCCGGATGGTGATGTAGCGGTCGCGGGGCGACATGGTCAGCCCGATCCGGGCCGACTTGCCCTTGTACGACAGCACCAGGTCGTCGCCGTCCTCGGCCTCCTCGAACGACAGCCCGGCCTCCGGGATGACGCCGGCGACGTACCCGATGAGGTCGCCCTCCTCCTCGCGCCAGTCCACCACGACGCAGCGGTCGGTGTCGGACGCGAACTCGTGGATCGCGTCGTCGTCGCCGGACAGCAGCACCGGGTCAATGTTCACCGCCATACGCCCTCCTGCGTCTCCACCGCCAAACGTCGGAGTTGACGCGGCGGCGCGAATCAAATCGACAATCGGCAATTGGAAATCGGCAATGACTTCACGCTCCCGCCGCTCGCGTCCAACGATTTGTGGGATTGCGCCACCCGAAAAGCCGCTTTATTTGAGAAGTTCCGTCACCATACGATCAGCGTCAAGATTTTTCGATTTAGCTGCGAAAACGACGCGACCGCCAGTTTCTTTCGTAATCTTTGTCAGAAAGTCCTCCGCACTCAATCTGCGGCTTTTTCTAAACAAGGCCGTGGTATCGAGGTCGCGCGTGAAGGCAACAGCGTAAACTTTGATATGGCGAGCCCTGACCATTCCCACCAATTGCTTCTCAATCCTAGCTCGTTCGTTGTCTGTTTCTGTTGGTTGTTCCAGGCCGGCGGCTTCATCCATCCTATGATCGCCATCTGTTATTAGAATCATCACCCTGTTCAGTGACAGATCGGGTTGAACATTCAGTCTGCTATCGAGAAAATCGGCGATCATTTTGATCGCGCCAAATAGGTCAGTGTTCCCCTTTACGATCGCGACTTGCGAAAGATACCGCGACAGAGCGGTTTCGTCTTGGGTTGACTCAACTCCCAACGTACTGACCGCTCGATCATAGTTGCCGCCCTCATAGCGATCGACGCTATTCAGCGCCACAAAATTAGATGCGACACGCTTTGATTGGAAAGAAAAAATTGAAACCGAACCTCGTTGCCGAATTTCCTCTATCAGCCGCTTTCCCACAGTGACGATCTGAGGAAATTGCTTTTCAAGTGAGCGTGTGTTATCCAGCAGCACCGCGTAAATTGTTTTTCTTTCAGTCTGGCCATGAACGGAAACGGCGGGGGTCAGCAACAAAGCAAAGGTTACGTAGACGCCGACGGCGAGTAATCTTTTCCTTCCATGAGACAAGATGTGTTTGCCGAATTTCATGAAAGCAATCGAACGGGTGAGTTGCCGCGGCGGCGAATCAAATCGACAATCGGCAATTGGAAATCGGCAATGACTTCACGCTCCCGCCGCTCGCGTCCAACAATTTGGTGAACTAAGCGCTGCGGCGCAGAGAGAACCCCTCTCGTCGTTCTCTGAATAACTCGATCATTCTCCCTCACTGGTCCATTCCCATTACACTTCCCGA